>Ga0105045_10005480_pt1 | contig 11190 bp, 12 predicted proteins | sample MAT02_FD_78089 | JGI IMG/M metagenome (GOLD analysis project Ga0105045, IMG submission 78089) | Freshwater microbial communities from Lake Fryxell liftoff mats and glacier meltwater in Antarctica - MAT-02 (megahit assembly) | ecosystem: Environmental > Aquatic > Freshwater > Ice > Liftoff... | reverse complement strand
CCCGGATGTTGGCGGTGTTTCGCGCGGTGGCCGAACCGATGGTCGCGGGCGGCGCGGATGTCATCGTGCCCGCAGGTGTCCTGCCCGGTTTGCTGATCGGTGGCGAGCATGGATTGCGGATCGGCCATGCGCCGGTAATCAACTGTGCGGCTGTGGCGTTGATACAGGCCGAAACCTTGATCCGGTTGCGGCGCCTGAACGGTCTGGAACCTGCGGGCGGTCCATTTTGCGCAAGGGCCCCCGCGCAGGCCGTGGCCGATTTTCGGGCATTTGTGGCAAAGGGGCGGGACGTTTGATGCGCGCGACTTCGCCTGCATCCCTTTTGGCACAGCAGGCATCCCGTTTTGCTACGCTGCCGCTGTTCATTCTGCCGGATCAGGTGGCCGCCCTCTGGGACAGCCCGCGCACCATCTGGACCTATGCCGAAGCCTTGGCCAAAGTGGTGGACTTGCGACTGGCCTATGCGGCGGCAGGTTATCGCGCGGGTCACCGCGTGGCGTTGATGCTGGAAAACAGGCCCGATCATTTCCTGCACTGGTTGGCGCTGAACGGGCTGGGAGTCAGCGTGGTGCCGCTTAATCCAGATGCCACCGGACCGGAACTGGCCTGGATGCTGGATCATTCTGGTGCCAGCCTTGTGGTCGCCCTGCCGCATCGCCTGCAACAGGTGACGGGCCATGGAATTTCTGCCGTCGGGGCGGGTGAACCCCCCCTTGATGCGCCCAAGGATACCGTGGCGCAACATGGCGAATGCGCGCTTATCTATACATCGGGCACCACGGGGCGGCCAAAGGGTTGCATGCTTTCGGATCGTTACTTTTTGACATGGGGCGATTGGTACGCGGCGCAACCTGCGCCAATTGCGCTGCAAACCGGACAAGAGCGGCTAATGACTCCGCTGCCTGCATTTCATGTCAATGCTATGGGCAACAGCTTTATGGGCATGCTTGCCACAGGTGGCGCACAGGTGATCATCGACCGGTTTCATCCGCGAAGCTGGTGGTACATGGCGCAAGCGACAAAGGCCACCTGCTTTCACTATCTGGGCGTCATGCCGGCGATCCTGTTGGCATTGCCCGAAGACCCGCAAGACCGCGCACATGGCCTTCGGTTCGGCTTTGGCGGTGGTGTGCATCCCGATCACCACGCCGCGTTCGAAAATCGGTTTGGCGTGCCGTTGGTTGAAGGCTGGGCAATGACGGAAACTGGCGGAGCCTGTGCGTTGGTCGCAGCAACCAAGCCGCGCCATGTCGGCAGCCGCTGTCTGGGCCTTGTGTCGCGCGCGGGTCCGGGGATGGAGATCCGGCTGAAGGCGGATTTTGGTCAGGATGTACCGATGGGCGAACCGGGCGAATTGTGGGTGCGCGCGCGCGGAGATGATCCGCGGGACGGCATGTTTTCCGGTTATCTGAACGATGCGGCCGCCACTGATGCCATTTGGGAAGGTGGCTGGCTGCACACCGGCGACATCATGCGGCAAGGCCCGGATGGCGCGCTGCATTTCACCGACCGCAAGAAAAACCTGATCCGCCGGTCGGGCGAGAACATCGCAGCCCTAGAGGTGGAGGGCGTGTTGAACACCCACCCGATGGTCGCTCAGGTGGCTGTGGTTGCGGCAGACGACCCTTTCCGCGAACAAGAGGTGATGGCTGTCGTCGTGCCAATGCCGGGCGCGATCGAGGCGGTATTGGCACAGGATCTGTTGACGCATTCAGCAGCGCTGTTGGCCTATTACAAGCTGCCGGGGATCGTTGTTTTCCGCGATGCCCTGCCGGTGACCTCGACCCAGAAAGTGCGCAAATCCGATTTAGGCGGCTTGTCCGCTCAGCCGATGGCCGACCCAAGGGCCTACGATTTGCGTGTTCAAAAACAGGCGCTGCGAAAGCCTGCGGATGTGTGAAATGATCCTGAAAGGAGGACTGTATACCGTATACAAAAAATGCGAACTCTATAGACTGAATGCAACAAGCACAGACCCGGAATCGCAGAATAAGCTGCGCTATTCGGGCAATCCCAACCCAACAAGGAGAGATCCATGAAATTTCTGAAGCCTGTGGCCTTCGCTGCCATACTGTCGGCCTTTTCGCCGGCAGCTTACGCCGAGGACGTGATCAACGCCGTCCACTTTGCCCCCGCCCCAAGCGATTTCACGCAGGAATTCCTGCGCTTTGTCGACGCCGTGAACGAACGCGGCAAGGGTGTGGTCCGCATCGACGTGAAGGGCGGCCCCGAGATCATCCCGAATCCACAGCTTGGCACCGTGCAGCAATCGGGCCTGATCGACATGATCCATACCCCGCCGGCCTTTATCTGGAACTGGTGCCGGAGGGCGAGGTTTTGTCGGCCTCAACCGTCACGCCGGCAGAGGCGCGCGCCAATGGTGGCTGGGACCTGATCGACAGCATCTATCAAGCCAAAGGCAACGCAAAGCTGCTGGCGCATATGGACGCATCCGCAGGTTTTCATATCTGGACTGTGAACGAGCCCAAGCTGACTGCAGACGGGATGCTGGATTTCGAAGGAATTGTGCTGCGCGCGTCGCCGCTTTACAAACAGTTGTTCGAAAACCTCGGCGCGACGTTCATCATCCAGCCAGCTCCGGAGGTTTACACCTCGCTCGAACGTGGCGTGATCAACGCCAACGCATACCCGGTTCTTGGCTATGCGTCGTTCGGATGGGACAAGTTCACCAAGTTCCGGGTGGATCCCAGCTATTTCCGCATGGACGTTCTGATCTCGATGAACCTTGATGCTTTCAATGCCCTGACGCCTGAATCGCAGAAGATCGTGGTCGAAACGGCGATGGAATTCGAACAGAAAAGCTTTGAAGAAACTGCCGCTCTGGCCGCCAAACTGGCGCAAGAGATGGTGGACAAAGGCCAGCAGGTCGTGTCGATGACCGGCGAAGGCAAGGAGCGTTTTCTGAAAGCCGCCGCTGACGCGTCGTGGCAGCGGATGGAATCGCGCGATCCGACCAACATCGCCAAGCTGAAAGAGTTTTTCCAGTGAACTGACAGGGCGGCGTACAGCCTGCGCCGCCCTTCCCTTCCCGATGGCCGATGACGGCTGCTGGATAACGGGTCATGGCCCTTTCGGTGGAATGCGGATGATGAAAACACTTTTCGATCTTTCCGGCTATCTAAGCTGGTTGTTGGTCTGCGTTGCCAGACTGCTGATCGGGGCACTGGTGCTGTTGGTCGTGGCGGATGTGGCTGTGCGAAACGTCGGGATGAAGCCGTTGGGATGGGCCGTCAACACCTCTGAATTCTTCCTGCTTTACATCACCTTTCTGTCGATGCCTTGGCTAGTGAGGCGCAAAGGCCACGTTTTTGTGGAGTTTTTGCGCGTGGCCCTTTCGGAAAGGCTGAAACAGGTCCTGGCGCGCATCGTCTACGCGTTCTGCGTGGTCTTGTGCCTTTATCTGGCATGGGTGGCGACAAACTCGCTGATCCTGGCCGTGCAGCGCGGCACTTATGAAATGCGCACGTTCGACATTCCCAAATGGGTGGTGTTCTTCCCGATGGTGCTTGCCTTTGGCGTGTCGGCGCTGGAATGGCTGCGGTATCTGCTGGGGTTTGACGATTTCTATGACCGTAACCTGCTGGAAGTGGGGGGGCACTGAGCCATGGATTGGTATTTCGCTTTTGCGATCCTGATTTCGTCGGTGCTCGTGCTGATGGGGCTTGGGCTGCCCGTAGCTTTTGCGTTCTTTGCGACAAACATTCTGGGTCTTTTCGTGTTTTTTGGTGGCTCCGTCGGCGTCACGCAGATGATTTCGAACTTTTCTGAGGCCATTACGAACTATTCTTTCGCGCCTTTGCCGATGTTTCTTGTCATGGGCAGCCTGTTTTTCCGATCTGGCCTTGGTGACCGCGTGATCGAGGCGCTGGACTTGGCGATCGGCAATCTGCGTGGCAGGCTAAGCTATGTGACACTAGGTTCAGGAGCGGTTTTTGCTGCACTTTCCGGGTCGTCTCTGGCCAATGCGGGCATGATGGGCAGTATGATGGCCCCCGAAATGCTGAAGCGCAATTACAAGCCGCATATGGCTTATGGCCCGATCCTTGGTGCGGGCAGTCTGGCTGTCATCATTCCGCCCTCGACGCTTGGGGTTCTGCTGGGCAGCCTTGCGCAAATCGACGTGGGCGCGTTGCTGATCGCGGGCGTTATTCCGGGTTTGCTTCTGGTGGCGATGTTTGGCGCGCTGATCTTTATACAGACAGCGATTGATCCTGACGCGGCGCCACAATATTCGGTGCCGGACACGAGCGGTTGGCTTAAGGTCAAGGCAATCGCGGCCAACATTCTGCCGATGGGGTTTTTGATTTTCTGTGTGGTAGGCACCATCATCATGGGCATCGCCACACCGACAGAAAGCGCCGGACTGGGCTGCATGGGTGTGCTGGCGCTGTTGGTCGTCTACCGCAAGTTCAGCCTGGCCGTGATCTGGCAATCGCTTGATGACGCGGTAAAGGTTACGGGAATGACCTTTCTGATCATTACCGCTTCGACCACATTCAGCCAAGTGTTCGCGTTTTCTGGCGCATCGAACGGATTCATAACCGCGCTCACCAGCTTTGATATCGGGCCATATGGCATTCTGGCCCTGATGATCCTTGTCATCCTGATCCTTGGCATGTTCATGGATCAGGTTTCAATGATGTTGATCACGATCCCGCTGTTCATGCCGGTGGCGAGCCAGTTCGGCTGGGATCCGGTCTGGTTCGGGCTGATTTTGTTGTTGGCCTATGAAATAGGTTTCACGACGCCCCCGTTTGGCCTTTTGCTGTTCGTGGTGCTGGGCGTGGCACCCAAGGGGACAACGCTGACAACGGTGGCCTTTGCCGCAGCCCCCTATGTTGCGGTGACCCTGACCTTGATCGTGCTGGTGGCGGCGTTTCCGCAATTGGCGCTGTGGCTGCCTGGGTTGATAGAGAGGTAGCATGAGCTTTGCCCTGATTCTGTTCTACGATCCGCAACCCGGCTTGTCCCTTGCAAAGGGCGAAATCGCAGCCCTGCATCGTTTGCTCGCGGCGGTTCCAGAGGTGACGGAGGCAATGGTTTTCACCCCAGCCGCCGCATCCGATCTTTATGTTGACGACGGAGCATCGCCACCCCTTGGCGTGCAGCTGCATTTCGCCACGCTCGAGGCCCTTGAAGCCGCCTGCATGACAGCCAGCCCGCTTGCAAAACTTGGCGATGCCGTGCCATCGCTTGCGGGCGGTGTCGCGACGGTGCAGGCATTTTGGCGTCGGACGTGGGAAGTGCCGGAACCGTCGTTGCAGGCGACCGGCGGGCTGCCGTGTTCGTATGTCGTGCACTACCCCGGTCCTGCGCAGAACCTTAATGCCTGGCTGGATCATTACATCACCGGCCACCCGCCGTTGTTCCAGCGCCTGCCCGGAATACGCGCTATCGAGATTCTGACACGGGTCGATTGGGTCAGCCGTCTGCCGATGCAAAAGGCCAACCACATGCAACGCAACCGGGTGATGTTCGACAGCCCGCAGGCCCTGACGGATGCGTTGCAATCCCCCGTCCGGCATGAACTTCGCGCAGATTTCCACACGTTTCCGCCGTTTGAGGGCGGAAATTTCCATTATCCCATGTGGACCGACGCTGTTGCTGTGTGACCACAAACAGCCTGACTTTGCCGGAGAATAGCGTGTCCGAATTTACCATTATAAAGCGGCAACCTGCCCTGGCGGCGCAGGTCTATGATCTGCTGCGCCAGATGCTTGGCTCGCAGGTGTTTGCGCCGGGTGATCGGCTGGTCGAAGAGGATATCAGCCGCCGCTTGTCTGTCTCGCGAACTCCGGTGCGCGAGGCATTGTTCCGGCTGGAACAGATGGGCTTGGTGGAACAGCGCGACGGCGGTTTCCACGTGCCGACACTGACGCTGCAGGATGTCCAAGAGATCTTCCAGATCCGCCGCCTGCTGGAACCTCAGGCCGTTGCCGCCATTGCCAACGCCCTTACGGACGCCGAGATGCCCGCGCAGCGCGCAGCGCGCGATCGTATGCGCGCCGCCATCACGCCAGAGGACGCCGCCAGCGCCAACATTGCCTTTCGGGCGCAATGGCTTGCGCTGATCCCAAACCGCCGCATGCAGGATGTGCTTGCGATGTTTGACGATCAGGTGGTGCTTGTGCGGCGGGCCACGCTGATTTCGCCAGTCGCGCGCTCCGCTGCCACTGCCGGGGTCTGCGCGCTGGTGGATGCGTTTGAGGCGCGCGACCCGGTGGCTGCGCAGCGGATCATGGTCAACTTCATCGACGCGGCCCTTGCCTCTTTTGAACAGGTCGTGACCGGGTCCTGCCCAATCTCGGGCATCACTCCACAGACTGAAAGAGCGCCATGACCCTGAATCCGATTTACGGGCCCAACCGTTTCAAACTCGGCATCTTTGCGGCCAACGCCGATGGTGGCCTGACCGTCACCAAGGTGCCCGAACGCTGGCCCGCAACCTGGAGCGGGATCGTCACCGCAGCGCAGATTGCCGACCGCGCAGGGATCGAATTCTTTCTGCCAATCGCACGTTGGAAAGGGTTCGGCGGCGAAACCAACGCACGCCAGCATTCCTATGAAACCTTCACCTTTGCCGCCGCGCTGTCCGGTGTGACAGAACGGATCGGGCTGTTTTCTACCGTGCATGTGCCGATGATCCATCCATTGTTTGCCGCCAAGGCATGGGCGACGGTGGATCAGGCATCGAACGGGCGTGCTGGGCTGAACATCGTTGCAGGCTGGAACCCCGATGAATTCGCCATGTTCGGCCTTGAGCGCGTGGAAGCCCCTTACGACCAAGCCGCCGAATGGATCGATATCATCGGACGGCTTTATGCCCAGACAGACCCCTTTGACCATGATGGGACCTATTACCAGATGCGCAACGCCGTGACGTTGCCCAAGCCAGTTTCGGGCAGGCGACCACCCGTGCTGAACGCGGCGTTTTCGCCTCCTGGCCGGGATTTTGCGTCACAACACGCCGATTTTCTGTTTACTACGTTCAAAAGCATCGCAGCGGGCAAGGCCACGATCGAAGACATGGCCTCTCGGTCAGCGCAGACAGGTCGCGGGGTCGGGGTGTTCACGACCACGCATGTGGTTTGCAGGCGAACGCGGGAAGAAGCCGAGGACTATTACCAGCATTACGCTGTCACCATGGCCGACAATGCGGCCTTGGATTACATGATGGGAAAACAGGCAGCCAATGCCAGCAACCACGACCCCGAAACCTACCGGCTTCACCGCAAATGGTTCGCGGGGGGGGCCGGGACCTATCCGATGATCGGCACGCCGCAAGACATTGCCGAACAGATGATCGAGATGTCGCGTGCGGGCTTTGCAGGAACGACCGTCAGCTTCGTGAATTTTGAAAACGAGCTGCCCTATTTCTGCAAGACTGTGCTGCCGCTGCTGGTCCGGGCAGGGCTGCGCGGATGAGCCTTCCCGCCCTGCTCGCCGCCCTTGGCCCTGATGTGGTGACCCCCGGCCCTTCGGTGCCCGAACGCAACCGCAGCGACTGGTCCGGCGAGGCCCCGGTCGAGCCGCTGGCCCTGATCCGCCCGCGCACGACAGCCGAGGTCTCGGCGGCGCTGCGCATCTGCAACGATAGCCGCACCCCCGTGGTCCCGCAGGGCGGCCTGACCGGAATTTGTGGCGGGGCAATGCCGTTGGCACGCGGAGTTGCGCTGTCGCTGGAGCGGATGAACCGGGTGATCGGGGTTGATCCGGGGCAAGCCACCCTGACTGCCGAAGCTGGCTGCCCGCTTGAAGTTGCGCAAAGCGCCGCTAACGAGCATGGTCAGATGCTGGCTATCGATCTTGGCGCGCGCGGATCCTGCACCCTAGGAGGCGTCATTTCAACGAACGCCGGAGGCAATCAGGTGTTGCGCTATGGCATGACACGGGATCACGTGCTGGGCGTCGAAGTGGTATTGGCCGATGGCACCATCCTGCCCGCGATGAACACATTACTGAAGAACAACGTCGGCATCGACCTGAAACATCTGTTCATCGGGTCCGAGGGGTTGCTGGGGATCGTCACCAAAGCGGTGTTCCGTTTGCAGCCGCGCCCGTTGCACGGGGCCACCGCTTTTGCAGGTTGTGCCGACTCTGGTGCCATGCTGGATCTTCTGCGCCGCACCCGTGCGGCGCTTGGCCCGGACCTGATCTCGTTCGAAGTGATGTGGCCCAACTTTTACGACATAATGCGCAAAGGCATCGACACCGCTCATCCTCTGAAAGACCGGCACGGCGTTTATGTGATACTGGAGACCGGCGGCTTTGATCCATTGCTTCGCGATCGGCTGGAAGCCTGTCTTGCCGATGCGATTGCGGCAGGCGCGCTGACGGATGTCGTGATCGGCGCCAACCACCGCGAGGAGAGCGCCTTATGGGCAGTGCGCGAATCCGTGTCGCATTATCCCCGCATCCTTGGCCCAATGACCGCATTCGACATCGGCATCCCGCTTGACCGAATGGCCAAAGCCGTGGCCGATCTTGAGTCTGCCGTGCTGGCGCACTGGCCGGATGCTCGCGTTCTAAGTTACGGCCACATGGGCGACAGCAATTTGCATCTGGTGGTCAATTGCCCCACGGCGCTTGTCCAACCATCGAAAGAGATCAAGGCCATCGTCTATGGCCTGACCCGCGATCTGGGCGGCACTGTATCTGCCGAACATGGGATAGGGACGCAAAAACGAGATGTCATCGGCTACAGCCGTTCGGCGGAAGAACTGGCCACGATGCGGGCCATCAAGGCTACTCTTGACCCCCACAACATCCTGAACCCCGGAAAGAGCTTTTCATGATCTCATTGCGTGCTCGGATCGATGCCGCGGCCCAACCCGATCATGCGCCGCTGCGCGGGCCCTTTCTGGCTGTGCCATCTGCGATGGTGACAGAGATCGCCTGCGCCTCTGGACCGGATTTCATCTGTGTAGACATGGAACATGGCGCAATCTCGGCAGAAACCGGCGAGGCCATGGTGCGTGCGGCAGCGGTTTTCCGGGTGCCTGCGCTGGTCCGAGTGCCGGGGGTGGACGGCATCGCGATCGGGCAGGCACTCGATTGGGGGGCAGACGGGATTCTGGTTCCCCGCGTGAACTCAGCCGAGGATGCCCGTCGCGCGGTTGAGGCCGCGCGCTATCCGCCAGAAGGCAGTCGTGGTGCGGGGCCGGGCCGGGCCTCCGGCTATGGCAGGGCAATACCGGCAGCGATCCTGCGCGCGCGAAGCAATGCTGTCGTCGCCCTGCAAATTGAAACGGTTCCTGCACTGGATCACCTGGACGACATTCTTGCCGTTCAGGGCGTTGACCTGTTGTTCATCGGTCCGGGCGACCTTCGGCTTGGACTGGAGGCGGCAGGCCGGACCGACAAAATTTCCGACGCAATCCAGCAGATTCTGCAGGCATGCGAAATTGCCAAACGTCCGTGTGGCCTGTTCGCCATGACACGCGAAGAGCTGACGCCCTATGAAAGCAGGATTGCTCTGGGTATCATCGGGTCGGATGCCAGCGCGCTGATAACCAGCTTCGACGTGATGTTCAGCCGATGAGGCGGCGTATCGGTCCCGACAGTGGCGGAAGCTATGTCCGAGGTCCGCTGATCGCCAAGACGAGGAGATCAGAATACGTCAAAGCGCAGGAACCATGACCCGGCCTGCGAGGCGCGCGTGGCGACGTCGCTAATCTGAAAGCTGAAGAGCTGCCAGACCATGCCGCCGCGCGATATCCACCACCCGCACGCCAGGCTGAAAGCTCTCCGCCACGATCCGAGCTCTCACCTCGTCCGGCCATCGCCGATAACCACATGTCCGCTGCACAACTTCAATGCAGCCATCAAAACCGTCCCCGCCGTCCGCCATTACCATCTCCTTCTGGATCTTCAGAAGGAGACTTGCCGCTCCCTCAGCGCGGCGGAACCACAGAAATCAATGGGACGGGGACGGCGCACAGGCGGGATCAGACGCCGCCCCAAAACCTGTCCAAGCAGCGCAATTTTCATGACAACGTCCTGATGGGGCCACAGCATACACCGACGCCCCATCCATGGTGGTTTTGGGACAAGCCTGTATTGATAACGATCAGGACGTATGAATTCCTGCGCGGGACCCTGAAAATCGGGCAGTCAAGGGCGCAACTTTCTGCACCCTACCGGTCACGAAAACCGAGCCTTTTCAGTTTGCGACGCTTTAAACCCGCAGAAGGCAAAGCCGCGCAAAAAGTTCACGTCGCGCCAGAAAATCCGCTCTGACAGCGCAAATCCAATCAGACGCCGGGATAGAACACCCTACGCCAATAATGCATCGTCGCAGACAGCACCCCGCACACGAGCCGCGTCCAAGTTGCAAAGATGATGCCAAAGATGACGCCGCTAAGCCCGAGAAGCTCAAACGACTTAACCGCCCCCAGTCGGCCTCAGGCAGACGGGCATGACGATAGCTGATCACGCGCGGATGCGCCCTGCAAGTTGGCAAGGGCCGCTCGCAGCACGCGCAAGCAAGTCGCCACGTCGTCAACGGGAATATCCGTCAGCGCCAGCGCGTTCGCCTTAACAGCCGCCTCCAGTGCTACTGCCTCAAGATCCCAGCCTTTCGGCGTCAGGCTGATGATGAACTTGCGGCCGTCATTCGCAGGCCGCTTGCGGCTCACCAGCCCCAGCACCAGCAAACGCCGAACGGCCGTCACCATTGCAGCCGCCGCAACACCCGCCTTGCTGGCAAGCTCCGTCTGCGTCAGACCATCAGCTTCCCACAAAGCGCGCAGTGCATACCACTCTGCAGTTGTCATCTCGAGGTGGGCAATCCGGATCGAAAGGTCGCGTTGGATAAGGCGATGAGTCTGGCGCAAGTTATGCCCAAAGCTTTCGGCTGTCGGCAGGATCGGCGCTTTCGCTAGAGTGTCCAAGGCACGTCCTCCCTGCTGATCGCCGGTTTCAAAGGTCACACAGCACTTGCAAGCCACTGACTATGTTCATTACAAGATGAATGATATAGCATTGAATACAAACCTCAAGCTGACGAGCACTTGCCTGCACAACTTGCGCGGGCCTCAGGAAAGAGCGTTGCATGTCAAATCCCGCCCCGGTTTCGCCCCCTATCGTCAGCGACACACTGCAAGAAATCGCGCAAGGCGTGTGGGTCATCCCCGATCACCGCGTCCCGTTGGTCCCCAACATCGGCAT
>Ga0105045_10005479_pt1 | contig 11190 bp, 9 predicted proteins | sample MAT02_FD_78089 | JGI IMG/M metagenome (GOLD analysis project Ga0105045, IMG submission 78089) | Freshwater microbial communities from Lake Fryxell liftoff mats and glacier meltwater in Antarctica - MAT-02 (megahit assembly) | ecosystem: Environmental > Aquatic > Freshwater > Ice > Liftoff... | reverse complement strand
TATTAGTTACATCTAAAGACTAAGGATCCAGTGTCATTAAGACTCATGATAGGATCACAGTAAAATACTGGCTGATTTCCCAAAGCTACTGTACTTCCCGATGTGTGTGAAATCGACAAGGTTACACCTGCAGAGGCGTCTAAAGGTCCAATCTTAAATTTAGCTACGAATGGAAACGAAATACCAACAGTTTGAGTTCCATTATCTTCTTCACTCCAGTCAATATAGTACGGACTGCCAAAATCACTTTGATCCCAATCTGTTCCTTTATTTTGGACTTTTTTATAAATACAATTGATAATACCGCTTTCATAGGCCTTAGCGTTTTGACCAGGGTGGGCAGGCCGTACTAATGCCCGAAGTTCTAATATCTGATCAGTAGATCTAGCGGGTATTGACTGAGAGATATTTGTCTTACCGAGATAAATGAGCGATCCTGCAAGGTCGATGCCCGTAAGTGGCATCGAAGTGAATGAACCAGAACTGCGAAAAGACGGTCGCCCCACCGCCTCATACTTGGAACAACTATCACGCTTGAGCGATTGAAGAAACGTGGCTATCAATCACTCTTGGACGTGTACATTAAACTGAACCCATCAGTTTGCGAACTGTGAACGAGTGGTGGCTTTTGTAAAAAGCTATTCATCAGACTAAATGTCTGATGGAAACGAGAGAACCATAACATCAGTTGCGGATAGGGATCATGTATGTACGTACGGTGGTGGTTTGAAACTGTGTGCGCCGCGTCGTAGGAGCTCCCCTTCAGTTTTGGCTGGTAGGGGCCGTCTAATCGGTTAGCCTTTGGATTTACTTTAATTACTTGTTTTTAAACGCATTGATGTGAGCCATTTAATTGCAAAAGCCATAATCAATAATACAAGAATTGACATGTAAAATGCAAATTCACTTTTCATGCCAAAATCTAACAAAATTCTATCCAAAAGTTTTAATATTGGTAATGCAAACAGCCCCATAATAACTGATATCCACCTTTTTTGCATTTCTGAAGTTCTTTCACTTACTTTTAATTGATTTAATTGATAAATGCAAACTAGCAAAAACAAAACTCCAAGAATTAATACTAAAGTTACCATTTTTTTTATTTTTTTATTTATAAAGCTGTAAGTGCTCCACCTGCAGGTCCTACCGTTTGACCAATATGGTCGCAACATCTCATATAATGTACTTCATCGCCTTACTTATCTTCATCCTATAACTCTGAACGTCTATCTTTAATTTTCTACGTTTCTTATTGAGTTTTGTGTTTGGAATCTTAGATTTTTGAAGGACTTTTCTCTTCTACTTGATGCTAACTTATTTACATACACCACAAATCTATAAGAGACTTGCGATTTTTCTTACTATCACTAACTATGCATTTGATCACTTGATCATCATGCGCTTGTAACTATCGGGCATCAAAATCCTTATCCACCGCAACGCTTATGACATAGCTTTATTCTCATAAAAACTACCCCTCTTGGGTAATCTCGCGGGGCTTCAAAGGATAAAATCATATATGTAATTACATAATAAATATCAAATAAAAAAATTGTAATGCTTTTTCAGGTACAAAAAAACATTACAATTTAACCTAAATAAACATGAGAATGAAATTTAAACTTAAACATCATTCTAAAAAACAAAAGTTCGACCTCCGTTGAGACCATCTGATGAATTTCATCTTGTAAACTCATGAGGTTTTAAATTAGCGCAAATATCATTTTTGACTCTTACGCCGTTACTAACCTATCAATTATGAGTATTTAATATTATTTGTGTTTTCTCTTTATTAGAGGGACATTTCCACTCTTAGCTATATAATGATAGCTACAGACAACTGCAACAGATTAAAATCCATCCGCTTCATCATCTACTATGCCTAATAATCTGAGTATAAGTTGTATAAATTCCATGATTTAAGATTTTATCGTTTTGATGTAATGATGATTAAATAATATTGCAAAGGTAGCATTAAGGAAAACAATAGACCATAACAAAAGCACAAAAAAATCAACATCAAAAAAGGAACAAAAAAATAAATAAAAAAATTTAAATATTTGAAAATCAATAATTTATATTTTACCAATATTACAAACAATCATTTTAGCTACTATTTTATTATTATTTTTCTTTACATTTACATCTTTTTATACCCAAAATATATAACTCAAAAATCTTTCTGAACTTATCAAGGGCAAAGGTACATCCAAAAATCAACAAACACCATAACAAAAACACAAAAAAATCAATATCAATTTATAATATTAAAATACACTAAAAATAAATAAATCTTTGATATACAATACTTTAAAACAAAACAATAATTAAATATGGATAGTATAATTGCACTTATCAATACTAAAACCAAGTTAATTAAATCAAAACATAACTTCAAATCACAGCCTAAACTAGATGAGCTAGAGGCATTATACTCTATTCATCCAGACAAAAGTGATGATGAAATTTGCAAGTTGCTTTATGGTAGTATTACCAAAAAAAAATCTTTTTCGGTCATAAAGTATAGATTATTGGATAGATTGATAACAGAGGTCATCATGGCTAGTGGAGACGAATCCAACCTTACTAGTGTGAGTTATGCTGTACAGATAGCTATCAAGTATTACTATAGTGCTGCTATACTCCTCAAAAACGGTGAACGAACATCAGCCATAAATCTCTTAGAAAAATGTCTAACCATTGCCCTTAAGTTTTCGCTGACCGAATATGTGGTCATCTCACTAAAAATACTCCTAAACCATTATGCCTTTATCAATGTGGACAAAAACAAAATGAATCATTACATAAGGCTTAGACAAAAACACTTAGAAATATATCAGCAAGAAGCCATCGTACTAGAATACAATGCGCGCATGTCATACCTATATGTTACTAAGTCTGGCGGGTTTAACGATGCTGAGCTACTGGACATCAAAAACATGGTATATCATCTAGAAGTTATCAAAAACACTTATACTTCTAACACTATACTTACGCATAGTTATGACTTAATATTTTTTTATTATAACTATCTCAAAAGCTATGAGAAGGCCCTAGAAACTGCAAACGAAGCGCTCCGAGTTTATAAAAAAATGAAGGTCAAAGAGCTATTTGGTACCTATCAGATGCAAAACAATATAGCTACGGTCTATTTCAATATGAAAGAATATGACAATGCCAATATTTGGTTTGAAAAACAATTTGCTTTTCTTAGCGTTGGCTCTGTGCCATGGTTTCGCACTACTAGTATATACTTTCTCAACTTGATGTACATTAAAGACTACAAAAAACTTATAGAAATATCAAGCCAAGTATTAGCAAATAAAAACTTAAATAAATTGACCACTTTCTCAGAGCAATGGTACATCAGAGAGGCTTTTATACATTTGCTCATACATGTATATTCAGATCAATTTAAGCTCATAGAACCACACAAGCTTAAGCCATTTTCGTCCTCAAAATTTATGAACAACATCACTTTTCATAGCAAAGACAAGCAAGGTCAAAATATAAGTATTCTCGTAGTCCAATTTCTCCACCTGCTTGCTTTAGGTAACTATGAAATTATATTTGATAAGGTAGATGCACTAAAACAATATACTTTCAGATACTTAAGAAACGACAATACTTTTAGGTCTAATTGTTTCATAAAAATGCTTTTAGAAATGGTTAGAGCTGATTTTAATCCTATTCGCACTGAGAGATACACTGCCACACTCCTCCAGAGATTAGTTGAGTCCGATATAATCATTGACGACAAAAATAGTAGAGTAGAAATCATCCCTTATGAAGATCTATGGGAAATAGCCATGGAGATACTACGCCAAAACATGATAAAACAAAACAAAGAGAACAAAAAGATAAAAAAGTAAAAATCAGTACCACTTAAAAGTTTTGCGGTGGTAAATCGTCGGCCCTAGCGCTAGGATAGCATCCTTATGTTTTTTGGTCGGGTAGCCTTTGTTGTTTTCCCAGTCATAGCCAGGACATTTCAGTGCTAGACGTTCCATATACTCGTCTCTATACGTTTTGGCCAAGATAGAAGCTGCCGCAATGGAAGCATAATTGCCATCACCACCTATGATGCAGAAGTGTTCTATAGTACCATAAGGCAAAAACTTATTGCCATCCACAAGTATATACTCAGGTATCGTTTGTAAAGCTTTGATGGCCTTATGCATCGATCTTACGGATGCCCACAGTATGTTGTAAGTATCGATCTCGCTAGGAGACATAGAAGCCACAGCAAAGTCAATCGCTGTGGCTTCTATGTATTTTCGCAACTCATTTCTCTTGTCTTTTTTGAGAATTTTTGAATCATTTATTCCTCGCAGATCAAAGTCTAAGGGCAATATCACTGCCGCTGCAAATACTGGACCTGCCAGACATCCACGCCCTGCCTCGTCACATCCTACCTCAAGTGCATAACCTGAATGATTAGTGATAAGTCCGTCGCTCATCGTACTTATTGATTACCATACATGATGAAGTACTTACTTCCCAAAGGCCGTCTCTATCAGCTCTAATTGCTGTTGGTCATGTATCTTTTTGAATCCCGTAGCTGGAGATGCACTTGACTTACGAGAGATACAATCTAGCGCGTCGTGTCTAAAATACTTCAGTAGATAGCTCCATGCACCATTGTTTTCGGACTCCTCTTGTACCCATATAAACGCTGCTTTTGCGTATTTTTTCATGATGGCGCGAATATCAGACTGAGGCAGTGGATACAATTGCTCTATCCTTACTATGGCTACATCAGTTACATCATTATTTACTCTATATTCCTGTAGATCATAATACACCTTGCCAGAACAGAAAAGTACACGTCTAGGGTTTTTGATAGTATCATCATTTATCACCGCCAAAAACTTAGTATCACCTGTGAAGTCTTCCATCTTGCTGATACATAGTGGATGTCTCAGCAGCGATTTGGGTGACATCAGTACCAATGGTTTTCTGTATGGCATCGCTAATTGTCTGCGTATCATGTGGAAGTAGTTGGCTGGAGTAGTTACGTTGGTTATTATCATATTGAAGTTAGCACACATCTGCAGGAATCGCTCCAGTCTTGCACTCGAGTGTTCTGGCCCTTGACCTTCCATACCATGAGGCAGCAACATCACTAGTCCGCTCATACGCTGCCACTTGCTCTCGCCTGCACTGATAAACTGATCTACTATGGTTTGCGCACCGTTATAAAAATCACCAAACTGTGCTTCCCATATCGTCAGCGTATCAGGATATGCCTGACTATATCCGTACTCAAATCCTAGTACTGCAAACTCAGACAACAATGAGTTGTATATCATATACTTTGCATCCGTACCTTCCAAAGCATTAAGTCTATTGTAACCTACGTTAGTCTCTTCGTCAAAAAACACTGCATGGCGATGAGAGAACGTACCTCTTTTGACATCTTGCCCGCTCATACGCACGTTTTTGCCTTCTAACATCAGCGAGCCATAAGCCAGCAGTTCTCCATATCCCCAGTCCAAAACTCCTTGATTTATGAGTTCTTGTTTAGCCTTCAGCAGTCTTTTTATTTTTGACAATGGCTTGAAGTTCTTTGGCAATGTCATCAAATGAGTGATCACTTGATCAAGAGCCTTCCGGTCGATGCCGGTCACAGGATAAGCTATATCAGCTACATCTATGGTTTTATGTAGCTTGCGCCAAGCCTGCTCGGGTTCTTGATAGACATACTTCAGCGATTGCTGCTTGACCATATCTAATCTGTCTTGGAGCTCACGCCAGAAATTTGATTCTAGCGTCTCCCCTAATTTAGCATCTACGTCGCCTCTTGCGATAAGCTTCTCTAGATATATCTCTCTAGGATTCTTATGTGCCTCGATGATCTCGTACATCTTGGGCTGAGTAAACTTAGGATCATCACCCTCGTTGTGTCCGTGCCTTCTGTAACAAACCATATCTATAAATACGTCATTATTAAATTTTTGGCGATACTCTACCGCAAGTTGGGATGCAAACACAACTGCCTCTGGATCATCACCATTGACATGGAATACTGGAGCTTGTACCAGACTAGCAGCAGCCGTACAGTAAGTTGACGATCTCGCATCCTCATAATTAGTAGTAAATCCTATCTGATTGTTTATCACAAAATGTATAGTTCCACCTGTAAAGTACCCCTCTAATTGGCTCATTTGCACGGTCTCATATACGACCCCTTGACCCGCAACGGCACTATCACCATGAATCAGTATCGGAAGTATCTGATCATAATCACTATTGTATAGAAGATCAGCCTTTGCACGGCAGAAGCCTTCTAACACTGGATTTACAGCCTCGAGATGTGAGGGATTGGGAGCTAGTTTGAGGTGCATCTCTTTACCACTTAACGTCTTGATAATAGACGAAAAACCCAAATGATACTTCACATCACCATCACCAAAACTCTGATCTAAGATGGCTGTTCCTTCAAATTCATTAAAAATCTGATCATAAGTCTTACCCAGTACATTAGCTAGGATATTAAGCCTACCTCTATGTGCCATACCAATCATGCTCTCTTTGACGCCATACTCAGCACCTGTATTGAGGATAGCATCTAGCGCTGCTATAGTTGTTTCCCCCCCTTCTAGTGAAAATCTTTTTTGACCTACATACTTAGTATGCAAGAATTTTTCAAAAATGACCGCACCATTCAGCTTATCTAAAATTCTATTTTTCTTAATCTTGTCAAGGCCGTAGCTTCCGTCAAAATCACGGTTTTCGATCTTATCACGCATCCACATACGCTTCTGCATATTCTCAATATGTGCAAATTCTACACCCAGATTACCGCAGTAGATTTCACGAAGTTTGTCTAGAATCTGTCGAAGCGTGGCATCTTTCATCCCGATCTCCTCGCCAGCCACAAAAACCTTATCTAAGTCAGCATCATCCAACTGATAATCTTTGAGCTCTAAGTGCGCCATGCGATCCTTGCGTGGCATGAGCGGATTGGTCGTAGCTAGCAAGTGCCCTCGACTCCTGAATCCATGGATGATCGACATCACACCGAACTCTTTCTCTGAAGGGTTGTTGCTAGCAAATCCACCATCCGCATTAGTGATAGATGTATCTCCACTACTAAAATCAAAGCCTTCAAAAAATACTCTCCAGCCATCTTCTACCGATGCTGCATCAGCTTGATAAGACTTATACATAGCCTCTATAACCGATGGATGCGCATTAAATACGTACGAATAATCTTTCATTATTGTTTAAAATTTCTATTTACTTTATATTATTCCCTTTGGAAATCTGTTTACTATTTTATAATTAGTTATGCGATTTACATCGAATGTTCTTAAAGCAGATTACCATTGCTTAAGTTAACATTAGCAAAAGTTGTACCTTTCTCTAAAAATTAAAAAATACTTCCATTAATAAATACTTCTTATCCAGCTGCCAACGAAGTCAGAGGTACGGCCAAAGGATTTAATGCTTAAATTAGGTACAAAATTACTAAAAATAAAAGTTCTATACTAGCATTTCACATCGAATTTGAACTAAACTCTAATTAAGTTCAAGATATTAACTTTTACTTATGAAAGCATACCATGCACCGCTTGCAAAAGCAAGAATAATTATCGCATTATCATTACATTCAGCCCATGTCCAAAAAATCTACAATCGAGTGCTAAATAAACGAGTTTACAAATAATAAAAGCTCGTCCAAAGGAAATCAACAGAAAACTTATGTTTTTTTAGAACTGTTACTCAAATAACTATACTTAGATTTCTACCAATAAAGAGCAAATCAAAGCTAAATTGAAATATAATTCAATAATCTATTAAGTTTTTCATCAAATAGTTTTTATATATCAGTAGAAACAATTAATTTTGCGCTCCAATTAAGAAATAAGATATTTAAATATACAAATTATGGCACAACACAAGTCGTCAAAGAAAAGAATCAGACAAGATATCAAAATCAGATTAAGAAATAGATATTACAAAAAGTCGGCTAGAACTTCTATTGCTAAACTTAGACTTATGACTGATCAGAGCGAGGCTCAAGTATTCCTTCCTAAAGTTATCTCTATGGTAGATAGACTAGCAAAGAAAAAAACTTGGCATAAAAATAAGGCTTCAAACCTTAAGTCTAAACTTACAAAATTTGTAAACGCTCTATAATAACTTTTAGTTATGTAGATTCTAAAATATGTAAAGGTGAATACAGCAATTGTGTTCACCTTTTTTAGTTTAAACTAGATGCAATTATCTAGCAAAAAAAATCCATCAAATCTGCAATCTTAACAATCGAAACAAGTAATAGAGCATTAAACATTTCTACTTAGTTTTCATTATGCTCTAAACGTTTTTTAAGTAGTAAACAGCTAAACATGGTTTTACAGAAATACATTATACTAATAAATTTTATATTTTGGTTTACGACCATTTGTGGTGCAAACAATGCCATAAATACGATATCTAGAAGCGACACCACAAAAGTAAAGAATCAATTACTAGGCTACCCGATTGCCTACTATCTCCCAGAGACAGGATTTGGAGGTGGATTTGCTGGGTTTTATACCTTTAGATTTAAGGGAGAGACTACCAAATCTAACCCTTCACAAATATTAACATCCTTATCATATACTCAAAAAAACCAAGTTTTATTAAGTGCTATATCAGAACTATACAAGTTTGAAAACAAACTCAAAATTAAAGCAGAGCTAGGCTATTTTAAGTATAGATATAACTTTTTTGGAATTGGTCCAAATAGTTTAAAATCAAACCTTGAAACTTATGAGGTAGCATTCCCTAGAGTAAGACTCGATGTACTCAATCTTATAGGAAATACTTATGTAGGGCTCAGGTATAGGTTTGATAGTTATGGTCCATTGTCTTTTAATCCTGAAGGACGTCTCAAAGACTTAGATATCAAAGGCAAGTTGGGAGGAATCATATCAGGAATAGGACTTATAACTCAGCATGATACTAGGGATTATATATATTTCCCTACCAAAGGTTACTATATAGAGGCTGAAATATACACCAATAAAAGTTGGACGGGCAGTGATTTTAATTATACTAGATTTGGGATAGATGCAGCCACCTACTTTGACCTTAAAAGAAATAGAGTAATTGCACTCAACCTTATCACATCAGTAGTCTCAGGCAATGCACCATTTAACGACTTACCATATTTCGGATCTCCAAGAATCATGCGAGGAACCCAGGACAGGAGGTTTATAGGTAATTCTTTCTTGACCTTACAATCAGAATATAGGTTTCCTATTTACAAAATCATCTCTGGAGTTGGGTTTTGTAGCGCAGGCAATGTTAGTGATAAATATGGAGATTTGTTTAGCAAAAATAATGAAACACCTCTTTTACACATAGCTTTTGGCGCTGGTATTCGAATCCTAGTTAACAAAGCTGATAGAATCAGAGTTAGACTAGATTATGGTCACAATCCTGGTGAGGGAGGCGCCTTTTATATAACCATCAATGATGCATTCTGATATGAACACAATAGAAGAAATAACCTATAGAAAAATGTCTTCTGATGACATCAAAGATATTTATGAGTTAGTTTATGAGTTGGCAATCTTCGAAAAAGAGCCAGATGCAATGGTAGCAAAGATAGCAGACTACTATACAGCTTTTGAATCTGGATTGATAGATGGCTCAGTCGCAGTATCTAATGAAGAAGTGATAGGAATGACAGTTTACTATATGACTTTCTCAACTTGGAAAGGCAACTGCTTATACCTCGAAGACTTCTATGTCAAAGATGCTTATCGCAAATTTGGTATAGGTCAGGTTTTGTTTGATGCTTATATTTCAGATGCTAAAAGCAAAAATTGCGCAATGTGCAAGTGGCAAGTCCTAGATTGGAACAGTGTAGGCTTAAATTTTTATGATAAAAATAATGCGATTATAGAGAAAAATTGGTGGAATGGAAAAATCTTTTTCTAGTCTTTTAAATTTAACCAAAACTGCAATCTACTTATTGCTCTTGATCAAAATATAATTTATAAAACTTACGACCGTCAGTATCTTGGCCTTTCTCTATCATACTTTGATCACCGTGGATATAAACGTGAAAATTTTTATCGAGCTTCAGAATACTTTTAAACGACTTACTATTCTTTTTGACAGCAAATTCAGACACCTGAAAATTGTCCTCCAATGACCTATCAACGAGCATAGCTTTTTCGTTTTTAAAATCTTGGAATGCCTCTACTACATTTCCATCTTTGAAAACTTGTTCGCTATATTCCATAGCATCGAACTTATCTACCGCCTGAAAATAATTAAGAGATCTATTCAGCACAGCAGCTTGATCAGTAGTATCAGCATCAAACTCCTTTGGCATTCTGTTTTTCACAAAATCTTTAGTAAGCTTTATAAATTGCTTGGTATAGTAGTAATCATCACCTCTTGGTGTAATAGTCAAGAAATCCTCAGCCCAATATTTTGCTTCTTTAGATCTATTGCTATGGTCTATATTCATAATCTTAAACCCAGCATCACGCTCTGTATTAAAAATAATACAGGCTTTATCAAGTTTATCTAAACTAGTACCTTCATCAGCTATGATACTTGCTATATGTTTGTCAAACTCCACCTTTAAGTAAGCGTCTTTGACCTCAGACTTAAAAATAGCAACAGCATTGACTAGTTCATCATCTATAAGTACATCTTGAAAATAAGCTACAAATAAATCTCCTGATTTAATGTTTGGATGCTTCGACTGATTATATAGATGTCGAGCTATTTTAACAGATTGCTCGTGGATACAGCTCGGATTATCAAAAATATTGCTTGCAAAATTATATACAGGATTAAGTCCCAAATCACCAGAGGAAAAAGTAAAAGAAAAAAACTCAGGTTCTTTAAAATGATCTAAAAAATAAGAGACCAATTGAGATCTCAAACCTTCCTTCGCAAGATCAACAACTCCAGCAGAAAACTTGATATCTTCGTCGAGGGCAGCAACTCCAATGTTATGTGTTACGACATTATATAAAACTGCTTGAGCTTTTACGATCATAATGAAAGAAATAAATGGGTAAGGTATATAAAAAAGGAAAGGGTCATTAGCGCTTAACTAATGACCCTTATAAAAAAAGGCGGCGACCTACTCTCCCACTTTCGCAGTACCATCGGCGCTAAGGGGCTTAACTTCTCTGTTCGGAATGGGAAGAGGTGGAACACCCTTGCTATAAC
>Ga0105045_10005478_pt1 | contig 11191 bp, 15 predicted proteins | sample MAT02_FD_78089 | JGI IMG/M metagenome (GOLD analysis project Ga0105045, IMG submission 78089) | Freshwater microbial communities from Lake Fryxell liftoff mats and glacier meltwater in Antarctica - MAT-02 (megahit assembly) | ecosystem: Environmental > Aquatic > Freshwater > Ice > Liftoff... | reverse complement strand
GCCGCGCCCATCGGGTCATCGGGGGGTGAGAAACCTTCCAGCATGCCCAGCATCATCAGCGCGATGATGCCCGAGCCGTTGGGTGGGCATTCGTAGATGTCCATGCCCTTCCAGGCGCGCTTGATGGGGTCCACGAATTCGGCGCCGCGCAGGCAGTTGGCAAAATCCTCCTCAGTTTGCAGGCCACCCAGAGCGCGCAACGTGGCGACCATGTCGGCCGCCACCTCGCCCTCGTAGAAGCCGGCCGCGCCTTTGGCCGCGATGGTGCGCAGCGTCCGCGCTAGGGCCGGAAAGCGCATCGTGTCACCCTCCAGCGGGGCCTCGCCATCCTTCAGATAGAGCTTGGTGGAGGCTTCATTGAGCTTGAGCTTGCCCGCCGCATCCGCCCAATCGGCCGCGACGCGATGGAGCACGGGAAAACCATCCTCGGCAAAGCGAATCGCCGGTTGCAGCAGGAAGTCCAGTCCCTTTCGGCCATGCGCGGTGCTCAACGCCTCCCACGCGGAAACCGCGCCGGGGATGGTCACCACATGCGCGCTGGTATCCACCAGCTGGTTCACGCCAAGCGCGCGCAATGCCTCGGGCGTGGAGGCGCCCGGTGCCCACCCGGAGCCATTCATCGCATGGACGCGGCCCGTTCCGGCCGGCGCGTAGAGGCAAAAGCAATCCCCGCCGATGCCCGTGCTCTGCGGCTCGATCACGCCCAGCACAGCGACGGCGGCGATGGCCGCATCCATCGCATTGCCGCCCGCCTTCAGAACCTCGATGGCGGTGAGCGTGGCCGCCGGCATGGAGGTTGCGGCCATGCCGCGGCCGGCAATGACCGGGCTGCGGCCGGGGGCGTGAAAGTCGCGCATCGGACTGGATTCCTTGGGGGCTTTGTCGTGACAAGGTCATACTGGCCGATGCGCCGCGCGCATGGAACCCGCCCCACCCTCTCGCGCGCGACCAAAAAATGGGTTACCCGCGCTGCATGGGAGATACCTTCACCTACCAGGACTTCGAAAAAGCGGACATCCGCGTGGGGACCGTGGTGGATGCGCGCCCCTTCCCCGAGGCACGCAAACCCGCCATCCAGCTCTGGGTGGATTTCGGCGAGCAGCTGGGCATCAAAAAAAGCTCGGCCCAACTTACCGTACATTACTCGCCTGACCGGCTGATCGGCCGCCAGGTCCTCGCGGTGGTGAATTTCCCACCGCGGCAGATCGGCGCTTTCATCAGCGAAGTCCTGGTGCTTGGCGTGCCAGACGAGAATGGCGCGGTGGTGCTGCTCAAGCCCGACTTGAAAACGCCCGATGGCGGGAAAATGTTCTGATGGCGCCGCGTTACTTCATTGTCACCTGGGACCAGCTCCATCGCGACAGCAAGGCATTGGCTTGGCGCCTGTTGGAGAGCGGCCCCTGGGCTGGAATCGTCGCCATCACGCGCGGTGGCTTGATCCCGGCCGCCATCATCGCGCGAGAACTCGAATGCCGGCTGATCGAGACGGTCAGCGTCGTGACCTATGACGAGGAGGAGCGCGGCGAGCCACGCGTGCTCAAAGCCCCCGATGCTTCGGGTGATGGTACAGGCTGGCTCATCATTGATGATTTGGTGGATACGGGCACCACGGCCAAAGTGGTCCGTGCGCTGCTGCCCCGTGCGCATTTTGCCACGATCTACGCCAAGCCCGCGGGCAAGCCGCTGGTGGACACCTTCGTGACGGAAGTAAGCCAGGATACGTGGATTCTGTTCCCCTGGGATACCGAGGCGCAGTTCATCGCGCCTATCGCGAAGGCCCAGGCAGTCAAGTAGGCGCTGAATCACCAACACCTCGACACCTCTTCATGTTTTCAATCTTTACCATCTGATTTGATTGAATTTTTCTGCTTGACTGCCCGTGGCCGCAGGCTAAGTGAATGCCATGCGCAACCTGTTTTTGCTCTGGCTTGCCTTAATCTCCCCCGCCACAGCGGCGGAGCACTCCACAGCTTTGCTCGACGCACTTCGCCAAGGCGGCCTTGTCCTATTTTTCCGCCATGCCGAAACGGGCTCCGCCGCACCTGACCAGGCCCACGCGGTAATCGGCCAGTGCGAAACCCAGCGGAACCTTTCCGCCGAAGGCCGCGCTCAGGCGATTGCCATCGGGGCGCAGATGCGAGCCTTGGAAATACCGGTCAGCCAAGTTCTGGCGAGCCCCTTTTGCCGGACGATGGAGACCGCATCCCTCGCCTTCGGAAGGGCCGATGCCGCGCCGGCGCTCTCCCTGCCCCGCCATACTGGCGATGCCCAGGCGGATCATGCCATGGGCGAGGCGCTGCGCGGACTGATCCCTGACCGGCTGCCTGCGGGAACCAACCTGATTCTTGTCGGGCATTCCTATCATCTTCTGGCCATTGGCGGGCCTCGACTGGAGCCACAGGGGTCCATCGCCGTGCTGCGCCCCACGGGGAACGGAGACATGACACTGCTGGCAACCCTCAGCCCGCGCGATTGGGCGGGGCTTGCAGAACGCCAACTGGCGCTGGCGCCTTGATGCCGGCTACCGCCCCTTATGGTGCGGCCCTGCTGCGCATTGCCATGGGCCTGCTTTTCCTGGGCCATGCGGTCTATTGGAAGTTGATCACCGCCGGCATGGGCCATGTGGTGCCGTGGTTCGTCTCGCAGGGCTATCCGGCCTGGTTCGCCTGGGTGGTGACCTTTGCGGAAGGCTTGGGCGGGGTCGCGCTCCTGTTGGGCTGGAAGACACGTTGGGTGTGCCTGGCGCTGGCCGCTCTCATGGCTGGAATCACCTGGGAGAAATCCCCCAATGGCTGGCTCTACACCAACTCGGGCGGCGGTTGGGAATATCCGGCCTTCTGGACGGCAGCACTGCTGACGCAGGCCATGCTGGGAAGTGGCGCCTTTGCCTGGCGTGGCCCTCGCCGAGGCTGAGCATCCTATCCCGCCGCCGCTGTGTCCTCGCGCACGGCCAGCACCTTGTCCACGCGGCGACCATCCATGTCGAGGATCTCGAAGCGCCACCCCGCATGGGCAATGCGGTCTCCCTCGCGGGGAATGCGTTGGAGCAGCGCCAGCATCAGCCCCCCCACCGTGTGGTAGGCGCCTGACTGTGGGGGCAGTTCGAAGGCCACCAGACGCTCGCGCAATTCATCCAGCGCCATCATGCCATCCAGCAGGAATGAACCATCATAGCGTTGCACGGCGGAAGGCTTTTCCGATGCCGGGGCGGGGCCAAGCTCGCCCACGATCGCTTCCAGCAAATCCGATGCGGTAACGACACCTTCGAAGCTGCCATACTCATCCAGCACCAGAGCAAGGCCGAGCGCATCCGAACGAAGCCGCTCCAGCGCATCCAGTGCCGAGAGCGAATCAGGCAGCACGATGGGCTGGCGCAAGGCAGCGGCGATGTTGAGGGCCGCGCCATCCAGCACTTGGTCCAGCAGGTCCTTGGCAGCGACCACGCCAACCACATTGTCCACCCTTCCGTCGGCGACAACAAAGCGCGTCAGCGGCTCTGCGCGAAGTGCTGCGGCGATATCGGCCGGCGGTGCGTTGCGGTCGAGCCAAGCGACCTCGGTGCGTGGGGTCATCAAGGCGCGCACGGGCCGATCAGCCAAGCGCAGCACTCGCTCGATCATCTGGCGTTCATTGTGATCGAGCGCGCCGGCCTGGGCACCCTCGGCGACGACAGCCTTGACCTCCTCTTCCGTGACGCTCTGGTCGGTCGGCTTGTAGGCGCCAAAGACGCTCAGGATCAGCCCCGATGACGTGGAGAGGAACCAGATGAAGGGCGCGGTCACGCGCGCCAGCGCCGTCAGCGGCAAAGCGAGCGCGGAGGCCACTTTCTCCGGGTTGCGCAGTGCCAGTTGCTTGGGAACCAACTCGCCCAGGATGAGATTGAGATAGGTGATGAGGAAGACGACAAAGAAAAAGGCCAATTCATGGCCCAGATTGACCATGAACGGATAGGTTTCCAGCCAATCCCCCAAAGGCCCGGCGATGGCCGCACCGCCAAACACGCCAGCCACGATGCCCACGAGCGTGATGCCGACCTGCACGGTGGGCAGAAAGCGCTGCGGGTCCTCCTGCAAGGCCAGCGCCGCTGCCGCCCCCTTGCTACCCTGCCGCTCCATCGCCAGCAGCCGCCCCTTTCGCGACGAGACCACCGCCAGCTCACTCATGGCGAAAACGCCGTTGAGCAGCGTGAGAAACAGAACAAAGACGATATCCAGGCCAACACCCATGGACCGTCATGTAGGGCAGAAAAGCCCGCTCTGCCATTGGCGCGTGCATGAATCACTTGCGCGAAACCCGCGAGGCGGGCGATCACGGGGCATGGACATGACCACCCGCCGCACCGCCTGGCTGCTCGGCCTCGCCGGCCTTCTCCCCTTCGCGGGCACCGCGCTCGCCTGTCTCGCAGCACCTGAGAACTGGCAGGGCTTCGCAGAGGGTGCGCTGATCGCCTACGGCGCGGTGATCCTGAGCTTTCTGGGTGCCGTGCATTGGGGCCTTGCGCTGCGCGCGCCACCGGCCGAAGCGGCGATGGGCCCAGCGCGGCTGACGCTGGGCGTAGTGCCCGCCCTGCTCGCCTGGGTTGCGCTGCTGCTGCCTGATGTCTTTGCGCTGACCATTTTGGCGTTGGGCCTGCTGGGAACGGCGGGCGCGGAGCAATGGGCACGCAGCCGCGGCCTGGTTCCCGGCGATTACATGGTGTTGCGCTGGTTTCTCTCGATTTCCGCAGCTCTTTGCCTGATGGCGCCCATCACCGGCTGACCGCGCCGGCACACCCTGGACTGTCTTTGGGGTAAGAAGTTTCTCTTGTCTTAATATATGGAGCGCGTTATGAAATTGTTAAGATAATCCTTGTGGAGACTCCCATGGCTGACATCCTCTCCTTCCCGACAAAGCCCGAAGATCGCCTCCGCGCCGCCCTGCGCCGCCTGGATGACGCGCTGACTGAGCAGAAGCTGGCCTTCACGGAATTCCGCACCAACCTCGCCGCCCTGGGGGGCGCCGTCTCCGGCCTCGACCAGAGTTTGCAGTCCTATCGCTCCAACCTCGCGGAAACCGCGCAGGAGGTGGCCGCAAGCCAGGCTGCCGCCCTCCGGCTGGAAGCGACAGCCGATATCTGGCTCAGCCAGGCGCGCTGAATCAGCTCAATGTGTGGGCGCTACTTCCTACAGCGGGACCCGGCGGCACTGGTCCGCTATTTCGACGCGGCCCCGCCAAATCCGAACCACCCGCCCTCCTGGAATATCGCGCCCACCCAGGCAGGGCAGGTGCTGCGCCGCCATCCGCAAACTGGAGTGCGGCATCTGGATGTTTTGCGCTGGGGCCTGGTGCCGCATTGGGCGCGCGATGCGCCCGGGGCGGCGAAGCTCATCAATGCCCGCAGCGAGACCGTGGCCGAAAAACCCAGCTTTCGGGACGCTTTCCACAAGCGCCGCTGTATCGTGCCGATGGATGGCTTTTACGAATGGGCTCAAAACGCTTCCCTCAAGCAACCTTTCGCTGTGGCGCTCCGCAGCGGAGAACCCATGGCGGTGGCGGGGCTTTGGGAGGGTTGGCAGCAACCGGATGGCACTTGGCTGAAGACTTACAGCGTCATTACCTGCGCAGCTTCGGACCGCCAGGCGCTGCTGCACCAGCGCATGCCTGTAATTCTACCAAAAGAAACATGGGCGGCCTGGCTGGGCGAAACTCCGGTCGATGAACATGCTTTGGAGCGTCTGCTGCGTCCGGCAGAGGATGCGCTCCTTGCCTTCTGGCCCATTGATCCGCGAATCGGACGTGTGGCGGAAAACGACGCGGCGTTGCTCACGCCAAGCGCCTTGGAATTGACAGGCCCGTGGTCAGCCCTGCGTGACCCTGTCCCGGATCAGGCGTCAGCCTGACTTTTACTCAATCGTCGCGGTGGACTTTTTCCATCCGCTCATGGCGTTCCTGGGCTTCGATGGCCATCGTTGCTATCGGGCGGGCTTCAAGGCGGCGCAGGCCGATGGGTTCGCCGGTTTCCTCACAGAAGCCGTAATTGCCCTGGGCAACCCGATCAATCGCTTGGTCAATCTTGCTGATCAGCTTGCGGGCGCGGTCACGGGTGCGAAGCTCCAGTGCACGATCCGTCTCGACACTGGCGCGGTCGGTGAGATCGGCTTCGGTGATCCCTCCGGCTGAGGAGAGTGAGGTGAGGGTAACCCCGGCCTCCCGGAGCAATTCGTGGCGCCAGCGCAGCAGCTTCTGGCGAAAATACTCTTGCTGCAGGGCGTTCATGAACTCTTCGTCTTCTGATGGGCGATAATCGGACGGCAGGGTGACGACCATGAGCCTGAACCTCCCCTCGTGGTGTGGCCGGCCCGACGCCAGCCACAATCCCGGGGTGTCCGGACCATATGCAAAGCAGCCGAACTCGCCAAGGGGTTATTAAGGCCAAGTACATGGACCAGAAGTGATTTCACGGGATTGTCCACAGCCTGGTGCCGCCTGACGCGCCAATTCGACCCGCGCCCGGAGCGAAATCGCGGCGATGATCTCTCGCAGGGCCGGGTCCGCCCCTGTCTCGCCCTCGGAGAGAAGTGCGACTCGCGCCAGACTCGCAGGGTCGGGCACCCCCGAGAGCAAGGCCAGTTGCAGCCCCTGCAATTCGCGCATCAGCCCCTGCCCCCTTCGTTCGGCCGCTGCATCGCGCTCGGCGGGGGTTCGCTCCATTTGCAGGCCGAGCAAGCCAAAGGGCGTGACTGATTCCAGCGGCGCGGCGGTTGGTGCTTCATCCGCCTCAGGCAGCGCAAAACCTGACCCGCCCGTCCGGCGGGAGGCGGCCAGCCGCGGTGCTGAATTTGAAGCCCGGATCGGCGGAAGCATCTTTCATTTCCCTTTCTGGGGCGATTTCTGCCGGGACTGAGGGTAATCCCGCCCCCCTCCCCGGCAAGTCCTGCCCGCTTTCTGCCCTGACGGGCTGGCACAGGCATTGCGAAGCACCCCCTGAGACCTCGCTTCGGCGAGAATTCAACACAGCCTCACAGCGGAGCGCAGGAAACAGTGACGGCAAATCCTTTCAGCCCGGTAAAGCTTTGCGCGCTGCTCGTTCTCGCGCTGCTGGCCCCGAGCCTGGCCGCAGCGCAATCCGTGCGCATCAAGGACATCGCCGATGTCGAGGGCGTGCGCGACAACCAATTGGTCGGCTACGGCCTGATCGTGGGCCTGCCCGGCACGGGTGATCGCCTGCGAACCGCCATCTTCACCCGCCAGTCCCTCGTCGGCATGCTGGAGCGCCTGGGCGTGAACACGCGTGACAATGAGGCGCGGCTGGACACGCGCAACATCGCCGCCGTCATGGTCACAGCCAATCTACCCGCTTTCGCCCAGCCTGGCAGCCGCATTGACGTCGCCGTGTCCTCCATGGGCGACGCCTCGAACCTCACTGGCGGGACTCTGCTGGTCACGCCGCTGCTGGGTGCGGATGGCGCGGTCTATGCGGTGGCGCAGGGGGCGGTTGCCACGGGCGCCATCGCCGCACGCGGGGCCGGGGCCTCCATTGCGCGCGGCGTGCCGACCTCGGCACGAATTTCCTCCGGCGGGATTGTGGAGCGCGCCGTGCCCTATTCCCTGGCCGGGCGCGACCAGGTGCGGCTTTCGTTGCGCAACCCCGATTTCACCACGGCCCAGCGCATCGCAGCCGCCATCAATGGCCGCGCAGGGGGTGTGGCGCGCGCGGTGGACCCGCGCACCGTGGTCCTCACGCTGGGCGGACGGGACCTGATGACCTTCGTCACCCAGATCGAGCAGCTGCGCGTCCAGCCCGACCAGGTGGCGCGCGTCATCATCGAGGAGGCCTCGGGCACCATCGTCATGGGCGAGCAAGTGCGCGTTTCGACCGTTGCGATTGCACAAGGCAATCTCACCATCCGAATCACCGAGGCACCACAGGTCAGCCAGCCCAATGCGCTGGGCCAGGGTGAGACGGTGGTCGTGCCACGCACGCAGATCGAGGTGGACGAGCAGGCCGAACGCCGGATGGGTGTCCTGCGCGGCGGTGTCACGCTCTCCGAACTGGTGCGCGGGCTGAACAGCCTCGGCGTTGGCCCGCGTGACCTGATCACCATCCTGCAAACCATCCGCGCCGCCGGTGCGCTTCAGGCCGAATTGGAAGTCCGCTAAATGCTCCCCATCACCCAGCTTCCGCCCAGCGGTGGCGCACAGTCGCCCGCCCGCATGCGGCAAACGGCCCAGGCCTTCGAGGCCCAGGTCCTGGCTCAGCTCATGCAGCCGGCCTTCGACACGGTGGACACATCCAAATCCGCCTTTGGCGGCGGCGCGGCCGAGGCGCAGTGGCGCCCCATGATGGTCGAGGCCTATGCCGCCGGCGCCGCCCGCTCGGGCCAGGGCATCGGTATTCAGGACATGGTGCTGCGGCACATGCTCCGGATGCAGGAAACCAACACCCCACCCCAACAGGAGACCCGCCCATGATGGACGCCGTGATCGCCGCCGGAGAACGCCTGGCCGAAGCCCTGCGCGCTGAAAACGAAGCGCTGGCCGCCCTCGACCTCACCCGTGCCGCCGCCATGGCCACACGAAAGATGCAGGCGACCGATGCCTTCGCCGCCGCCACTGCCGCGGCCACGCGCACGCAGGCCCGCGCCGAGGGGCCACTGCGGGCGGCGGCGGAGAGCCTGGCAAAGAGCCTTTCCAGCCTCGGCCAGGAGAATCGGAAGTTACTGGAAACCGCGATCGAACTGCAATCGCGCGTCATCGAGACCATCGCAGGCGCGGCCCGGCCTCTGACAGCCGCCCCCGGCTATGGCCGCGCGGGCAAGTCTCGCCCGGCGGTCCAGGCGGCGGCGATGGCGCTGGCAACGCGCGTTTGAAGGGCGAGGCCTGACAGCGAGCCCTGCATGCGGCATAAGCGCGCGCGATGGATGGCGCGCAAGATGATCCCGATTGGCAGGCACTGCACGCGAGGCGTGACGGCCCACTCCTGGGGCTGTTCGCGCCGCTTTTCGCCGAACCCTCGGCTGCTGATGGCTGCATCGTTATCGGCCGCCTGGCGCAGACACTGGATGGGCGTATCGCCACGCTCTCGGGCAACAGCCAATGGATCGGCGGGGCTGGCGATCTGCGCCATACACACCGCCTGCGCGCGTTGTGCGACGCGGTGGTTGTGGGCGCGGGCACCGTGCGCGCCGATGACCCGCTGCTGACCACGCGGCTTTGCACCGGCCCTTCGCCCCTGCGGGTCGTGCTGGATTCCGGTCGCCGGCTTGGCACCGATTATAAAATCTTCAAAGAAGGCCCACCCAGCTTACTAATCACGGCCGAGCCCGGCGACCCACGCCATGGAACAGCCGATACCCTGGCTGTGGGGCGAGAAGAGGCCGGCGGGCTCAACCTTCCTGCCCTTCTGGGCGCGCTGTCGGCGCGTGGCCTGACGCGCATCTTCGTTGAAGGAGGCGGGCAGACGGTCTCGCGCTTCCTGGCCGCGGGGCTGCTGGACCGGCTGCATGTGACTGTGGCGCCCATGATCCTGGGCTCCGGCCTGCCTGCCTTTGATTTGCCTGAAGTGGCGCGCATCGAGCAGGGCATGCGCTTCACCTGGACCTGCCACCCCCTCGATCCCGATGTGCTGTTTGACATCGCCTTGAACCGGCGCGCACCGTGAGCGTGGCGCGTGGAACCATGGCGCTCTGGCACACTTCACCGGGGCGCGCCGAACTGCGCGAAGCCTGGCTGCCTCAACCCGGTGATGGCGAATTGCTGATCCATGCGGTCACCTCGGGCATTTCGCGCGGCACGGAACGGCTGGTACATCACGGCCGCGTGCCTGCCTCTCAGCATGCTGCCATGCGCTGCCCGTTGCAGGAGGGCGAATTCACCTTCCCCGTCAAATACGGCTACGCAGCGGTCGGCCGGGTCGAGCAGGGGCCGGCGGAATATCTGGGCCGGCGCGTGTTCGCGCTGCACCCGCATCAGTCGCGCTTCATCGCGCCTATCGGGCTGTGCAGCCTCGTCCCCGACGGGGTAAGCGACGCCCGCGCCTGCCTCGGCGCCAATATGGAGACCGCGTTGAATGTGATGTGGGATGCGGCGCCTGTCCTCGGGGAACGCGCGCTGGTGATTGGTGCGGGCGTGGTGGGCCTGCTAAGCGCGGAACTCCTCGCGCGCATCCCCGGTGTGAGCGTCACGGTGGTGGACCGCGATCCGGCAAAGGCAGAGTTGGCGCGTGGTTTCGGTGCCGCCTTCGCCCTGCCCGACGCGGCCCCGCGCGAGCAGGAACTCATCATCCACGCCAGCGCCAGCACGGCGGGCCTGCGCCTCGCGCTCGAATGCGCCGCCTTCGAGGGGCGCATCGTGGAAGCAAGCTGGTTTGGCGATGCTGAACCCGCCTTGCCGCTGGGTGCCGAGTTCCACCAAAAGCGGCTTCGGCTGATCTCGACGCAGGTGGGCAGCGTCTCGCCGGCGATGCGCGGGCGGCGCAGCCATGGGCAGCGCATGTCCCTCGCACTTTCCCTCCTGGAGGATGCGCGCTTTGACGCGCTGCTCGGCCCCTTCGTGCCATTTGAACAGCTTCCCGAAGCGCTTTCCTCCCTGCTCGATCCCCCCCCCGTCGCGGCCCAGCCGCTGTGCCCCGTCATCCAATATCATTGAAGGACGTCTCCATGTTCAGCCTCACCGTCGTTGACCACATCATGGTCGCGCATTCCTTCCGCGGCGCGGAGTTCGGCCCCGCGCAGCGCCTGCATGGCGCGACCTTCATCGTGGAGGCAGAGTTCAGGGCCGAGAAGCTGGACCACCTGCATCTGCTGATTGATATCGGCCTGGCCAAGGATGAATTGCGCAAAATGCTGAGCGACATGGATTACCGCAACCTCGACGAGGAACAGATTTTCGCCGGCAAGAACACCACGACGGAATTTCTTTGCCTGCACATCCACGGCCTGCTCTCGGCCGCCTGCCGCGATGGCCGCATGGGACCTGGCGGCGATGGGGTGAGCGGCATCAAGGTGCTGCTGCGCGAAAGCCACATCGCCTGGGCGGCCTTCGAAGGGCCTGTTGTCTAAGCATGAAGATAGCCGTCCTCGTTCCAGCACCTTTCGACACCATTTCCGGCGGTTATCTCTATGACCGCCGCCTGATGGAGGGGCTGCGCGCGCTGGGCCATGCGGTTCGCGTGGTCGAGCTCACCGGGCAATTCCCTTTCCCGGATGCGGTG
>Ga0105045_10005476_pt1 | contig 11193 bp, 10 predicted proteins | sample MAT02_FD_78089 | JGI IMG/M metagenome (GOLD analysis project Ga0105045, IMG submission 78089) | Freshwater microbial communities from Lake Fryxell liftoff mats and glacier meltwater in Antarctica - MAT-02 (megahit assembly) | ecosystem: Environmental > Aquatic > Freshwater > Ice > Liftoff... | reverse complement strand
CCGCCATAGACGCCGCGCTTTTCCGGCTCCAGCTCGTCGATGATCTGCATCGCCCGCACCTTGGGTGCCCCCGACACCGTGCCCGCAGGCAATCCCGCCAACAGCGCCGAAAGCGCATCTTCCCCGTCGGCAATCTGCCCCACCACGTTGGACACGATGTGCATGACGTGGGAATACCGCTCGATGATGAATTGTTCGGTCGGTCGCACCGACCCCACCTTGGCAACCCGCCCCACATCATTGCGGCCCAAGTCGAGCAGCATCAGATGCTCGGCCCGTTCCTTTTGGTCCGCCAGCAGGTCCGCCTCCAGCGCGCGGTCCTCTTCGGGCGTCGCCCCGCGCTTGCGGGTTCCGGCAATCGGGCGCACCGTCACTTCGCCGTCGCGCAGTCGCACCAGAATTTCGGGCGAGGCCCCGACCACCTGAAACCCGCCGAAGTTGAAGAAGAACATGAACGGCGACGGGTTGGTGCGGCGCAACGAACGATATAGCGCAAAGGGCGGCAATTCGAACCGCTGGGCCCAACGCTGACTTGGCACGACCTGGAAGATATCGCCCGCGCGGATGTAATCCTTTGCCTTTTCAACGGCTTGCAGATAGCCATCATGGGTGAAGTTCGACACCATGTCACCCACCGCCGCCGCCTCGCCCAGATCGCGCATCGCGGGGGGGGCGCGGTCCAGATCGCGCATCGCGTCCATCACCCGCTCTGCCGCCTGCGCAAAGGCCGCCCGCGCCGACAGGCCAGACGCGGCCCAGGCCGGGGCCACCACCGTCACCTCGCCCTTGACCCCGTCGAGCACCGCAACAATCGAAGGCCGCAGCAGCACCGCATCCGGCAGCGCCAAAGGATCGGGATTCACGTCGGGCAGATGTTCGACGAGACGGATCATGTCGTAGCCCAGATAGCCGAACAACCCGCTGGCAATCGGCGGCAAACCATCGGGCAGATCGACCCGGCTTTCGGCGATCAACCCGCGCAGACTGTCCAAAGGGGCTTCCTTTTCAATCACATAGGCGGTCTGGTCAAACCGCGCTTGCCGGTTGATCCGTGCGGTCGTGCCGTGACATTGCCAGATCAGATCAGGCTTCAACCCGACCACCGAATACCGACCCCGAACCTCGCCCCCCGTCACCGACTCCAGCATGAAGGTATCCGTCCGCGCCTCGCCCAGTTTCAGCATCAAGGACACCGGCGTATCCAGATCTGCGGCCAGACGGGCGTAAACCAACTGGTTGCGCCCCTCGGCCCAGCCTGCCTCGAACGCCTCGAACGACGGTTCCAGCTTCATGGCGGGGCGCTATTGGAACTGCGCGTTGACGGCGTTGATCGCCGCCTGATCGAGCGTGATCCCCGCCTCTGCCGTCAAGGCGCTTGTGTACAGCGTGAAGGCATCCTGCGCAAAGGTCCGCTCCACCTCGACCCGGATCGCTTCTTGCATCGCCGCCGCATCGTCACCTTCGGCCGGGGCTGTGGTGATATTATCCAACCGCACCAAAGCGGTATAGCCCGCAGCTTCGATGACGCGCAAATCGCCGACGGCCATCTTGAACACCGCCTGCAACACTTCGGGCGGCGCGCCTTCGACGGTGCCCTGCCGGTCGATGCCTTCGGTGACAGACACCGTGCCTTGGGTTTCAAGAGCGGCCCCGCTCTCGACTGCAGATTTGATCGCGACCGCTTGCGCCGACAGGGCTGCCGCCAGCGCCTGCCCCCGCCAAGCCTCGATCACCCGGTCACGGATCGTGTCAAGCGGGATCGGAGCAGGGGGAACCATCTCGTCCAGACGCATCGCAACCAGACCACCGTCAGCCAGCAGGATCGCCTCGGGGAAGTCGCCGATCGCCAGCGCATCCGCCGCTGCGCGGAAAGCAGGGTAGCCCGCTACGGGATCATTATCGGCCGCTCCACCCACATAGTCGGTCGTGGTCAGCGTCATGCCCTGTTCGGTGACGAGGTCCTCCAGCGTGCCGCCGCCCGCCAGAAGATCGTTCACCGCCTCGACCTTCCCACCGATCTCTTGCCGCGCGGCTTCGGTCTGAAGCACGGTGGCCAGCGCCGGACGAGCCGCGTCGAAGGTGGTTTCCTGGGCCGACAGAATCGCGTTCATGCGAAACAGCGCGGGGCCGAGGTTACTGTCAAAAGGTCCCGTAACCCCCGGACCGGAAAGGGCAAAAACCGCATCGCCCGCAGCGCCCAGATCGGCGTTCGACACATCGCCAAGGTCGACGTCCGCCAGAGTCAAACCGCGTTCCGCCACCAACGCCTCGAACGTCTCCCCCGCATCAAGCCGCGTCCTGGCGGCGGCGGCGGCGGCGGCATCAGGGTAGACCAGCCGTTCGACAAGGCGACGTTCCGGAATCACGAATTCGCCGATCCGATCTTCATATGCCTTGCGCAGTACAGCGTCGTCCACCGGCATGGTCAAAGCCAGTTCGTCGGGCAACAGGGCCACATAGCTGATCCGCTTGGCCTCGCCACGGGTGAAGGTCGCGATGTTCGCGGAGTGGAACGTCGTCAGATCGGCTTCGGTCGGGGCGACAAGCGGGGTGGGCAAATCGGCTTCGGCAATGGGCAGCAGCGTAAAGCCGCGCTGCTCGCCAGTGTAGGCCCAGAGCGTATCCGTCAAGGCCTTGGGGGCAGCAAAGCCGCCAACCACAGCCCCTTGGAGGATCGACCGGGCGACGTCGTCGCGCATCGTGTTCTCGAACTCGCTTTCGGTCAGGCCATTCTGTTCCAGAGTGAAGCGATAGGTTTCGCGGTCGAAAGCCCCTGCTGTTCCCTGAAACGCAGGCATCCCCGTCAGTTCCGAGGCTATGACGGCATCGCCGACCGACAGACCGATCCGGTCGGCCTCGTTGTTCAGTGCTGTCTGGTCCAGCACCGATTGCAGCACTTGGCGGTCGATCCCCAAAGCCTGTGCCTGGGCGAGGGTGAAGGCCTGCCCGAACTGCCGCGAGAAGGTGTCAAGCTGTTGCCTCAACGCGCGGGCGTAGGTGTCGACGTCGATGCTTCGGTCGCCAACCTTGCCGATTGACTGGATATTTCCGCCAAAGCTGGTCACGCCAAATCCGCCGAGGCCCGCGATCAGCAGGATGATCAGGATCCAGGCTGCCATCGAGGGGCCTTTGGCTTTCTTGGGGATGGTTTTGTCGTCTTGTGCCATGGCGCTGCCTTTGGGAACCGGTTGCCGGACTGTTTATGCGGAAGGCGACGTCTGGGCAAGTGTCTGGGGCGACAGTTGGGGGGCTGGCCCCCCAAACCCCTCAGGATATTTGGGCCAAATGGAAGGGATCAGGGGCGGAAGGCTTTGAGACGATGGAACAATTCAGCAATCCCCGTCGTGTCGACATTGGCGAAGGCGATGCGGATCTGGCGTTTGCCTTCGGGCGATCCTGTGGGTTGGAACATCGTGCCGGGCAGCATCAACAGGCTGCTTTGGGTCACCAGTTGTTTGCAGATTGTGTCTGATGGTTGGTCGAACGGGTGTTCGACATAAGCGAAATAGGCCCCGCAGCCAAGCAGCGCCCAGTTTGGCAAGTCTTTGAAACCATTGGTCATTGCTGCACGGCGGGTCAGGATTTCGGCCCGTTCGCCGGCCACCCATCGGGTCAGGTTGCGCAGGCCCCAGAGCGCGCCGATCTGGCCGAGTTGGGCGGGGCAGATGGCGACGGTGTCGAGGAATTTCTCGATCTGGGCGAGGCGTTCAGTTGAGGCGATCACGGCCCCTACGCGGTGGCCGGTCAGGCGGTAAGCCTTTGAAAAGCTGTAAAGATGGATGAAGGTGTCGGGCCAGTCGGGGGCGGTGAACAAACCATGCGGGGGCCCGGTACGGCTGTCGAAGTCGCGATAGGTCTCATCGACGATCAAGGCGAGCCCGCGCGCGCGGGCGAGGTCGCAAAAGGCGGTCAGGGTAGCGGCGGGGTATTCGGCACCGCCGGGATTGTTGGGCGATACCAAGACGATACAGCGGGTTCTTGAGGTGATCAGGGTCGCGGCCAGTCCTGCGTCAGGGATCAGGCCGGGGCCGGTGGGCAGGGGGACGGTGGTGACGCCTGCCATGTCGAGCCACATTTTATGGTTAAAATACCAAGGGGTTGGCAGAATAACCTCATCCCCTGCACCGGCAAGGGTGCTCATCACGGCGGTGAAGGCCTGATTGCAGCCTTGGGTGATCGCGACCTGATCCGGGTCGATCTGACCCCCATAGCTGGCAGACCATTGCACTGCGACCTCTGCCCGTAGGGCTGGCAGGCCCAGAACCGGGCCATAAAGATGGGCGGCGGGGTCGTTCAGGGCGGCCTCGGCAATCGCCTGACGCAAAGCCAAGGGCGGGCTTTCGACCGGGGCGGCTTGCGACACATTGATCAAAGGGCGGTCGGGCGGGAACACCACGCCCGAAAGCCAGCGCCGCGCCTCCATCACCGGGGGGGCGTCGGTGGCGGCCATGGCCGGATTGAGCGGGTGGATCATCGCGAATTCCCCTGTCTGCTTTGCGTGCACCTTGTGTACACCCTCTGTGCATACACCAGATGCAGCCTAATCGGTGCCCCGGTACGGCTGGACATATTGCAGGGCCATGTCCCATGGGAAGAAAATCCAGGTGTCCTGACTGACTTCGGTGATGTAGCTGTCGACCATCGGCTTGCCGGAGGGTTTGGCGTAGACCGTGGCAAAATGCGCGTTGGGGTAGAGGCGGCGGACCAGTTCCAGCGTCTTGCCGGTATCGACCAGATCATCGACGATCAGAATGCCGGTGCCGTCGCCCATCAGCACCTCTTGCGGCGATTTCGTCACCACGGCAGCCATCTGCGACTGGTGGCTGTAGCTTCTGACGCTGATCGTGTCGACCACGCGGATGTCGAGTTCGCGGGCCACGATCATCGCGGGCACGAGGCCGCCGCGGGTGATGCCGACCACGGCTTTCCATGCGCCGTTGTCGGGGCCTTTTCCGTCGAGCCGCCAAGCCAGGGCGCGGGCGTCGCGGTGGATCTGATCCCACGAGACGTGGAAGCCTTTTTCGTGCGGGAGGCGGTCGTTCATGGGCGGCTCCTTTGGCTGAGGGCGAAGCGGGGGCCAGCCCCCGCACCCCCGGGATATTTAGGGACAGAAAATGGAAGTCATCGGAGGGCAACCTTTATCCCGAGGATGGCGGTGTTCAAGCTGTGGCCGGGCGCGGATTTCAGGTTGATACAACCTTGCCGGGTCTTTTCCAGCGAGAAGATGCGGGCTGCGACGGTGTTCGAGGCCGATCGGGGGTGAAGACGACGGCGAGCAGGGCGGCATCGACCCCGGGGGAATGTGCCGGTGTCTGCGGTCAGCGTCAGGCCGGTGCGGAAACCTTCGCTGACGCCTGTGCGGGCGGCCATCCGGACGGCGTGACCGGGGGCGGCGAACAGCGACAGGGCTGCGAAGGCCGTCAGGGTCATTGGCTGGTGTCTTTGCGGCCCGTCACCACGTCGATGTCGGGGGCGTCGACCGCCTTCATGCCGACGACGTGGTAGCCTGCGTCGACATGCAGGTTTTCGCCGGTGGTGCCCGATCCGAGGTCCGAGAGCAGGTAGAGCGCGGCCTTGCCGACTTCTTCCTGGGTCACGTTGCGGCGGAGGGGGGAGTTCAGTTCGTTCCACTTCATGATGTAGCGGAAATCGCCGATGCCGGAGGCGGCCAGCGTCTTGATCGGGCCTGCCGAGATCGCGTTGACCCGGATGCCGTCGCGGCCGAGGTCTTCGGCGATGTATTTCACCGATGCCTCGAGGGCTGCCTTGGCGACGCCCATCACGTTGTAATGCGGCATGACCTTTTCCGCGCCATAGTAGGTCAGGGTCAGCAGGCTGCCGCCGGGGCCCATCATGGCGCATGCCCGCTGACAGACGGCGGTGAAGGAATAGACCGAGATATCCATCGTCATGCGGAAGTTGGCGGCAGAGGTGTCGACGTAGCGGCCGCGCAATTCGTTCTTGTCGGAAAAGCCGATGGCGTGGACGACGAAATCGAGCCGGCCCCAGGTGTCTTTGAGATGGGCGAACAGGGCGTCGAGCGAGGTTTCGCTGCTGACGTCGCATTCTGCCATGACGGTCGCGCCGATCGAGGCCATGAGCGGTTGTACCCGCTTTTTCAACGCTTCGCCCTGATAGGAAAAGGCAAGTTCCGCGCCGTGGTCGGCCAGCGCCCTGGCGATGCCCCACGCGATGGATTTGTCATTGGCAAGGCCCATGATCAGGCCGCGTTTGCCGGCCATCAGCCCGCCCGCCACAACTTTGGTTGACATCCCGCGTCCCCGCCTAGTTTCTGCTTGCGCCTGACGTGTAGGCGATAGACGCAGGCGCATCAAGGCAGCGCAGGGAGAGATGACCATGGATCGGACCGGGATTTTTGCAGGGGATGATCCCTTTGCCATCGCAAAGGCCTGGCTGGCCGAGGCGGAGGCGGCAGAGCCCAACGACCCGAACGCGATTGCGTTGTCGACCGTCGATGCGGACGGCATGCCGAACGTGCGGATGGTGCTGCTGAAAGACATCGAGGATGCGGCGTTTGTCTTTTACACCAACTACCGCTCGGTAAAGGCGCAAGAGGTCACCGGGGCGGGCAAGGCGGCGTTTGTGATGCACTGGAAATCGCTGCGCCGGCAGGTGCGGGTGCGCGGGGCTGTCACCCGCGAAGAAGGCCCGCAGGCCGATGCCTATTACAACAGCCGCAGTCTGAAGTCGCGGTTGGGGGCCTGGGCGTCGGATCAGTCGCAGCCGCTGGAGAGCCGGATGACCTTGATGGGCGAGGTGGCGAAGATCACGCTGCAGCACGGGACCGATCCACAGCGCCCGCCATTCTGGGGCGGATTCCGCATCACCCCGGTCGAGATCGAATTCTGGGCCGACGGCACGTTCCGACTGCACGACCGGTTTCGTTGGACGCGGGCCGCGGAAGGGGCGGATTGGACTGTGCAGCGGCTGAATCCGTGACTTTTCCTATTTTTCCTTTCGGATGGCTGCGAAAGATCGCGTGATGGTGCGGCCGGGCACCGCGATTGCCCTTGCAACACTTGATACGATGACGGCAGAAGTGGATTGGGCTTATCTGGGGTTGGGGCCTTGGTCATGAGTGAAGAAGAACCGATCGTCGAGATCGTGCATGGCGTGGTGAAGTGGTTCGACCCTGCGAAGGGGTTCGGCTTTATCGTGGGCGACGGCACGACGGCGGATATTTTGCTGCATGCCAATGTGTTGCGGAACTTTGGCCAGGGGTCGGTGGCCGATGGTGCAGGCATCACGGTCAGGGCGCAGGCTACGCAGCGCGGGTTTCAGGCGGTCGAGGTCTTGCGGATCGATCCGCCCGAGGGGGCGGGCTTCGCGCTGGCCGAGGAGGCGTCGCCCACCACGGCGGACGAATTGCTGGCGCTGCCGTTGGAACCGGCGCGGGTCAAGTGGTTCGACAAGGTCAAGGGGTTCGGTTTTGCCAATGTCTTTGGCCGCACCGAGGATGTGTTCGTTCACGTCGAAGTGCTTCGGATTTCGGGCTTTGCCGATCTACAAGCCGGCGAGGCGGTGTGTCTGCGCATCGTCGAAGGCAAGCGGGGCCGGATGGCCGTTCAGGTGGTGTCATGGGAAGCTTCTTCGCGGCAATCGGGCTGATCCTAGCATCGGGCGTCGCGGCCCATGCCGACTGCAGCCCCGAAGAGATCGAGGTGCGCGGCATGGGTGGTGTGGCGCGGTTTTCGGTCGAAGTCGCCGATGACGATGCCGAACGCGCGCTGGGGTTGATGAACCGCGACCGGATGGCGTCGTCTGCGGGCATGCTGTTCGTGTTTCAGGCGCCGCGCACGGCGACATTCTGGATGAAAGACACGCTGATCCCGCTGGACATGATCTTTGCCGATGCGGCGGGCGTGGTGACGGCTGTCCATGCCAACGCCGTGCCGCTGGACAAAAGCCCGATCAATGGCGGGCCGGGCGTGTCGTTTGTGCTGGAAATCAACGGCGGACTGGCGGGCCGGATGGGCATCGCGCCGGGTTCGGTGCTGCGGCATCCGGCAGTGACGCAAGAGAGTGCGGCGTGGAGATGTGTCGAGTAGTGCTTTCCTTTCCCGTGTGGGCTTGCTAAGACCATCTCAGTCGGAGTGTAGCGCAGTCTGGTAGCGCGCCTGGTTTGGGACCAGGATGTCGGGGGTTCAAATCCTCTCACTCCGACCAAAAATCCCGCTTCGTTTGCAGTCGATGCGTCGGTGGAAAAGCCGGGGGTTTCACACCCCCGGACCCCCGTGGGATATTTGGACCAAGAGGAATGAAGGCTTTTCAGTCTGGTCGACCGAGTGCCATGCAGTCCGCGTGCTTGTTCCGGGCGGTGCGGAGGAGCATATCTGGGGTCTGGGGTGTCTGGAGGCTGCCATGATCCGGTTTGACAATTCTTATCTGCGCGATCTGGCGGGAGCCTATCTGCGGCTGAACCCGGATCTGGCGCCAAAGCCGCTGGTGTTGGCGTTCAATGACGGGTTGGCGGCGGAGTTGGGGTTGCACCTGTCGCGCGACGAGGCGGCGCGGTGGTTGTCGGGGGCCGAGGTGCCACCGGGGGCCGAGCCGATTGCGATGGCCTATGCCGGGCATCAGTTCGGCGGGTTTTCGCCGCAACTGGGCGACGGGCGGGCGCATTTGCTGGGCGAGATTCTGGGGCCGGACGGGCGGCGGTGGGACCTGCACCTGAAAGGCTCTGGGCGCACGCCGTTTTCGCGCGGGGGGGACGGCAAGGCGGCCGTCGGGCCGATGCTGCGCGAGTACCTGATGGGCGAGGCGATGCATGCTTTGGGTATTCCCACGACGCGGGCGCTGGCGGTAGTGGCGACCGGAGAGGCGGTGTTGCGCGAGGCGGGGATGTTGCCGGGGGCGGTTCTGGCGCGGGTGGCGGCCAGTCACATCCGGGTGGGGACGTTCCAGTTCTTTGCCGCGCGGCGCGATCAGGCGGGGTTGCGGGCTTTGCTGGATTATACGATTGCGCGGCATGATCCCGGAGTGGATGCCCCGGGGTTGTTCGACCGGGTTGCCGCACGGCAATGCCGGTTGATTGCGCAGTGGATGGGGGTTGGGTTCATCCACGGCGTGATGAACACCGACAACATGGCGCTGTCGGGCGAGACGATCGACTATGGGCCTTGCGCCTTCATGGAAGCCTATGCGCCGGGCGCGGTGTTTTCGTCGATCGACCGGCAGGGGCGCTATGCCTATGCCAATCAACCGCTGATTCTGGCGTGGAATCTGGCGCGGTTGGCCGAGACGTTGCTGCCGTTTTTCGATCCGGACGGCGAGCGGGCGGTGGAGATTGCCAATGACCGGCTGGGCGCGATTGCGGCGGATTATGAAGGGGAATGGTTGGCGGTGATGCGGGGCAAGCTGGGGCTTGCGGGAGAGGACGCGGGGGATGCGGCGCTGGTGAGCGATCTGCTGGCGGCGATGGAGGCCGAGGGGGCGGACTGGACACTGAGCTTTCTGCGGTTGGGGACGGCGGCGATGGACGGCGGGCTTCGGGCGGCGTTGGAGGGCTGGCTGCCCCGGTGGGAGGCGCGGCGTCGGCCTGACTGGGCCGGGGCGATGGGTCGGGTGAACCCTGCCGTCATTCCGCGCAATCACACGGTGGAAGAGGCATTGACGGCGGCATCAGAGGGCGATCTGGGGCCGTTTCAGGCGCTGTTGGCAGCCGTGACCGACCCGTTTGCGCCGCTGGCGGGCCGCGAGGCTTTCGGCCTCGCAGCCCCTGCGGGCTTGGCCCCACACGTCACCTATTGCGGGACCTGAGCGGAGGCGCTTTGGTGTAGCGGTGGCCCTGCGGTCGGGCAAGGGCGGGTTGCGCAGGATTGATCGGGCAGGCCGGGTGCCCACCCTTGGGAGCCGCGCTGTGCGTGGGGGAAAGTTGAGGAGGTTTTGGCATGGCAGACACGCGGTTTCTGAATCATCTGCGCGAGACTTTGGCGGGCATCGACGCCGAAGGGTTGATGAAGCGCGAGCGATACATCACCTCGGCCCAAGGCGCGCATATCACGGTTGGCGGGCGGGGCATGATCAACCTTTGTGCCAACAATTACCTGGGGTTGGCGGATGACCCTCGTCTGATCGCGGCGGCGGGGGCTGCGATGGAGGGGCGGGGGTTCGGGATGGCGAGCGTCCGCTTCATCTGCGGGTCGCAGGATTTGCACCGGGCGCTGGAAATTCGCCTCGCGGAATATCTGGGGATGCAGGATGCGATCCTGTTCGGGTCGTGTTTCGATGCCAACGGCGGTTTGTTCGAGCCGTTGCTGGGGCCGGAGGATGCGGTGATCTCGGACAGTCTGAACCATGCGTCGATCATCGACGGGGTAAGGCTGTGCAAGGCCAGACGCTATCGGTTCGCCAACAGCGACATGATCGACCTTGAGGTGCAATTGGCCACGGCGGTCAAGGAGGGCGCGCGGTTCATCCTGATTGCGACGGACGGGGTGTTTTCGATGGACGGGTATCTGGCGAACCTGCCGATGATCGTGGCTTTGGCCGAGAAGTATGGCGCGATGGTAATGGTGGATGATTGCCATGCGACGGGATTCATGGGGCCGAAAGGGGCGGGGACGCCGGCCCATGCCGGGGTGAGCGTCGATATTCTGACGGGGACGTTGGGCAAGGCGTTGGGCGGGGCTTTGGGCGGCTATGTGGCGGCGTCGCAGCCGGTGATTGACGTGCTTCGGCAACGGGCGCGCCCCTATCTGTTTTCCAACGCGCTGCCGCCTGCGGTGGTGGGGGCGGCGCTGGCCGCGCTGGACATCATCGAGGGCGCGGACGACCTGCGCGCGCGGTTGTTCCACAATGCCGCCTATTGGCGCGACGGGTTGGAGGCGTTGGGCTTTCGCGTGTTGCCCGGTGAGCATCCGATCATTCCGGTGATGCTGGGCGAGGCGCCGATTGCGCAGGCGTTTGCGCAGGCGCTGGACCGGCGGGGGGTGATGGTGTCGGCGTTCTTTTATCCCGTGGTGCCGCGTGGCGGGGCGCGGATCAGGACGCAGATGAATGCGGCGCTGACCACCGATGATCTGGATTTCGCACTGGAGGCGTTCGGGGCGGCGGGCAAGGACGTGAGGGCGTTGCGGTGAAGGCTTTGGTCAAGGCGAGGCCCGAGGTCGGCTTGTGGATGGAGACGCGCCCGGTGCCCGACATCGGCCCCGAGGATGTGCTGATCAAGGT
>Ga0105045_10005474_pt1 | contig 11194 bp, 7 predicted proteins | sample MAT02_FD_78089 | JGI IMG/M metagenome (GOLD analysis project Ga0105045, IMG submission 78089) | Freshwater microbial communities from Lake Fryxell liftoff mats and glacier meltwater in Antarctica - MAT-02 (megahit assembly) | ecosystem: Environmental > Aquatic > Freshwater > Ice > Liftoff... | reverse complement strand
TGGTTGACATGGACAAAGGTATTGACCCTGGAGGCCGGATCAAAGACCGGCTTGAGGCTGACACCATAGACCGTACCGGAAGTGCCGGCCGTGGTGGCCAATTCCCCGTCTTCGAGTACATTGAGCGAAAAGGCATTGTTGGGCTGGTCTCCTGCTCTGTAAGCAATGGGGATACCCGCTTTCAGACCCAATAAAGAGGCCACATCGGAAGTGAGTTTTCCCTGATAACTAAAGGAAGGTACCGCATCTGGAAGTACATTTTGGTCCAAACCGTAGTAATCCAATAAGTTGGAGGAAACGCCGTTGGTTAAGAAATCCCAGAAAATTCCTTCGGAGAGCCCTGTTTCCGAGGTTAATATTTCCCCAGTCAACTTCATGGCGATATAGTCTCCGGGCAGCATGATTTTATTCACCCGGTCAAAATTGGTCGGCTCATTTTCTTTTACCCATTTCAATTTGGAAGCTGTGAAGTTCCCCGGGGAATTCAACAAATGCTCCAAACAATAGCCACTGCCCAAATCGGCGAAGGCCTTGTTTCCAATGTCTACCGCACGGCTGTCACACCAGATGATTGCCGGACGGATTACCTCCCGGTTTTTGTCAATCATCACTAAGCCATGCATCTGGTAAGATATGCCGATACCCAGCACTTCACCTGGTTGTATTCCGGCTTCCTTTACCACGATTTGGGTGGTTTCGAGGATGTACTTCCACCAGGTGTCGGGATGTTGTTCTGCCCATTCTCTTTGGGGGGAATGGATCGTCATTTCCTCTTTTGGCAGGCTGGCCGAGGTGACTACCTTGCCCGTTTGGGCGTTCAAAAGAGTCGTTTTGACAGACGAGCTGCCGATATCATATCCTATTAATAGTTCTCTCATGAGGGTTATTTATGCTGATATTTTACCAAAATCTAATGTATAGGGCAGCTATTATTCCCATAATGATGATGGCGCCAATTTTAAACTTGGTACTGGTTTTAAATAATTCCGGTGTAATTTCAATGCCCTTGGGATGGTCTTTACCTTTGCCTTCAAAGAGGCTGACCGCAATGATCACGGCTGAAATAATCAGAAATACGACCCCCATTCGGTCGATAAACGGTAGTCCCGGCATGATGAATTTGAACAGCACGGACAGCGGAATGGTCAATGCGGCTGCCGTCAATGCGGCATTCGAAGTGGTTTTTTTCCAGAAAAACCCAAACATAAAAATGGCAAACACCCCTGGGGATATAAATCCGGTATATTCCTGGATATACTGAAAGGCCTGATCCAATTCGCGCAAGGCAGGAGCAACCAAAGCCGCAATAAAGAAGGCTACGATGGCCGTAATCCTTCCAACCCTAACTTGCTTCGTTTCTGATGCTTTGGTATCAAAGAAACTTTTGTAGATATCCAAAGTAAATATGGTTGACGTACTGTTTGCCATAGAAGCCAGGGAAGAAACTATCGCCGCTGTCAATGCGGCAAAAGCCAGGCCTTTCAGACCGGAAGGCAAGAGCTGCAACAAGGTAGGATATGCCCGGTCTGATTTGATAATTCCGGCCACTGGATCTGTCATGGACTGAATAAAAGAAGTATCGACTCCGTCTCTTACGATTACAAAAGCTGCTATACCGGGTATTACGACAATCAAAGGCATCAATAGCTTCAAAAACCCGGCAAAAATCATTCCTTTCTGTGCCTCGTTGAGGGATTTGGCAGCCAAGGCCCGTTGGGTAATGTATTGATTAAATCCCCAATAATTGAGGTTGATGACCCACATCCCACCGATTAGTACACTGATGCCCGGCAAGTCCATATAGGCGTCCCTCGTACCCCCGGCTCCGTCAGGAATCATCATTTCCCCTTCTTTGATAATCATTTTGAAGTGGGAAGGTGCCTCCCGTATAAGTGACGTAAATCCCGATATCACATCTCCTTCTCCCACTATAGATAACGCCAGATAGGTGGTGGCCAATCCGCCGGCCACCAGAAAAACCACTTGAACTACATCTGTCCAAGCAACCGCTTTCAGTCCTCCGTAAATGGAGTAAAGCATGGCAAAAATTGCCAATCCCGCAATGCCATAGCCGAGCGGTATTCCAAGGATCGTATCCAAACTTAACGCTCCCAAGTATAGCACCGATGTAAGGTTCACAAATACATAAACCAGCAACCAAAAAATGGCCATGGTGGTCCTTACCCGGCTATCATACCGTTTTAGCAAAAACTGGGGCATGGTGCTAATACCTTCTTTCAGGTAAATGGGCAGGAAGAATATCGCCACAATAATTAGTGTGGCAGCTGCCATCCATTCATAGGTAGATATGGCCAGACCTAAGGCAAACCCGGATCCGGACATGCCGATAAACTGCTCGGCTGAGATGTTGGAGGCTATCAGAGAGGATCCAACTGCCCACCAGGGCAAAGCTTTACTGGCCAGAAAGTAATCGTTGGAATTTTTGATATGGCCTTTCTTTTCACGGGAAACAAAGTATCCCATAAAAATAATCAGCAGGCAATATCCGATAAAGATGGTTAGGTCTAAGGCAGTAAAATTCATGAATAGTGGAATGCGTTAATGGGTTTAGACTAATGACAAAATGCTAGGGTATGCACGAAAATAAACGATGCAATATAGTCAATTCAGGTTTTTTAAAAATAAAATCGCAAAAAAGTAATGCCAAGTTGTAGATATGTGTCGAAATAACATCCTATAAAAGGGCTTAACCGTTTTTAAAATAAACTTAAATATACGTTTCTTCCTCAAAGTAGAAGTAATGATCTTGGGAGTTATCGAGCCTACTATTAAATTTTCGTGAATAATTAGTTTTAATTTACAGATTTTCCATTTAAAGCGTATATTGAAAATCATTATAACCGCATCCACCCCATGGAACAACTGCCACTGGTAACAAAAGAACTTCACCTGAATCTATCCAACTGCTTGCGTGAGTTTGCGGAGGGCAAACAGTTAAAGGGTGCTATTTTGCATATACACGGAGATGGGAAAGTACCCGTCGATTGGAAAGGGGCGGTGGGAAATTTGGAAACGACCACCCCCTATTTCCTTTCCGATGTTTCCTTTATGCATGCGGCTGCCTTGGCACTCAAACTTCGGGTAAGGGGCAAGTGGAAATTCACGGATAAAATAAGTCAGTACCTTCCTGAGAAGGATTGGAACAAATTGCTGATATGGAGAAAAAGAGACCTTTCTTCCCAAATAGAAATCGGGCATCTGTTGTCACACCGATCCGGTTTAGGGGATTTTTTTTTACAGCAAACGGCGCATAGCGCTTCATTTGAAGACTTGCTTGCGGCAAACGCTGATTTTTCTTGGACTAGGCAGGATATGCTGGAATCAATCAGAAACACTGAACCTGCGGATGCCCCGGGAAGTGATAAAAAAGCGTTTTTTTCCCGATCCAATTACCACCTTCTAGGCCTTGCCATAGAGCAGGTAGGCAGTAAAGCGTTGGATTCCCTATTCAAAGATTTTCAGTTAAGACCCTTGGGTCTTAACCAAACCTACACCTATGACAACCCATCAGACAGAACTCCAGCTACCTTTTATTACAAAGACACCCGGTTAAGTGTCCCCAAGTTTATGCACGCTTTAGGCTCCACGGGGGGAATGGTAAGCACTGCCAGAGACAACATGGTCTTTCTTCGGGCTTTTTTTCATGGTCAGTTATTTCCAGTGGAGTATCTGACAGACATGCAAAATTGGCTGCCTTCGGGCAATGGTCAGTTTTATGGCATGGGATTGGGCAAATATGAGATACAGGGGTTTCCGGCTCTTTTTTCCCATCACCCACCTATTATCGGTATGACCGGGTTTTCAGGTGCTTTTGCCAGCTATGTCCCGGAGAAAAAAGCCTTTTTCACGGGTACGGTAAACCAAATGGATGAGCCTCATCTTGCCTACAAGTTGGTACACAAAATATGCAAGATCCTAACTTGACGTATAATCCGGATTAGAGGTTCTCTATCAATCCGAAACCGTCACGTCAAACGCCCCATTTAGAATCCGCCCATCGATTTTGACCTGAATCCATATCCGATAATCGCCGCTTTCCGGAAAAGCATAGGGAAAACTTACCATTTGATGTCCCTCATGTTCCGGATCATCGGGCATTTGGTGCGTTTCGCCTCCCATCAGCAACCTGTCCCGCTCCTCAGGGGGCAGTTGGTCCATTAGAGAAATAACCTGATCCACGCTATCCATAAAGGTTATCCCCGTAGGTAGTTGTCCAAACCCGGTTTTTCCGGAGGCAAAGCGTTCCAGAAGCATTTCCTGGGAACCCATGGAATAGTTGCCTGTAGGATGTAGATGGATATAGACCGAGCCGTCATATTTCATGGCTACAGCATGCCCCATCATTCCCAAATAAGGCTCCAAATTAGCTGGATTTCCATCGGCATCAAACAACTCAAAGTCGAGGCTATACAATTTCCCTGCCTTATAATCCTCTGTCTCGGATTGCCACATGGCCCCATATCCGCCGGCAAGATCAATGCGCATGCCCGGTTTTCCGCAAACAAGAAAATCCACATCCAGCAAATTGGAAGTAGGCTGGGAGGAGGTTTTACTGGAAATAAGGAAGCTGTCATCCCTACCCAGCGAGACCTCTTGGTCAGATATCAGCCGGAAAGGTTCTTTCTCAGGAAGGGTAAGTTCACTGACGATGGTTTCTGAAAAGCCCGTAAACCGTGTAAAATCCGCAAAAACGTGGTAATCACCCGTGGGCAAATCAGGCACCAAACTTCGAAAATGCAGCGAATCAATCCGCTGTGGATGCAGGTGGGCAAACACATCCAAGTCTCCCTTTCGGATCAAAAAAAGGTGCATCAACTTGCCGTGATCCGGGACAATGTAGCTCATTTTTCGGACAGTACTGCCCCACTGCAACTGCTCCTTATCTATCGTAAGCTCCAAAAAATTTCCCTGATCGGAAAATTCCACACGGGCGTTGCCAGCTATGGGGGTGTATATATTTCTCAAATAACTGTCGGCTTCATTATCCCACCAGGATTTCCCACCCCACAGGATCAGGAGCATGCAGACCGTTCCAATGACCACACCTTTTGTTTTCCTTGCATTTCCGCTTTTTTCTCTGGGCACCCCAGGGCTTCTCAAGCTATCGCTCATGGCCGAGGCAATAATGGTCACCATCAATACAACCAAGAAAAGCCCCAATCCTGAAAGTATCAAACCCAAATTTACAGGCATGTCTTTTTGGGCAGTCGGAAGGGCCATCACGGGAATGGTGATTTCAAATACCTCCGTTCCCCGGTTAAGGATCAACTGCACGCTGGAAGCACCGACTCCCATAAACCACAGTTCAAGCTCATATTTTCCGACTTCGCCTTCCACGGGCAGCAAAGGATCTGATACTGGGGTACCACTCAGTCCCGCAGACCAATAAACCGGTTTGGCTTCAAGCGAAATATCATTCGGATTTTCAGGCAGAATAACCGTCACCAATGCGATTCCCGGAATGACATCCGGTGGATTGACAGTTGCCATTATCCGGTAGGGACCCAGCATGCCTTCAAATATGACACCGGGGCTCCCCACATGGCTACTGAAGCCCGTCCATAACCCAAATAGCAGAATAAGTTGAAATATCTTTCTGAATGTTCTCATTATCTTAACGCTTTACTTGAGACATCCACCGACCAAAAGAAAGTCCTGTACGGGAACTGACAATGCCAAAAAGCAAGGCGATGCCCAACCCTTTGACTAACATCCACCCTGTGTCTATTGAGGAAGGATAAAACACAAAGCGGTATTCCCAGTCCGGATTGCTGCTGTAAGGCCAAGAAAACCTTCCAAAAAACCAGCCCCTGGCTGCCTCTGTATGGAGAAAATCGGCAAATATCCACTGTGCCGGAACAAATACTGCCAAAAACCCAACTGACAAACCAGCAGCCAAAAGCCAGAAATTAATGCCTTTCCACCTGGCTACTATCAGGTCAATTGCAATGGATGGAACAATTAAAAGTAAAGGAAAATGGAAGGGTTGATAGTGCGTAATGTGATTATAGACGGGACTCAGCCTGGGTTCTGCCGGGAACAAAGGCAATATCCAAACCATGGCAGCCATAAGCAGGGAATAGGCCACCGCCATCATGGTGCCTCCCCATTTATAGGGAGATGCATAGGAAATAGAAATAATCAGGAGCGGGAAAATCATCGCTGATACCTTGTATGCGGTAGCTCCATGCATTTTGTTGGTGAAGAAAAATTCCGAAACCATGATGTAGGCCATAACCAACAAAAAACCGGCAGACAACCCAAACAACCAGCGTAAACGGGATTTCATTGCTGGATTTTCTGAAAGGTTAAAATTGTTCTGCGTTGCCAGTACACTGACGATGGCGCCAAACTGTATCATGATCATCCCCAAGCCTAACACCAAATGGGGAGGCGAAAGAATTTTAATGTCCAACCCATAGGTATTGTGCCACCAATCATCAAAGGGAGCCGAGGTCAACATAGCAAAAGCACCCCAAATGCAAAACATGGCACCCAGCGACCCGTGAAATATACCCCAAAACTTAATGTTTGCTGCCTTTTCCCCAGCATCTCCCCAAAAGCTTTTTTTCAGAACCCGTACGCCTGAGAAAACCCCCGCGACCACTGCTCCCAGGTACATGACCAGATGCGGCGGCGAAAACAGACCGTCTCTGCCAACGCTCATGTGCCAGGAAATATCCCAGATCAGTCCTACGGCAATACATAAGCTAGAAAATACCGAAGCATAAACGTAGGTGGGAATCCGAAGAGAACTGGATGTAACCCGATCGGGGACATAAACGGGGTTAAGTGAAATAGCAGAAGACATGTGAATCAAATTTTAACACGATGATAAGCATATAATGGTTAAAATAAAAGATTTTTATTAATAGTCCTAAAAGAACATTCCGCCCTTTTTTGCTTCGTATCCTTTGTGTCCGCGGAAAAAACAAAGCTTTCCCCCAAAATTTTTTGTAAACTTTATGTTTTTTTTGTGGTTTTTATGGTCTTTCAAAAAAAGGAGGACTACAGAGGACACATAGTTTTAATTACTTCTCTATATGAACCTTCCATAATTAAGGAGGCTCAAAGACCAAGTTGAAAACTAAGATTTTTCCCAAAATTCTTTGTGAACTTTGTGTTTACGCTGTAACTTTTGTGGCCCTAATTTTACCAAAAAGAGGCTCAGAGGTTGATAATAAAAAAACCCTTTTTCTAAACCTTCAAGGACAGAAAAAGGGTCAAATAGATGTAAAACAACTGAAACTGATTTATTTCAACCAATCAGGTTTTGTTGTAGTGATCTTTGCCTGCAACTGATTTAGCAGGTTGTAGAGACCAAAATAGGTGCGGTTAATGTATAATCCATGACGTGAACCTCGCGCAAGCTTTGATTTGCGGAACATTTTGTCATTTGAAATGCGATCGCCCAGCTTGAAGATTTGCTGGAAATAACTGTCATCCGCAAAGTCAAACTCTTCGACATGAAATGGTCTCCCAAGGAGGGAAATCATTTCCCTGAAAATCGCCTTGAAATATTCCTGCTCGGCCGGGGTATCTTTCACACTGATAAATTCCAGGTCGAAGAATATCTTGTCCAGTTCCTCCTGTTTGATAAACAAGTCTTTTTTGATCAAGGCAAAGTATCCCTTGTAGAAATCCTCAGGAATCACTTTGACACATCCAAAATCTATCACAGCAAGCTTTTCATTTTCTTGGATAATAAAATTGCCCGGATGGGGATCCGCATGTACCTTAAGAAGTTCATGCACTTGATAGTGATAGAAATCCCACATGGCCTGACCAATTTTATTTTTAAATTCTTGGGAAGGATTTGTCATTAACCATTCCCGAATATGCAAACCTTGCATCCAGTCCATGGTTATGATCCGCGGACTACTGAGGTCTTTATAATAAATAGGAAAAGTCAAATTTTCGATATGTTCACAGGCTTTGGCTATTTCCGTTCCCCTATTTATTTCCAAATCGTAATTGGTCTCTTCCAGCAGTTTTTCCTCCACCTCATCCATGTAATGTTCCAGTTCACGCTCGTTCATGTTCAACAAGCGGCGGGCAAAAGGCTTCACGAGATTCAAATCCGAACTCACACTGGATGCTACTCCCGGGTATTGAATTTTGACGGCATATGTTTTACCATCTTTCGTTGCTTGATGTACCTGCCCAATAGAGGCGGCATTTACGGCAGAGGGAGTAAAGGTATCGAATATACCTTCCGGAGATTCACCAAAATATTGCTTAAACGTCTTGACTACCAACGGATAAGAAAGCGGTGGAGCACTGTATTGAGCCATTGTAAATTTATCCTGATAGGCCCTGGGAAGCATGTTTTTGTCCATCGCCATCATCTGGGCTACTTTCAAAGCACTGCCTTTTAACTCACTTAGCGAATCATAAATATCCGTGGCATTATCCAGGTGCAATTGCTCCTTGGTCATGGAAGGGTTGACTACCTTTTGGGCATAATGCTTCATATAGTTACCTCCTACCCTTGCACCCGTTTGGATAAACTTAGCCGCACGCTGTACTTTGGAAACTGGTATACTGGTTTGTTCCTTGATATTATTTGCCATTGATTATTTAGATTGGTATAAAAATTTGGCGAAATCCACGAAACTGTCAACAGCACTTTTTCCCATGAGGTCGAAAGCAAAATTCACCGATTTTTCTATGGCCGCATCAGTTTTCTCAAAACCTGGTGAGGTATCTTTAATCCAGAATTGGAAAACAAACATACCTTGTAGCCAGATTGCTTCGTCATAGCGGTCGCTGAGATAAGGGCGATTTGCGATTTCCTCCGTTTCTTTTCCTTCCAAAATTATTTCATTCACAAAATCCTTAAATTTTGACTTGAAGGATTTCATTTCCTGAGGTAATGGATGCTTCAAATCCGATTGCCCGCCATACAGGCTCAACAGGTAAGACCGATTCTTTTTCAAATTCTCTATCCAGGTGAAGAAAAATCCCAGTAACTTCTCTCGCGATGTATAAGATGGATATACCTCCTGCCCTTCCAGTTCGGCGACAGTTTTCGCAAAAATCATCTCCCAAACAGCAGATTTGATAGCCTCAAACGAAGTGAAGTAGTTGTAAAACTCCTCTTCCTTCATGTTGAGCGATTTGGCAAATTTAAATACCGAAGCCGGTTGCCTACCGTGTTCCAGCATATGTTCGACATAGCCCTGAATGATGGCTTCCCTATAATCGATTTGATTTTCTATGTTTTCTGTCATGAGTTGTTTTGATCATTTCATTGAGAGCATAACAAAAGAAAGTATCAAGAGGTTTATCAATTGGATTGATTAATTTATTTATGAAAATTATCGAAGATATTTAATTCAAAAAAAACAGGTAATTTTTCGTTAAAATAAAAACCAAACTCATGGGGTTTTACGTTTATAACCAAAGTTAAAATAAGTGGAAAATATGAATTACAAGCGGTTGTCAATGTTTTTGGTTTTGGGTTTGATAGTAGGCGGTACTTTTTCTTGCTATCCCGATGAGGAAGTCCCTGTCAATACTGAAAACAATATCAAACAAGCAATTTACCAGACCATGAAGGAATGGTATTTTTGGAATTCCCAGATTCCGGAAAATATGGATGTGACGAGTTTTCCTACCTATAATGAATTACTTTCAAGTTTGATTTTTGAACCCCTTGACCGCTGGTCATACTTAACCAACAGGGAGGCATTTGACAGGTCTTTTACAGGCCAAAATGCCGGCTATGGTTTTGGCTTCGGCATTGGGGAAAACGGAAACTTATACCTCTCTTTTGTCTATAAGGAAGCCCCTGCTGGCAAGGACGGATGGCAGCGGGGTTGGGAAATAATAAGCGTAAATGGAAGACCAGTATCTGAATACCGTGTAGGAAATGGATATAACTTTCAGCTGGGGGCAAATACTCCCGGGATTCAAAATAGTTTTACGCTGCGACTTCCCAACGGGAGTACCACCACCCGTTCCTTGGCCAAGGCAGATTACCAGTCCAATTCCGTTTTGCATACCGAGATCTTCAACATTGACGGAAAGAATGTAGGTTATTGGGCTTACAACGGCTTTCAAGCCACGCGAGGTCAAACGCCCACTAAAAGTCTGGAGGTAGATGAGGCCCTCAAATTTTTCGAAGAAGGAAATATAAAGGAATTGATTCTAGACCTGAGGTACAATGGAGGCGGATCTGTAGACGTAGCAGAACAACTGATGAATGCGCTCATACCGAGCGTGCACTCCGGCAAGCTTATGTATACCAATGCACTGAATAGCGACAAATCGAACCTGAACGAGTCCCTGAACTTTAGCAAAAGAGGAAACCTGGAGATTGGCAAGATTGTGTTTATCACCTCCCGGGGTTCTGCATCCGCGAGTGAGTTAATCATCAACTGTTTGGAACCCTACATGGATATTGCCTTGGTTGGTGCGAATACGTATGGCAAACCGGTGGGTTCCTTTCCACTTTCCCGCTACAATACGGCACTTTCTACCAATGATGTGGAACTGGTGCCCATTACCTTCGCCATAGCCAATGCCAATGGAAAAGCGGAATACTACGATGGATTCCCTGTTGACATCCTGGTAAATGATGACATCTCCCGCAACTGGGGAGACCCTGATGAAAGTAGGCTTCGGGCAGCATTAAATTACCTGCAATTCGGCTCCCTTTCTCCTACTGTCAGACGGCAATACATCGATCACGGTTGGGACATGATTGACAATTTTGAAGGCTTGGAAAAGGAATTTCCGGTGTATTAATAAGAGTTCTTTCAGAATTTGGTGAAAAAAGATTGTATCAAGATTTATGTTAACCACGAAGTAAACAAAGCAGGCACAAAAAAACCTATTGATTCTTGGCTAAAAAATAGGCCAGGTAGTCCCCATCCCTGATTGTTGAAAGGTGTTCTACAGTTTCTTGATATACATAGGTCCAGCAGGTCAATGTACCTTTTATGGTAACTACGCTAATTTTTTGGCGAGAATATTCAGCAGTCTCCATATCCGATTCTCCGACCCCCTCATACGCATCAAGCGTAGCCCATAAATCCGGACAAAGCCGCAAATCATAGACTTCACCAACCACCGTCAGGCCTTTCTCAGCTTGGGGTATAAATCCCGGATATTCTCCGATATCATACAACTTTCCATAAGCCCATCCTTTGTCTCTATAGCAAGCTGT
>Ga0105045_10005472_pt1 | contig 11195 bp, 9 predicted proteins | sample MAT02_FD_78089 | JGI IMG/M metagenome (GOLD analysis project Ga0105045, IMG submission 78089) | Freshwater microbial communities from Lake Fryxell liftoff mats and glacier meltwater in Antarctica - MAT-02 (megahit assembly) | ecosystem: Environmental > Aquatic > Freshwater > Ice > Liftoff... | reverse complement strand
TACATGGCGATGCGCGCGGCGCTTATGGCGGTCCTGCCCGACGCGCCCCCCGGCCTTACCGTTGCCGAGGCCCAGGCAGCCCTGCTTGGCCGCCTTGACCAGACCCTCTTTCCAGGCGGGGAAAAGGCTGGCTGGTGGATGAAATGCGTCCAGCTTGATCTTGAGGCGCGAGGCACGATCGCCCGTTCCCCTAAATCCCCGGTCCTGCTGTACCGCCTGACCGGGTAACTGCACCCCGTCTGCGGTCAGGCAACTCTTGCGGCAAAGCGGGGCTTTCCCTTCGCTGGTTTCTGGGGTCTCTATGGGCCAATTTGGAAGGATTGTCCCCATGGCCTCACTGCCTAATATCCTTATTCTCATGGTTGATCAGTTGAACGGGACCCTGTTCCCCGATGGCCCGGCCGATTTTCTGCACACGCCGAACCTGCGCCAGCTGGCCGCGCGATCCGCCCGTTTTGTCAACTGCTATACTGCCTCTCCCCTTTGCGCCCCGGCGCGGGCATCGTTCATGTCCGGCCAACTGCCCAGCCGGACCCGCGTTTATGACAACGCGGCCGAATTTGCTTCGGACATCCCCACCTACGCCCACCACCTGCGCCGGGCGGGGTATCAGACGGCACTCTCGGGCAAGATGCACTTCGTCGGCCCCGACCAGCTGCACGGGTTCGAGGAACGCCTGACAACCGACATCTACCCCTCCGATTTTGGCTGGACGCCCGACTACCGCAAGCCGGGCGAAAGGATCGACTGGTGGTATCACAACCTTGGCTCGGTGACGGGCGCTGGTGTCGCCGAGATTACCAATCAGCTGGAATACGACGACGACGTCGCCCATCAGGCCTGCCAGAAGCTTTACGATCTTGCGCGAGGGCAGGACCCCCGGCCCTGGTGTCTGACCGTCAGCTTCACGCACCCACACGACCCCTTCGTCGCGCGCCGCAGATACTGGGACCTTTACGAGGGCATTGCCGAACTTGATCCGCCCGAATCCATTCCCTACGCCGAACAGGATCCCCATTCCCAACGCTTGATGAACGCCTGCGACTGGCGGAGCTTTGACATCACTCCTGCCCAGATTCGCCGTGCCCGCCAAGGCTATTTTGCCAATATCTCCTACGTCGACGACAAGATCGGCGAAGTGCTGGCCGTCCTGGAGGCGACCCGGCAAGAGGCGGTGGTGGTCTTTCTTTCCGACCATGGCGAGATGCTGGGCGACCGGGGCCTTTGGTTCAAGATGAGCTTCTTTGAAGGCTCGGCCCGCGTCCCCCTTATGATCGCTGCCCCATTGGTTCGGACGGGGCCGGTGGAAACACCGGTCTCATCTCTCGACCTTGCCCCCACCCTTGCCGCGTTGGCCGGGCTTTCCATGGAGGAGGTCGCCCCCTGGACCGAAGGCGTGAACCTTGTCCCCGTCGCAAACGGTGCGGCCCGTGGCGCGGTCGCCATGGAATATGCCGCCGAAGGCACGATCACCCCTATGGTCTGCCTGCGCGAAGGCGCCTGGAAATACATTCGCTGCCCCGCCGACCCGGAGCAGCTCTTCGATCTCGCCAACGATCCTCAGGAACGCCAGAATCGCACCAAGGACCCCCGCGCCGCCGAAATCCTGGCCCATTTCCGTACCCTCGCTGATACCCGCTGGGACCTTGCGGCTTACGATGCCGCCGTCCGTGAAAGCCAGGCCCGTCGCTGGGTGGTTTATGAGGCCCTGCGCAACGGCATCTTCTACCCTTGGGACCACCAACCCCTGAGGGCGGCGAGCGAACGGTACATGCGCAATCACATGGATCTGAACGTGCTGGAGGAAAACAAGCGTTTCCCCAGGGGCGAGTGAACCAGGTTGGAAGGTCGCCTACCCTACTTGGCCTCGCCCCCTCGATTTGTGCTTTCCTGCGTACTTCCCCCCGTCCAAGGCTCACCGCGCGTCGGCCAGTACCGCATCAGCGCCCTTCCAGCCCATCAGCATGGCAGGTGCATTGGTATTGCCCGCGATGATCGTCGGGAAGGCGCTGGCGTCGATCACGCGCAGGCCGCCCACCCCATGCACCCGCAAGCCCGCATCCACGACCGAAGCACCCGCATCCGGCCCCATCCGGCAGGTACAGCTTGGGTGGTAGACCGTCCCTGACCGGGCGCGGAGATCGGCGATCAGCGCCTCATCCGTCACCATCTCGGGCCCCGGTCGCAGTTCTTCCTTGATCAGCCGCGCCAGCGCCGGCTGGGCGGCGATGTGGCGCAAGTACTTTACCGCAGCCAGCATCTCTTCGATATCGTGGTTCGTGGAAAACGCGTTCGCAGTAATGACCGGGTGCATTCCCGGATCGGCCGAGCGGAGGCGGACGTGCCCCCGGCTGGTTGGGCGGCAATTCGACAGGCCGATGCTCATGCCAGACCACGGGTCGGGAGAAAGGACCGGTCGTTCGCCCTCCCTCGGGATCAGGGTCGAAAATGCCTGCATGTAAAGCTGCATGTTCGGTCGGTCGAGGTCCGACCTTGTCCGGAAGAAACCGCCCGCGTGGTTGACGCTTTTTGCCAAGGGCCCACCCCGCGTCACAAGGTATTGCATCCCGACGCGCAGCTTGCCCCACCAAGGGCGCAGTGCGTCATTGTAAGTCGGCACGTTCATCGACCAAGTGTAGTTGATGCCCTGATGATCGCTCAAATGCTCTCCCACGTTCGGGTTGGCGCGCAGCACCGGAATGTCCAGCGATTGCAGTAGATGCCCAGATCCGATTCCCGACAACTGCAGCAACTGCGGCGAATTGATCGCACCCCCCGCCAGGATCACCTCGGCCCTCGCCCGGAGCGTCCGCACGGTGGCGCCCTGCCGGTACTCCACCCCCACCGCGCAGCCGTCTTCGACCAGCACCCGCGTCGCCAGCGCCCCGGTAATCACCCTGACATTCGCCCGACGCATCGCCGGCCGCAGGAACGCCCGTGCGGCCGAGTTCCGCCGCCCGCCCTTGATCGTCATCTGGTAGACGCCAGCGCCTTCCTGACTTTCGCCGTTGAAATCGGGCGAGGGCGGCAACCCGCCCTGATCACAAGCGGCGACGAAGTGCTTTACCAGCGGATGCAGCCCGCTCTTGTTGGCGGAGACGAACAGCGGCCCATCCTTCCCGCGCCATGCATCAGCGCCCGCCTCGTTGTGCTCCATCGCTTTATAAGCGGTCAGGCAGTCTTCCCAGGCCCAGCCGGGATTGTCGCGGCCCCAGTCCTCATAGTCCTGCTGGTGCCCCCGGATATAGACCATCGCATTGATCGAAGATGACCCGCCCAGAACCTTGCCCCGTGGCCAGTGGTCGCGGGCGCCGGCAAGGCCTGGATCGGGCTCTGTCTTGTAAAGCCAGTTCGCGGATGCGTCGTAAAACAGCTTGCCATAGCCTAACGGCATCTGGATGTAGAAGCGCCGATCGCTGCCGCCGGCCTCCAGCACGGTAACCCTGTGGCGACCGCTTGCTGACAGGCGGTCCGCCAGCACGCAGCCTGCGCTGCCTGCGCCGACAATGATGTAATCCGTCTCGTCCATGTCGCCCCCCGGCACGCCGGCCGTACCTTAGCCGGGCGGATGGGCCAGAACCGTCCGCTTTGCGACACCGGATGTCGCCGAAGGGCCGGTTCAGCCTGCCACTACTTCAAGGGACGGCTCTTAAACCACCGGGAAATTGACCGACCGGGCAATGAAGCACACGCATGGATCTGCTGATGGATCGCCTTGGCCACCGCCAGATCGGCCCCCGCCGCCACCACTACATGCGGACGCAAGGTCGTAGTACGAGGTCACCACAACCCCCGCCTCGTTCGGCGTAATGCAGATACCAAAGCATGTGACAGGCCGAGAGGGCACTCAACAGTAATTCCTCCGGGTTCATCTTTGAGGCGTCGCTTCCCAAAAGCGGATCGTTCGAGCAATGCACCGGGGCCTTCCCCGGCACCGCGACATCCCAGGTCCGGTCATAAGCGCGGTAGCCCGAAGTGCCGGTGCCGGAGTTCCCGGTCCAGATGATGTGAGAGGTGTAAAGGTGGTTAGGCATGATCAGTCTCTGGGTCAGATGGATATCATAGGCTATATCTGCCCGAGACCTCCAGCACCTGACCAGTCATTAATCCGGCCTCATCTCCCGCCAGAAACCGGGGTATCCGCAAAATCGGCAGGCTCGGTCGTCAGCCATGCGATTGCCACATGATGATCCCGCGTCAGATCAAACGCAATTGCCCGCCCGATCCCGCGCGCACCGCCCGTGACAAGAGCCACCTTCTTCATGCTGGGCCTGCTCCGTAGCTTTGGCAAAGGCCAGGCGGAGGATCCGGGCTTGTCCAGCGGCGCCCTCTCACTTCCCCTTCCACACCGGATCGCGCTTTTCGGCAAATGCCTTCGCGCCCTCCAACTGGTCTTCGCTTGCGTAAAGCCGGTCCACCGTCGGCATCTGCCGTTTGGTGATCCGGTTGAGGGCATCCTGAAAGCGCATGCTTTCGGCCTCGCGCACCACTTCCTTTATCGCGGCGTAAACCAGCGGCGGCCCGCTTTCCAACAGCCGCGCGAGGTCCCAGGCCTTGCCCAGCAACTCCTCCGGCGCGCAAATTTCCTTCACGATCCCCCAGCGATGCGCCTCTTCGGCGTCAAACCAGCGGCCGGTCAGCAAAAGGTCCAGCGCCACATAATAGGGGATGCGCTTTGGCAGTTTGATGCTGGCCGCATCCGCCACCGTGCCAGACCGGATCTCTGGGAGGGCAAAGGTCGCGTTGGTCGAACACAAGATCAGGTCCGCCGACAGCGCAAACTCCAGACCTCCGCCGCAGCAGATGCCCTGCACGGCGGCAATGACCGGCTTGTTGAGGTTCGGGAGTTCCTGCAGCCCCGCAAAGCCGCCGACCCCATAGTCGCCGTCCACCGCATCGCCTTCGGCTGCGGCCTTCAGGTCCCAGCCGGGGCAGAAGAACTTTTCCCCCGACGAGCGGATGATGCAGACCCGAAGGCTGTCATCATCGCGGAAATCCCGGAAGGTCAGCCCCATGACTCGGCTGGTCTTCAAGCTGATCGCATTGGCCTTGGGCGCGTCCAGAGTGACCTCCAGAATGGCCCCTTCGCGTCGGGTCTTGATCGGCCCTTCGGTTCGCATCTGCATGTCTGGCATCACACCCTCCTGACCAAAGCATCTACCGCTACAGCGCCACTCTCCAGCACCATGACCGGGTTGATTTCGATTTCCTCAAGGCTTTCGTCCGCCAGCATCAGCGCCCCCAGCCTGACAGCGATCTTGGCGACCGAGGCGATATCCGCGCGCGGGCGCCCCCGGTACCCATCCAGCAACGGCCAAAGCCGCAGGCGCTTCGCGGCTTGCAGAACCTCGGCCTCTGTCACCGGCAGCACCAGAGTCACCGTATCGGCCAACACTTCCGCTGTCACTCCGCCCATCCCCAACGTCAGTGTCACCCCATAGACCGGGTCGCGCCGCAGGCCCAACAGAACCTCCGCCAGCGCCCCTGTCACCATCTCTTCAACGAGATATCCGGTCGCCCCCGGCATCTCCGTCTGACCGTCCAGCAGGGTCAACCCCAACCGCACCGCCCCCGCCTCGGTCTTGTGCGCAAACCCGAGGCCTTTCAAAGCGTAGGGCGGGGTCAAGCCTGTCATCTTCAGTTCGCCCAGCGTCGCCCCCGTTACCGAGCGCGGCACAGGCACCCCCCCTGCCGAAAGCAGCGCCTTCCCCTCTGCCTCGGTCAGCAGCCGACAGTCACGCGGCGGCAATGCCGCGACAGGCCGCCAGCCCGGCACCCCCGCAGGTGTCTGCGCCGCTTTCACTGCCGCCAGCGCCGTCTCCAGCCCCAGCAACGCACAGACGCCTTGGTCCATCATCGCCCGAACCCGCCCCTCGCCAAAGTTCTCGGCGATCGAAGCGACTGGAAAGGCGATTTTCCCCGTCGCCTTCTGCGCCGCTGCGATTGCCGCAAAGGCCGGCGCATAGCCCGAGGGGTCACAGCGATCGTTCCTTGGGCTGTCGATGATATAAAGACCAGCGTCATAGGCCTCCAGCATGGCGCTGAAGACCTCGGTCGTCTTCGGCCCGTCCCCCCAGATGAAGGTATGATAATCCAAAGGGTTAGAGATCGTCGGAATCTCCCCCAGCACCGCTAACAGCCTGTCATGCGTGGCCGGCGGCACCGGAGGAAACTCGATCCCGAAGGGCGCGGCCAGGTCCGCCACCAGCCCGGCCTCACCACCCGAGCAAGACAGCGAACAGATGCGCGTCCCGATCCGGGGCCCATGAACATGGAAAATCTTCAGCGTCTCGATCAGTTCCGATGGAGTATTCACCTCCGCCACCCCGATCTGCCGCAGGAAGGCGCTCGACGCCGCCGCGCCCCCCGCCAGCGACGCCGTATGCGACGCGGCTGCGGTCCGGGAAAGCTCCGTCTTCCCCGACTTGATGGCCACCACTCCCTTGCCCATCGCCCGCGCCTTCTCGGCCAGCACAGCGAAGTCCGGGGCATCGTCGATCCCCTCGATGTAAAGCCCCACCGCCGTGACGCGCCGATCATCCAACAGCGCCCCGGTCAGTTCCGCCAGCCCCACGACGGCGGCATTTCCCACACAGGCGACATAAGCCACCGGCAGCCCGCGCTGCTGCATGCCAAGGTTAATCACGATGTTCGATGACTGGCTGACCAGCGCGACCCCCTTGTCCACCGGAATCCCGCCATGCTGATCGGGCCACAAAAGCGCCCCGTCGAGGTAGTTGATCACCCCATAGCAATTCGGACCCAGGATCGGCATGCCGCCTGCCGCTGCGACCAGCCGGTCCTGCAGACCCGTCTCACCGGCCTCATCCCAACCGGAGGCAAAGCAGATCGCCCCACCGGCCCCCATAGCAGCAAGCTCGGCCACCACATCAATGGTCGCAAAGCGGTTGACGCCGATAAATACCGCGTCCGGTGGCTCCGGAAGGTCAGCCAGAGAGGAATAGGCCTTCAGTCCCCCGACCTCTGCCTTGGTCGGATGCACTGGCCAGACCGGGCCGCAAAAGCCCATCTTGCGGCATTGCTCGATTACATTCAGCGCCCAACCAGCGCCCAGAACCGCAATATGGCGCGGGCGAAGCAGACGATCGAGGCGGCTCATACCCATCCTCGGCCTGCAGCAACAGCCCCGGGGCGCTGCCCCGGACCCCGGGATATCTTCAGACAGAAATTAGGAACACCCCGCCCCGGAGATCGAAGCGAGGTGCCATTTCCCGTCACGGTCATCGGCGTCCCCGCCTGTACCGTGCAGTCAGAATCGGTGATTAACCTTAACGCGCGGTTACCAGAGACGGAGGATGCGTGCATTTTCTGTCCTTAAATATCCCACGGGGGTGCGGGGGGTGTGAAACCCCCCGCTCCGGACCGATCAGCCCCCGACCGCGCGCAGAAGTTCGCGGCTGATGATGTGGCGCTGTATCTCTGAGGTGCCCTCCCAGATGCGTTCCACCCGCGAATCCCGCCAGATGCGTTCCAGCGGCAGTTCGTCCATCAGCCCCATCCCGCCGTGGATCTGTATCGCCTCATCCGCCACCATCGCCAGCACTTCCGTCGCCTTCAGCTTGGCCATCGCCATGTCGGCTTCGGTCACCGTGCCCTGATCGTATTTCCACGCAGCCTCGCGCGTCAGTAACTCCGCCGCCTTCAGCTCCATAGCCATGTCGGCCAGCTTGAAGCTGACCCCCTGGAACTTGCCGATTGCCTGGCCGAACTGCTTGCGCTCCGCCGCATAGGAGATAGCATGGCCCAGCGCGCGTTCGGCCCGGCCAAGGCAGGTGCTGGCCACCTGCAGCCGTGTCGCGCCCAGCCACGAGTTGGCCACCTCGAACCCTTTGTGCACGTCGCCCAGCACGTTGGCGGCGGGAACCCGGCAATCGTCGAACTCCAGCACCGCGTTGGTGTAGCCCCGGTGGCTGACGTTTCGGTAGCCATCCCTCACCGTGAACCCCGGCGTGCCCTTGTCGACGAAGAAGGCAGTAATCAGCTTCTTTGGCCCACGCGGAGTTTCCTCCTCACCGCTCGCCATGAAGACAATTGCGAAACCGGCAAGATCAGCGTGCGAAATGAAGTGCTTGGTTCCGTTCAGCACCCAGTCGTCGCCATCGGGCCGCGCGCTGGCCTTCATCCCCCGCAGATCCGATCCGGCACCCGGTTCGGTCATCGCCAGGCAATCCCAGGTCTCGCCCCGGATGCAGGGCAACAGGTACCGTTCCTGCTGGTCCGCATTCCCCGCCAGCAGAATATTTGACGGCCGCGCCACGCAGGTCCAGTGGAGCGCATAGTTAGCGCGCCCCAGCTCTTTTTCATACAAAAGCCAGGACAGCGAATCGAGCCCCGCGCCCCCCAGCTCCACCGGCATGTTCGCCGCGTAAAGCCCCGCCGCGATGGCCTTCTGCTGGATCTCTCGGATCAGATCCAGCGGCAGTACACCCGTCCGCTCCACCATCTGCTCATGCGGGTAAAGCTCCGCCTCGACGAAAGCGCGCGTCGTGTCGACGATCATTCGCTGTTCTTCGCTCAGGCCGAAATCCATCGCTTACTCCTTCTTCTGGCCGACAGCGCGGCCTGCCCCCGCCGGCAGCGGCAGCCCGGAATGGGCCTCCGCAATCGCACGCAGCTTGCCCCAGACCTCGGGCGCGGCCGGCACCGTCTTGCCCGCCTTTGTGTCGACATGCAGGCACAGCTGCTCCACCGTCGCCACGCAAGTTTCGCCCTCCATGATCCTCACGAAGCTGCGGAACCGCTTTTCATCCGCCGCCAGGATCTGCACCGTCCCGGTCAGCCGGTCGCCCAGCTTGGCCTCGCCGAGGTGGCGGATATGCGTCTCGGCCGTGTAGTAGGAATGCCCCGCCGCGACATAGTCCATCCCCGCCCCGATCAGCCGCAGGAAGTTGTCGACCGTCTCCGAGCTTGCAAAGAGATACCGGCTTTCGGTCATGTGGCCGTTGTAGTCGATCCACCCCGGCAGCACCTGCATCTGCGCCATGACCAGTGGTTCCGCCTTCGGCCTCTGGTCCAGCGCGGAATGGAAGCTGGCCGCGCGGCGTTCGTCATGCTCGCGCAGGACCTTGCCCGCGCCCCAGTTCCGGTCTTTGAGTGCACGCAGGAAGCCCACAAGGTTCTGGTCGCGAATACGCTCCAGCTCTCGGATCGTGTAGTGGCCGGACTGCGCGTCGGACTGGCCCGCTACAAGGTCCACCAGCTCCTCGTTGAACTCCGGCACGTCCATCAGCTTCGACCAGGGCCATTTCAGCGTCGGCCCGAACTGCGCCATGAAATGCCGCATACCGGCCTCGCCCCCGGCAATCCGGTAGGTCTCGAACAGCCCCATCTGCCCCCAGCGCAGGCCAAAGCCCATGCGGATCGCGTCGTCGATTTCCGTCGTGGTGGCGATGCCGTCCTTCAGCATCCACAACGCCTCACGCCAGACCGCCTCAAGAAAGCGGTTGCCGATGAAGGCGTCGATCTCGTGCCGGATCACCAGGGGGAACATCCCGATGTCCTTCATGATCTGCACCGTCCGCTCCACCACCTCTGGCGGGTTGGCGGGTGATCCGGAAATTTCCGACAGGGGCAGAAGGTAAACCGGGTTGAACGGGTGCGCGACGATGATGTTTTGCGGCGCCGGGCTCGATTTCTGCAAGTCGCTGGCCTTGAACCCACTGGTGGATGACCCGATGAGCACCCCGGCGTTCGATTGCTGCAACTGGGCATATACCCGGTGCTTCAGCTCGATCTGCTCACTGACCGACTCCTGCACATACTCCGCCCCCTCCACCGCCTCGCCGATGGTGCCGTGGAAGGTCAGCTTCCCTTCCACCGGCATCGCCACATCGGAAAGCGCGGGCAGCGCCAGTCGGGCGTTGGCCATGACGGCGGCAATCTTTCGCTCTGCCTCCGGGTCGGGGTCGAAGACGCCGACATCCCAGCCGTTCAAGAGGAACCGCGCGGCCCAACCGCCGCCGATAACCCCACCCCCGATGATTGCCGCTTTTCTGATCATGGTCTTTCCTTTCCCAAGGCCCCCACCCCAACCCTTCCCCTCGAGTGGGGGAGGGAGGTGCCTTCCCGTCATCCGTTCCGCACACCGCTCCGACGCCTTGGGCTTCCCTCCACGCAGTGTGCGACAGGGTGCAGGCCTTCCTGCCTCACTTCCCTATCGGCGCGCGTTTCTCCAGCTTCAGCCGGGCCCGCACCTCTGCCGGGGTGATCACCCGCGCGCCAAGATTTTCGATGATCGTTGCCGCCCGCTCCACCAACTGCGCATTGGTAGCCAGCACCCCCTTGTCGAGCCACAGATTATCCTCCAGCCCCACCCGCACATTGCCCCCACCAATCACCGCCGCCGCAACGTAAGGCATCTGCTGACGTCCAAGCGCAAAGGCGGACCAATGCCACCCCGCGGGCACATTGTTCACCATCGCCATGTAAGTGTTCAGATCATCCGGCGCGCCCCACGGCACGCCCATGCACAGTTGCACCAGCACCAGCTCGGGGATCACGCCTTCGCGCACCAGCTCCTTGGCCAGCCAAAGATGCCCGGTGTCGAACGCCTCGATCTCGATCCGGACCCCCGCCGCAGTCATCCGTTTGGCCATATCCCGGAGCATCCCGGGCGTGTTGACCATCACATAATCGGCCTCGTTGAAGTTCATCGTCCCGCAGTCGAGCGTGCAGATCTCGGGCCGGCAGTCGACCACATGCGCCACCCGGTCCTCGGCCCCCGCCATGTCGGACCGGCAAGAGGCCACCATCTCCTCGGTGCCCTCGAAGAAGATGTCGCCGCCCATCCCCGCCGTCAGGTTCAGTACCACATCCGTGTCGCTATCACGGATCCGCTCCGTCACCTCGCGGTAGTACTCCAACCGGCGAGAGGGCTTCCCCGTCTCGGGGTCGCGCACATGGCAATGCACCACCGCCGCGCCCGCCTTCGCCGCCGCAATCGCGCTTTCCGCAATTTCGCGGGGCGAGCGTGGGACATGGGGGGACCGGTCCTGAGTGCCCCCGGACCCCGTCACGGCACAGGTGATGAAAACCTCACGGTTCATGGTCAGCGGCATGGCATCCTCCCCTTTGCGCTCACCATACCCTGCTTGCCAACCCACGCTTTGCACTTTACGAAATCCGCATGACGGAAAACGCCCTTTTCGCCCCCGCGACCGGCCCCCTGACCATCG
>Ga0105045_10005471_pt1 | contig 11195 bp, 11 predicted proteins | sample MAT02_FD_78089 | JGI IMG/M metagenome (GOLD analysis project Ga0105045, IMG submission 78089) | Freshwater microbial communities from Lake Fryxell liftoff mats and glacier meltwater in Antarctica - MAT-02 (megahit assembly) | ecosystem: Environmental > Aquatic > Freshwater > Ice > Liftoff... | reverse complement strand
TATTGGCTTGGTCATCACACTCCCGCTTGCCTTTTTAATTTTAATGCCAATTTTAATGTCATCCATGGTTTTTTACTTTTTTATGCTATACAGCTACGAACGAATTCTGAGCGAATTACGGCATGCCCTTTACTCTCAAGCTGAGACGAACTAAGCATTGCAGCCAAGTGCTCAGTCGACCGGCCTATTTCGGGTCATTGTTTCTCGTTCGCACTGGCTGAATGCGGATGTTCTGGCTGCTACAATGGGCAGACACAACCAAGGAGAATGAAATGTCAATTGAACTGCCGCTGAATACAATGACTGTGGCTGAAAAAGTGCAACTGCTAGAAACCTTGTGGGACAACTTATGCCGCGAATCGGGCGATGTAAAATCACCAGATTGGCATAGGGCAGTACTTGAGGAACGAGCACGAAGACTTGAATCGGGGAAGTCAACTGTTATGCCATGGGCCGACGCGAAGGCTAGATTGCTCAAGATTGGACAATGATCGTTTACATCTCGTCGGATGCCGAAGACGACTTGATCGAAGGTTATTGGTTTTACGAACGTCAGTCGATCGGTTTGGGAGACTACTTTCGGAGTTGCTAAATCTCTGACATCGAATCGCTTGCGTTTTTCGGAGGAGTCCATGAAATGGACTTCAACTTTAACAGATCCCTTTCAAAGAGATTTCCATTTACAATTTACTATCACGTTGATGGAGACACCGCGACGGTGGTTGCGGTGCTCGATGCGCGTCGCAGTCCGCAATGGTTGCGACGGCGTCTTGGCTGACGAATGCAGCCAGAACTAAGCATTGCAGCCAAGTGCTCAGTCGTCCGGTCTAGTTCGGGTCATTGTTTCGCGTTCGCACTGGCTGAATGCGTGACGTTATAAGTTGTCGAACGTTCATCGCACTCAAGCACTGGAGTAAAACAATGGACAATAAGGAAGCAGATGGCAATCGCGTGATTTCGGAGTGACATCAAGACAACCAAATCGTTAGAGAGTTTGTTCGAAATTCTTTGCCAAAATACTCCTGGACTGCGTAACAAAGTTCCTTTTGAGTCAGAAAGTGATCTGATGTCCCAAATCTACGGGTGATTTCACGAGGAACTCGAATGGCGATATTCCCGACAGTGGGAATCAATGGGAGGAATCGAGGGGACACAGAAAGCGCCGGGATAAACCGGATTGGAGTTGGGAATGAAAGAGTCCGACAGAGAAGACATAGCCTGTTACTCCGGCCTCGAGTTATACGCTGGTGGCGATAACGTCATGGATGTAACCAAAACAGAGGTTTGTGCAGGCAAGCTAACATCTCCGAAATCAACCATTCCGGGCGTTGAGACTGTTATGTCTGCGGGAAGGCAATATCTTGGTTCGCGTCATGGCGAGCGACGCAAAGGGACACAATTTGTATCGACTCGATCCGTCGCTGGGCCGAAGTGAAATCACTCTGCTCAATCGTCTCGGCCATGGCCGTTCGAATTGGGTTGAGATCGACATAGGCCGAGCAAGCCAACAGCGTCGGTTCGTCGAGAATCCGAATAGCCCGATAGCGGCCTTCGGGAGCATCGGCATTAGCTCGGCACCACTCATCTGTATTTTTGACAACGGCGAACCCCTTTCCTTTGGCTTGGCGGAGAGCTTCCCGGCAGGGCGGTCGATGGCGAGGACCGAAACGGTTATACTTGCGTAACCTCTGTCCAAGCGTCACACTCGAAAGTCTCTCCATCATGAAATCGTTTTTTGCCTCCGTCGTGTTCTTGTGGTTTGTAGCGATGTCGAACTCTTTTGTCTGGTCTCAATCGATTGCGAATCAATCCTATGAATTGATTGAGTACCAAGGAATTGATGTCGATCGGCTGGGCGAACTCGATGCTTTTTTGGAAAAGGCGCTGATACCGTCGCTCGGGCGGATGGGTATCGAAAACGTGGGAGCCTTTTCGACCGAGGAGCCGGTCGAGGGAAAAACTTCCTTGTTTCTCTTGATTCCACTTTCTAGCCCGGGTCAAGTTGCAACGGTCATGGATGCGTTGGGCAAGGATGAAGCGTTCCTGTCGGTTGGCAAATCATACTTAGAAACGAATATCAAGAAGCCTGTTTACAGCCGAATGCGAAGTGAACTTTTGCTGGCGTTCAATTGCTTTCCCAAATTGGCGGTACCGACTCAGAAAATCGCTCTTAAGGAACGCCTTTTTGAACTTCGAGTTTACGAAAGTCCTACCGAACGGATGGGCGTCCTCAAAGTCGACATGTTCAATAGCGGGGAAGTACCCATCTTCCTCGACTGTGGGATCCAGCCTGTGTTTTTCGGTCAGGCCCTTATCGGAGATAGGATGCCGAACTTGACCTATATGACCGTCTATGACAACGCCGCCCATCGAGACGAATGCTGGAAGAAGTTCCAGAGCCATCCGGAATGGGCCAAGCTCAAGGTAGTTGAAAAGTATGCCGGGGCAGTTTCCAAGATTCAAAAGATCAATTTGCTGCCTCGCCCCTATTCGCAGCTTTGACTAGAAATCCGCATTGAGGCAAAGTGAGTTGGAATCGCAATTTCGCAGAAATGCACTGGCCAGCGGACTGATCGAAGCGGCGCAGTGGGAATACTGCATGCGACTGCTGCGGTTTCGTTGTACGACGGAGCCTCAGCCGGTGCTGATGGAGACCGAAGATCGGCTTCTGCGAGCTATCTTCATAGAGCAAGGAGCACTAACGGAGTACCAATCAGAACAATTAGCGAACGGTCGCGTGAAGCTATCGCTGGGGCCGTATGTCATTACGGACTTCATCGGCCAGGGTGGGATGGGGCATGTTTTCAAAGCAATTCACCGGGTGATGGGCCGCGAGTGTGCGGTCAAGACATTGCCGCTGGGACGGGTGACACCGCAATCACTCGACGGCTTTATGCGTGAAATACGTTTGCAAGCCAAACTGGATTGTTCGTATCTGGTCAGGGCATACGACGCAGGGCGGGATGGAAAATTGCACTATTTGGTAACCGAGTTCGTACCTGGAATGGATCTGCGGCGGCTAATCAAGGCCAAGGGACCGTTACCGCAGGAGCAAGCCGCCAACATCATAATGCAAGCGGCCTACGGACTGGAGTATGCCCATCAGCAGGGGATGGTTCATCGCGATGTAAAGCCCGGTAACATCCTTGTGACACCGGAGGGGAACGCGAAAGTCTCGGACGTAGGGTTGGCGGCCTTTACTGCCGATTTGGTGGATGACCCTCGTGCAGGAAAAATCGTCGGGACTGCGGACTATCTTTCACCGGAACAGATTCGAACGCCGTTGGAGGTTGGACCGGTTAGCGACATCTACTCGCTCGGTTGCACTTTGTACTACACGGTTTGCGGCAAGGTTCCGTTTCCAGGGGGTGACACTGCCTACAAAGTTCGTCGTCATTTGGAGGAGACACCGTTCCATCCGCGTCGCTTTGCGGCCAACATCAGTGAAGAGTTTGTCGATATTATTGCGGAAATGATGGACAAGGATCCGAAGAAACGAATTCAGACTTGTGCCGAGGTCGCGGCACGACTCGAGCCATGGGCGAGTGAATCCTCGCAATTGACTCAGCCGAGGATGTCGCGAGGCCCGTGGGCGGCCCCTCCGCCGGAGCCTGAAGCCGCGTCCGCGCAGGACGAATCGGCAACGGAAGCCTCGCTCCATTCGAACGATTCCCATTTATCTCAACGCTCCCCTAGCGAGAACACACTTTTTGGCGATACGAAAGGAGTGGTCAACGATATCGCCCCGCTGGACGGTTCGCCATCGGTCCGAAAGGCGGGTAAGAGTTCGACTGGGATGATCGTCGCGCTAACGGTGGCCATCCTGCTCCCTCCTGCGCTGCTCATCGGAGCGATCATCGGCTACTTGTTAGCTTTGTAAGCGTACGGATCTGTGGCCGATTACTGTTTCTCTCAATGCACCATGATCTTCTCTCAATGCACCATGATCCGAGCCATTTTGTTCTTTTCTGGTCGAGTCCAGGGTGTAGGACTTCGCTATACGACTTTTGATACTGCCAAGGAGTTTTCGGTGCGCGGAACCGTCGAAAATCTGGAAGATGGTCGCGTGAAGATCGTTGTGGAGGGAGATTCGCGTGAAATCGATCGCTTTGTCGAGGCGGTAAAAACGAGAATGTCAGGGAAAATCAAAGGGATAGATCGATTTGAATCCGCCCCAAGCCACGAGTTTGAGAACTTCTCAGTACTCCGCTAAACAGGTATTCTGTAGAAGTGGGGCAAGATTCCTCGATCGGACTTAGAACTCGAACCAACTCGGCGACCAAGCGGACATGAGAAAACTATCGGCAGGCGGAGGTTGGCAAGCGATTCGCTACAGCTTCAAAAAAGGGTTCGAATCGGGTGGCTTGTGGAAATTCTACCGAGCTTTGCGATCGCGAAACGCGTGCAAGACCTGTGCGCTCGGAATGGGAGGCCAACACGGAGGGATGGTCAACGAGCATGGTTCGTTTCCTGAAGTTTGCAAGAAGTCGATTCAAGCGATGGCGGCCGATATGCAGCCGGCCATCACCGCCGATTTTTGGGGCAAACATCCGATCGCGCAAATGCGTCATTGGTCACCGCGACAGCTGGAAACCAGTGGGCGTCTTATCCAACCGCTGCTCTACGAGCAAGGTTCCGAGCAATACAAGACCATCACGTGGAGCGACGCATTCGATCGCATCAGCCAAAAACTGAAACAGCTCACCGCCGATCAAACCTTTTGGTACTTCAGTGGTAGGAGCAGTAACGAAGCCGGCTTTCTATTGCAGTTGCTAGCTCGGCTGTATGGAACCAACAACGTCAACAATTGCAGTTTCTATTGCCATCAAGCGAGCGGGGTTGGGCTTCAGTCAACGCTCGGTACGAGTACCGCAACGGTAGTCCTGGATGACTTGGATGATTGCGATACGATTTTTGTGATCGGCGGCAATCCACCGAGCAATCATCCGCGGCTCATGACGACCCTCATGCACCTTCGCCGTCGTGGTGGACGCATTGTCGTCATCAATCCGATGCGCGAGCTGGGGCTGATTAAATTTAAGGTCCCCAGCGATCCGATCAGCATGCTCTTGGGTACCAAGATCGCTACCCATTATTACCAGCCTCACATCGGCGGCGATTTGGCTTTGCTGACCGGGGTCGCCAAAGCGATAGTAGAGATGGGCGCGCATGACTTGAAGTACATGGAGCAGCATTGCAACCATATCGAGGAGCATCTGGCTGGTTTGGCCAAAACGCATTGGCCGGAGATCTGCGAGAAAAGCGGGCTTCAGGAATCGGCCATTCGGGAAATTGCAGAGGTTTACGCCAAAAGCAACGGTACGATTTTCTCATGGACCATGGGAATCACGCATCACACTTTCGGGGTCGAAAATGTCCAAGCCATCGTGAACCTCGCGTTGCTGCGTGGCATGATCGGTCGCAAGGGTGCTGGAGTTATGCCGATTCGAGGCCATTCGAATGTTCAAGGAATCGGTTCCGTCGGTGTAACGCCGAAACTCAAGGAGGAGCTGTTCCAAAATTTGACTAACAAGTTTGGAGTGAAATTGCCGACCTCGCGAGGTCGCGATACGCTCGATTGCGTCGAGGGAGCCAAGAAAGGTGAGCTCAAGTTCGGACTCTGCTTGGGTGGAAATCTGTATGGCTCGAATCCGGACTCTGAGTTTGCGGATGCGGCCTTAGCCAATCTCGACATGCTCGTCATGATGAATACGACGTTGAACACGGGCCATGCGCGGGGCTTGGCCAAGTCGACGATTGTGTTGCCGGTCTTAGCGAGAGACGAAGAGCCCGAACCCACCACGCAAGAGTCGATGTTCAATTACGTGCGATTGAGCGACGGTGGGCCGCGTCGATTACCGGGTCCTCGCAGCGAGGTGCACGTGATTGCCGAGATCGGTCGTCGGTTGTTGGGCAGCACGACTCCGGTAGACTGGAGCCAAATGCAGCAATCCAATACGATCCGACATTGGATTTCCAAGGTAGTGCCTGGCTACGAGGAAATCGACACCATCGCGACAACGGGTAAGGAGTTCCAAGTCGGTGGCCGAACCTACCACACTCCCAAGTTCAAAACGCCGGACGGCAAAGCCAATTTGGTATCGCATCGACTGCCCGAGCTGTCGCCGTTGGGGGACCGCCAACTGCGCATGATGACCGTTCGGAGCGAGGGTCAGTTCAATACCGTGGTCTACGAAGACTACGATTTGTATCGACATCAAGAACGTCGAGACGTCATCCTAATGAACCCGTCCGATATGCAACGGATGGGATTGGTGGACGATCAATGGGTGACCGTTAGCAGCGACACCGGGCGAATGCACAACATTCTGGCCCGCGGTTTTGAGGAGATTCGCGACGGGAATTCGATGATGTATTATCCGGAGTCGAATGTTTTGGTGCCGCGCACCGTCGATCCTCAATCTCGAACGCCGCAGTTCAAGAATGTTTTGGTGACCATATCAAAGCAACTGGGAATCGTCGAGTAGCTCTACGCGAAAAGGGAGTCTAAGGGTAAATTTAGGCTTTTGGTGTTCCAGACCGCACGCCCACATCCTCCAAGCATCGAACAATGAAAACCGACGAGCTACGCGAAAAATACCTCTCGTTCTTCCAAACCAAGGGGCACCATCGTCAGGCCAGCGACGTCCTCGTTCCGACTTGGGATCCGTCGGTTCTCTTTACCCCAGCCGGCATGAATCAGTTCAAGGACCATTTCTTGGGCAAGGTCAAACTGGATTTTACCCGAGCGACCAGCTGCCAAAAATGCTTGCGCACCGGTGATATCGACAATGTCGGCCGAACGGCCTATCACCATACTTTCTTTGAGATGCTCGGCAATTTCAGTTTCGGCGACTACTTCAAAAACGAAGCGGTGGCTTGGGCTTGGGAGTTCTTGACAGACAAAAAATGGCTTGGAATCGACCCCGCTCGCCTTACGGTCACCGTCTACAAGGACGACGATGAAGCGTTCAAGATCTGGAACGAAAAGATCGGGTTGCCGACCGCACGCATCAGTCGCCTTGAGGAAGACGAAAATTTTTGGCCGGCTTCGGCACCGAGCCAAGGCCCCGATGGGGTCTGCGGTCCCTGCAGCGAAATCTACTATACCCTGGACTCGGGAAAAACCGTCGAGATATGGAACCTGGTCTTCACCCAATTTAATCGAGTTGGAAACCCACCCGACAACCTGCGACCACTTCCCAGTAAAAATATTGATACCGGTATGGGCATGGAGCGAACTGCCAGTGTATTGCAGAACGTGCCGACTAACTTTCACATCGATATCTTGATGCCGATCGTGCAAGCTGCGTCGGAGGTTTGTGGAGTTCCGTATCAATACGAAAGTGACCATGGACGCCGCCTGCGGCGGATCACGGACCACGTTCGCGCGTGTACGTTTGCCATTCACGAAAACGTCTATCCTGGTGCCAAGAAAGCTCGCTATGTGATCAAGCGTTTGCTGCGGCGCGCGGTGCTCGATGGACATCAGATGGGCTTGCGGGAGCCGTTCATGCACCAATTGGTGCCCGTTGTGGCCGAAATGATGAAAGCCGTTTATCCCGAACTATTGCAGACGACAGAGCGGGTTGCTCAAGTCATGAAGCGAGAAGAGTCTGATTTCTTTGCAACGATTGATTCCGGTTTGGATCGAATCGGCAAAGTCTTTCATGAAATGCAATCTTCAGGCCGTGTCATGGTGGATGGTCGTGAAGCGGCCAACCTCTATCAAACCCATGGCGTACCACCCGAGATGTTTCAGCAGATCGCTGCGGAAAAGAACTACACGTTCGATTGGGATGGATATCGCGCCGCTATGGGTGAGCATGGCGAAAAAAGCGGTGGCGGCGGCATGGAGCTGTTCGAAACCGGTCCCATCGAAACACTCAAGGAAGCGTTGCAGCATTGCGAGTTCCTCGGATACGAAAAAACGCAGTCCGATTCCCAGGTCAAAGGGATCATTGTCGGCAAGCCTAAAGAGGACCATTTGGTCGGTTCCATCAAGAGCGATGCGGTCGTTGGGATGACTCGCATTGTTTTGGATCGGTCTCCCTTTTACGGAGAGAGCGGCGGTCAGCTTGGCGATTCCGGCCAATTGCGCAGCCCGAAAGGGACGTTTGAGGTTACCGATACCCAGCGAAGCGGCGAGCTCATCATTCACTATGGCAAACTGTTATCCGGCGAGTTGAAAGAGGGGGATATGGTCACTGCCTCGGTCGACGAACCGCATCGCGACGCCATTCGTCGAGCGCACTCAGCCACTCATATCCTACATCATGCGTTACAAAAGACGGTGGGCAGCCACGCTCAGCAACAAGGCAGCAAGGTTGATGCCGATTGGTTGCGATTCGATTTTAGCAATCAAGAGCCACTCACTGAAGAGCTGCTCAAGCGAGTGGAATCGATTTCCAACGCATGCGTGCAGGAAGCGTCGCCCATCGATTGGAAGCTCGTTCCGCTGGCCGTGGCTCGCGAGGCGGGCGCGATGATGCTCTTCGGCGAAAAGTACCCTGACCCGGTTCGTATGGTAAGCATGGGTTCGTTCTCGAAAGAGTTGTGTGGAGGCACACATGCGAGCCGGACCGATGAGATTGGCACGATCGAGATCCTATCGGAAGAAAGCGTCGCTTCGGGCGTTCGCCGCATCACGGCCTTGACCGGAAAAAGAGCTGTCGAACAGCGAAAGAAGATCGAGCAACTGGCCGGTCAAACAGCTGCTCTGCTCGGTTGTACGATTGCGAGCCTTGGGGACAAGACGATGGAGTTGGTGACCGCGGTTCGCAAACTGAAGAAGCTGACGGGTGGTACGGGAAATGACGCGATCCCGGATTTGGTCGTCAAGGGAAAGAGCCCGGCAACTAGTGCCGACTACAGTGTCGCGCGGGCTGCGTTCAAGCAAGCTGCTCGCGCGGTCAATGTTTCGCTCGAGGAGGTTCCTGGGCGGATCGAGGCCCTGTTGGTGGAGCAATCGCAACTCCATCTTCAATTGCAGCAGATCGCTACCAGTGGAGGCATGTCGATTGAGGACTTGCTCGGTCAAGCCGAGTTGGTTGGTGGTACGCAATTGATCGTTGCAGAGACACCGCATGCCAATGCGGGCATGATGCGTCAGTGGATTGATCAACTGCGCAAGCGCTCGGCGGATCCGATAGCAATCTTGTTGGCCAACTGTGTGGACGACAAGGTGACCTTGATCGCCGGCATCAGTCAGACCTTGGTCGAACGCGGCTTGAGCGCGGGCAAGTGGATCACGCCAGTCGCTGAGGCGGTTGGTGGTGGTGGCGGCGGCAAACCGGACTTGGCTCAAGCCGGCGGCAAACTACCAGCCAAGCTACCGGAGGCATTGCAAGTAGCCAAGGACACGTGGCATGCCATGCTGGCGTAGGTGGCATAACCACGTTTGACTGCGATGGGTTGATGACGATTCTTTGCTGCATAAGCTACAATAGGGTCGTGTGTCGCATCGCGTTCCCGATCGTCCCAGTGCGAGAAGTCCCTTTGGCTAAGCGAAAACGACAAAGAATTACCCCGATCAAGGTTGCGATCGGAATGGTCATCTTCACCACTTTATTGGCGATGACAGCGTCGGCAGCAGTCGCAGCGACCGAGGGTCGTGGCGTTACAGAAGAGTTGCATCAATTGGCGCTCGTGATAATGTTGATGGCTTATCTGTTCCTGATCGCCGTTTTGATGGGAGCCAAGAAGTCGCAAACGGAAACGGTAACGGTATTTGAACGCAACGGTTCGCTCCACGTTTCGCCGTGCAGTCGGTTTAGCGTATTGGCCTTGGATCAGGCGAGCGTCAATGACGGAACCAAAGGGCCGCTGAGTCTGATATCGAAACAAAGGCGGGCAGCGATTCGCGTGATTGTGGGGCGAGCTCTGGCGATTCCCGAATCGTTCCTCGATTCGATGCTACTATTCCCAAATTTGAATCTATTGGATCTGCAAGACTCTCAGGTTCCTGAGTCCTTTTGGGACGAATTGGAGGAGCTTGATAATCTCGAGCATGTCCTAGCCGCCAACGCTATGTCATCCGATCAAGTAAGGGAAGTGACCCTTTCGGTGCCAGAGGTCAAGTTTTGGCTGGATCGAAAGGAGCTAGTGATTGGAACCAAGACCGCCGTGAACCATAAGTCGGATCCATGAATCCAATACGACCGGGCATGGTTTACCTCATTGGTGCTGGGCCGGGAGATCCAGGCTTGATCACAGTTCGCGGCGCTGAGTTGATCGGTCGTGCTAAGGTGGTACTGTACGATGGGTTGGCTAACGAGGCGCTTCTCGATTACGCTGCCAGCGGGGCGGAAAAAATTTGCGTAGGCAAACATGGGCACGGCGGCATGTGGAGCCAGAAGCAGATCGATAGCGAGGTGGTGCGTTACGCGAGAATGGGCTGGACTGTGGCTCGACTCAAGGGAGGCGACACAGGCATCTTTGCTCGTACGGCAGAAGAAGTCGACAGGCTGCTGGAAGAAGGTATCCCCTACGAAATCGTGCCAGGCATTACCGCCGCGTTGGCTGCCAGCGCTTTCACGGGTATACCGGTGACACATCGAGATTGGTCATCCGCGGTGGCCCTGGTAACGGGTCAATTGCAGCCAACCGACGGCAACACCGATGCCGAAGAGTCTTTGGATTGGGAGGGATTGGCTCGTTTTCCAGGAACCTTGGTGCTCTACATGGGAGTGACTACGGCTGGACATTGGAGCCAAAAACTGATCGAGGCAGGCAAGCCGCCGACGACTCCGGTTGCCATGGTGCGGCGTTGTTCATGGCCGGACCAGCAGGTCATTCGATGCGATCTCTCGACGATCGCGGCTACCATCGCAGGGCTACCAGGGTTGCGACCACCGATAATCAGCATCGTGGGGGAAGTGATTCGTATGGCCAAGACGATGGACTGGTTCACAGCTCGACCTTGGTTTGGTAAGCGCCTATGGATAACGAGCCCTGAGCAAACGGGACGGTTGTTAAGCCGCAGGTTTTCCGAGCTTGGGGCTGAGGTCATTCAGCAACCGGTGATGACTATCTCGCCGCCGGCGGACTGGAGCGCCATCGACGCCGAGTTACGCGCTCTCGAGCGATACGACTGGATCGTTTTTAGCAGTCTCTACGGAGTCGATTCCTTCTTTGGCAGGCTGAAGTCCTTGGGGCTCGACGGTCGGAGTCTGCACCGGTGCAAACTGGCGGCG
>Ga0105045_10005470_pt1 | contig 11196 bp, 8 predicted proteins | sample MAT02_FD_78089 | JGI IMG/M metagenome (GOLD analysis project Ga0105045, IMG submission 78089) | Freshwater microbial communities from Lake Fryxell liftoff mats and glacier meltwater in Antarctica - MAT-02 (megahit assembly) | ecosystem: Environmental > Aquatic > Freshwater > Ice > Liftoff... | reverse complement strand
TCATCAGCAAGTTGTTGTAGTTCAGGTTTATTCTCCTCTATAGTTTTTCCATTTTTTAACAAAGCGCGGGCTTTTACCAAAATCTTGCTCAACGGCCTACGACTTCTTAGATCAGAATCAAGGAGCACTTCAACCTTCTCAACGACATCTGAAATATTCTTTTTTCCGTCTCTGATTTTTCCTTTTATTTCAGTGAGTTGGGTATCTAAATGCTTTGGCGAGCTCCTGTACTCATCTTCTACCGCATGAGTTGTTTTAATTAAAAAACTATCGCTTTTAATACTAGCATAATCCGCTTCAAATCCTTTGTTGTTATTTTTAAAAGCGATTCCCATAGAACCAAAGGGGACAGGAAGCGAAGTGGGGGAAAGTAAGTAGTCCTTTGCATAATCATTCCATATGTCTAATAACGATGATAACGGTGTTGCACGTATTTCCATCATCAAATCGAGACCAACGCGTCCTTTATTTTGGGTCATCTCCTGGAGGAGTTTATCTTTTAACGCGCTTTCCTTCTCGGTGAGTGGTGAATCTTTTAGCGCACCTGCAAAAACTTCAAGAATCTGCATCTCTTTTTTAAAGACTTTTTCTCCACCCGGAGGCAGCTCTCTTGCCACATCAGCTAAAGTCTTTTTTGCCTCCTCTTGAATTTGAGACATGACGCGTTCATAATTTTCATTTTTGGTTGAAACAGATTTGAATGCTAGGGCCAATTTATGGATTTGCCCGTTCAGCAAAGACCTGATTTGTACGTTTTGAGTTAAGCCACCCTTTGTTTCTGTTTTAACAAGCTTCTTTGCGCCCCACGCTTGGCGTAAGGCAACCGATGCTCTTTCAATCTTAATGGTTGTTGGGACTTTTGTTTCGATGGGTTTATCTGAAGAACTTTCTGCAGCAGGCGCAGATGAAGACGCCTTTTCGGTTTTAGAGGACGAACTTCTAGAAAGGCTTGCCGTTTTCTCTAAGGTGCTGGCATCGGGAACGACCGTCTTGGTGACTTCGCCGGGTTGATGTCGAATGACTTTCGGATTGCTCTTTTTCCCTTCTGCAGGGGAAAGATTAAGATCAAACATTAAAATACGAGTAGAAACCTGGCCTGCTTTAGCAATACCCTCCTGGACCGGGGGGTTCGGGCTCACTTTACGACCTGCTTGGTCAGTACCATATTGCTTAGTAGGGGGTACTAAAGCGCGCGCATTGATTTCCTCTACACGTGTTTTAACACTTATCGAGGCGTTGAGTGACAAATCAGGTGACATACTCCCCTCATTAATTCATTGTTGTACGAGCACTTAGCACAAGCCCATTATACCATAATTAATATTTTAATATAAATTAAATGCGATAAATTGTTAATATTAAATTAAATGCAATAAATAAAAACGGTTGTCTGCTTATGAATACTTCCAATCACCTAGCTTCTATCAAATGGGGTCATGACGTTCTTACAAAAACTCATGATTATTCAACGAAAGAAAACGAGTCACACTTAAGTCAGGTCGTAGATATTGTTCGAAAATCTATACAAGTCGATCCAAACCTAAAAAACGATGCCAATCTACAAGCAGTGGTTCATGATGCTTTTGTTTACACATCCTGGCTTTTTGCAAAAAACAATAAAGCTGCTTTAAAGGCGACTGCTATTTGTGCCGATTTATTAGGTATAGCTTCAGAGAGCGATAAAAAATTATTGGAGCTGACCACCTGCCGTTTTCCTTCAGGAAAAGCACTCCAAATCTCTCCTTTTTGCAAAGAACTCTTATCCGACGAAAGCGAGTACTTTAAAACTCTTTTTTCAGGCGGATTCAAAGAAGCTGATCAAACTGAAATGAATTTTGATGGAATCTCAAAAGAAGAGTTTCTCAATCTAGTAAAAGTTTTGGGCGAAAAACCGGCTACAACCCGGCTAGAAGGAATGGAGGTGGAAGCAATTCTAAGATTTGTAGAATTAGCTGATCGCTTTCAATTGACTTCTCTTTTTGACAGCCTAGACCGCGTTTTAGCTGCTAAAATACAATCCAACGTGTTAAACCAATCTAGCGCTGAAGCTCTCCTGGGTCACCTAAAAGATCTACCCTTTCATCGAACAAAGAATCTTGAAGATCAATTTTTTATTAGGCTGATTATTCGCATGCCAAAAACGGCTTCCCTGCTATCTGAAGATGTGAAATCGTCTATATTGAGTGCCGATCTTTCTCCATTTGCATCAATTGATCATATCACTCTCGGAAGGGTTGTAAAAATATGTCCCAATCTTATCAATTTGACATTGAGCAACCCTCACTTAAGTACATTAAAAGCAGTGGCAAAACTTCACCAGCTTGAAACGTTGAATATAAGTGGCTGTAAAGCGATTGATGACGAAGAGCTTGTTCATCTGGCCAAGCTGCACCAGTTGAAAAGCGTTAATTTAAGCAACCTTCCCAAGATTACAGGTGAAGGACTGAGGCATCTCATACAAGCGCAAGAACTCGATTTAGCCAATTGTTACAGCCTGGAAGACGCAGAATTCATTCATTTCGCAGATTTTGAAAATCTACGAAAACTTAATCTCAGTGATTGTGAAGAGCTCTCGGGGTCAGGTTTCGCCAACTTTAAAGGTCTTGTCAATTTAGAAACGTTAATTGTACAACGCTGTAAAGAAATTACAGATGAAGCTTTAGCTTTTTTGAGTGGATTAGTAGGTTTAAGGATAGTGAACATGAGCGAATGCAGTGACATCACAGATGCTGGTGTCGTTCATCTGGCAAAGCTTTTGAATTTAACAGAAGTTGACCTTAGTTGGTGCACGGAAATTCGGGGAAGTGCTTTCGCGAAATTTAAAGACCTTGAAAAATTACACACGCTTAGTTTGAATAGATGTAACCAATTGAATGATGAGGGGTTGTCGCACATCAGTCAAATTAGCGCACTACAAAACCTCGATATCAGTTATTGCAACAAGCTAACAGCTCAGGCAGCAACGCTACTACGCCGCTTTAAGCATTTGAAAACTCTTGTCACCAAAGGCTGTAAAGCACTAGCATTGCCCTCTCAGCAGACGTGATCAACAGCATAGGCTATAGTCTGTGCTACAAATTTTCAATTGCACGATTACCACTTAGGGCGTTGTTCTCACCACGTTCCTCAAAGCAGCATTGAGTTTATACCAGCCGCAGGCCTTTGGAGCCCCCAATTAACCTCGTCTCTCATGTCAGAAAGTAACGATTGTTACTTTGGCGAGAACAACTTAACAGGGAAGGTCGTCTGGGCCAATCGGCCTGGTTTATAAAAGCTTAAGGCAGCGCCCTAGTTATAAACAGTTTACGTGGCAGGTTGAAGGCTTGAAATATAGCGTCAGCCCAGTGAGTATGCATACAGATATTTCAACACACAACTCAATTGATATTGCGGTCCTACGGGGCACGCCCGTGGGGCTAATATTACATTTCAGGCCTTCAGCCCGCCACATAAACTGTTTATGTCTAGGGCGTTTTGCCCTAAGCTTTTGTAAACCAGGCCGATTGGCCTGAGCGACCTTCTCTGCTAATTTGTTGTATCAAATAGCCTTGGAAAATAACGTGGTTACCCAGGAGTGTCTGAACTTTAGTTCCGCTTTGCGCTCGGCTGCTTTAGCACCAACTGCCTACAGCCTTAAAGCACCTTACCCTGCGCTGATACTAAAGACGTTATTATGCTACCACGTTCATCTTAAGAATTCAGGAAAAGGCGTTTTAGCTTTGGGGGCAGTCGATGCTAAAGCAACCGAGCGCAAAGCAGAACTAAAGTTCAGGCACCCCAAAGGCCTGCGGCCGGTATAAACTTATGGCTGCCGGGAGGAACGTGGTGAGAACAATGCTCTAAGGCAACCCTTTCGTCGCGCTACTCCGCCACGTGTTTTTTCCCATAGCAGCGATCACCCGCATCACCTAAACCCGGCATAATGTACCCTTTATCATTCAAGGAAGGATCAATCGCAGCCGCAAAAATCTTAATCGAAGGATTCAACCTGAGAATCCGATCTATCCCTGGTTGCGCAGCATTGGCCGTAATCACATAGATCTTTTTCGGCCCATATTTTTCTACTATCTTAATAGCATCACAAAGTGAACCCCCTGTCGCAAGCATCGTGTCCGTTAGGATCACGCAGCGCCCCTCCAAATCTGGAATGGCAATATAATCTACTCGCGCCCTCATTGTTTCCTCATCACGGGCCATGGCAAGAAATCCTACTTCTGCACTCGGAAAAACTTTCTGAACTCCGTTGTTCAGCGGAAGCCCCGCCCGCAAAATCGTAATTAAAACAGGATTTTCCTCTAAAAGATTATGCGTCGCTACACCGCCTGTAAGAGTTTCCAGTGTCGCCTCTGTCGTACGGAGTTCCTCTAGGACACTAAGTGCTAAATACTCCCCAATTTTCTCCAAAGCGCAGCGGAAATGAACCGCATCCGTTTGGGGGTTACGTATCTCATACACAAGTTGATTCAACGCTTGATTTTGCGCAAATGCAGCCGTGCTGACTATTAAAAAGATAAAAAACACGATTATTTTCATAGGAACCTCCATTAAAATTTGGTCCATCCTAAGGAATTTTTTGATTGCTGTCAAAACTTATACAAACTTTTTTATGTAAAAAGATAATTTTAAAAGTGTTATTCTGAAATAAGGTTATAAACCATTAATGGGAGGGCTAACCATGAGCGACTTAATTTGCGTCTATCAAACAAATTCCTTTCAAGCAAGCATGATCAAATCTTTTTTGGACGCTAAGGGCATCAGCTGCACACTGAAAACAAACGATGCAGGGGGGACGGATATTCTGATCGATGCACACGATTTAGAAAAAGGCCGACAACTCCTGGATCAAATGAAGGGGAATTAAATTAATCTTTATAATTCCTTAATCTTTTAAGTTTACAATGGTGGAAATATAAAAAACTCAAAGGGAGGATATTAGTATCATGGATAGTCAAACAAGAGGTATTTTTACAAACATTGAAAGAGGATTTGATGTTGCAGCCTGCATTCCTGTGGTCGCTATTGCTAGCGGTTCACTTTTAGCTGTTGCAGGTAAAACGCAAGCCTTTGCAGGAGCCGTCATTGCGGCGATAGGAGCTCTTGGTCATCATCTTTCGAAGAACCCAAAATGGGAAGCGATGATGAAAACAGGTTTTGAGTTTATCGCCCATGGAGGCTTAAATGTCATTAAAGGTGTGACTCAAGCTGCGATCGGCTCGTCGCTTATTGGTAGCCCGCTTGTGTTCATCCCTTTTTATCTGGCAAAAGAAGCGAAAGCTATCCCATCATTTAACTATGGGGCATTCAACGATCTAAAGTTTTGTAGCGCCTAATTTTTAGATGCAGGCGATCTTTTTCAGGTCGTCTGCACTCTATTCATCATCCCCCTCATCATCTATCTCTTCGAGTTCCTCTTCCGGCTCAAAATCTTCCAACGTCTTGGATTTCTTGCCTGAAATAAGGCGAATAATAGACAAGACCCAAGCAACGACCAAATAAAACCACGAAATAAAGAAGAAAACCACCGCAAAATGGTGAAGGACACCGTAAAAAAAGATCACAGCCGTCATGGCTGTAATGAAGACCATTTGAAACGATGAAACGCGAATTCTAAGCGTTTTAAAGCTGGGAAACTTCCATCGGCTAATCATGAAATAACCGAGCACAATCATCTGGATAAATAAAATCCACGCCCTTGTGTCATCCGTAATCGTCAATAAGGATTTAAATTCCTCGCTTACAAGAATAAGGTTCCCCGAAACAGCGGCCGCCGCCGCCGCCGGAATAGGAAGACCTGTAAAGTTCTTCTGATTCGATTTTATCTGCTGGACGTCTCCTTCGCTTTGTTTTGCCGTCACGTTAAAACGCACAAGTCGCAAAATCCCACAAACCGTGTAAACCATCGCCGCAGTCGTCATGAGAAAAGAAAGTTCTGTACCCGGCTGGAGAGACAAGCTTTTTAAAACAATCAAGGAAGGCGCCACACCAAATGAAATCGCATCAGCCAAGGAATCAAACTGTCCGCCAAAATCACTTTCCGCCTTCATGGCGCGGGCAACCGCTCCATCGAGCAAATCCGCCAAAGCAGCAAGCAAAAGAATGCCTGTGACTGCGAGCAGACTTTGTGGCGTCACCTCACCAGGAGCCATCATATTCATTTTGAAAATGACAAACAATCCGCAGGACAAGCCAAATGCCGTAATAACATTAGGAAGTAATTGAATACGCTTCATTGATTTCATGGTACCTCTTATACAAATGCTACATCATAGCTCACACAACCTTTTTTTTGTAGGATTATGATGATTCTGATGATTCCTAAAGCCAAATATGCTATAGATTCTAAGAAACCCATTTAAAAGCGACGGAACATGGTAAATAAAAATTTTGATTTTAAAACTCCCGGGTCTAAATATCACGATTTCGTGGTGACCAAAGCCATCGAAATCACCGAACTTCAATGTACACTGCATGAACTCACGCACCTGCCGACCGGTGCACAAATCATGCACATTGGAAACGATGATCCAGAAAATCTGTTCTGCCTCTCTTTTCAAACACTTCCAGAAAACTCCAATGGCGTTGCCCACATCCTTGAGCACACAGTCCTCTGTGGATCCAAGAAATTCCCCGTTAAAGACCCCTTCTTTTCGATGAATCGCCGCAGCTTAAACACCTTCATGAACGCTTTAACTGGCGCTGATTTCACCTGCTATCCCGCTGCGACCCAAGAACCAAAAGATTTTTACAATCTTTTGGATGTGTACTTAGATGCCGTTTTCAAACCTAATCTAAAAGAATACAGTTTTCTCCAAGAAGGACACCGCTTAGAATTCGCCGTTCCTTCCGATTCTAATTCCCCTTTGGAGTACAAAGGAATTGTTTACAATGAGATGAAAGGAGCTTTAGCTTCTGCCACATCGCGCATTGGCGAGGCGATGAATGAAGCCCTTTTCCCCAATATTTGCTATGGACATAACTCCGGTGGCGAACCAAAAGTCATCCCCTCGCTGACTTATCAGGAATTACTCGATTTTCATGCCAAGTATTACCATCCGAGCCGCTGTCTGTTTTTCTTTTACGGCAATATGCCCTTAGAAGATCATCTCGATTTTATCGCAAAAAACGCCTTGAAAGGCGTTAAAGAGCTTCCTCCCCTCGAAGCTTTACCCTTGCAGCCGCGTTTTAAAAAACCTAAAAAACTTGAACTCACCTATCCGATCTCCTCAGACGACGAAACGGAAGACCAAGGACTGCTATCCCTAGGCTGGCTAACATGCAATATTTTAGACCAAGAGGAAATTTTAGCGCTTAGCGTCCTGGAAATCATTCTGATGGATACAGACGCCTCTCCTCTCAAGCGTGCCATTATGAATTCCGTTTATTGTAAACAAGTCGTCTCCTATTTTGACTCCGATTACAGTGAAGTGCCTTTTATCCTTCTTTTGCGCGGCGTTACTTCCGATTCTGCCGACAAACTCGAAGCGACCATCCGGGAATCTCTTGCAACGATCATTAAAGAAGGCATTCCCACAGAATTCATTGAAAACGCGTTGCATCGCATGGAAATCTTCCGCAGTGAAATTTCCGGCGATCATGCCCCATTTGGTCTGACCTTATTTATGCGCTCCGGCCTCCTCAAACAGCATGGAGCTGTTGCGGAAAGTGGCTTGATGATTCACTCGCTTTTCGATGACCTGAAAGCGTCGATTTCGAGCAATCCCCGCTACCTAGAAAATCTTCTTCAAAAATATCTATTAGACAACCAGCATTTCGTTCGCATCGTCATGACACCCGATAAAGAACTCGCAGCAAAAGAGTTAGCGGAAGAGACAGATTCTCTCGCAAAAATCCGTCGACAACTCACGGAAAAAGATGTGAAAGACATCCTTCATACCACGAAAAAGTTAGCAGATTTCCAAAAAGAACAGGAAGACAATGATCTTGATATCCTTCCTAAAGTCACTTTGAGCGATGTTAACCCGATTGCTCGAGTTTTTCCTTTGCAAATCGAAAAACACGGGCCGCTGCAAATTTTCCACCACACCTGCTTCACTAATGAAATTCTTTATGTCGATCTTGTTTTTAACCTTCCTCCCATCGCAGAGGAAGACCTTTCGATCGCAAGGCTGTTTACCATTCTACTCACTCAAGTAGGATGCGGCGGCCGTGACTACTTAGAGACACTAGATTACGTTCAAGCAAATACAGGAGGAATTGGCACCTCTCTCGCGCTGAATATTCAAGCGCAAGATTGCAATCTATTTTACCCTTCTATCCATATCAGAGGGAAGGCGCTCCATCGTAAAGCAGAACAATTGATGACGCTGCTTCACGACTATGCCTCTAGCCCTGATTTCAATGACACGCATCGTCTTAAAGAAGTGATATCCAAGCATTTTACTGGCTTGCACAGCTCCCTTAATCAAGGCGGATTAAAGTACGCTGTGAACCTTTCAGGGAGTCGAATCAATGTTCCGGGAAAAATCGTTAATGAATGGTATGGGCTCAATTATTACTATAAAGTCCAGGAGCTGGCAACGAATTGGGATAAGCATTCGAAGGCCCTTATCGAGAAACTGCAATACATGCAACACCACCTGCTTTGTTTGGACAACCCTCACTTGATTATCTCGAGCGATAAACCGATGTATGAAGAGCTAGAGCGTCATAAGTTTTATGGATTGCAAGACCTGAAGACAAAGCCTGCCGAGCCGTGGACCGGAGACTATTCATTGCCTTCCATTGTTCCACAAGGACGCATTATCGCCTCTCCGGTGGCTTTTACGGGTAAAGTGTTTCAGACCGTTTCGTATACCCATCCGGACGCTGCCGCTTTGAATATTGCCTCCTTCCTATTTGACAACCTTTGTTTACACACAAGTATACGTGAGCAAGGCGGAGCCTATGGCGGTGGCGCGGTGGCAAACACTGTTTCAGGAGTCTTTTATTTCTACGCTTACCGTGATCCTAATATTGTCTCGTCATTAGAAGCGTTTGAAGAGGCTGTTAAGGTGATTGAGCGCGGTGATTTTGATGACGAAGATTTAGAAGAAGCGAAGCTTGAAATGGTGCAAGCCCTTGACACACCGGTGTCGCCCGGAAGTCGAGCAGATCTTGCTTATGGTTGGATGAGAGAAGGTAAGACTCCGGCGTTGCGTCAAAAATTCCGCGATAAGGTGTTGTCTTTGACACGCGAGGACGTGATAAAAGCTGTGAAGGAGCATATCAGTTCGAAGCTGGATACAGGGGCGATTGTTAGCTTTGCGAGTAAAGAGTTGCTCGAAAAAGAGAATGCGACGTTAATCCGTACGGGCAAAACGCCACTTCACATCGCGACGATATAGTGGGAAGGTTGTGGGTTAATTTTCCACCACAGAGATCACGAAGGCCAAAGAGAAAAAAAAGAGAGTAAAAGAGGTTTTAAAAGTTGTTTTACCCTTAACAACTTTTAAAGCCTCTTTTACTCTCTTTTTTTTCTCTATGGCCTTTGTGATCTCTATGGTGATAAAATCGGCCTACAACTCTAATGCCCGAAGCCTTCGCTTAGCTCAGGCACCACAACCAACGATGGATGCACCTTCGCCTTCAATACCTGCTGAATATACGACAACGTCGTTCCTATAGACGAATAACACGACGTACAATTCCCTTGGTAAGTAATGATCACATCCCGATCATCCACCAAATTCATCACCGTCACGCCACCACCATCCAAGGCAATATATGGACGAACATCCTGATCCAAAACATCTTCAATAACCGTCAGTTTTTGCTCGATAGAAAAAGTCGACCACCCGGGATATCCCCCCTCACGCACTTCTCCAATATCGAGTGGCGCCGGAGGAGCCACATAGCTGGATGCTAAAGGTAAATCTACACACTGGGTCGATCCCAACTCAACCGCACTCAAAACCAGATTGAGGTGGGGATAGGTCTCTTTAGGAAAAGCTGCCGCATCAGACTTATCTCGCACGGCTTTATCAATTAGCTCCGTCCCAATCCGCTTCGCCTGGTCATAGTTTTTCCCGACCAAAAGATCGCACATGATTTCCGCTGCACCAATCAAAGCCGATTGTCCATAGGCTTGAAATTTGGCATCAACAATAATGCCGTCATCCACATCCACAAGCCAGTACAACACAACCGCATTCCCATCGCGAATGAGTCCTTCAGAGGCTTTGACAAGACGCATGCCCCGCGCTTCAGCCTCTTCTTGCGAGAAAAAGCCCCAAGCTCGCGGATTCTCGATTTTAGCCATCAGTTTTTTGCTGTATTGGGTCCATGTGAACGGAGTAATTAAATTCGCTAATGCCATTGAAACCTTTTAAAGCAGTTTTACAGAAAGTTTTCGGAGATGTTTTATAGCAGCCACAATGCGCTCCACAGCACGGTCAATCTCTTCTTCGGTTGTTTCTCGAGATAATGTGAAATTAAGCGCCGTATTGGCTAGCGACTTTTCAACCCCAGAGGCCATTAAGATCAGTCCAATTTGCTGGAAAGAGCCGCCTCCGATCGAAGCGTAAACACCTTTGCGATTGAGATGATAAAGCATAAGCTCATTGGGGATCCCCGGAAAAGCAATCGCTGTGACATGAGGGAGGCGTTCCTGATCTTTAAAAAACACAACAGCTTCCGGAATAAGCCCGCACAGATCTGCTTCCAACTTATTTCTGAGGCGCGCAACTTCGGTGCACATTAAATCTCGGGCATCCAGAGCTTCATGCGCCGCCTGTCCCAAAGCGACCAGAGAAGGCACGTTAAGATTGCCCGCACGGCATCCGCCTTGCTCGAGTCCCCCTAAAATAAATCCGCTGCACTTTTTTCCTTCTTTGATATACAGTCCTCCAGTTCCTTTTGGAGCATGGAGGTGATCGCCGTTGAAGGTGACAAAAGTAGGCTCTATTTCAGCAAGCTCGTAAAAAGTTTTTCCAAGAATATGTGTTGCATCAAGGTGGAAGGCTATTCCTCGTTGCTTACAAATCGCACCAATCTCTGCGACGGGATTAGTCACGCCTGTCAACCCATTTGCCCAAGAAAGGGAAACAAGTGCTGTTCTTGGAGTAATGGCTTCTGATACATTCTGGGCTGTAATAAATCCTTTTGCATTTGCATGCACCATTTTTCCGGCACATCCCATCAACTCGAGACGTCCAATAGCCATCAGAGCAGACGCCTCATCGATATTGGATGTGATGT
>Ga0105045_10005469_pt1 | contig 11197 bp, 8 predicted proteins | sample MAT02_FD_78089 | JGI IMG/M metagenome (GOLD analysis project Ga0105045, IMG submission 78089) | Freshwater microbial communities from Lake Fryxell liftoff mats and glacier meltwater in Antarctica - MAT-02 (megahit assembly) | ecosystem: Environmental > Aquatic > Freshwater > Ice > Liftoff... | reverse complement strand
CCTAATGGCGAATTCTGCCGAAATCCACCGGGTGATGGTTTCCAGTGCGTTAAGCGATATTTCGGGGTACTCTAGGCCGTGTACTTCTACAAAATCGGGCAAAAATAAATGCTCAAAAGCCATCTTTTCACCTTGTTCGTCCAAATATCGCTGCGTCGTTTTGAGCACTACCGACAAGGCTTCTGGGTATTCAGGCGGCAAGTGCGCCCGCATGGTGTGGCTGATATGCCGAATGCGCTGCTTGAGTTCGAGCGATTCCCACTCGGGTGTAAATATTTGATTTACAAAATTTTGTATCGAAAATGGCGACCATGCTTTTTGTACATCTGCCGCAAAATTTTGCACCAACGGTAGAGAGAAAATTGCTTTTAGTGGTTCTGCCATGGTATTTTAAAATTCTCCGACCCGAGCAAAAATCGGGCATTATATCCCGCGTCTTTTCACCTCTTCATGCACCAATTTTAACTCTCGGCCGGCATCGCCCGTTACCGAAGTGTTTTCTTGGGCTCGACGAATGAGGTAAGGAATCACTTCTTTCACTTGACCATAGGGCAGGTATTTGGCTACCCGATATCCTGCGTTGGCTAGGTTGAAGGTCAGGTTATCGCTCATGCCGTACAGTTGGCTGAAAAGGGTGCGCGGATGGTCGTTGGGCAGGCCTTTTTTCTCCATTAAAGCAGCCTGAAGCAGGGCACTTTCAGCATTGTGGCTGGCATTGCAGACGGCCATTTGCTCCAAATGATTGATACAAAAACGCAGGGCGGTATTGTACAAATCATCCGTAGCGGCTTTGTCGGGGTTGATGGGGTCTTCATAGTTCTTCTCGCGGGCGCGGGCGCGTTCTTTTTCCATGTAAGCACCGCGCACCAGTTTAGCCCCCAACAAAAACCCTTCTTTTTGCGCGCGGTCATAACTTTCGGCCAAGAAATGCAATCGGTCGTGGCGATAAAATTGAAAGGTATTGTACACCACCACCTGACGCTTGTTGTAGCGCCGCATCATGAGCCAAACCAAATGGTCAATGGCATCTTGAATCCAACTTTCTTCTGCGTCTATAAATACTGCCACATTTTTTTTGGAGGCGTGGTAACAAATCGCGTCAATGCGTTTGAGGGCATTCCGATACTCGCTCACCTCGTCGCGATTGAGGGTTTCGGCACTTTGAATGCGCTCCAATAGGCCAAATCGCATCAAACCCGTCACTTTGGTACTGATAACGGGTACTGTTTTCATTGATCGGGATGCAAAATCAACGGCACGGATGTTCTCGTTCATGGTATGGTTGAAATCCAACTCCGTTTCTTTGGCTTCCGCGCCGTAATCCAGAATGGTTAGGGTATTGTACTCGGCGAGCCGCTCTATAGTAGGCTGACTGTCTAAAAGGGTAGTGCCGCCTACAAATTGTGAAAAAACGGTCTTTTTTACGGCCCATTCTGCCGTTGGGATGCCATTTTCTACGGCCCATAAAGCGAGTGCCGAGCCGTATTTCACGAGCCAAGGCTTATTCATCATACTGAATAGCCAAGCAGTCCTTTTTAGTTCAACATTGGTGAGGTGGGCAAATGCAATTTCTGTATTGGAAAAATCTATTTTGGACATATTGTTGGGTTGAGGGCGGAACGTCAAATATCAAACCTGCCAAATATCCCACGCGGCTTCGGCTTGTAAGGTCAACATTTCCAAACCGTTCATTACTGTACATCCGTGAGACTTTGCTTCCCGCAAAAGTAGCGTTTCGGCGGGATTGTAAATCAAATCATACACCAACATGCCCGGATAAAATAAAGTGGGCGAAATAGGCGGCATTTCTTCGGTATTGGGATGGGTGCCCAATGGGGTCGTTTGGATGAGTAGAGTATTAGCCGAAAAGTGGCTTGGGGATAGGTCTTTGTAGGAAATTTGACCTTTTTGACACGGATTTCGGGAAATATACGTGACCGGAATTTGGTGTTTTTGGAGCACATAGGCTACTGCTTTGGAGGCTCCGCCTGTACCCAAAATATATGCCTGAAGATGCGGGCCGCTCAGCCATTGACCGCCGTCGAGGCGTTGGAGCGATTGTTCGAAGCCGATCGCATCCGTATTGTAGCCTACCCATTGTTGTTCCGACACTTTTTTGAGGCAATTCACCGCCCCAATGGCTTGTGCTATTTCATCCAACTTGTAGCAGTATGGGATAACTTTCTCCTTGTATGGGATGGTCACGTTCAAGCCCTGTAATGTTGGATTTTGTTGGAGCAAATCGGGCAGCAAGGCCAAGTTTTCCAAGGGAAAAAGGTTGTACTGGGCATCTACAATGCCTTCGCGCGCAAATTTCGCTGCGAAATACTGTTCTGAAAAAGAATGGCCAAGCGGGTAGCCAATCAACCCATAGCGTTTTAATGGAAATTCAAACAAGTGCTTAGTATGATTTTACGCCGGTTACGTAATACATGTCCATCATGCCTTTATTTTTGGCGGCAATTTTACCTCTGTGCTGCCATTCAAATTCATATTTGGAGAGCCAGTAAGCGGCTTCACTCACGTTGACACGCCCGGGTTCGCATTGCTCCTCCAAGCGGGCGGCGGTATTCACCGTATCGCCCCAGATATCGTAGGCAAACTTTTTAGCGCCCACCACACCCGCCACCACAGGGCCTGTGTGAATGCCCACGCGAGCATCAAAATACGGCAAGCCTTGCCCCAATCTTTCGGCCTTCAGCCCCAGCAGAAAATCTTGCATTTGCAGGGCTGCTTTCACAATATCCGAGGGACTGGCATTCATGTCCGAAAGTCCGCTGGCACAGATATAGGCATCGCCCACGGTTTTAATTTTTTCAATTTTATACTGCCCAATAATATGGTCAAAGTTGGAAAAACAGAGGTCCAACTCTTCCACCAAACGCTCTGGACTTAATTTTTCAGCAATGGTTGTAAAGCCTTTAAAATCTATAAACATCACAGTGGCTTGTTCATATTTACGGGCGGCTACTTTGTTTCGGGCTTTTAATTCTTCCGCAATGGCGGGCGGCAAAATATTGAGTAGCAGACTGTTAGAGCGTTTTTGCTCTTCTTCAATCAGGGCATTTTTTTGTGATAGTTGATTAGCGGTGCGCTTTTTAGCGAGAAAACGCGCATAAAATAACACAGCCAAGGCCAGGGAAAACAACACCACCAGAATCAGGATATTTCGGATATTCTCAACTTGTTCGCGGGCAAGATTCGCTTCTGCCAAGTGGGTTTTATTCGCCTGAATTTCGCGCTCCTGCTGGGCCTTCACGATGGAGTCTATCATCTGCGTTTCCGTGAGGTTTTTCAAGCGCAGGGAATTGACCCGCACCGCCGAATCGGAGCGTAGCACACTTTGGGAAGCCTGCGAAAGTGCCTCGTCTTTTTCGGTTAGCACGCTCTTGGTTTTTTCTTCTACCTCTTTGAGTTGACTTTGGTAGGTGTTTTCGAGTACCTGCGTTTGCCCCGTTGCGGCGGCCAGTTGCTCGCGCAAACTGCGATTATCGGCCTCTGCGGCGGCCAGTTGGTTTTCTAATCGACGTAAAGATTCGCCCCCACCGCGCGTACCCCCACCGGAATCTTTGAGGTAGCGCACTGTTTCGTTGCTCCATTTCAGCGCCTCTTTTAAATCATTCTGTTTGAGGGCAATTTCTTGTAGTTTTTCGGCACTGGTGAGTACCAAATCCCGAAAACCATAATTCCGAGCGGTGTTCCAAGCGCGGTTGTACCGATCTCCGGCGTCTTTGTAATTGCGCTGGCGGTACTCTGCTTCGGCGGTTAGCAGCGCGGCATCGGCTTCTTTGCGTTTGTCGCCTACTTCCACGGCTAATTGCGTGGCTATTTGCGCATACTGCGAAGCCTTTCGGGGACTGGAGCCGATGGATTTTTCAGCAATTTGGAAGGCGTACCCCAATCGCTCTGATTTGGAGCTGGCGCGCTTATATCTGGATTCTAGTTCCCCAACCGATTGGGCAGAAAGTGCGCTCAATCCCAAAAGTAGGAAAAGAGCAGTCAAGGCGGATTGATATCTCATCGTGGCGGATTCAGGCTTCGGGGGTGGTGGTACCACGATTCTCGCGGCGGTTGGCAAATGTCGAATTTTCTGGGGAATAAACCAGTATGGGCGGCAAAAATATAAACACGCTCTTAAAATAACGGTGTGCCCAAGTCTCTTACAAAACCTGCGAAGACACCCGCCCGGTCGCAAATTGCGTTTCAATTTCGTCGCCGGCCTTTAATACTTCTGACTGGCGAATGGCTTTCCCCTTTTTTCGGGTAATGGTGTAGCCGCGTTCCAGCACCCGCATTGGGTCGAGTTGGGTACACAGCACCGCAATGGATTCGAGCGATTGGTTTTGTTCGCGCAAAAATTGGGTAGCCGTTTTCGGAATTTGCGCGGCCAAAAAAGCCAGTTGAGTGGTTTCTTCCCGCAGTCGCGAACGAACTAATAAATCCAAGGTCGTTTCGAGCCTACCAAGTTCTAAATCCTTGATTTTCAATAAATTTCTGGTAAAACTCTCCATTAATTCGGCCGCCTCTAACACTTTCCCTTCAAATATAAGATTGTGATTGACCAAATAATCGGCCACCGCAGTAGGTGTTTTTAGAGAAGCATACGCGACTAAATCCAGTACCGACTCATCCACATCATGCCCAATTCCAACCAGTAGGGGCAGCGGCATTTGGGCCGCCGTTTCGCACAACATCAGTCCATCGAAGGCCATCAAATCCAGTCGCGCACCGCCTCCGCGTACCAGCACCACACAATCAAATTCCGCTGAGCGTGCCTTGATTTGCAAGAGGGCTGCTATGATTTCTGTTTCGGCATTTTTTCCTTGTACCGCTGCACTAAAATATTGACAATCAAACTTATATCCGTAGGAGTTGTGTTCCAAATGCGCCCGAAAATCCTGTAAGCCCGCCGCCGTTTCGCTGCTGATAACCGCCACGCGCTGCAACACTTCGGGTGCCGGAATGGCTTGGTTCAAGCCCCACAAGCCTTTTTCTCGGAGGGTTTGAATGGTTTTTCGGCGCATCAAATCAAGTTGGCCTAAGGTATGGGCGGGGTCCACGTCGGTGATATTCAATTTTAGGCCATACCGCTCGTGAAATTCGGGCCTTACCTGCAATCGAAGTTCCAATCCTTCCCGAAGCAGGGGCAGCAAACCCAAGTCAAACCGGGCATTTATTTGCCGAAATTGGGCGGCCCAAAGCACTGCCTGCGCCTGCGCAACTACGTCGTTCCCGGTTTCCTTTTGCACCAAATCGAGGTAATAATGTCCCCTCGACTGCCCTACTTGCGCAACTTCTGCCGCAATCCATACCGGTTGTGGAAAATTGAGGGCCAGCACCTGACGGATGTGCTCGTTGAGCTCGAAAAGGCTATGGGTGTGCATGGCAGGCGGCGGTTAATTACTGGACACTTTATCTTCGATTTCCCACTCTTGGAAATACCGGATGGCATTGATTTTCAAGAGTTTTTCCTGGTCTAGGGTGTCTCGTTTGGGCATTTCTACCACCTGTCGGTAATGCGGCCAACCGTCTTCATCCCGTCCTACAAATTCAAAAAAACCTTCCTGACTCAGCAGGCGACACACTGCGATGTGCATCAAATCTTGTTTTTCTTCCTTGGAAAAAGCACGTTTCCAACGCCCTAATTCCTGAATTCCAATCAAAAACAACATCGTATTGAGGTCGGGTAAAACCTCTCGGTGCATGGTATCTTTTACCAAATGCTGCGTGCGCAGCCATTCAAAGTCTATTTGCCAGTTTTCCATATTGTGTTTATTTCAAAAATTCTCCAATTGGATTGTCTCTTCGGAGATATGTTTTTATTTCGGAATACGGTATCAGCAGGGTTTGCCGACCGTATTGTGGGTGAAAAAGGCTGCTAATTTCCAGGCCTTCGCGGCGTAACGCATACAAAGGAAAGCCTTCTTTGCTAAGCCACTCGCGATATTGAGCATCTTGAGCAAAATCGGCGAGTTTCGGCATTTCGCGGCGCGCCCAATCGTTCATGTACTTTTTGGCGTCAAAACCCTTGTTAAATAGGTCATCGAACGTGATTTCTTTGTTCGTTTTAACATTGTAATTAAACGAGATGCCCGCGGCCTGGGCCGTCCAAGTATCCGAAAAAGTAACGTATCCCGAAAAAATATTGTCGGTCCAACAGGCTATTTCCGGCCAAGCACTGGCCCGCTGACTCCCGCGATTGGCTGGGGTATATGGTGTCTTTTTTTCTGAATAGGCCGTCCGACATCGGGTTACCCATTGGTTGATTTGCTCGTCGAGTTGGGTATTGCAATGGGCGCAGGGCGTACGCGGATACAGCACGTCGTAACTGGTCGCGTAGTCGGCATATTCGTAGCAACCGAGCAAAAAATGGTCTTTTAAAATGAAATTAAACTTCCGTTGTTCGCCGCTTCCAACCCAATTGCACACCGTGTTTTGACCGGGTTTTATTTGGCCACTCAGCAAGGCCGCCAGCCGGTCAGCAGCCGTGAGCACCTCCATTTCATAATCGCCATTGGCCTTTAATTCGCCTTTTAATCGGTACGTGCGCCCGTCGGCTTCCACCCACAAAAACCCATCTAGCCCACCATTGTGGGTGCGCACCAGCACCATATCGCAGCGGGCGCCGTTGAAGCGCGTGATGTAGCGGCTGCTCCATTTATTATCGGAGCACTGCATGGTCATGCTTTGGCCGGGGGCCACTTCTTCGGCTTCCAAGCGACTGCCGATGGAGTTGTCCATGTTGTTCCAGTCGGCCACAAGTCGGCGATTTTGATATGTTCCGATGAAGCGGCCGGTGAGACCACGGGCTAAATCCCGTTCTTCGAGCGCAAATCCGGCACTATCCAAAATACCCGACAAATTAAAGCGAATGCGACTTTGTCCGTACGTAAGGTATCCGCGGCAGTTGCGGCCATCGAAGCCCAACACCAAATCTACCACGGCAGCATCGTCAAGCCGACCTTTAAAGGTTTTGACCCACTTGATGTCGCTGGGATTTTCGAACATCTTCAGAATAATGCTGTCTTTTTTGAATGCTAGACTAGGTGTGGCGGGGTTGCTATTCGGCTGAGCCGGGGTAGCGGAGGGGCGATTGGCGGGCGCGGTGCTGCTGGGTTTTGGAGCAGGACTTTGGGATTTTTTGGTCGGACTTTGGGCGAAGAGGGTTAGGGGGAGAGATATTAGTAAGAGCAGGAGAATTTTTTGCATGGAATGATTGTTTTTTTGGTCTGTTGAACGCAAAACTAAGGACAGGATTAGGGAAGGCCTGCATTTTAAGCGGCTAATTTCCAATTTTTATCAACTTTGAAAGCGGCATGCAGCACATCGTACAGCCAATCGTGGTAGGCCGGAAAATCCGTCAAATTATTATGCCCCGCTCCTACCAAAGGGAATAACGTGATTTTTTCGGGTACCAGTTTTTGTAGCATTTCGCATTGTCGGAAAGGAATCAGGCGGTCTTTGGTGCCCCCAATAATGTGAATGGGGCAGCTTACTTTTTTGATAAATAAATCCGTCCGAATATGATAGCGCAGCAGCCAACGAAGCGGCAATAAAAAGGCATAACGGGAAATATGGTACAGAAAAGAATAGTATGGGCAATCCATGATCAGCAGTTTGGGGCGATTCCAAGAAGCCACCCGCGCCGCCAAGCCACTGCCCAAGGAGCGCCCGTACAGTACAATTTTTTCTTCTCCGTATTCATCTGCCAGCCATTTATATACGTGTTGTAGGTCGCTGAACAGGATTTGTTCCGTGCGGCGCCCGGTACTTTTCCCAAACCCACGAAAATCGAGAATGAAAAAATCGAAGCCTTTTCCCACAAAGTCTTTGGCAAATTTGCCCCAACCTTTGATACTTCTGGAATTGCCCTTTACGTAAAAAACCACGCCTTTGCTATTCGGCACCCGAAAGTGGAGGGCGTTTACTTTGCCCCCGTCTTCCATGTCAAAATTGACCTCCGTAAAAGGAAATGGGTACTCGTACAAAAACGTGTTGGCTAGGCGCTCGGGCCGAAAAAAAAAGAGGTCTTGTCCGAAGTAAAACAACAGACACAGTGCCGCGTAGCCGACGGAAACGCCCAAAAAAATATTTACCCAAAAAAACATCTGTGGCAAATGTACTCAGAATTGAAACCCCAGTCACAACTCTTGGCGCAAAACCTCCAAAGGTGGTTTTTGAACTACTTCCCGGCTATTCAATAATCCAATCAGTACAGTCAGCCCTGTGATGGAAAAAAAGGTGGCCCAAAGCGGTCCCCAGGAAACTTCGAATGGAATTTTAAACGCATAATGTGCCAGCGCCCACGCGCCCAACACCGACAAACCGATGCCCGCCAAACAAGACAAGGCACCCAAAAGAAAGTACTCCAACGCATTGATACTCAATATCTGTCGGCGGCTAGCACCCAAAGTTCGGAGCAGCACGCTTTCTCGTACTCGTGCAAATTTGCTCTGGTAAATTGAACTAAACAACACCAGTAAACCCGTCAGAATACTGAACATAGCCATGAATCGAATCACAAAAGAGACCTTGCCCAGCACCTCATCCACGGAGCGCAAAATCTGCGTCAAATCTATGGCCGACACGCTGGGGTATGTTTTCACCAACTCGCTCTGGAACTTGGCGGATTGTTCGGCGTCTTTTACTTTGGAGACAATAACGTGGAATTGTGGGGCTTTTTCCAGCACGCCTGTCGGGAAAACAACCAAAAAATTGGTTTGAATGCGGTTAAAATCTACGGCTCGCACGCTCGCTACCTCGCAATCTAGTCGCGCACCTTGCACATTGAACACCATGCGGGTACCAATCTTGGCTTTCATCGAGCTTTGCAAACGATCGGAAATGGATATTTTGATAGGCTGCCCCGGCACGTGCTTGCCCACCCAGGCACCTTCCGTAATTTTTTCCGTTTCAATCAAAGTATCTCGAAAAGTGACGCGGTACTCTCGGTCCCATACCCAGTTCGAAATGCGGTCATCATCCAATTGGAATCGGTTGGGGATCTCCTCGTTCGACGCCGAATCGGGGTCTGGATGTGCTTTTAGGTATTGTAATTTGCTTTGTCCGTTGAGGGATTCTAAGCGGGTCGTCACGATGCTCACTTGTTGCATGAGCGGCATATCGAATTGGCGAACCAGTTGGGCAACGCTGTCTTTTTCGTTTGTTTGAATATCAAAAAGAATCATGTTGGGCTGGCTGCCACTCCCCGAAAATTCCACCTGTTTGAGCAGTAAACTTTGAATCAAAAACAGGGTAGAAAGCAGCATAGTGCCCAAGCCAATGGTGACCACCAGCAGCACGGTCTGGTTTTCTGGACGAAATAGATTGGCCACGCCCTGACGCAGCACATAGCTCCAACTTTTTGGAAAAAAGCGGCGCAAAAGAAACGTCAGCATCTGTGCCACGCCCCACAACAAGATAAATGCCGCCGCAATGCCGCCCATAAAGGCGAGGGTTTCTGCCCAATCTCGCACCAACCAATAAGTAAAACCCAGTAATGTAGTCAAAATAGCCGCATACACGCCCCAACGAAGAAGCCGATTATCCGACTCCTGCTCCCCAAATGAAGCCCTAAGTGTGCGAAGCGGCGATGTTTTTAAAATGCCCGACAGTGGCAACAGCGCAAAAAGCACGGATACCGTCACGCCCAAAAATATGCCTTGAAACAGGGCAGAATAAGAAAAATCGGTGCTCACTTCCCCAATGGGTAGTAAGTCTTTGACCAAAATAGGCAGTAGTTTTTGAATGAGTGAGCCAGACACGGCCCCTACAATGGCCCCCAACAATCCAATGCCCGACACTTGGACTAAATACACATAAAATGCCTTGCGACCACTGGCCCCCAAACACCGCAAAATGGCCACCGTAGGCAATTTGTCTTTGATATAAATATGCACCGCACCCGCCACCCCAATACAACCCAACAACAGGGCAATAAAGCCTACGAGATTTAAAAAAGTGCCAAAAGTACCGAAAGCAGCGCCAATGCTTTGCTTGCGGCTTTGCACGGTATCCCAATCAATTTTCGCTTTTTCTAGGCTTTTTTCGAGGGGCTTTAGGAGTGCATCGGGGTCGGTGGTGCTGGGGTATTTGTAATAATATTGATAATCTACCCGACTTCCGGGCTGAATCAAGCCTGTTTCGTCGAGCCACAGGGAGGGAATGAATACCACCGGAGCAATGCTACTGGCTATGCTCGCGCGACCGGGCGAGGAAAGTAAATCGCCCTCTATTAAGAAGGTTACATTTCCTACTTGGATGCTATCGCCGGGCTTAATCCCGAATTGAAGCATCAAAGCGTGGTCCACCAAGGCCGTTTTTTGGGTTCGGAATGTTTGCCAAGCGTTTTCGGGCTGGGTTTTCCATTCGCCGTAAAAAGGATAATTACCCGCTAATGAACGAATTTGAGAAAGCCTCGTGCCGCCGCCATTCGGGAAACGAACCATGCTCATAAAATTGAGGACTTCGGCTTTTTCAGTACTGGATTCGGCTATTTTCGCTAGAATAGAATCGGGCGCCGGTTGGTTGGAGTCTATCAATACATCCGCCCCCAGCAAAGTTTTGGCTTCGCGGTCAATATCTGCCATTAGGTTGGTAGAAAAAGAGCGCACGGCCGTCAGCGCGGCAATCCCTACCGTAATAGCGGAGATAAATAAAACCAAACGGGCTCGATTGCGGCGGCTATCACGCCAAGCCATTTTGAAAATAAAGGACATATTATTAGGAAACTAGCGTAGGGGATGGGTGTTGTACCACACCCCAAACCCGTAAAGTCGGATAGAGTTGAGCGAATTGGATAAAAAACCGATGAAAAGCGTGAAAGTGAAGACAAGAAGCCTGATTTTTGCCCTGCCATGCAAGATACCCACCGTATTCAAATTCACGACCATTCGTTTGTTCCGCTTATTTCGGAAGCCGATGTTCAAGCCCGAGTTCGGGTACTCGGACAAGATCTGGCGGAGCGGTATGAAGGGCAAACGCCCTTGTTTATCAGTATTTTAAGTGGGGCTTTTGTCTTTGCCTCCGATTTGTTTCGCGCCTTTGGCGGCCCTTGTGAAATTGGGTTTGTGAAACTGGCGTCCTACACGGGTACGCGCTCTTCGGGCGAGGTACAAACGGTGATGGGCTTAGACGAAGATCTCCGGGGGCGACATTTGGTGGTGGTGGAGGACATTGTGGACACGGGGCGCACCCT
>Ga0105045_10005468_pt1 | contig 11200 bp, 7 predicted proteins | sample MAT02_FD_78089 | JGI IMG/M metagenome (GOLD analysis project Ga0105045, IMG submission 78089) | Freshwater microbial communities from Lake Fryxell liftoff mats and glacier meltwater in Antarctica - MAT-02 (megahit assembly) | ecosystem: Environmental > Aquatic > Freshwater > Ice > Liftoff... | reverse complement strand
TGAACCAGCTTTTTACAGAAATCAGTCGTTCATCCTATTTAAGCAATGGAAAGTGGCCTATAAGTATGATTCTCAGGGTTCCAACCGGGGCTTATGGCAGTGGTGGGCCCTATCATTCCTCGAGTGTTGAATCTGTACTTTCAAACATTCGGGGTATTAAAATAGCCTACCCCAGCAATGGTGCAGATCTGAAAGGATTGATGAAGGCAGCTTTTTATGACCCCAATCCGGTGGTGATGCTGGAGCATAAAGGTTTGTATTGGTCTAAAAATCAAGGAACTGAAAGGGCAAAAAATATTGAGCCTGATGCGGATTACATATTGCCTTTGGGTATTGCAAATGTGGTCCAAATTGCGAATGATTCATTGGCAAAGGAGGGCAAAACTATGACTGTTATTACCTACGGAATGGGCGTTCATTGGGCCTTTACTGCCTCTTCTGAAATTTTGCAACAGGTTGAAATTTTGGATCTTAGAACGATTTTTCCTTTGGATGAAGAATTGATTTTTAAATCAGTAAAGAAAAATGGCCGTTGCCTGGTATTGACTGAAGAGCCCGTAGGTAATTCTTTCGCCAGAAGTCTGGCCGGCTTGATTCAGGAAAAATGCTTTGAGTTTTTGGATGCCCCGGTTATGTGTTTAGGTTCGGAAAATATGCCAGCAATACCATTAAATTCTATTCTGGAGCAAACCATGCTGCCCAATGCAGAAAAGGTGAAAGTAAAAATGTTGGAAGTTTTGGCATTTTGAGTTTATGCTTTTGTGGTTTTCTATGTATATAAAGTCTATCAAGAATTTACAATTTGCCGCAAGCCTTTCTCATGGCTTTGTTCGCTTGTTGCGAAAGAAATCAGAATGAGGTTTATTTAAAAGTTAAATAGTAAATTCATTTCGGACTTTATAAAACTCAATTTGACTCTACAAAGGCTTTTAAATCATCAACTTGTCTTTGTAATACTTTAAAAAACTGATTTCTGATTTTTTCTGCAGTTCGGCTTATCTGTGTACTTTTAGAAATCAGATTATTCATCCAAAGTTCATTTTGGAGATTAAAAGCCGGATTTCCTGTGCTCATAAAATTGAACGTGTTGTATCCCAAAAAAGAGTTTTTTCTACCGTTGGTATGCACCAGCACACAATTGTTACCAATCATCAGATCGCTCACATAGCATGTAAAAGGTGTATTGCTTACAGATCCACCTGGGCGAATTTTTAAACCCAAATCACACTGACGATGCAGATTCTGAATTAGTTGGTTCAATTCATCAATAACGCCAATTGCATCTTCGGTATGTGCAAAAAGGCCTGCTTCATGATAAAATTTGATCTGTTTCAAAGTGCTGGCAATGGTTTCTTCTGTCCATATTTCTGTTGTTGGAACCTCTGAATACGCCAAACTAGCTTTTTGAGCAAGTTCTACCAGGCCATCATCCTGTGTGGAGCTATCAAATTTTTGATTCTGCAGTTCCAAATGGTTCAGAATAGTTTTTCTCCAATAGAAAAATTTAAAATCACTCAGTTTTTTGTATGCGTATAGATGGAATAAAGGAATATCCTCTGCAGCATAAAAAATATCCTTTTCATCAAACTGGCTTATACCTTTTATCTGGTTCAAAAAGTGTTGGAGGAAACTTCGAAAAGTTTCAAGGGTAAATCCTACAGGTTGATATTTGAACGATACAATATTGGCAATCAAATCGTTAAGTGATTCTAAGGGCACATCAAAATGTTTGCAAACAAGGGCGGTTTCATCCAGAGAAAAAGCAGTTTCACAACGCAATCGCCTATAGGCACTGTCTGCTGAAATATTCAGAATCTGGCTTAGTTCCTGTGGCAAAGAAATATTTTGTGGAACCTGTTGTTTGATTATTTCCACCAAACGGGCTTGAAACGGTAAATTCATTTTATGAATATTTATAGATGCTAGGTACAGATTTTACGGAAAAACGCAAAAATCTAAGCTAGTAAAATTGAAATATTCTTGAAAAGCTAAAATTCTATAAAGATCTGCATGCTCTTTCTTCAAATATTACGGTTCGATCTTTTTCTCACCCTAAAAAGCCGTAATAAATAATTTGGACTTGCCCACACCATTGTCCTATCAAAAACAAAATAAAAAACAAAATAAAATGAAAAAGCTTCAAGTATCTTCAATCGTTCGCAAGTTTTTATTGCTTGCCATTTATGCCTCTGTTTCGACATCTTTTTGCCTTATGGCACAAAATTCAGAAAAGCCTACTCTGGCTGTAATTGCTTTTAGAAATGACCACCCAGATCCTAAAGCTGCACAATATTCTTTGTCTGATTATCTACGACTGGAATTTCAAAAACAAGATAAATATCAGGTTTTGGACAGATTCGATATGGACTATATCCTCACCCAAAATAAAATTGAATATCAAAACTGCTTAAGCCGCTTTTGTTTGGAAGATATTAGCCAGAAAATAAATGTTGAGAAACTTTCAATAGGAAATATAAAACTGCTAGACAACCGGATTTCAATCACCATTAAGATATTTGACCGCAAAACCAAACAATTCGAAAAGGCTCAAACCTCTGAATTTCTGGACATTCCAGGCGAAATAGGAATGATGATCCATATCACGGTTAATGACTTGAATGGTGTTAAAAATGATGATGCTGTGGTTAAAAAACTGACCAGAAAGAATGATTTTGAAAGTGCGATAAACAATCCGGAAGAACTTTGCCTGCGTAGCGATGGGCCAAGAATGGGTTTTACGTCATTCTTTTTTGAACCTTCTATATCTAAAGTGTTGCAGGATAAAAAGTATAACGGAGGTTTTGAAGCCATTCCGGTAATGTTTCAGTTTGGTTATCAGATCGAAAAGCAATATCTGAACGAAGGAAATTTTCAGGCACTTTTTGAATTTATCCCAATGGTTACAGGTTTGGACCAGGGTTTATTTATCCCAAGTTTAACGGTTATGAACGGAATTAGAAACAATACTTCCGGTTGGGAATTCGCTTTTGGTCCTACAGTTTCCATCATTAAAAAAGCGGATGGATATTATGGTGCCAATGGAGATTGGGTAAGGTTGGAGGGCAAACAAAATACCAGTGGATTTGCTACCGAAAGCAGAATGGACAGCCGGGGAGCTGCAAAATTTAGTACAGGTTTTGTGCTTGCGGCAGGCAAAACACTCAAATCGGGAAAACTTAACATTCCCGTAAACCTATATTTGATACCAAACAGTAGTGGCGTCAGATTTGGAGTTTCATTTGGATTTAATGCCAAAAGTAGATATTGCAATAGATAAAATATTGGTTCTGGAAAATAAAAAAGCCCTTGATATTCAAGGGCTTTTTTATTTTATAACAGCTAGATAGTTAAAATTTTATTAAGGAGTCTTAATACTGTTTATAATAAAAGTTAATCACAAAGGTTTTATTAATGAACAACTAGAATTAATCTACTATTAATATTTAAATTTATGAAGGCGTGATTTTAAAATTATAATATATTATACATAAAAATTAATATGCTTATGAATTTACACAAATTATTTTAAATACATGTAGCAAAATTTTCGTTCATAATCAAAATATGAGAAAAAATAATTGTAATTAAAATTATATAGAAAACAATATCTTTATACCATTTATAACCTTCTTGCATTAAATATACAAATAGTAGGTATATTATTATGTAAAGAGATATAGAAAATCTAGTTTCTATACCAATGAAAAGTCCCAATATTGATGGAGATATTAATAGTATAAGGCAAATAATTTTTTCTAAGCTTATTTTTTTTACAAGAGATCTCAATTTCCAAAATCCTGATAGAGATATGCTCCAAACTATTGAAGATAAATATGGAAATATTTTTAAATCTAACGGCTCTAAAATATACGGTGAGTTTGACAATGGAGTTACCATTGATACACAATGTGAAAAGACTGATATTATAAATACTTTATAGTTAGTAAAAATATAAATAAAATAGTCTGATATTGAACTTATAAATACGTAGTTTGGTTGCTTTACAAAGGGATTTTTTTGATAAACACCATTGCAAGTTCTAATCAAATTATTGACAAATGTCTCATATCTTAAGATAAAAATCCCTACTTTTAATTGCCAAATTCCTAAAGAAGATCCCCCAAACCCAAAATTTGAATTTGGAAATATGGAATATGATTTTTTTTGTGAAATATTAATTATTAATTCGGGTATCGATAAAATGATGAATCCTAATATTAGAAATAACATATTTTTAATACTAACATTTTTAATATAAATTATGTAGAAAATAAAAATAGGCAAACATATTAAAAATGATGGTCTTATATTAATTGCAGAATATAGAAATATACCAGATAAAAATAAATATGCACTTGATTTTCTAACGAATATTATAGACAAATAAAAACATAAAAGTCCTGGAATATCGGAAAGTGGAAATAATAGGTATCTCCACCAGAAGATTAGGAATATTAAATACGTAAATAGTATAAATAATAAGTTTATTTTTAGCTTATTGAAAATATATTTCAAAAAATTTGGAACTATATATAGAAAAATTATCGATACAAGCGACGCTTGAAAAAAGTAAAAGAAAACATTTGAATTAAGTTTATTTTGTGCTAATGAGAAAATACTAAATATAAAAGGAAGTAAATAACCTCTGATATTTAAGGGATAGTTTGATATAGATAGTGAGGAATGGAAGCTTTTGGATAGTTCCCAATAAATATATGCATCACAATAAAAAATATCTGTTTTCTTGAATAATATAAATATAAGAAAAAAAGTAGTAGAGACAAAAAAAAGCTTTAAATTGAATTTGTACTCAGTAAATTTTAGATAATTAATTAATTCTACAATATAAATCATTATCAGTTTTATTTTTTATTTATGCACATAATCATCAATTTATATTTTACTATAAATAATTTCTTTTTTAATAGAATATATCTTTAATTTTTAATAAAATTCGTACTGGAACATTTTTCATCAGTTTAATTTTGATAAATATTTTTTATGTAATAACTGACGTCTTGAAATTTATTGGCATATAATATCATCGTAAACATGATGTTAAATTTTTATTCATAATTAAAGTAAAAGAAATAATAATCAAAGTTAGTATTGCATAAAATAAAAATTCCTTATACCATTTGTAGTTAATGCTGATTAAATATGCAAATAGTAGATACGCTGCAATATGAAAAGTGATAGAGAATCTGGATTCGATCCCAACAAAAAGTGAAAGATACGATGGCGATGTCAATAATATAATTCCAAAAATTTGAACAATTCGCAGTGCTTTTATGTGGGATTTTAAATTCCAAATGCCAGAGAGAGATATGCTCCAAATTAGGGCTGATACGTACGGAAAAATTTTTAAATCCATAGGATCTGAAATATATGGTGAGTTCGACAATGGAGTTACTATTGAAAAACAATGTGAAATTACTGAAAGTATAAATTTCTTTAAATTTGAAAAAATGTAAATAAAATATTCTGATATTGAATTTATAATTATAGAATCCGGATCCTGTATTAAAGGATTTTTTTGAAATACACCATAACAATTTCTTAGCATTATATTGACAAATGTCTCATATCTTAAAGTATAAATTCCGACTTTTAATTGCCATATTCCTAAAGAAACCCCCTCGTACGCAAAATTTGAACTTGGTAATATTGAAAAAGTTTTTTTGAGGAAAATATTTATTAGTAGTTCTGGTATTGCTAAAATAATGAACCCTAATATAAATGAAAATATATTTTTAATTTCTAAATTATTTCTTTTTATGTAAAAAATGTAAATTATTATTAGAGGTAAACAAAATATGTAAGACGGTCTAATATTAATTGCAGCATAGATAAAAAATCCAGATAACAATAAATATTTACTTGATTTTTTAATAAAAAAAATTGATGAGAAAAAAAATAAAAGAGCAGGAATGTCAGAAAGCGGAGATAAAAGATATCTCCACCAGAAAAAAAGAAAAATTATATAGGTATTAAATACAAAAAATAAGTTTAGTTTAAGGGTATTAAAAAAGGTTTTTACAAAATACGGTATAAAAAATAAGAAAATTGTGGAAGATAGTATCGCTTGGAATAAATAAAATAATATGTTTGAATGAATATTTTTGTTTAATTGAGAAAAAATACTAAATATTAGGGGTAATAGATATCCTCTAATATTTAAGGGATAGTTTATTATTGTTGCTGTCTCATGAAAGTTTTTGGATAGTTCCCAGTATTCGTAGGCGTCAAAATAAAAAATATCTGTTTTCCTGATTAATAGAAAAATAAAAAGAAAAACAGTGGATACAAAAAATATTTTGAAACTAAATTTGTACTCTGTATATTTTAGATAATTAAATAGGTCCAAAATATAAATCATTGTCTATTTAATTTTTTATTTTTTCAAATTTTTGTACATAAATATAAATCATTATCTTACTTTTTTGAAAATATTTTCTATTACCCAAGATATATTCTGGAGTTTAATGTAAAAAAGCCACCTGATTAAGGTGGCTTTTTAATTTATGCATCAACCATTTCTGATTTATTCTCCATTCGTTTTCTTTCGTTTGGATCAAGATATATTTTTCGCATCCGCATACTTTTTGGTGTAACCTCCAGATATTCATCTTTTTGGATATACTCCATTGATTCTTCCAAAGAGAAGTTCATTTTCGGTGCAATCTTTACATTTGTATCGGTTCCTGAAGCACGCATGTTGGTCAACTGCTTGGCCTTTTGAAGATTTAATTCTAAATCATTTTGACGGGTGTGCTCGCCAATTACCTGACCAGCATATATTTCCTCTCCCGGATCAACAAAAAACCGACCTCTATCCTGTAATTTATCCAGCGTATAAGCTGTAGTTGGGCCTGTTTCCATAGAAATCAGTGAGCCGTTAATTCTACCTTGAATCGGACCTTTAAATGGTGCATACGCTTTAAACCTATGCGTCATTATTGCCTCGCCTTGCGTAGAGTTCAAAACCTGGGTACGCAATCCGATCAAACCCCGTGAAGGAATCTCAAACTCAAGATGTTGAAGATCTCCCTTTGGTTCCATAATTAATAACTCGCCTTTTCTTTGGGTAGCAAGTTCAATCACTTTTCCTGAAGTTTCGTTTGGTACATCCACAACTAAAACCTCTACGGGCTCATGCTTCTGACCATCAATTTCCTTGAAAAGTACCTGAGGCTGACCCACTTGTAATTCATACCCTTCTCTACGCATGGTTTCGATAAGAATACTTAGGTGAAGAATTCCTCGTCCGAAAACCAGAAACTTATCTTCAGAACTTGTATCCTGAATCCGAAGTGCCAGATTTTTTTCGATTTCCTTGTAAAGTCTGTCTCGTAAGTGTCTTGAAGTTACAAATTTGCCTTCTCTTCCAAAAAATGGTGAATTGTTGATGGTGAAAAGCATACTCATCGTTGGCTCATCAATCGAAATTCTGGTTAAAGCTTCGGGATTAACCGCATCAGCAAGGGTATCACCAATTTCAAATCCTTCAATTCCTGTGATGGCGCAAATATCTCCAGCCACTACACTCTGAACTTTTACCTTTCCAAGACCTTCGAAAACATGTACTTCCTTGATTTTTACTTTTTTGAAAACACCGTCTGCTTTGCAAAGCGTTACTGTTTCGCCTTCTGATATAGTTCCTCTTTCAACACGTCCAATGGCAATTCTTCCTACAAATGAATTGAAATCCAAAGAAGTAATCTGCATTTGTAGCGTTCCTTCCGTAATTTTCGGTTCAGGAATTTCTTCAATAATCGTATCGAAAAGAGCAATGATGTTATCTGTTTGAACTTTCCAATCGTAGCTCATCCAACCTTGTTTGCTGCTACCGTATAAGGTTTTGAAATCTAACTGATGCTCTGTAGCCTCTAAATTAAACATCAGGTCAAAAACGGCCTCATGCACTTCGTCTGGTCGGCAGTTCGGTTTATCTACTTTGTTTATCACCACAACTGGCTTTAAACCAAGTTGTAATGCCTTGCTTAACACAAATCGAGTTTGTGGCATAGGACCTTCAAAAGCATCAACCAGCAACAATACACCGTCAGACATTTTCAAAACTCTTTCCACTTCTCCTCCAAAGTCAGCGTGACCAGGGGTGTCTATGATGTTGATTTTTGTGTCTTTGTATCGAACTGATACATTTTTGGATACAATTGTGATTCCACGTTCTCTTTCAAGGTCATTGTTGTCCAGAATGAGTTCTCCAAACTCCTGATTTTCACGGAAAATTTTGGAAGCGTGGATGATTTTATCTACCAGAGTAGTTTTGCCATGATCGACGTGAGCGATGATAGCGACGTTGCGAATTGCCTGCATATAGCTGAAAATGGCCGCAAAAGTACGGTTTTTTTCTTTAGCCTGTGTTACTAAATTATAAAATGTTGATTTCTAATTGGTTTTCTTTCAATTTCTAATTCGCTTTGTATCGTAGAAATATCTTCGTTTTATTCAATATCCATGTTTAAAATTAAGCTCACTTTGCTGTTGCTACTCCGGCGCATATCTTGTCAAATTGAAGATGATTTGATACGTTCATTTCTTATAAGATAAGCATCTTTTCAATTTTCAATTTTCAATTTCCGAATAGAATCCCCTATTTCCCGCTTTTTATTAACCAAAGCAATCTGCATGTCATCGCCAATCAAAACTGAAAAACAGAATTATCTTGTCCCATTCGCCCTTATAACATCCCTGTTTTTTTTGTGGGGTTTTGTCCATAATTTGGATCCAATCCTCATTCCACACCTCAAAAGGTCGTTCTCCCTCAGCACTTTACAAGCCTCTTTGGTAGATTCAGCAGTATTTATAGCCTATTTTGTGATGGCACTGCCTGCAGGTTTCATTATGAAAAAGTATGGCTATAAATCTGGAATCATCATAGGTCTTTTGCTTTTTGCACTTGGATCTTTCTTGTTTATTCCTGCTGCAAATACCCAGGCTTATAGTTTCTTTTTGGGTGCGCTTTTTATCATAGCCTGTGGATTAACAATTTTAGAAACAGCTGCAAATCCGTATGCTTCGCTTTTGGGCGATCCTGAAACTAGTAGCCAAAGATTAAATTTTGCCCAATCTTTTAATGGACTTGCAGCTACTATGGCGCCTATTATTGGAGCAAAACTAATTCTTTCGCATGGGGCCAGCGATGCAGAACTAAACCAAATGACAGACGCAGCAAGAAGCATTGCCCTTGCTTCAGAAGCGTCAACGGTTAAAATGCCTTATTTTATACTCGGTACTGTAATATTGGTAATTGCTATAGCCTTCTATTTCACCCGTTTACCTGAGATAAATGATGGCAATGAGGAAGAAAGCAGCAAAAATATTTTTCATGCTTTTCGTCACAAACATCTTAGCTGGGGTGTTGCAGCACAGTTTTTTTATGTAGGCGCTCAGGTTTGTGTGTTTAGCTTTTTTATACTTTTTGCGTCCAAAACTATTCCTGAAGGTAGCGAAAAAGATGGCCTCATCATCGGAATCGAAAAGCTTTTTAAATCGCTTGGACTTATCGATAAAGTAAGTGATTCTGATTATTTCTCATATTACCTATCAACTGCAGGTTTGGCGTTTATGATTGGTCGATTTATTGGTACTTTTTTTATGAAATTTGTAAAACCACATTTTTTGCTAGCCATTTATGCTGCTATCAATGTAGTTCTATCTCTATATGTAATCAATTCTTCTGGTGTTGAAGCTATTTATGCAACTATTCTAATTGCCTTTTTTATGTCTATCATGTTTCCAACTATTTTTTCATTGGGAATTGTTGGCCTTGGAGGCGATACCAAGTTTGGAAGTAGTCTCATCATTATGTCTATTGTAGGAGGTGCACTGCTTCCACCTGTTTTTGGCTATATAAGCGATGTTACAGATCATATTCAGTCTGCTTATATTGTTCCTTTGATTTGTTTTGTAGTGGTTTTTTCATTTGGTGCATTCGGTACCAAACCAAAAATACCAGCTTAATATATCCAGTATTATTTTTATGGAAACTAAAAAATTGTTTGATGTAGTCCTGTTGACGGATGGAAGGTATTTGCTGCCAAATCCAGAAAGTAGCTACATTTCAAATATTTTTGAGGATGACTTTTTACTAACAAAAGCACTTGAAGACAAGGGCTTACGGGTATTTAGAACCAATTGGGATGATGCACAAATGGATTGGTCTTCTACCCGTTTTGCTTTGTTCAGATCTACCTGGGACTACTTCGAAAGAATCATTGAATTTCGGGAATGGCTAGGCGAGGCTTCAAAACAGACAAATTTTATCAATTCGGCCCAACTGGTAAACTGGAATCTGGACAAACATTATCTGCAGGAATTGAATGAAAAGGGACTTGCTATTCCTCCAACTATTTTTCTGGAAATTGGTGAAAACAGGAGTCTGGAAGAAATTATATCAAAAACAACCTGGAAAAAATATATTCTTAAACCTGCAATTTCGGGTGCGGCCAGGCATACATATCTTTTTCAGAAAGCTGATATTCAGGATATTACGTCAATTTTTGAAAAGCTAATTGCATCAGAATCCATGCTTTTACAGGAATATCAGGAACAAATAGAAAGCAAAGGAGAGATTTCCATAATTGTTATTAATGGGAAATATGCATTTTCAGTTTTGAAAAAAGCAAAACAAGGCGATTTTCGAGTTCAGGATGATTTTGGAGGCACGCTCCATCCACATCAGGCCAGTAAAGAGGAAATTGAGTTTGCAGAAAAGTCTGTTTCTTTATGTGCGGAACTTCCCTTGTATGCAAGGGTTGATTTGATTTGGGACAATGACAACCAGCTATGCCTTAGTGAATTGGAGTTGATAGAACCAGAACTTTGGATTCGTAGATTTCCTGAAATAGCAGAATTAATGGCTAATGCAGTTTTTGAAAAAGTTAAAGATTTGAAGCCCTCATTTTCCTGAAACAGATAGCAACAATTAAAAGAGTCTATAATTATATCAACTCTTACCTTTTTTTTCCCATTCCAAACCAACAATCAAACGAATTTGCCAGGCTGGAACGGCTTCTCCGGTTTTTTCAAGTATTTCCTGAATACGCATGTTTTCTTCAATTTCAATGCCGAGTTCTGCAATTGTCTCCATCACTTTCTTTTGATCTGAAATCGAAATAAACTTCTGAATATCAATCTCTTCTCCTTCAGATTTTAACCGCAATAAATGTTGTGC
>Ga0105045_10005467_pt1 | contig 11200 bp, 13 predicted proteins | sample MAT02_FD_78089 | JGI IMG/M metagenome (GOLD analysis project Ga0105045, IMG submission 78089) | Freshwater microbial communities from Lake Fryxell liftoff mats and glacier meltwater in Antarctica - MAT-02 (megahit assembly) | ecosystem: Environmental > Aquatic > Freshwater > Ice > Liftoff... | reverse complement strand
GTTTGGTACAGGACACGTCGACGACGCAACTGGCCACTCGCTCGTCGATCGATACTCATCGTCGCTGTGCCTCGAAACGTGCGTGGAAATTCTCGACCGCCGCGGTGCGAATCGATCTTATTCCCTAAAGAATTTTCAGGCCAAAACGGAAGACGAACTTTTCCGTCGCTCAGTGAATTTGGCTTCCGGCCAACGATACATGAGCTTCGTTCAATGGCGTCGTGTTTCCCGAGGCGGCGCCGCGAGAAGCTTGTGGCAAGGGCTTTAATTCTCCCCGGACCACCCGCACGTCACGCGGGGCTTCGACACCGATCGCAACACGATTTCCGGCGATCCGATTGATGGTCAGCACGACTCCGTCGCCAATCAAAATCTTTTCGCCTTCTTTACGGCTTAAAACCAACATATTCACGCTCCTTGCGTAGGTTTAAAATTGGACTTAATAATCACGTCGAAAATGCCGACAACGCAATCTATTACAAACTTCGTGCCAATCCTTTGGGTGGCCCCCTCATTGGTTGCCGGGTAGCCACAATTAATCGCGATATCGCCAAATTCATCGTTTTTTGCTAGTCCGGGAAAACCCCACCTCGTATTCACGATGACCGATTCGAGATCGCAGCGTCCCGAATTGAGATTTCTACCGACTCGACTTGAGTCAGTTGTCCCAAATTGAGACAAGCGAAGGTTTCGATGTTTGTCTTCCCTGACAGTCTTGATCATCGAGACTCGCCATGACACGTCTGGTCACAGGAACACGGAATTCTGGAAACTTTTCGTCACTTCCCGGTTTCTGGCTAAACGGTGCGACCGAGCAACTGACGAATCAGGGCCTCGCTGGGCGACTCGATCACGCCGAGGTCCGTGATGATTGCGGTCACTAACTCAGCGGGGGTCACGTCGAAAGCCGGATTGAATACCGCTGGCACGGTGTCGCCCGACCAGCCCGCCACGCCGGTGACTTCGGCCACCGAGCGTTGCTCGATCGGAATGTCGGCACCCGAAGTCATCGACAGATCAAACGTCGAATGGGGTGCAGCCACCAGGAACGGGACGCAGTGGTATTTCGCCAGAACGGCCAGCGGATAGGTGCCAATTTTGTTCGCGACATCGCCCCGAGCGGTGATTCGGTCCGCACCGACGATGACGGCATCGATTCGTTGGTCTCGCAGCACGCATCCGGCCATCGAATCCGTGATGATGGTCACCGGAATCCCAGCTCGTGAGAGTTCCCAGGCGGTGAGGCGAGAACCCTGCAGCAGCGGCCGTGTCTCGTCCGCGAATACCTCAATCGCCTCACCGCGGCGATGCAACTCGTACATCGGAGCCAGCGCCGTTCCGATGCCGCCGGTGGCCAGCGAACCGGCATTGCAGTGAGTCAGAAAACGCCTTCCGGTACCAAGACGATCGGCGCCAAATCGACCAATCGCATCGCACAATTGACGATCTTGATCATGGATCTGATGTGCCTTATTCAAAAGCGATGCATGGTATTGATTCGGGGTCGCGTGGTCGGCGGAAACGGACCTCATGCGGTCCAGTGCCCAAAAAAGATTGACCGCCGTCGGACGACTGGTTGCCAGAAACTCAATCGCGCCCTGAACACGGATTTCAACTTCCCCTATCGATTCATCGGTTTGAGGTTTAAATGCGAGGCACACGCCATAAGCCGCCGCGATTCCGATCGCCGGGGCACCGCGAACCCCCAATTTTACAATTGCGTCCCAAACGTCCTGAACCGTGGCGCAATCCAAATGCACAATCTCGCCAGGCAAACGAGTTTGGTCCAAAAGTCTCAACTGACAGGCGACCGCGTTCCAGCGGATAATGTCTGGCGTTGGCTCGGCGATCGCGTTGGATGACATGTCAACTTTGATTGATTCGTTCACGCGGCGATGTAATCAAAACCGAACGTCTGTGCGACCGCTTCATTAACGACTTTGCCGTCGATAATATTCGCCGCCGACCGCAACGCGACATTGTCGCGGCAAGCCGAATCGAACCCCATCATGGCCAACCGGATCACCCAGGGCAGCGTCGCGTTGCAGAGCGCGAATGTGCTCGTTCGGCCAACGGCACCCGGCATATTTGTGACGCAGTAATGCACAATGTCGTCAACGAGATAGGTCGGTGATTTGTGCGTCGTCGGTCGGCTCGTTTCAAAGCATCCGCCTTGATCGATCGCAACGTCGATCATCACGCTGCCCGGTTTCATCCGGCGCAGGTCGTCGGCGCGAACCAATTGCGGCGCCCTCGCACCGGGGATGAGCACCGATCCAATCACCAAGTCGGCGAGTGCCAATTGTTCACGAATCATGTGGCGGTCGCTGAACAGAACCGTCACGTTCGCGGGCATCGTATCGTCCAGATACCTCAATCGATCAAGGTTCACGTCAAGGATCGCGACGCTGGCTCCGAACCCCGCGGCGATCTTGGCGGCGTTCGCACCAACGACGCCACCACCCAGGATCGTGATGTGGGCGGGCGCGACGCCGGGCACCCCCGCAAGCAGAATGCCGCGTCCCATCTGTGGTCGTTCCAAGTACTTTGCACCCTCCTGGATACTCATCCGGCCGGCAACTTCGCTCATCGGCGTCAACAGCGGCAATCGTCCCGCGTCGTCCTTTAGCGTCTCATACGCAAAACAATTCGCCCCACAATCAATCATCGCCTGCGTCAAACCACGATCCGCGGCAAAATGAAAGTAAGTGAACAAGCCTTGCCCCGGGCGGATCAGCGGCCACTCGCTCGGTTGAGGCTCTTTGACTTTGACGATCAAGTCGGCGTTCGCAAATACGTCCGCGCCGCTGGTACACATCTCCGCGCCCGCCCGCAAATAATCATGGTCGGCAATTCCCGAACCGAGACCCGCACCGGTTTCGACGAAAACGGTATGTCCGCGAGTGACTAACTCTTCGACCCCGACGGGCAACATTGCCACACGGTACTCGTCTGATTTCACTTCCGCCGGTACGCCGATTTTCACTTTCATCATTCCTTAAAGCCGATCCGAAACGGGCTATTCCTGTGCAGCCAAATTGTATTCGTAGAAAGGCAATCTAGGTTCCGCGCTGCGATCTCGCAATTGTCGCCTGTCCCAGCGACGATTATCGCCCGACTCGCTCATTGGGTAGCGGTCGGCTAATGCCGGTGCGCGAGCGATGCCCATGACGAATCCGTCGACGCAAAACGTGAGGCCGCATTCTACGCCGACCGCACCATTCGTCGTCTGCGTGATCGGTTAAGCTACTTTGTCGCCCGCCGCTCGCATGTTTCCTATCCGATCGATCATCTTGTCTAAGCCCGAACCCGATCCCGCCGTTGGCATCGCTCCGCCGACGCGATTGTTTTCCATCGCCATGCACGCGGGCCCTGGCTTGATCGTCGCCGGTTCAATCGTCGGCAGCGGCGAATTGATCGCGACGACCAAGACCGGTGCCGAAGCGGGGTTCTCGTTGCTGTGGTTGATCGTGCTGGGTTGCGTGGTGAAGGTGTTCACCCAAATCGAGCTGGGGCGATACTGCTTGCAAAGCGGCAAGACGACCTTGGCGGCGCTCGACGAAGTGCCCGGGCCACGCGTACGAGGACGTGGCAACTGGATCATCTGGTACTGGTTGGTGATGTGGTTCGCCAGCATCAGCCAGCTCGGTGGCATCGTCGGTGGCGTCGGCCAATCGCTCGCGATCGCGGTGCCGCTGACCCAAGCCGGCCAACAATACAACGCGGTATCCGATGCCGTGATTTTGAAAACGCTGCAAAAATTCACGGATGTCAGAGTCGACGGCCAAGCCAAAATCGAAAGTATTGCCGGCCGCGGTGGCGACGCCGTGTCGTCGTCGACAAACTCGCCATCGGTCGTCGCTCCGTTGACCGCACCGCAAGATGCGGCCATCTGGGCGATTGTCGTCACCGTGATCACCAGCGTGATGCTGACGTTTGGTCGCTACGGTTTGGTCCAAACGCTGTCGACAATCCTTGTTGCGGGATTCACGCTGCTGACGATCGTCAACACGTTTCTCATCCAGCAGCAACCGATGTTCAGTGTGTCATGGTCCGAATTCGTTGGCGGCTTAGCATTCTCGCTACCGACTCAATCGGCCGCCGATGCTCGCCCGATCGCGACGGCGCTGGCGACGTTTGGCATCATCGGTGTCGGTGCGTCCGAGTTGATCGCGTATCCGTATTGGTGTTTGGAAAAAGGTTACGCAAAGTACGCCGGCGTCAATGATGGATCGCAAGCTTGGACCGCTCGGGCACGCGGTTGGATGCGAGTGATGAATTTTGACGCCTGGGGATCGATGGTCGTCTACACGTTTGCGACCATCGCGTTTTATCTGCTCGGCGCCGCGGTGCTTCATCGAACGGGGCTAAATCCATCCAAGGATGACATGGTGCGGACCTTGGCGGTGATGTTTGTTCCCGTGTTTTCGGATTGGGCAAGCACGATCTTTTTGTTCGGCGCGTTTGCCGTTTTGTACTCGACGTTCTTCGTCGCCAATGCCGCCCACGCACGCGTTTTCTCCGATGCGATGCGAGTGGTCGGTTGGATCGCCGATGACGAAACCACTCGCCAAATTTGGATCCGACGACTCAGCGGATTTTTTCCTGTTCTGTGCCTTTGTATTTATCTCGTGTTTCCCCAGCCGACCAAGCTGGTACTATTCAGTGGCGTGATGCAGGGCATCATGTTGCCGATGATTGCAGGCGGGGCGTTGTTCCTCCGATACCAACGTTGCGCTCCATCGCTCAAGCCAACCCTGGCCTGGGACATCGCGCTTTGGACGTCCGCAGTGGCGATGTTGATCACGGGCATTTGGACCGTGCTGACCGCGTTTTGATCCTTTCGTTTCGTCAACAGATATCTCATGCGTTTTGGAATCATTGGTACCGGCCGGATCACACGCCGTCTGGTTGCCGACCTGCAATCCACGCCCGGCATCTCCGTCACGTCGCTGGCAAGCCGTGACGCCTCACGAGCGAATTGGTCCGCCGGACAATACGGAATTGCAATCGCGATCCAGGGCTACCAAGCCCTCCTAGACAGCGATCATGTCGACGCCGTTTATATCGCGACCCCACCATCCACTCACGCCGCACTGTCGATCGCCGCTGCGAAAGCCGGCAAGCATTTCATCTGCGAAAAACCACTCGCAATGTCGCACGATGAAGCGATCGCGGTCGCTGATGCGGCACGCGATGCGAACGTCCGTTGGCTCGACGCAACCGCTTGGCTGCATCACGAACGTACCCACGCGATGCGGCAAATGGTTGCCAGCGGGATGATCGGCTCGCTCCGCCATATCAGCGCCGCGGTTTCGTTTTTCGAGCCGTTTCAAGACAATGACCACCGTCGCGATGCTTCGCTCGGTGGAGGTTGCTTGCTCGATCTCGCGTGGTACTCGGCCGGCTGCGCAATCGCCGTCGCGGGCCCCTGTCGCGCCCTCATCGCCACCGAAATCCTTCGCGATGCAGTCGCGTTTCGCGTGAACGCGATGTTGCAATTTGACGACGACGTGACCGCCGGCATCAACTGCGGATATGACACCGCGACCCGAAAATGGATGGAGTGGGCCGGTGACCAGGCCTCGATCATTTGCGATGATTTCACCCGACCATGGCCCGATCGACCGCCTCGCATTTGGGTTCACGACCGCGCCGGGTCGGTCACGTCTCGCCAGTACACGGGCAGCCAAGAACGCAGCATGATTGAGTGCTTAATCAGTGACACCGACCTCGGGCCACTACACCAGCAGGCGATGCGAACCCAGGCAACGCTTGATGCAATGATGCGATCCATCAAAACCAAACAGTGGGAGTCGATCCAATGCGAATGATTTTTGCAACCATTCAGCCCACCAAGCTGTCGACCGTGCGACATGCCCTATCGCAAGTTGGCGTCGACCATATCGCCGTCTGTGACGCGCAAGGGTACGCTCGCCAGCGGGGTCAAACCGCGCTTTTTCGTGGCAATGAATACCGCGTTGATTTATTGCGTAAAGTCACCCTTGAAATTGGTGTCGAAGAGGAAAACCTCGAGACCGTCATCGAAACCATCCGCACCGCCGCGCGAACCGGACGCGATGGGCAAATCGGCGATGGTAAAATCTTTGTGCTTCCAATGGCCGGCATGTGGGAAATTCACTCATGACCCAAACCGATCCAATCGAAAACGGTGTTTGGTACTTTTCTGGGGACCTCCTGTTCGCGTCACGAGTCCAGGGTGCGGCTGTAAATGCGGGACTCGTATTCTCACACCTTTCCCAATGGCCACAAACACATCCGTCAACTCCTCGATACATCATTGTTGACCTGGCAACGAAGTCCGGTGCGTCTGCTGAAATTCGCAACCTTGCCAGCACCCATTTTCCCGCTGCCCGATGCATCGCGTTTGGACCCCACGTCCAGGCCCCACGACTTTCCAAAGCGAGGCAGGATGGGTTCGATCCCGTCATGACGCGTGGTCAATTCGATGCCTCGCTTGCAACCATTTTTCAGGCGGAATGAGGAAACCGCGTGGCACGCAACGAACAACTGATCCGACAGCACCGGGTGATGCAGCTCCTGGAGTCCTCCCGATACGGACGGACTCTCGATGAGTTGCGTGCGGAATTAATCAAAGAACTCGGGTTGACTGAATTGCACGAGCGGACCGTTCGTCGTGATCTCGACGCCCTTCTCGCCTCGGGACTGGACATCCAAGCCGAGTTACTCGAACGAGGTAAGGTCTACAAGCTCGGTCGTGTCGAGAAAAGTGTGCATAAAATTGGCTTGTCCGCGACTGAATTGATCGCACTTTCGATCGGTCGCGATCTGCTGTTTCCGCTCATTGGAACCCAGTACTGGCAAGGCATCGAGTCCTTTTGGAGCAAGGTCCAGGACGAGGTCCCCGCCGGCGTATGGGAACATTACGAAAAGTATCGGAAGACGCTGCACGTGCTCGGGTCGCCAAGCAAAAGCTACGCAAAGCACGAAGGAGTTTTGCGAACGATTAACCGCGCCATCAGCGAACATCGCGTGCTCGAAGCCGAGTACGCATCGGTCGGTAAAACCGCAAAGAAGCGGTTGATAGAACCCTATGGTCTCGCGTTCTATCAAAACAATATCTATCTGGTTGCGGCCGCGCAGGAAATTGTCAATCCAGATGAGCGAATTCGACACTGGAAACTCGATCGTTTCGTACGTGCGACGGCGCTGGACCAATGGTTTAAACCTGATCCAGCAATCGATTTGCACGAACACCTCAGTCGCTCGATGGGGATTTTTTCGAGCGACGAAACTGTTGATGTTCAAATTCGCTTAACCCAACGCGCGACCGCTTGGGTCAGCGAAGAACCTTGGCACCCCGAACAAATATTGAAGACCCAAGCCGATGATACTTCGATACTGACAGTCCCCGCGTCACACCCGCGGGAACTGATGCCAAAACTGCTCGGGCTCGGCGAAGACGCCGAGGTTCTTCGCCCCGAGTCATTTCGCACCGCGGTCGCCGAAGTCGTGAGAAAGATGGCTGCGGCCTACGAGCGTCCCGTGGAGGCAGACCAATAAACAAACGACTCACCATCGTGTGGGTGCAATCGCCGCGAATATCGCAAATTGCGACTCGAACTGTACTGATAAGCGAGTGCACCAATGAATGTTTCGCAATGGATGTCGTCATAGCATCGGACGGCCACGTGATCGTAAAGATTGTAGCTACCAGGTTGGTTCGTGCCCTCAATCTCGTCCAAGACGCTTAACGTCTCTGGCAAATCGTTTTCATTAAACGACCACACTTCACCACGCACCCAGTCCAGTTCGTCCGTCGCCCCGGCGTCCTCCGTTTCTTCCACCCGAATCGCCGGATAGGGACCGAGGTCAAAAAGCGTCGCACGGACATAAGCCACCCAAATATTCGATGGCTGACGAGGCCACATCGATTCGCGACATTCACCACGCTTTAAAGTGCCATAAACAAACAGATTGACCATGTCGTTGCGGTGTCGATGAAATGAGAATTAAAGGACCACGGCTTCGATCTCCTGCCCATCTTCGTTCGACCCATGCGCAATACTTCCCGGGTCGAGGTGGGACCTCCGGGCGAAACCGAGAGCAATGTATTGATTGGCACCGTTGCCTCCGGTAACACTGGTCAGGCGTCCCACAGTGCGGTCATCTGATTTCAATTCGGTGTTGACTCGTGGGGTCGACTGGCAAGTTAAATCCCATAACACCAATCTTTTTTGGACTTGGCCAAGTGCATCCAATCGTGCCACTGTTTCCTGCCCAAGATAACACCCCTTCTGAAATGAAATTGCCGCCGAGTCGCGATCGGCCTCCTGGGGAAGATTGCTCGGATCGATGTCGATGCCAAACCAGGGAAATTTCGCCCCGATTCGTCGACGATGAAATTCGTGCGCGTCCTCTTCGATTCCACCCTTGTCTCGCAAATGGGCAAGTAGCCCACCCATTTCATTTTTATCGACCAACATTAAAACCGATTGGTCGCCCCACCATGGAACCCGATAAGCACAGCCTCGGATCGATTCGCTGTCCTCCAACTTGATACCAAAGTCGGTCGATTGCAATTCACAGGTCACGGGATCGGTGACCAGTACCGCCGCGAACGAATCGAGTTTGGCGAGAAGGTTGCCATCGACAAGCACCGCCGCGAGCGATCCGCTAATGTCCGCCGGCGTCGCATCTTCACGCAGCGTGTATCGATCCAGGTGCGCGGAAATCGCCGCGGATTGTTTGGGGCGATCGTCGTTGGCGTTCGTCCCCGCTCCGATCATCCGAAGCCCTGACGGGGTTTGGAAAATGCAAACGTGTCCAACTGTTTTTCCGCGAACATCCGTAACGAATGCCTCGCGTCCCATCATCGGGCCGAGAGTCATGACATTTGCGGTACAAAGATTATTGACGATCTTCGCAGCGTCGCGTCCGATCACATCAAGGATGGTAAGGTCCGGCAACAATACAAAAAACATAGGCTGGGTTAATTCGTCGGTAGGGAAGCGTCATTAAGCATTGCGTCGTTCAGTCCACGACCGATTCGACATCCGGGATGGCGGCGTCATTGTAAGCAGTCTTATAAAGGGGCATGTGGCGATAGTAGACTTCGAGGCAATAGATTGCCATGCAGGTGGTGTAGAGCCGACCTCCGGTACCACCCCAGCGATCCGACTGAGGAGACCAACTGCCCGATTCGCTGCCGCGCCGTACTTGTGCCGCAGGCAATTTTTCTCTCATCTCATTGTTCCACACCTTCCAAGGCTCGCCACCGAAATGGTGCAGCACTTGAGTTGCGTAATACCAATAATAAAAATCGGTGTCCTGGATATTGAATCCGTATTCATTGGCCATGGCGTCCACGCCACGAAGCAGTGCCGGATGGTCATGCCGCCAACCAAGGTATTGACGACATAGCAATCCCTCGGCCGTCATTGCTTGGCTTGCCGCGCCGCGTGGCTGATAGCTGTATGCCGCACCATCATAAGACTGGACGCTATCTAAGAAATCCGAAACTCGGTAAAGCACCGCTCGGTCGACCTCTAATCCTGCAGCCAGCCCGCTTTGTAGCGTCATGACAAACCAGCCCGTAATGGAGGTGTCGCTGTCGAAACGTGGTTGATACCTCCAACCTCCCTCGGGCGCCTGCCATTCTTCAGCACAGTCGACCGCCAATTGTGCCGGTCCGCGCAACCAAGAATCTTTGGTCATCGCATACAATTCACAAATGGCGATCGACGATTGTGCCTGCGAGTAGGCCTGCTGGTGGTCCCTCGATGTGCTCGCGAAAAATCCGTTACGATCCTGTTGTTTCACTAGCCACTTCACCGCTCGCTGCATCGTTTCGGCATATTCGCCATCCAAATGCGTATTTCCCGCACCCATGAACGCCAGCATCGCCATCGCCGTCGCCGCAGGCTTGTTTTCAATCGTCCCCCCGTCGTTGTACGGGCCGCGGATTGACCATGAGCCGTCTTTGCTTTGTTGGCGTGCTAACCAGGCTAGGCCTGAGCCAACGGCGGACTCCGTCATCGGGGTTCCGCCATAAAGCATCAACAGCGTTTTTTTCATCGTCCCGCTGCGTCCGCCCACCATCGGGAGCGCCGGTGCCGATGGATCGCCAACGCCAAGCATCGACGTTTCTAACGTGAATGACGGTTGGGTACTTTCGATATTCGCCAGCGACAGGTCAGGCATCTGCACGTCGACGGGCGTTTCGAGCTCGGCCGAATCGATTTCTTCGATCGATTGCGATTGGGTATCGATGGCAAACTCCGCCAGCTCGCCTTCGCTCGTTCCCTCGGATTGGCCGATGGTCAGCAGCACCCGGCCTATGTCTTGACCGACCGGTCCAGTGAGCAGCGCTAACATGACCAGCAACACCAAGTGAATGACGAGGCTGAATAACCAGGACGGTATCGCGCGAATGGGATTCAATCGCGGTGGCTCAAGTTCGGCCGCCGGTGCATCGGTGACACCCTCGGCCTCGCCTTGCCAGCGAATGCTGCTGGCCGAACCGATCGCCGCGGCGGGCTTCAGGCCAACCAAAGCAGGGCTTGACCTTGGCTCTTGTCTTATTGGTGCCAGCGTCGACCGCGGCGGCGGTGGGGGTGGCAACGGTCGCGGCGATTCCGTCGAGTTCAACGATTTTGACGAGACCGCCTGAGCATCCCGCGTCAGCGGTGGTGGCAACGGCGGCGGTGAAGAATGGACACCGTTAGCCAACGGATGCGATTCTCCGAGCGCCCTGCGTGGGTCCGGCGGTGGGAACGTCGAAGACAACGAATACTTTCAAACGATGGGCGGGATCGAGCTGGATATCATTTTGACGAAAACCGGGTTGGCGGGAAGCCAAAACGAGTTAATTTACGGAGAATCGGCAGCCATGGTGCCAAAAAGTCGGAAGACATGATCTTTTACGTTGATATTGTTCGATGCCAGCGACCAAAGGGCAAATCCAAGACCGACTGACAACGTATTCGCGTCGGTCCCCTTGACGCAATCACCTTCAAACCGCAAACTCTGGAATCGCTTTGATTAGGCATATCGCGATCACCCACACAACGCGGGGTGGAGCAGCCCGGTAGCTCGCGAGGCTCATAACCTCGAGGTCGTCGGTTCGAATCCGGCCCCCGCAACTTCTCTGTTTGGTTAGGAATCTAACCGCCAGGGGTAAACAACAAAAGCCGACGTTTTGCATCTCGCAATTCGT
>Ga0105045_10005466_pt1 | contig 11201 bp, 5 predicted proteins | sample MAT02_FD_78089 | JGI IMG/M metagenome (GOLD analysis project Ga0105045, IMG submission 78089) | Freshwater microbial communities from Lake Fryxell liftoff mats and glacier meltwater in Antarctica - MAT-02 (megahit assembly) | ecosystem: Environmental > Aquatic > Freshwater > Ice > Liftoff... | reverse complement strand
TGGTCGATTTTGGCAAAGTCGATTTAAGGCGGTTCGGATTCTTGATGAAGAGTCGCTATTGGCTTGTGCTGCCTATGTGGATCTGAATCCCATTCGAGCAGCGTTGGCCGAAACCCTCGAGGCAAGTGACTACAAGTCTGTCCAGCGGCGTATCGCAACGCTCAAGGGAAATGTCGACACCATTGATGATTCGAACTCTTCGAATGCAACAACGATCACAAATCGAGCTGACTACTTCCTCAGCCCGATTTCAATCGACGAAAGGAACGATCCAGTAGCTACCCAGCCAAGTCGCAGCGGAAAGCGTTGCAGTGACAAAGGTATTCTCGCGTTGGCTGACGCGGCGTATCTAACGATTCTGGATTGGATGACTCGCGACACAGTTGCTGGCAAGCGAGGTCAAACCCCGGTAGAAGCTCCTGCGGTTTTTGAAAAACTAGGCATAGATGCTCGGGAGTGGTCGAGAATGGTTAAGGATTTTGGCCGCACATTCAAGAACGTGGCTGGAAAGCCAACGAGTATCGAGCAAGCTCGCAGCTTAAAATCTCGGCGAAGATTTTACGTAAGCCGCGTGTAGCGAATGTTGGCAAGGCAAATTGAACTGAAACTTCGAGCTCTCAACCAAGAGTATGCGAAGCGCTACGCGTATTCAGCATTCCTTTGAACCGGTTTCGTTGATTCGGAACTGGTTTTCTTTATGTTAAGCACATTCCCGTCGCGAAAGCATCCGTCAAAAGTGCTGTGTCCCGCCTTTCATTGTCCGGCCTTTCATTGGGGATTGGCTTCGAAGATCTCGTACAAGAGTTTGACGGTTTCCATCGCTTCAGACTAAAGGTGCGAGCGTTACAAGGTTAGAACTGCTAGATGTCGTTTGAGTCTCTAGCGAAACAAGGCGCCTCATTCGATCGCGAATTGGATTACTTTAATGGACCAAGCGAGAGCGAGGATTATTACCCAAGAAAGACCGGTGCCTCTTGGCAGGCGAATTGGACGCCTTAGATAGAACTGTGCTGTCGGCCATGCAACGCAGGCGATTGTCAAAAGTGACATCGGAATTACCATTGCATTGTATTTCAATGAGGCATTCCAATCGCCTTGTAGAAGACAGACAATGCTTCGGGTGCCGCCTGTTGTTGGAGCAGGTAGGCCAGTCAGGGCGAGTAACAGTGCAGGTGGCAGTTGCCCTTGACTGAGCCAAAATGTTTGCCACCAAACGTAAATGACGATGCCAGCCGCCGCTAGACAACGAAGAACACAGCACCAAACGGTGAACCAGTTCGTTTCCTTTTTAAGCACAGCTTGGGTAGTTGCTTTAGAAAGCGTCGGTAGCTTACTCAACACCTTTGCACGAATCGATTAAGAATGGGATCCAGCAAAGAGGCAAGCAAATTAACAACAACAATATAAAGGCAATCAATCCAGTTTGATTTAGTCCAATGAAAACTGCTTTACCTTGTGGCATGTTGGTTCCTTGGTTTTTGGAGACTACGATGAGATGGTTGCAATGGGACACTAATAGTCTTGTTGCAAGATAACCGTTCAAGGGACTGGCTGCAAGTTCCCTGAATTGATTTTGAAACGCTAAGTTCACTTGCTTAGAGTGGTATAGGCTTCTAGAGCTTCCAGCTGAAATTGCAAGGCGATTCCTGTAGCCGAACACGCCAAGAGTTTCGAAACGTCCCAATCGTTTTTACCGAAGGCCTTGGCGGCTTCCGTTATGGGCTTTGGTGTAGTTTATTTTCGAATTGCGAAACTAGTATCTAGGAGCTGGCGCAGGAATTGTCGTGTTCGATGCTGAGTTTGTTGAGTATGGAGCTGATGCGTTCAGGCTCGTTAGAGGTGTCACGTTCGATTTAAGCGCGGGGTTTGCGTTCGGGCTTGATGTGCTGGCAATATTTGAGCCAGTGGTTGCCATGATGTTTTGCGTTAATCGAACGTTGAGTGCTCCGATACGTTGATAGAGTTCAGGTTGAAGTGAATTCAACGCAATGCTTTGCTGGTAGTTTTGGACCGCTTGCATCAACTCGCCAGCGTTTTCTCGAAGCCGACCGCGTTCTGCCCAGGCCCTTGCGTTGTTTGGATCCATGGCCAACGCTTCGTCCAAGTATTGTTCTGCGATCTTGGTTTGATTGAATTCTTGGTTTAGTTTTGCCAATTCTACGCGGGCGTCCGAAATGTTGGGACTGCGTTGTGCCCAACGCTTCAACAGAGTGAACGCTTTGTCGGGTCGCCCGGTCTCGACCAAGAGCACGGCAAGTGCTCGGTGGCACTCGACGTGGTTTGGGGACAATTCCAAGGCTTGGTTGTAGATTGCTTCGGCATTGTCAAGCATTTTCTGGTCTTTTGCCGCCGTTCCGAGTCGGTGGTAGGTCGACGCAAGATTGTAATGCGTGTCCGGATCGGTCGGATTGGTCTGTTTGGCTTGCTCAAACATATGCAAAGCTTCGGCATAGCGTCCCTGCTGGTAGAGGGTCACACCCGTACCATTTCGGACCATTCGCGTGCAGCCAAGCGAATTGCAGCAAAAAAGCAAACCCACGAGGAGGTAGGTTAGGCTTTGGAATGGAATTTTCATGAATTTGGTTCTTTCTGACACCGCTGGTGTTCCTTTTTTAGGAGCAGGGGAGGTCAAAGAAAAGCAATACCAAGAATTACCAGCCGAATACAAGAGGAAAACCATTCAAGTTGTTGGGAAATGCCATTTTGGAAAACCCGTTTCACTTTTAGAATCCCAGGCTATGCAATCTGAAACACCGAAATCGACTCAGGCAACCGATGGCTACCTGCAACATATCCAAACCCTGGAACTCAAAATCCGAGGGCGCGAGGGACTCCTGAAGAGACTTGTTTGGGTACGGCTCGTTCTCGCCTTGCCCGGACTGGCATTGATTGTCGGCGGGCTTTCGATCAGCGAGGCAAGCGGCTGGACCTGGAAAGTTGGCATTTTGCTTTTTGTCGGATTCCTTGCCGTGGCGACTTGGCATGAAAGTAACCTTTGGCAAATCTCTCAGCTTCGGCAAAGGCTTTTTGGGTATCGCCGATTGCTTGCTCGGTGTCAGCGGAACTGGACGGAGTTGGCGCCATTGCCTACGGAGGAGAACACGAAGGAGTACTATTCGGATTTGAGCCGCGACCTTGATTTGTTCGGTGACCGAAGCTTGTATCGATGGTGTTCCCTTGCCATGACGCAGACTGGTTCCAAAACGCTATGCGGTTGGTTGACCACTTGGGTTACGAGCGAAGTGGTCCGAGAGCGACAAGGTGCGGTTGGAAGTTTAAAATCGGATCAAGCATGGCGCGATGCCTTTTTCGAAATCACTTGTGACTACCGAAATCAACAGGCAAGTCCCGAGGGGCTCGAGAGTTGGTGCAAAGGTGATTTTCATTTTGCGAATCGCAGATGGGTGCAATGGCTAACATGGCTTAGCCCAGCGGTCCTGCTTACAGGAATGGTTGTGCTCGTGCTGGCCAAGCTGCAAGAGTACGAGCTTGGACAATTCGTCGGGTTGGGGATGTTGCTTGCAGGGGCCGCTGTCAATTTTCTGGTCACCATGGTGATCATTGGTCCGATCCACGACATCTTTGTCAAGATTGGGACAGCAAACCGTGACCTCCAATCTCTTGCCAATATCATTCAAGCGATAAAGATTTTGGAATCAAAGCAAGCCCTTCTTACCAAGATTCGCGAAAAGTGCTTTGACGCAAATCACTCTGCCGATATTGCACTGTCGCAGTTACAACGCATTATGAGTCTAGCTGGAATGCAACGCAGCCCTCTTTTCTTTATTCCGTATCTTGTCTTGCAAGTTGTATTCCTTTGGGACGTTCGCGTTTTGGAATTGCTTGAGCGATGGAAGGTGCGATTTGGGGGTTGTACACCAGGATGGCTGGAAGCGATTGGAATGACGGAAACTCTCTTTTCTGCGGCCACGATTGCCAGCGAGAATCCTTCGTGGGTTTATCCTCTGCTGTTCGACAAAGAAGATATGCGTTTACCGGGGGACCGCTTGCTGGATGTCGAAGGCGTCGCACACCCATTGCTCAAGGATGCAAGCCAAGTACCCAACAATGTCTCGATTACTCGCGATAGACCGTTGCTTCTCGTAACCGGCAGCAATATGGCTGGCAAATCGACATTGCTACGCTCGATAGGGATAAACTCTATTTTGTCCCGACTAGGTGCTCCTGTTTGCGCGGTGAAATGGGGTGGGGCCGTTTGCGAGTTGGCCTCGAGTATCCGTGTGCAAGATAGTTTGCAAGACGGAGTTTCGTTCTTCATGGCGGAACTGAAACGACTGCGAAGCGTTGTGGATCTTGCGCAGAAAGAGAACCAACCAGGGGGCAAGCAGATGCTTGTCCTACTGGACGAGATTCTGCAGGGAACCAATTCCAGGGAACGTCAGATTGCGGTCGAGCATGTTCTAGACAAGCTGGTCGAATGCGGGTGCATTGTTCTTACGAGCACGCACGATCTGGAAATGGCGGGAAACGGAAGCATTCAGCGAATAGCTCAAGTGGTGCATTTTCGCGAACATTTCGAAACCGTGGCTGGCCACCAGGTCATGCGATTCGACTACATCATGCGTTCTGGCGTGACGCCTACGACGAATGCGCTCAAGTTACTGGAGATGGTTGGATTACGAGCTGTTTCGTCCGGAGATTAAGTCGTTTTTGTTATCGAAAAAAGAAAACGAGCGATTTTGAATGTACAATGGTTGAAACTTTTGAAAGGACAGGCTTACAGCCCGATTTCCGATGGAAAAGCGAGGAGCCTATCCCATGAAAAACGGCAACTAATTGTCGTCGTTGCTCAAGTTCAGCGCCGCACACGATTTCTACGCCAAATATTTGTTTAAGATTTCATGAAGAACGTCGACGCACTTTCGCAACCAATCAACCCCCCAGCGTTGGAGCCAGAAAATCTGAACTCCAAAGGTTTTAATGTTTGGTTTGATTTGCTGGCGCTCTTGCTCGTCTTTGCCGCAGTTTACATCGGTACGTTTTCGTCGAGTGTCTTTTTAAGCACTCCAGACCGAATACTTTTTTTTGTCCTGACAATAGTAGGCCTAGGCATCGGACTGTTTCGATCCAGATGGCATGTTTCTCAACCTAAGCCACAGCTGCGTTTTTTGTTGTTGAGTTATGGTTTAAGCGTAATACTGATCTTACTTGGTGTTTCGTTTTCTCAACCTATTTTTGGTTCGGCTGGTTTGAGCGTCGTGGTTGCAGTTTGGTGTTGGGGCAGGATGCGAAGTGAAACGCTTTCGCGAAACGTTTCTCTTGGAGCGGCCAGCTTATTACCATTCGCTTTGGAAGGACTTATCGAGCGAGGTTACTTTGAATGGCTCGAATCCTTGACATTAGCTAGTACATCGATTTTAGCAGACGCTATCGGCCAGCCTCACGCACCAGCAGATGGGTTCATCGTTTTCAAACTAGGTACGGCAGATCATTTTACGGGCATCGGTGTTTGGGATAGTGCGGTTACGCTTTTGGGGGTTTCCATCTTTTGCTCGTATGCCTTTAGAAGGGGGCTTTTGGCCGCAACCATCGGTGTTTTTTTTGCGGCAACTGTCTGGATTGCTTGCCGAAGTGTAGCGTGGCTGGTCTTGTCATCGCTCTCCGCTCGCAATGGAACTTGGTATGAATGGTCACCAAATATTGAGTTCATGGTGTTCGCGATATGCGCCATTTGGGTAGTGGGGCTCGACCAATTTCTTGGCGAGATCCTTAAGCCGATTCCATTTGATCGAGTCGTCCCCGAAAATCCATTGTTTGTCTATGTTTGGAATTGGATTTGTAGTTTGCCCCGGGTCATCGTTCGAATACCGAAAGAGAACGAAATCGTTTTGCGATGGCGCCATCGATTGACCCAAGGTGGGGAAGCTTCTAACTTCAAGACGGATTGCGAATGGTTGCAAGTTGAATTGCTCGGGTTGTTCTTCAATCCTATGGGAATCATAGGAAGCAGTATGGATGCCGCTCATAGTTGGCGGATTTCTCGCAGTTGGAAATTGCTGGCCGTGAGTGTTCCATTCATGATTTTAATGATCGTTGTTTACGGCAGCCTGGGGATTGCACTATTTGAACGTAAAGACATCCAGACTTCCATCTATGTAACAGAGAGTCAAAAGTTGTGCTCCACGAAATCGTTGGAGATCGCGTGCCATAAACGACAAGAATCAGACTTCGTAAAAGCAACAGGGCTGCCCACCGTAAAGTTAATTGGCGAAGATGAAATGGAAGCTTCGGCTGCGGCTCAAAGATATGTCGAATTGCTTTGCAAACGTATTCTTGAAATTGAACCAAACGATCAGCTTGCTAATTACCGTTTGGCATTAATTTTGAGCCTTCGAAATCAGTTGGACGAAGCCAACGGAATCATGCGAAAACTTGTGGATGGAAAACAAGGTGATTTCCCCAAAGCGAATGCCTGGATAGCGAAATCACTCTTGATCCAGAAAGGTGCAGGCAAGGAGATTTCAAAGAAAGATTTGTTTAACCAATTGGATGCAGCCTACAAAGGGAAAGAGGTCGACTATCGATTGCTGTTCCTTTTCGGAGGTCTTCTTTTGGAGCAAGGCGACAAAGAGAAAGCCATCGAAGTTACGAAGCAAGCGGTCGCGATTAAGCCGGACTCGATACTCGAACTGGCAAGACTTTACGCGACGATCGGTGAAGAATCGGGAAAGATTTCTGCAGCTAATCAGGCAGAAGATTACTTTGCTGCAAGAATCAATTTTCCAGGTGAAAAAGAAACAGATCGAATTTCAGTTGCAGAGGCTCGCGTTCTGGCGAACCGAATTGACAAAGCTGCAGAGGTTCTTTCCGAGGGGTTGCGGCAAAAGCTTGGAGGAAAAGCCACTGCAAGGCAACTTTCGGAAATCCAAGGCATGATCTATCGTCGATCTATTCGAGAACTGGACGATGGCAAGTACGAAATGGACCTTGGGCTTCTGGAGGCTATGGCGGAAACCGACCCTGAAAACCCGACCATTTCAAGTGAAATCGCAAATTTGCTGAGATATAAGGTTAGACCCACGAAAAAGTTAATGGACACTCTAAAAAAACAGATGGCATTAGGTGTCACGAGTGTGCCGTCGCTACTCATGCTTGGCGAGGAATACTTTGGAATCCTTAATTTCAAAGAAGCGGAAAGGTATTGGGGGTTGGCTTTGGCAAAAGACCCAAACAATTTTATTGTCCTGAATAACATGGCCAATTGTCTTATCGAGATATCGCCCAGCAACGCCGAAAACGCACTTGGATTGATAGTGCGAGCCGACTCGCTTTCGCCAAACAACGCTGAAATTTTGGACACTTGGGGTAGAGCGTTGATGATGGCCGATCGCCCCAAGGAGGCTGTCAATAAGCTGGAAAGGGTACTTCGTTTAGATCAAGAACGGGTAGGAACTAGGAGAATGTTGAGGTCGGTTTACGACTCCTTGGGCATGAAGGAAATGTCGGAGATTCAGGCTAAACTAATCAAGGCGATGGAGGAGTCCGTTTCCAAAACAGAAAGCAAACTAAAGCCCACTCAAAATTAGTTCTCTAGAGTTTCGTTAACCGCGCGCTCAACAGGCCGCTTATGCCATAACTCAAAAATTGGTTTACTGCACTAGCGAAAGCCGCCAGGGCTTTCGGTGATAACGATTGCTATGCACCGAAACTCTTGGCGAGTTCCGCTACAGCGATACCTTCGCGTCGGCTGCCGAACTATTCTGAGTTGCGGCGTTAGACAATTTCAGTGCGAGGAGATGGATCGAGACCTTTTTTCAGCTGCTGCGGTGTGACCTCTCCTTCCCAGCGACTGATCACGATCGTTGCGATTCCGTTGCCAATAAAATTGGTAAGCGCGCGGCACTCGCTCATGAAACGATCGATACCAAGGAGCAAGCCGAGCGATTCGATTGGAATGCCTGGAACGGCCTGCAACGTAGCCGCCAAGGTTATAAAACCTGCCCCGGTCACACCGCTGGCTCCCTTCGAAGTCAACATGGCAACCAAAAGCAAAGTAACTTGCTGCCCAAGGCTTAGGTGTGTATTCGTAGCCTGCGCTAAAAAGACAGCCGCCATCGTCATGTAAATGTTGGTCCCGTCCAAATTGAAACTGTAGCCAGTAGGAACGACCAGCCCGACCGTCGACCTCGAACACCCCAACTGTTCCATCTTTTCCATCAGACGCAGCAAAGCGGTTTCGGAGGAACTGGTCCCTAGCACCAATAGCAATTCGTCTTTGATGTAGGCTAGAAACTTGAACACGGAGAATCCACAGAAAGCCGCAATCCCACCCAAAACGAAAACGACAAACAAGCCGGAGGTGAGATAAAAGCCAGCCATAAGCCAAGCGAGCCGGCCCAATGCGGCAAGGCCATGAGCCCCCACCGTATAGCCCATCGCTCCCAATGCTCCGATTGGCGCTAGCTTGACCACCATCCCCATCACGACGAAAAAAAGATTACCCATTTGCTCAATCGCCCCCAGGATCGGTCTGCCACGGTCCCCCATCGAACTCAACGCAAACGCGACAAGGATCGCGACAAAGAGCACTTGCAATAGTTCGCCGGACACAAAAGCTCCTAGGAATGAACTCGGAATGATGTTGAGCACAAACTCAACTTCGTCCAGCGATTTTGCCTTCTCCCCGTATTTCTTGCTCGCGTCCAGCTCTTCTTGGCTCGCATGATAGGTTTCACCAGGCGGTGTGATTCCATCTCCGGGTCGCAAAACATTTACTACGACAAGACCAAGGATTAACGCGAGTGTCGAAACCAGTTCAAAATAGACAAGCGATTTAATCCCGACACGTCCAAGTTTTCGCAAGTCGCCGACGGAGGCAATCCCGTGTACTACCGTGCAAAAGATGATCGGAGCTATCATCATCTTTACTAGCTTAATGAAGCCATCGCCGAGAGGCTTGAGCGATTTACCCAGCGACGGCGAGAAATAGCCAATTGCCACTCCGAGTGCTACGGCGATAATCACTTGGACATAGAGCACTCGATACCAAGGTATTCGGTGGAGGCTAGGCTTACTGTTTGGTTCGACTACGGCTTCCACTGATTGAGTCTCGACTCCAGGATGTTGAGAGGCATTCCGCCATTGCGCAAGATTTCATCGTGAAATTTGGGCAGCGAAAACTGGTTGCTGAACTTGGTCTCCATCCTACTTCGAATCTCGCGAATCTTGAGTTGACCGATTTTGTATGACAACGCTTGTGCGGTGTAGGCCATGTAGCGTTCGATCTCAGCAATGGCTCCATCCTCACTGATCGGTTCATTGGCCATCATGTACTCGATGGCTTGTTCCCGTGTCCAACCTTTCCAGTGCATTCCTACATCGACTACCAATCGAATCGCTCGATGCATTTCGTCGCCGAGCGCGCCGATGCGTTGCTTTGGATCGGTGTACAGTCCCAGCTCCGTGCCCATCGATTCACAATACAATGCCCATCCCTCACCATAAGCTCCATACCAAAGAAATCTAGCGAACCGCGGAAGCTGTTCGTTCTCTTGTTGCAATGAAATTTGGTAGTGGTGGCCGGGGATCGCCTCATGCAAGAACAAAGATTCCATCCCGCCTGTGATGTTAAACTGAGTTGCGTCTGGGATGGGAGTGTAAAAGATCCCGGGACGAGTTCCGTCAGCCGAGCCTGGGTTGTACTCCGCGCTTGCGGTTGCTTCTCGAAAGGCCTCTGTGCGACGTATTTCAAATGGGGTCTTTGGTCGATTCAAAAAAGCTTTTTCCAATTGCGGTTCCAACTTGGACTGGATCGCGGCAAAAAACGAAATCACTTCGTTAGGCGTTTTGAAGGGTTTGAACTTCGGATCGACCCGCAAATGCCCAAAGAATTCCTTCAGCGTTCCTGAGAATTCCATTTGGTCTTTTACAGATTCCATTTCTTTTCGAATACGTGCTACCTCCAGTTCGCCAATGCTGAAGATCTCATCCGGCGTGAGCGAAGTGGTCGTCCAGCGGCGGACCCAATATTGATACTGATCGCGGCCACCTTTCAACTCCGAAATGCCGGTCGACGTTCGTGCCTTCGGTAAGTATTCGTCTCGAAAGAACTCTCCCATGCTACGATAGGCGGGGGCTACTTTTTCGATGATGGCGGTTTTGTATGCCGCACTAAGTCTTGCTTTGTCGGCAACAGAAAAAGTCGTGGGCATCAATTTGATTGGACTATAAAACAAGTTCTTTTCGAAGTCTTCGCTGGTGAGCGTTTCGTCAAACATTTGCTTGACCATGCGTTCCACCAATATCTTCGGTAGAACGTAATTATCCTTGATGCCGTCTCGAAACCGTTCGATGGCTGTTCTCGCCCAAATCGCAAATGCATCGGTGCGTTTCAGCCAATCATTGTAGTCCTTGACCGTCTTGAAAGGCTGGATGCCCGTTCCACTGCCCATTTGTCCGAACATGAGCGGCAAGCCATCGAACTGGCTAAAGGGTATCCTATCGAAGTCAAAGGCAATTCCCTCCAACCGCATACTTAGTTCATAGTCTAGAATATCCGCGGAGAGCCTTTTCAAGTCGCTTGCGGCCTTGCGATCTATCGCCCGAAGTCGCTCCAGTGTTTGTTTGTAAAACTGAGTTTCTTTGGCTGCGAACCCTTGGTCGATGTCGATGGGGAGTAAATCGTTATAACGAGAATCGCCGAATGCTGTCGCTTCCAGGGGAAACAAGATCAAAAATTGCTCGTGGTAGTCCTCAAATACCTGCTGCAAAGCGGCGTCGGACTGCTGAGCAAAGCCGTTTTTCGAGATAAAACAACAAAACAAAAGAATAAGAATTCGACAACGTAACATGTTCGCCCCGATAGACTTTCTGAAGTTGGCGGGTTTGGCTTGCAGCCTAAAAAGAGGAACGCTATGGTCTACTCCAGAACGGGATGAGACGCAATACGGCAAGGTTGGCATCCACCTTCCGGCCCCAACAGTTTCCGAATATACTCATCTGCCTGAAGAGAGTCCTGTGAATCCGGAAAAACAACTTTGCTCGATTGGAAATGGAAATGTCCGTAAAACGAGGTTCACTGTCGCTGTTTGCGTTCGCTATGCTGTCGAGAGTCGTTTATGCCCATTCAGGACATGGCGACCCGAGCGGTAGCGCCGGCGTCGTGCACTATTTAACTAGCCCGATCCACGTACTTCCGATCCTGTTCGCCGCAGTCCTAGCGACGGCTATCGCTTTCGTAG
>Ga0105045_10005465_pt1 | contig 11201 bp, 12 predicted proteins | sample MAT02_FD_78089 | JGI IMG/M metagenome (GOLD analysis project Ga0105045, IMG submission 78089) | Freshwater microbial communities from Lake Fryxell liftoff mats and glacier meltwater in Antarctica - MAT-02 (megahit assembly) | ecosystem: Environmental > Aquatic > Freshwater > Ice > Liftoff... | reverse complement strand
CGGCGGCTATCAGGGCAGTGGACTCGCCCTCATGCTCGTCCTGCTCGCCGGCCCTTTGAACCGCGCCGCCTTCGGGCGCGAGTGGCGGCTTTCAACGCGGTTGGTCGAACCGTTACCGTAATGTACCATGTTCTCATCGCGCTCGATGTTTCCCGCTGCCTCGAGCCGCGTGCCTTTCAGGTGGAGGTGCAGCGGCATCTCGATGACCTGCGCGGCTCCGCCCGCCTGCCAGGCGTGGCGCGCGACGAAGGGGGTGCCGCTTTCCGCGCCGCTGCCCGCGCAGCTTGACAGGCTGGCGGACGAAAGCGGCGTCACGGCGCGATAGCGCTACGCCGCCAGCAGCCGCGCGAAGACCGGCACGGCGTCCAGCAGATCCTGCGCCAGCACGCATTCGCGCGGCGTATGGGCGCGGGCGATGTCGCCAGGCCCAAGCACCACGCAGGGCGCGATCGCCTGCAACTCGGAGGCATCCGTGCCGTAGGGCGCGGTGCGCGCTGCATGGTTGGTCAGTCTCATGGCGCGCGCGATCAGCGGATGCTCGGCCGGCAGTTCGGGCGGGAAGCCCTCATGTTGCTCGGCAAGCTCGATGCCGGCATCCGTCGCGGCCTCGCGCACCGCGCGCAGCACCGGGGCGGGATCGACCTTGGCACTGTAGCGGAACTTGATCTGCGCGGTGGCTTTGGCGACGGTGACGTTCATCGCGGTGCCGTGATTGTCCACGATCAGGTTGAAATCCGAGAAGGGCGGGTCGTAGTCGTGATCTTGCAGCGCGGGATTGGAACGAAGCTCGTCATGCACGCGCTGCATCGCGAGAAGGAAGGGCAGCAGCTTCCAATTCGCGTTCTTTCCCTTGCCGGTCGAGGAATGCGCCTGCAGCCCGCGCGCCGTGGCGGTGAAGGCGATGTGGCTGCGATGGCCGCGCACGGGGATCAGCCCCGTCGGCTCGGCGACGATGATGCCTTGCAGGTTCAGCGATTTTACCAGGGCGCTGTGCCTCGCGATGCGCGCGGCGCCGGCCTTGGTGGTTTCCTCGTCGGTGGTGATCAGCAGCGTCGCCGGCACATCGGCGGGAGCGGCGCGCGCCGCGATGATCGCCGCGGCCAACTGGCCCTTCATGTCCACCGAGCCGAGACCATGCAGCATCCCTTCCGTATCGAGGCGCGGTTTCCAGGGGTCGCTCTCCCAGCCCGTGGCCGGGACGGTATCCATGTGCCCGGACAACGCGTAACCGCCCTTGGGGCCCTTATGCGCGACCAAAACGCACTTCGCGATGCCGTTCGCGTCGATGTAGTCCAGCCGCTCGACCTCGAAATCCTTGAGCTCCTGCTCGATCCGCTCCGCGATGGCGAGGTTGGAAAGCGTCGAGCGGCTGTCGAACGCGATCAGGTCGGCTGCCAGGCGCAGCACCGGGTCATTCATGTTCATCTGCCGAGCCTCGCTTGCCCGAAGCAGCCCTGCAAGGGAGGATGCGCAGATGATGATGCAGAGCTATCTCGACCCACGCAGCGGCCGTACCTGGCCGCTCGCTGAACCCCGCTGGTGCGGCGACGGCATCGCACCGCTGCTGCTGACGCCGCGCGATGGCCTCTCGCGCGACGACATCGCGACCGGCACGCGCAGCATCTGGCGCTACGCCGCGGCCTTTCCCTGGATGCCGAAAGGCCCGATCAGCATGGGCGAGGGCTGCACGCCGCTGGTGGAGCGCGCCCTGCCCGGCGGCACGGCGCTGCTGAAATGCGAGTGGTTCATGCCGACAGGGTCGTTCAAGGATCGCGGTGCCTCGGTAATGCTCTCGCTGCTGCGCGACCGGGGAATTTCCCGAGTCCTCGAGGATTCCTCGGGCAATGGCGGCGCCGCGGTCAGCGCCTATGCGGCCGCGGGCGGCATGGCGGCGACGATCTTCGTGCCCGCCAGCACCAGTCCCGCCAAGACCGTACAGTCGCGTGCGGCGGGGGCGACGATCGCGCTGATCCCCGGCAGCCGGCAGGATTGCGCCGATGCCGCGCTCGCGAAGTCGGCCGAGTTGTTCTACGCCAGCCACAACTGGCAGCCCTTCTTTCTCGAAGGCACCAAGACGCTGGCCTATGAGCTGTGGGAGGATTTCGGCTTCGCAGCACCCGACAACATCATCGTCCCCTGCGGCGCGGGATCGAATGTCCTGGGATGCTGGCTCGGCTTTTCCGAACTTTTGCGGGTCGGCCAGATCGCGAAGCTGCCGCGCATTTTTGCGGCCCAACCCGCGAATTGCGGGCCTATCGGGCGCGCTGCACTCGGCCTGCCGGCCATCGAAGCAAAGGCCACCATCGCGGAGGGCACCGCCATCGCGCAGCCCATCCGTCTTGCGGAGTGCCTCACCGCGCTGCGCGAGAGCGAAGGTGGTGCGGTGCTGCTGTCGGAGGATGAGATCGCCACGGCCTCGCTCGAACTCGCGCGCGGCGGCGTCTATGTGGAGCCGACCTGCGCGCAGGCTGCGGCGGCGTTCTCGCGCCTGATCGCGCAAGGGCGCATCGCGGCGCGGGAGAGCACGGTTGTGGTGCTGACCGGCACCGGCCTCAAGGCCACGCCGCGCTATGCCGAGATGCTGGGGGTTGTGCTGTGAGCTTTCTCGATACGCTGCCGACGCCCTGCCTGGTGCTCGACCTGCCGACGCTGAAACGCAACATCGCGCGCATGGCCTCGGCCATCGCGCGGCATCCCGGCGTCAAGCTGCGGCCGCACATGAAGACGGCGAAGAATGTGCAGGTGGCGGCGCTCGCGGCACCTGGCGGCGGCGCCATCACCGTCAGCACGCTGGCCGAGGCGCGCACCTTTGCAATGCACGGCCTTCGAGACCAGATCTACGCCGTCGGCATCGTGCCCGCGAAATTCGCCGCCGTCGCGGCGCTGAATTTGCAGGGCGCGCAGGTGAAGGTGATCACCGACGATCTCGACGTGGCGCGCGCCATCGCGGCCTTCCCCGGGCCGCTGCCGACGCTGATCGAGGTCGATGTCGGCGAGGGTCGCGCCGGGGTCGCGCCCGACGATCCGCTGCTACTGGAAATCGCCGCCGCGCTCGGGCCGCGCTTCGCCGGGCTGATGTCGCATTCCGGCCACTCCTATGCGGGCCGCAGCGTCGAGGCGATGGCGGATCTGGCCGAGCAGGAACGCGTGGCGCTGCTCGACGCTGCGGCGCGCCTGCGCGCGGCTGGGATCGCCGTGAATATCCTCTCGGCTGGCGCCTCGCCCACCGCGCTGTATGCGAAGAACCTCGATGGCATCACGGAGATGCGCGCCGGCGTCTACATGATGGGCGATCTGTTGCAGGCGCAGCTGGCGACGCATCCGCTGGCGGATATCGCCGTCACGGTGTTGGCCAGCGTCATCGGCCGCTATCCCGCGCGCGGGGCGGTGCTGATCGATGCCGGCGCACTTGCGCTTTCGAAGGACCGCAGCACGGAGGCCGCGCCGCGCGACTGGAGGTTCGGCCGCGTGCTCGACCGCGAGGGCAACCCCACGCTCGGTGACGCCATGGTCACGCGCGTGCACCAGGAACATGGCGAGGTCCGCGCGGCGGAAGGCGTCACCCTGCCGCTCGATCGTTTGCCCGTCGGGGCACGGGTGCGCGTGGCGCCGAACCATGTCTGCCTGACGGCGGCAGCGCATGACCGCTATCATGTGGTGGAAAACGGTGCCCTCATGGCGGTCTGGCCGCGGATAAACTATTGGTAAGGGTGACTCTGCTTATGTGAAGAAGCGTCACCGGGCGTCCACCACGCTGGCGATTTGCGACAGAATGGTCGCATCCTGATCTATCGATGGAAGACACCGTGTATCATCGCCGCGCCCTGCTGGCCTTGCCCTTCATGGCCCTCACCACCCCGGCGCGGGCCGGCTTCCCGGTGCCGCGTTTTGACGCCTGGATCGGCCGCACGGCAAAGTTGCGCGGCGAAGGCGGCGATGCGCGCCTGCTGCTCGAGGCGGAGGGAAGGGGGATCATCAGCGTGAAGCTGCTGTTCTTCTGCCGCCCCCTGCCAATACTGTCCTGGCGGATCGAGGATGACGGCACGCGGCTGAGCTACACTCGCCAATCCGCCCTGCAACCCAGCCGGATCATCGCAGGCGAGGCACGGATCGAGCCCGCCCTCGGCGCGCTGCGCTGGATCGAGGCCGATACGCGCCTCGCCGAATTCGAGGGCTTCGAACCCCCGGCCGCGGCCCGAAGCTGCGGCTGAAGGCTCAGCGGACGTCCGGATAGTCCCGCGCCGGCCGCGCCCGGAAGGGTGGCAGCGACCAACCGCGCCAGATCGCCGCGGCGCGGATGCCGAACCCCACCAGGATGCCCGCCGGCAGCGCGATGTCGCGCGGCAGGGGCGCGAGGCGCAAGGCAATATAGGCCAGCGCGCCCGCCGCGGCGGCGGTGATGTAGATCTCGCGCCGCAGGATCAGCGGCAATTCGTTGCAGACCACGTCACGCAAAATGCCGCCCGCCGTCGCCGTCACGGTGCCGAGCAGCACTGCGGCCCAGGGCTCGGCGCCCGCGATCAACGCGATTTCGGCGCCGAGCACGGCGTAGATCGCCATGCCCACCGCATCGACCCAGAGCAGCGTCTTGAAGCGGCTTTCCACCTTGTGCGCGAAGAAGAACACCAGCAGCGCACCGGCGGCCGCGACCGCCATCAACTCCGGTGCGCGCAGCCAGAACAGCGGCGTGCGGCCGAGCAGCAGGTCCCGCACCGTGCCGCCGCCGAAGCCGGTGATGCAGCCGATCAGGATGAAGCCCACCGCATCCATCTGCTTGCGGCTCGCGACCAGCGCGCCTGACGCCGAGAAGACGAAGATGGCGGCGAAATCGATGACGCGCAGCACGCTGTCGAGGCCCTGCAACGGCTATTCCGCCGCAACGAGGCGCGCGCGCGCCACCCGCACCGCACCCTGCGCGCCGCCCATGCAGAACAGTGAGGCGAGCATCAGCGCCGCCGCCAGCGGCAACACCAGCCAGGCGAGGCCGAGGTCGATCAGCCAGCCGAAGGGCACGGGCGTGATGGCTCCGCCGAGCGGCAGGCCGGAGGAGACGAAGCCGAACACCTTGCCCATCTGCCCCGGCGGGATGGAATCCTTCAGCATCACGTCGCGCGGCGTGCGCGAGGCGCCCATCGCAAGCCCCGCCAGCGAGGCGACGATCGGCAGCATCGGATCGGGCATGCGCACCACGCCCATCATCATGATCAGCGCCGCCGAGATGATGGTGAGGGCGACGATGAACAGCAGGTGCCGCTTGTAGCGGTCCGCGAACCAGCCGCCGACGAGCGTGCCGCCCGTCGCCCCCACCATGTAGCCGGTCAGCGCCAGCGAGCCGATCGCCACCGGCGTGCCCCACAATTCGCCCAGCACGGTGATGGAGAACGCCTGGATCGCCGTGCCCGCCATGGCGGAAAGCAGGAAAAAGCCGAAGAACAGCAGGATCGGGCGGGAGAGCAGCAATTCCCGCCCGGAAGGCCCGCCCTCGGACCTCGTCTTGGGCTTCATCTGGTCCCGCAAAATCGAGGCTTGCCAAAGGATCGAGAGCGCCACCGGCACGCCGAGCACGCCCAGGATCAGCAGCGCCATGCGCCAATCCATCAGCAGCAGCATCGCCGCCACCACTGGCGGGCCAGCCGCGAAACCGAGATTGCCGGTAAAGGTGTGCAGGGCGAAGGCGCGGCCGATGCGCGACTTGTCGATCGAGGCGCCGAGGATGGCGTAATCCGCCGGGTGGATCACGGCATTGCCGATGCCCGAGGTCACGCACAGGACCAGGATCGCCCAATAGCCGGGTGCGAAGGCCATGGCCGCGATGGACACGCCCATCAGCGCCACGCCGCCGACGAGGTAGGGCTTGGCGCCGTGCCGGTCCACGAGAAATCCCACCGGGGTTTGCAACGCCGCCGTCACCCCCGCCATCAGCGCGACCGCGAGGCCGAGCGCGGCGAAGGAGACCTCGAACTCCTCTCGCCACACCAGGAACAGCGGCGGCAGGCAGAGCATGTAGAAATGGCTGAGGAAGTGGCCCGTGCCGATCAGCATCAGGATGCGGGCGTCACGCGCGACAGGCGCGCTGCCGATGGACTCCCGCGCGACAGGTGCGGCTTCAGGGGCGGGCATGCCGGGCAGCTCCGGGGCGGGAGACATGAAATTGCGCCGGTGCGGCGCGGGAATCAACCGCCCCCTTCAACCACTCGTGGTCAGGCTGTCGCGAATGAAGCCGACCAGCGGCTCGCCGAGCTGCGTCCGCCCCGCCGCATCACCGAACACCGCCATTTCCACCACACCTAGCGGCGGCAGGCTCCGCACCTCCCGCAGCCCGGGTGGGAAGCCGCTGCGGCCGAGCACGGTCAGCGCGAAGGCGGCCCGCGCCGCGGCTGCCAGGCCGAGCAGGCTGTTGCAAGTAAAGACAAGCTCGAAAGCGAGACCCGCGCGGGCCAAGGCGCGCAGCGCACGCTCGCGAAACATGCAGCCCTCGGGCAGCAAAGCGAGCGGCAGGGGACGGCCCTCCGGTCGCTCCCATTCCGGCGCGGCAGCCCAGACCACGGGTTCGGTCCAGATCGGTACGCCGGCGGTCTCGCCATCACGGCGCTTGCCGAGCACGAGGTCGAGCCCACCGGCCACCTGCTTGGCGCGCAATTCGTGGCTGCGCCCGACCTCCACCTCCACATGCACCTCGGGATAGGTGCGGGCAAAGCGGGCGAGGATGGGGGTTAGCGAGCGCGGCACAAAATGATCCGCCACGCCGAGCTGCAACCTGCCGGCGACGGGGGGTCCGATCAGGCGCTGCACGGCCTCGTCATTCAAGGCCAGCATGCGGCGCGCATAGACGAGAAGCGTCTCACCTTCGCGAGTCAGTTCCACGCGGCGACTGGTGCGGCGAAAGACGGGGCGGCGGACGAGGTCCTCCAGCCGCTTGACCTTCAGGCTGACCGCAGATTGCGTCAGGCCAAGCACCTGGCCCGCCGCGGTGAAGCCACCCTGCTCCGCCACCTGGACGAAGCAGCGCAGCAGGTCGAGGTCGAGGTCAGGGACGCGCATGGCATCGCTGCTATGCGCGCCCCGTCATCCGGTCGCAACGGCGCCGGATCAGATTTCCTCGTCGTAACCGCCGCCTTCATAGGCGCCGGCGTCGTCGCCGCCATGGGCCTGGGCGTCGTCCTGTGCCGCGGCGTCCTGGCCATAGCTGGTTGGCACTGCATCCTGGCCGAAGGCACCTGCGCCGGCATCAGCCGCACCCGTCGCCGCCTCGGCGCTGCCACCCGAGAAGGCGGACATCAGGGCATTGCCAAGCATCAGGCCACCGGCCACGCCGACCGCCGTCATCATCGCGGTGGCGAGGAATCCCCCGCCCTGACGCTGCTGCATCGCGGCCGGGTTATAGCCTGGCGGATATTGCGGGTTCGGGCGCGGCGGCATCGCGGCCGGGCGCTGGCCGCCGCCGAACATGCCACCGAACATGCCGCCCTTGGACTGCGCCGCCTGGCCCTGGCGCTGGGCATTCTCCAGCTCCCATTCCAGCTGCTGGATCCGGTTCTGCATCTCCACCACCGCGTGCTCCTGCACGAAGGAGGTCTGCGTGATGCGGTAACGCGCCTCGGGGTAGCGGCTGAACAGGTCGGCGATCAGGCGATCGGCCTCAGGGTCCATGGGCGGCAGGGGCTGCTGCGCTAACTGTGCCTGGCCGCCAATGGCGCCCCAGGGCGAGGCCGGGCGCGGCGGGGCCGCGTTTACCGCGCCACTCACACGCTCCACATAGCCGGTGATGATCCGGCGTTCCTCGTCCGTCATTGTCGATAGATTCCCTATGCGTTGACCGGCACCATAAGGGCCGGGCGGGGGGACGATGCCGACAAGGACCCCGCGAATCCTTACCGGTATTTTAGGTAAGCGTGACGTGGCCCACTGCGCGGCGGATTTCAAGCGGCGATCAGGTGACGATGCCGGCCGGCAGGGGCAAGCGCCGCCATTCGAGGGCCGGGGATCGATCCTGCATAAAGATAACGCCGGCGGCGCGCGCCCGGGCGGCGGCGGCGTCAACCACCACGCCCAATTGCAGCCAGAGGGGTCTCGCGCCGAGGCGAATCGCTTCGTCCACCACGGCGTCCACCACGGCGAAGCGGCGCGTGGAAAGCAGCAGATCACGGATCAGCGTGTCGTCGTCGGTCATGACGCCCCTTGTGCCGTCGTGCGGGCTGATTGGATACTGCCTCGATGAAGTTCATCGCGCTGCTTTTGGCCCTGTTGTTCACGCTGCCCGCGCAGGCGCAGCGCCCACCCACCGACGTCGCCGGCGGGCGGGACCATCCGCTGGTCGGGCGCTATGATGGCGCGGTGTTGCGCCACCATCGGCCGCGCGACTTCGACGAGTTCCGCATGGTCAACGCCCGCGTGCTGCCGGCCGATACGCGCGCCACGGGCTCGCGCATCAATGAGCGTAACTCCATGCCGGTCTCGGGCCGCGCCTGGCGGCTGCGCTATGACGGGCCGGAGGGGCGCTCGGCGCTGGAGGTGATGCGCAACCACCAGGAGCGCCTTGCGGCCAACGGCTTCGAAACAGTCTTCGCCTGCCGCGCGCAGGAGTGCGGCACGCCGGCCGAGCTCTGGTTTGCAGTGACGGAAAGCGTGCCCGGTCCCTCCTCCGGCCTGCATAGCGGGTGGGAGAACCAGCTCTACACGCTAGCAAAGCTCGCGCGGCCGCAAGGCGATGTCTATGTCGCGCTGCTGGTGATCACATTCGGCCAGCGCGCGCAGGTCCTCGTCGATGTGGTCGAGACGCGGCCGATGGAGACCGGGCGCATCGTCTTCGTCGATGCCTCCGCCATGCAGCGCGCGGTGGCGCAGACAGGGCGCATCGCGCTCTACGGCATCACCTTCGGCTTAGACAGCGCCGAGATCCTGCCGGCCTCCCGCCCCACGCTGGATGAGATCGCGAAATTCCTGCGCGCCAATGCGGCGCTGAACGTGGTGGTGGCGGGGCACACGGATTCGCAGGGCGCCTTTGACTACAACATCCAGCTCTCGACGCGCCGCGCGCAGGCGGTGGTGGCCGCTTTGTCGCGCGATTTCGCCATCCCTGCCGCGCGGCTGACCGCCTTCGGCGCGGGGATGGCGACGCCGGTCGCCACAAACGACAATGACGCCGGACGCGCGCAGAATCGCCGTGTCGAGATCGTGAAGCGATAGGAAGGCGGCGATGAATTTACAGGTCGAGCATCTGGCGAGGTAGGCCTGCCGGGCTTGGACGTCACCGCCTGGTTGGGCCTGGCCGCCCCCACCCGCACGCCCGATGCCGTGGTTCGCGGCTCAACCTGGCGGCGCGTGGGGCTCCGCGCCGAGATCGCCCGCTGGGTTCCGATCGTCAGGGCTTGGGGCGCGACTGTGGAATAGCGTTATCTATTCGCATTTTGTTCTTGACGGCCAGGTGCGTTTTGGCTGAGTTTAAGCAGGAACAAAAAGCGAATGTGAGGACCGAATATGCCCGATGGAGGCGCCTCTTCCCTGCCGTCCCTCGCCCGCAAAGGGCGCGGTGCCGTCACCAACCCGGGGACTCGCTTCGAAAGCCGCGTGACCGAGGCCTGGGATGATGGCTGGGGCACGCTTGAGGCACATTTCGCCGATCTGCCGCCGCTGCCGACCACGCTGACGCGCGAATTCGCGCGCAGCGCGCTGTCCTGGAACGACAGCCCCGATATCGGCTTCGACCGCTCGCTCAACCCTTATCGAGGCTGCGAGCATGGCTGCATCTACTGCTATGCGCGGCCGTCGCACGCCTATGTCGGGCTCTCGCCGGGCCTAGATTTCGAAACGCGGCTGCTGTTCAAGCCCGATTTGCCGGAATTGCTGGCCAAGGAACTCTCCATGCCTGGTTACGAGGCTCGCCCAGTGGCGCTCGGTGCCAATACCGACCCCTACCAGCCAGTGGAGCGCACGCTCGGCATCACGCGCCGCGTGCTTGAGGTACTCGAACGGTTTGGCCACCCGGTGACGATCGTCACCAAGGGCGCGGGCGTGCTGCGGGACCTGGATATCCTCACGCGGCTTGCGCAGCGCAATTTGGTGCATGTGTGTTTGTCGATCACGACGCTCGACCTGAAGCTTGCCCGGGTGATGGAACCGCGCGCCGCCTCGCCACTGCGGCGCCTTGCCGTGGTCACCGAACTTGCGCGCGCCGGCATCCCCGTCGGCGTGCTGGCGGCGCCGATGATCCCGGGGCTGAACGACGCCGAGTTGGAGAAGATCCTGGAGGCCTCGGCGCGCGCCGGCGCCAGCCGGGCCGGCTATGTGCTGTTGCGCATGCCCCACGAAATCCGCACAATGTTTGAGGCTTGGCTGCGCGAACATCACCCGGACCGCGCCGCGCGCGTGCTCGCCTTGGTGCGGGAGACTCGCGGCGGCGCGCTCAATGACAGCCGCTTCAGCCAGCGCCAGACCGGCACCGGCCCCTATGCCGATCTGCTGGCGCAGCGCTTCAAGCTGGCGCTGCGCCGCTGCGGCCTGGAAGGTCGGGCTGAAATGAGCCAGGGCCTGGACTGCACCCAGTTCAGCCCGCCGAACGCCCCGGCGCGGCAGTTGGAATTGCTGTGAACGAGCGTCTACAGCACTATCCACCCATATTGAATCAATGTGAGCGGATTTCGTGCTGTGGATTCAATGATTTCGAGAGCACGAGATCGATCCGAGAGGATCGATCTCGTGCTCCAGCGAACCAGGCTCCAGCGTCGCCGACCATTGAGAATCGTCGCCCTCATGATCCGTCTTGTCCGGCTCAAGCACCGCCAGCGGGAAGCCTGCGGTATGGGCGTCGCGGGACAGTCGCTCGGCGTCGGCCACAAAAAGCATAGCGTTGTCCTGCGCGCCGAAGGTGGCCGTGACGGCCGCGGCGATCGCCGACATGCGTTGGTTGGTCAGGCGAAAATCCATCCGCTGTGGCGCCGCATTGGCTACGCGGTAAAGGTTGTTCTGCGTATTCGATACGATGAACACGCGCCGCTTGAGGCTGGCGAGGCCGTCCAAGCGGGCCCAGCGACGGGTCTGGCGTTCCTGCATCGCGTCGAAATCGGCGTCGTTGGCGATCGGGTCGTGCCACAGCCACAAGCCATGGCGCGCCCAGAAGGGTTGTTCGGCGCGGATCGGCTCGCCACGCCCCGGCGGTACGCGCACCTTCGCGGTGAGCAGTCGCGCCGCCGCATCGGGTGGGG
>Ga0105045_10005464_pt1 | contig 11201 bp, 8 predicted proteins | sample MAT02_FD_78089 | JGI IMG/M metagenome (GOLD analysis project Ga0105045, IMG submission 78089) | Freshwater microbial communities from Lake Fryxell liftoff mats and glacier meltwater in Antarctica - MAT-02 (megahit assembly) | ecosystem: Environmental > Aquatic > Freshwater > Ice > Liftoff... | reverse complement strand
TGGTGCTTAACTCATCGCTGGCCGAATCAACCGAGCTAAATGGATTGGAGTAGTTGGGGACCGATCTGGACGGTAAATCCAAACCTTGAGCCAACAACGTCGATGAGCATGCAAAAGCCGAAAGGACTAAGAAAAAGAGGGCCGATCTTCCTCGAGTCAAGCGAGGCAAGGTCGCAGTAGTTGCGAAATTCACGCTGTGGACTCGGCGGATTTGCATTTTCTTGATCTTCCATGATCGAGCAAAAAGGGCGGTAGTGGCGCACGCCTCCACCTCCAGACATCCGGTTTATCGACAGGTTCGGTCCTGGTCTTTTGAGAATTTTGGCAATTTGCAGCGAGTATCCGGCCTGGGGTCAGTTTGCCGAACGGATTATGAGGTGTGCAGTTTGATCGCGTCGCGGCTAATTTTTTGTGTAGCGAAAATCGTCAAGAGTTTTGGTTGCCACCATAAGTTATGCCGTAGCGAGAGTCGTCAAGACTTTCGGCAATTCGTTTGTATTTGGGCGGTTAAGTTGCCGAAAGCTGTGGCGGCTTCCGCTACGACAGAAGCCTAATTCTCGAAGAATTCACGCGGGATCTCGCAGAAACGAGGTTCCGTGCGATTCTTTCGCGGCTATAATGTGGAAGTCTCGTACCTGAGGCAATTATTATGGGAATCCTCGCCCCATTAAGTAGCGGCAGGTTTCAGCGCCTCGTCATGGTGTTTGGTCGCGATTTACAACCTTGGCATTGTCACGGATTCGTAAATTGCTTACTAACCTTTGCAAGGAGCGCTATTCCGTCCCGATCCTTACACCCTCGCGTTGAACGAATGGAAATTCGCAACGTAGTCTGGGTTTACAACTTTTTTGCAAGCGAAACGAAATGAACACTTACAGTCTCGATTACATCGACGACTTATATGTCCGTTATATCCAAGATCCCAACAGCGTGTCCGAAGTCTGGAAACGCTACTTCGAGGAGTTCTCTTTAGCCGCTCAGTCTGAGGCGCTGTTCGCCGAACAAGGCGAAGTGAACTCGCGTGCAGAAAGCACTTCGCCTGAGCCCACGCAGGATGTGCTTTGGCTGGCTCGCATGCAAGAACGGGTCGATCAACTTGTTCGCGAGTACCGAGTGCGTGGGCACTTGATGGCTCGAATCGATCCTCTCGGTTTGACTCGCAAGGGGCCACCTGAGTTGGACCCTCGTTCGCATGGATTGACCGAAGAGGATCTCAAGCGTCCGTTTACTTCGCCGACCCTGGAGTATTCTAACGGGCGCACGCTTGCAGATATTATCGAAAAACTACGCAATACCTACTGCCGCAGTATCGGTGCCCAGTTCATGCATATCGACAATCGCAACATTCGCGATTGGTTGCAACGACGCATGGAGACGACACAAAATCGCTTGACTCTCTCGCACGAAGTTCAAACGCGGATCTATACGAAGCTCGCGGATGCGACCATCTTCGAAGAGTTCGTTCGCAAGAAGTACGCGACCGCAAAGACGTTCTCCCTCGAGGGGGCCGAGAGCTTGATCCCGCTACTGGATAGAGCACTTGAAAAAGCCGGACAACATGGCGTGCACGGTGTACTACTAGCCATGGCGCACCGAGGTCGTTTGAACGTGCTTGCCAACATCATGGGCAAAAGAGCCCAAAGTATCTTCTGGTCGTTCGACGATCCGAAACCTGAACTCTTTCGTGGCGGTGGTGACGTCAAGTACCACATGGGCTACAGCAGCGACTGGACAACTAGCACAGGTCAAAAGGTCCACATCTCGCTCTGCTTTAATCCGAGCCATCTTGAGTTTGTGAACCCAGTTGCACTTGGCCGTTGTCGAGCCAAACAAGATCGCGACGGCGATTCCCATCGCACTGAGAGCATGACGATCCTCATTCATGGTGATGCGGCGTTTATCGGCGAAGGGGTAGTTCAAGAGACATTGAACCTGAGCGAACTGCCGGGCTATCGAACCGGCGGTACCCTCCACATCGTTTTGAACAACCAAATCGGATTCACTACCGAACCTGACGAAGCCCGAAGCTGCACTTACGCAACCGACATCGCGAAAATGCTTCAAATCCCGATTTTCCACGTCAATGGAGAAGATCCCGAAGCGGTCGCGCAAGTTGTCAACTTGGCCATGGACTTCAGGAAAGAGTTCGAAAAAGACGTCGTCATCGACATGTATGCCTATCGACGACTTGGCCACAACGAAGGGGATGAGCCTCGTTTCACTCAACCGCTCATGTATTCAGCTATCGACAAACGCAAGAATGTTCGAGAAAGCTATCTCGAGCATCTACTCGAAATGAACGAATTGACTCGACTTGAGGCGGACGCCATTGCCGAAGTTCGTCACAGTCGCTTGTCTCGCGAATTCGAACTTGCCAAAACCGAGCCATTCGTACATGACCTACAGAGCTTGACCGGCTACTGGACCGGTTACTTCGGCGGCCAAGAGCCCGTTGATCAACAGGTTACAACATCCGTTCCAAAACAAATTGCAGGCGAGTTGATTAAGTCAGTAAGTACGGTTCCTCAAGGGTTCAACTTGCATAAGAAATTGGTTCGCCAATTTGAAGATCGTCGAGAGATGGGAAATGGCAATCAGCCGCTTGATTGGGCGACCGCCGAGTTACTTGCGTTTGCGGCAATTCTGTCCGAGGGGCATTCTGTCCGACTTTCGGGCCAGGATTCCGAACGCGGAACTTTTTCACAGCGACACGCTGTTGTTCGCGATGTCGAGGACAATCGCAAATACATGCCTTTGGCGCACTTGTCACCGAACCAGGCACGCATCGAAATCATCAACAGTCCGCTTTCGGAAGCTGCCGTCTTGGGCTTCGAGTATGGTTATAGTTTGGACTGCCCTGAAGGTCTCATTGCATGGGAAGCACAGTTCGGCGACTTTTGGAATGTTGCCCAATGTGTTGTTGATCAGTTCATTACCAGTGCCGAGGACAAGTGGCGACGACTGAGTCGCCTGGTTATGTTATTGCCACATGGCTTCGAAGGCCAAGGCCCCGAGCACTGCAGCGCAAGATTGGAACGGTTTTTGTTGCTGACTGCCGAACACAATGTTCAAGTGACTCAGCCCTCGACGCCGGCACAATACTTCCATTTGCTACGCCGACAAGCCAAGTCAAAATGGAGCAAGCCACTCATCGTATTGACTCCCAAGAGTTTATTGCGAAACAAGGTTTGTGTTTCCACCTTGGACGATATCGAGAATGGTTCCTTCCAAAAAATCATTCCTGACAATCGTCCCGCAGGAACACCAACTTCGCGAATCATCATGTGCTCAGGGAAAGCCTACTATGATCTTCTCGCTGAACGCACAAAGCTAAATCGCAACGACGTGGCGCTTGTTCGCATCGACCAGTTTTATCCGCTCGAGGGGGCTAAAGTAGTCGAAGCATTAAGCGTGTATCCAGAAGGAACGCCTGTATATTGGTATCAAGACGAGCCAACCAACATGGGAGCTTGGACACATGTTAAAATGCGTTGGGGCGATGTAATCTCAGCCAGACATAAGCTCGAGAGAATCTCGCGAGTCGAGTCCGCAAGTCCATCAACTGGCTCTTTGCGAGCCCACCAACTAGAAGAACGCGAACTGTTAAACGCAGCTTTCGCAAATTAGAGGGTCCAGCGTTAACCTAAATGAAACTCACTTTGTGAACCGTAAGCGCTAGCTTCGGGCCTGAATTGATGGAAGCTTCGGGCCTGAACTGATGGAAAAGTCAGCTAAACTACAGCCCGCGGCTAGCGCCGTCGGTTCACTCGACTCGGAGGTGAGTGCCATTGGGCGCAAGCCGTCCGGTGAGCGTCGTGCAAATGCCGCGAAACCGGAGGGCTCGCGCCCTGCCGCTACAAAAACACAAACTCCGCGACAGGCTGGAAGCGCTAGAAGCCTAACCCACTAAGATCCAAAGGAGCGAGGCATGAGCAACAATCCAACCGCAAGTTCGAATTTTCTTGAAACGCGTCCGGTCGACATTACATTCGACTGCGCTCCACTGCGAAGCATGGCGAGGCTCGATCCGCCCCTGGACGCTTCGCCCGGTCTTGTTGCCAAGTATGGGCGAATCAAAGATGCCATTGCGGAGCACGGCACCTTCAATTCCTATTACTTGCACAACGCCACCTGTCGTTTTTTTGTCACCAACGACCCGAAGAACGGCATGATTGCCTTTAAGTTCGAAGGGGTTGTTTTTACTGATGATTCCGATTTGAATGCGAGGCATACTGCGCTCAAGGTGACTTTGGACAAAGAGACCTGTCCCTGGCTCGAACAACACGTCGTAAAGTGGTTTGAAGAGACGGTCAGTCACGCGGTCATCGTCGAATTCAATCGTTACATTGGTGTTGGCGACCCCGAACAAACAAAAAAGCGGATGCAACAATTGGAACGAGCTGTGGTCGACAACGGCGGCTTCGTCGGCATGCACCTCTAAGCCAGTGCGTTGGGCGCCAGGCCTTAGCCGTCCTGAATCCGTGAGTACGTAAGCTTGGCGTTAGGAAAGCAGCCCGAATTCGAAAGTCATTTCAACAATCGTTCGATAGCTTTTTCGAAGATGTCGCCGTAAACCAGTTCACCACCTTGGTGCCCGACCAAGCCTACCAGAGCAGCCAACAAAATAGCACCTATTCGCCAGCCATGATTCCAAGACTTGGATCTGTTGCGACGAGAAATCAAGCCCGCGATGACGCAAACGACACCAAGTAGAGCAGTAAGCGTCCCGAGCCATCGATGATAAAAGAAATTGACTTCGTCGTGCGTGGCATTGGATGAAAGCATTTTGTTCCAAGCTGGGTATCCCTTTATCTCCGCAAAGCCCCAGCCCATAATGACCGTCATCACACTGGTGAGAACAGCGAGGACCAAGCATTGGAAAGCGGTAGATTGGCACCTGGCACCTAGGAAATAGGACAAAAAGGAGCAAAAGCCACCAACAACAAAAAGAGCAATTGGAAAATGCACCATCGCCGGATGGAAATATCCTAGAGCAAGGAATACTCTTCGAATGAATGACGTTGCGCTTTCGGTAGGCGGCTTGTCGGCAACCGGCCATTCGGCACCCTCCTCGATCCAAAGCCGGATTAATGCCAGTTCGGCCGCCTTGAGAGGGCCATCGGGAGGCATGACTAAACTGTCAGCTTGCTTTTCTTTCGAGGCCTGAATCAGATAATCTGTCCACATCGAACTCGCATCCGTTTTTCCTGGTTCGACAAACCCCAAAAATGCATCGCGATCGAGTACGACAAATCCGTTTCTTGCCTTTTCGCCGTTGTGACAAGAAACGCACCTCTCTTGAAGGATCGGGGCAATATCCCGCGTAAAGTCGGTAATTTTTTGAGTCTGGCACTGCCCTCGGTTGGCAGGCATCATCAAAAAACACAGCGGAATCAGAAGTAGCAGTAAAGGTTTCATTGGAATCGTAAGGTAGGGAAATGTCGGGCTAATAAACTCTTTCAACCAACGGTCAGTTTTCCGTTCTTTGTTGAGCGAACAGCCATTGATAGAACTCTGGATTCGAATACGTTGCAGTCCAACTGTCGTGGCCCACTCCTTGGTACTCGGTGTACTTCGCTGGCGAGCCAACCGCTTTGAGTGCTTCTATCATTTCGCGTGACCGAACGACTTTGACCGCTGTGTCGGCGTCACCATGAAAGCACCAAATTGGCAACCGCGAAAACTTGCTAACCATTTTCGGATCGCCTCCACCGCAAATGGGTGCCGCGGCTGCAAAAAAACCTTCGTACCTCGCGATGGCGTCCCAAGTTCCATAGCCTCCCATCGATAGTCCCGTCAAGTAAATCCGGTTTTTATCGACACCTGCGGTCTCAATCATTTCATCGAGAAGCTCCTTGGTAGTTGCCAAAGAGGGACTCGGTATGTCGGGCTGTGTACTCGTTTCCAAGGACCAATCCACGTCCGACCATTTTTGACCTTTTGGACATTGTGGAACAACGACATAACACGGATATTTTTCTCGACGCGCGGCATTGGCGAATTCTTTGGCCCCATGCTTGAGCGTGATCAAGTTGTCATCGCCTCGTTCGCCCGCCCCATGCAAAAACAAAACTAGCGGATACTTTTTTCCGGGACGGTAGTTGATCGGTTTCATCAATCGGTACTTGATCGGCACTTTGTTCGCCCCGACAAACTCGCGGGGCTCAAACAGTTGTGCAAGCACTTCGCTTTCCGTTTTTCCTGATTCTTTCGTTTCTTGTGCCATGGAGAAGTTGGTCGGTATTTGGATTAGAACAAGGATCGCAAATATCGCCCCTGTCTTTCTGAGTGCGGAATTTCGTTGAGCCATCGTAACTGGGCCTTGTAAGGAACGGACTTGTATTCGAATTTAGTCTGAATATCCAGCTATTATACCTGGGAAGCTCAATCCCCGCTATCGTTCGCTAGCTTTAGGCCCAGACTTCACGAACCGACTCCCGTACGTTACCCTGAACCGTTGTGAATATTCCACTTCAGTACTCCACTACGCTCCTACCCGCCATGCCAACCATTCGACAACTGCCAATCGGCTTGGTCAACAAGATTGCAGCAGGGGAAGTTATCGAGCGGCCCGCAAGCGTCGTTAAAGAGATGCTTGAAAACAGCATTGATGCCGGTGCTACGCACGTTGAACTCTCCGTAGAAGGGGGCGGAATCGAACTTATCCGCATCAGTGATAATGGCTGTGGAATTCCTTCCGATCAATTGGACCTTGCTGTTGCCCCACACGCCACTAGCAAGCTCCAGTCGAGCGATGACCTGTTCGATGTGAAGACACTCGGGTTTCGCGGTGAAGCTTTGGCATCGATCGCGGAAATCAGTCACCTTACTTTGAGAAGCCGCACCAGAGAATGCGATAGTGGCTTCGAGCTGTGCGTCAAAGGTGGAGAGAAGGAGCCCATTCGTCCTTGCTCGGCCCCCGTCGGTACCACGATCGAAATTCGTCACCTCTTTTTTAACACACCGGTTCGCCGCAAGTTCATGAAAACTTCGCAAACCGAAATGGGACACGTCACCGAAGCCTTCACGCGAATCGCGCTGGCCTATCCGCATGTGCACATGGTCCTGACCAACAACGAGCGAGTTCTCCACGACTTGCTCCCGACGGAACGCTGGTCAGAACGCATTCGAGCATTCTTTGGCGATGAAGTCGCAGATTCCTTGATCTCCATTGACCAACGCGATGAACGGGTTGGCATTCATGGTTATGTAACGGACCCAAGCGTATCTCGCAGCAACAATCGCATGCAGTATTTGTTTCTAAACGGACGCTACATTCGAGACAAATCGCTTCAACATGCCTTGGGCGAGTCCTACCGCGGCTTGTTGATGGTCGGTCGCATGCCCGTCTGCTTTCTCCATGTTCAAGTCGATCCCAAAACGGTCGATGTCAATGTCCACCCGACCAAGGTCGAAGTTCGCTTCGAGGATAGTGGAGCGATTTACACTCGCTTGCTTCATAGCTTGCGACACAAATTCCTCAACAGCGACCTCGTCGCCAAAGTACGAACACCGACGGCTTCACCAAGTCTCGCGCCATCGCTCGCAGAAGATCATACCCCGATTGCAACCTCGCATCACGTCTCCAACGAAGGTCGGGATTCCAACCTATTGAACTGGGCCAAGTCGAATGCAGCCGTCGCAGTCCCCGACTTTCGCCCCTTCGATGGCTCCAACGCAATGGGCTTTGGCTCTGCTAACCTCCAAAACGCTGCTCGTCCAATAGCAAGAATGGATGACCCTTTCTATTCCCCCGAACCGTCCCATTTAGGCATGCCAACCTTGGCATTGCAACGACATGCTCAGCACGCGGGTAGTGGCGGACCCGCAACGCTTGAACCGTGGCTTGCGGATCATGAAGCGAACGAATTCGCTGCAGCAGATCCGGTGCAACGCTTTGCTCCTACAGATACAATCGACGGCTCTCATAAGCAGCTTGGATTTCAGATTCACAATCGTTACCTTGTGACCGAAGACGATGCGGGCATGGTACTCATTGACCAGCATGCATTGCACGAACGCATTCTTTACGAGCAGGTTAAGACCAAGGTGATGTCGAAGTCGCTTGAGCGGCAGCGGTTGTTAGTGCCCGAGCCAGTCACCTTATCCGCCAACGAAGCTGCGGCCGCGATCGACAGCCGAGAGACGCTCGCCGAAATCGGCATCGAAGTCGAGCCATTCGGTGGTGACACAGTGCTCGTAACTTCATACCCAGCCATGCTCGCGAAAATGCAAATTGCCGAAATGCTTCGTCAAGTGCTTGAGCCACTCATGGCGGGCGGAAAAAAACCAGATGCCCGAGATCTTCTCGACGAGCTGATGAACATGATCGCTTGCAAGGCAGCCGTAAAAGCTGGCGACCGTCTTAGCCCCGACGAGATCACTGCGCTGTTGGAGCAACGGCACTGCTACCAAGACACGCACCATTGTCCACATGGCCGCCCGACTGCACTGTTCTTCTCGCGAGAGCAATTAGATAAGATGTTTAAAAGGACCTAGAGGTGCACAGTAAAGAGATCGCATCGGTGAGGCTGCCTCTACTTGCTCTTAGGCTCAATCAGTTCGACAGAATTTCATGGAGATAAAAATGATGCTTGCCTAACTTTCCGCCGTAATGGCCTCCAGTTATTTTCCGAACGCCACAGGACGGGCCGACTTCGCAGGCCGCTCGGATTCCAACTCGCATCGCTTGTGCAACGACCTCCGGCGACAATCCATCGATAACGAGCTCTAAGGCCGCGCTGGTATGATCCAAGACATAGGATTTGGTCTGTTCCCGAAGTGTTGGGCAAAAGGCGTCGTTGGTGGACGCGTTTAGCATTTTGTACTTGGAGCCTACCTTGGAGCCGCTGCGAGCGACACCACCTGGAAACGGAGTGATGCAATCTCTCAGACGCTTGATCGCGCTGACGGCGTAGTCGCAGGCGTGCAATGCGCCATGAATCGTATCGGCCAACACCAAGAAGTTGCCACCCCCGACGGCTCCTTGGCGACAAACAGTGTCTTGGCAAACAAACTCGCCGTCCATGACAGGAATCCGCCAATATCGCTCTTTGCCAATCTTTTTCGAAATTTGGTGACCATCGCCAAAGTATCGCAAATGCGAACCCATCGCGATCCGCTTTTCGCTGTAAAGTCCTGCAAAAACCGAAGTGCTCGGACAAGTCAAAACGCATTGGCCCACCCTGCGTACCAGCTGCTTTTCCAGCTCACTGCCCGAGACACTAAATAAGAGAATGGCCACGCCTGGCCGACCGTCTGGCGTTTCTTCGGATTCCAAGAAGCGTTCTATGCCCGCTTCGACCCCGCAACCAATTACGCTGGTGGCGAAGCCTGTCATGGCTTCCGCCGCTCGCCGCGCCCAGGTCGGTTCGGCTGCGGTAATGATAATTCGGGTACCTGTCATATCAAAGGCTTCCGCGAATGTATCCTCGACTTCGATTCCGTTTATTTGCATTCCAAGCCCAAGTTCAGAGAGAATCCTGAAAAATCTGGCCATCCCGTCTGGCCAACGCCTATCGGATTCGACCATAATGATAACCGATTCAGTTCACGCACCGGCACAATTTGCTGAATCTAACCTATCTCCCCAATCACCAAAAGCGACCTCTCATGGGCCGAATTGAACTTGGTTTTCAATACCCATGGTTTCTGTTGTTGCTTTTGATCATCCCGCTTGTGTGGTGGTTGGGGCTAAAATCCCTTGCCGGGCTCGGTCCATGGCGACGTGCTATCGCGTTGGCTCTTCGAACGGCCGTGATGCTCCTTATCATCTTGGCGATCGCGGGGGTGCAGTGGATTTGGTCCAGCGAAAAGCTGACGGTCATCTACTTGCTCGATCAAAGCGACTCCATTCCAGTTGCCAAACGGCAGCTGATGTTCGAGTACGCCATTCAAAGCGTGAAGGCGCACCGCCACGCCGAACGACAAGACCGAGCTGGCCTCATCGTCTTCGGCCGTGAAGCTGCGATCGAGATCCCACCGTTTGACGAAGCGTTGCCCAATATCAATCGAGCCGAATCCTTCTTTGGTAAATCCGATGCTACGAATTTAGAAAGTGCACTGAAGCTAGCGCAAGCAAGCTTCCTCGAGGACTCGGCCAAGCGGATCGTGATTCTAACCGATGGCAACCAAACGCTTGGCTCAGCAGAGGCGAGCGCTCAGCGGCTTAGCGAAACAGGCATTGGAATCGACGTCGTGCCGGTACGATTGGACTCTAAAACGGAAGTACTAGTCGAGAAGATCGATGTGCCTGGCTTTGTCCGACAAGGGCAAACCGTCGACGCTCGCGTCGTTATCAACCGCTACTGCGAGCCAGGCAACGAAAAAGACATACCGGGGAAATTGCGAGTTATCCGACGCATTGGCAATCAATCCGAGACGCTGGCCTCTGGCGACTACACTCTGGATCGCGATATCAATGTCATTCCAATCCCTCACAAAATCGAGGAGACAGCGGGCTATACCTACGAAGCTGAGTTCACAACGGATAGCGAAGCAGATGATACGATCACCCAAAACAATCGAGCTACCGCTTTTTCTTACGCTCGCGGTAAAGGGAAAGTCATGATGATTGAGGATGGTTCCAATCCTGGCAACTATCAGCAATTTGTAGATGCCCTTCGACGGAACGATATCGATGTCGAAGTTCGCGATACGCGGAATCTTTTTTCTAGCTTGGTCGAACTTCAATCCTATGACTCTGTGATTTTAGCGGGGGCACCTCGAACGACAGGTGACGACACAACTCAAATCGTCTCCTTTTCCGATGAGCAAATCGACATGCTGGTTCAAAGTGCTCAACAGTTTGGTATGGGTATTTTGATGTTGGGTGGGCCCGAGGCTTTCGGGGCTGGTGGATGGACCAATACCAAATTGGAAAAAGCTATGCCGGTTAACTTCGCGATTAAGAACAGCAAAGTTGAGGCCGTCGGTGCCTTGGCAATGGTAATGCATGCTTGCGAAATCCCGGAGGGGAACCATTGGCAGAAGATGATCGGCAAAGCGGCTTTAGAAGCGCTTGGGCCGAGCGATTATTGTGGCGTGGTTCAGTATGACATGTCGGGCGATAAATGGTTGTGGGGTGGATCGGCAGGCCTTCTACCCGTTGGGCCAAATAAATCCATGATGAAATCGAGAATGAATGCGATGACCCCTGGCGACATGCCAGACTTCGATTCAGCACTCACCATGTCGATGCG
>Ga0105045_10005462_pt1 | contig 11203 bp, 5 predicted proteins | sample MAT02_FD_78089 | JGI IMG/M metagenome (GOLD analysis project Ga0105045, IMG submission 78089) | Freshwater microbial communities from Lake Fryxell liftoff mats and glacier meltwater in Antarctica - MAT-02 (megahit assembly) | ecosystem: Environmental > Aquatic > Freshwater > Ice > Liftoff... | reverse complement strand
TTGAATTACGATACTCATTCGCAGGGACCGTGGATCGAGTCGTTACTGGCTCCTTTGTCCGCTGGTCTGGCGGGGATGGCTGGAGTCGAGTCACGACGCGAGAGGCACTTGACCCCCGCCATCGACCTTTTGGCCGGATGGTGTTTCGCAGTTCGAACCGAGATCTTTCGTGCCGTCCGAGGGTTCGACGAAGCATTGAACCTCTACTTCTCCGACACCGATTTCCAGCTGAGAATTCGCGATCATTACTGGGCCACAGCGATCCCCCCGTGGACAGTGGTCGCTGGCCTCCCGATCACTCATCTGTCTCATCGTACAGCTCATCAACTCCCGAACCGACAGGCAATGTGGACCGCAGACCGCGCCCGATTCTTGGCACGCTGGCGGAGGAATCACTAAATGCATCTCCTGCAGGTTTGTAACGTTGGACAGATCGTCGGCGGGACGGCAGCGTGTGCTTGGAGCATCACGCGCGCTTTCCCCGACGCGAAACACTCCGTCGTTTTTTTATCGCGTGTTGAAGGAGTGACCCAGAACGCCTTCCAGCCGCATGAAACCCACCATTGGTCGCACTGCACCTCGAAAGCCATCCAACAGATCAACCCCGACCTCGTGATACTGCACAACGTGTCCTCGGAGAACGCCAGCCTCTGGAGTGGGGCATTCACGATTCAATATGTCCACTCCGCCGGTCGTCGTCTGCCCGCTGACCAGACGATCTACTGTTCGCGATGGCTCGCCGAGCAATGTCGCGCCGAGTCGAAGTCGGTCGTGTGGCAAGGCGTCCCGCGGCCTCCTCAACCCGCTCAGCCCCGGCGAAAGATTCCGGGGCGCCTTCGCATCGGCCGAATCTGCACGCCCTCTGCCCGCAAATGGCCCGACTGCTTGCCAGCGTTCTATACTCCGCTGGCCAGTCAGCATCCCCATGTCGACTGGGACTTTGTCGGCTGCCCTCCCGCGATGCAACCCGCACTCTATTCTGCCTGCCAAGGGCGAGCCACATTCCTCCACGCAGCCTGGCTGGCCCGATCGCATGTCTGGGAGTGGGACGCCTTGCTCTATCACCACCCCACACTGACCGAGTCCTTTGGCCGCACTCTCGCCGAAGCCGCCCGCGCGGGGTGCATCCCGATCGTCGATGCCCGCGGCGGGTTCATCGAGCAACTCGATGTCATCGGCGGTCGCAGCTGCCGTACAGCACTCGACTTCTCGAACGCAATCACCGACTTCGCCGACCCGGAGTCGCGACTGCGTCTCTCGAAATCGGTCCAGCAGCTGGCCAACGAGCAATTTTCGTTGAGCGCCTTTCGTAAACGGTTAGGATCGCTGATTCTCAACCTTGCCCAGTGCGGGTGCGACTGATCGCTCTTCCGTTCGTGGTGCTTCCATATCCCGTTGAGCGGAATAGACTCCCGTTCCGCTCAATCGATTGGCTGCGAAACAGCTGATCGCAAAGTAGAGTATCGACTCGCATCCAAACAGTTCCGCTGCCATCACGGTGCAGGCGAGTGGAGTGTGAGTTGCCCCCGCAAAGACCGCGACGAAACCCATCGCAGCCAGGAAGTCGATCGGCACTCCAAACCAGAACGCAAGGCGATTCCCCAACGCGGCACCGATAAAAAACAGCGGCGTCGCCTCGCCCCCTTTGAATCCGCTCCCCAACGTCACTGCTGTGAACAGCAGTTTCCACCACCAGCCCCAGGGGTCGACACCTCCCGCATGGAAGGCATTCACAATCGTCGCCGCTGAGGGATTCGAAGAAGAGACCCCCAGCCCCAGGTAGTCGCGACTGCCGACCCAGTACACCAGCGCAATCACCATGAAGCCTCCGACAGCCGGCCGCAGGATCGGGATCGAGATCGTTCGTTCGCCGAGTCGCTGAACCCCATGCGTCATCCCGGTAAAGAGCCGTGCGGTCAGACCAAACAGCACTCCGCCCGCCAGGCAACTCAAGATCAATCGGCCACTGAGCGGACTCAATCCCAGCGTCGCATCTTCGGCGACCAGGCTCCGAATCGTATAGGTCGTATGTTCAATTCCCCACGCGGCACAGACCCAGTTACTCACGAGCGCGGCCAGCAGGCACGGGAGTATGGCTCGCACCTCAACTCGCCCCAGGACCGCAACCTCCAGCGCAAAGACCATCCCCGCCAAGGGGGTCCCGAACACGCCGCCGAAACCCGCTGACACTCCGGCCATCAACAGCCAGCGCAGTTCACGAGGCGACAAACCAGGTATCCTCCGAGCCAGTCCCCCCGCGATACTCCCCCCGATCTGCACAGCTGTCCCTTCACGTCCGGCGGAGCCACCGAAGAGGTGCGTCACGAGAGTTCCGAAGAGCACAAACGGGGCCATTCCGAATGGCACTCCGTGGTCCGGGTTCTTGATCTCGCGAATGACCAAGTTGTTGCCCGAGTTGATCTCAAGACCGACACGCAGCGAGAGCCATCCGAGTCCGACACCCGCCAGCGGAAGGAACCACAGCCAGCTCGGCTGGTCGATCCGCAGACGAGTCACCACATCGAGCAGCCCGAGAAACAGAGCACAGGCCGAGCCGATTAGAACGCCCAGAACTCCACTAATCGTCGCCCACCGGAATATGCAGACCATCCGCAATCGAATCTCATGAGCCAACATCGGGAATGTCACTCCGTCATGAGGGTTGAGGCAAGCAGAGTTCAATACAGCATTCGCAGGGTTTCGTCGCGCGAGTGTTGGCAATGTCGCCGGAATCTCCGAGTCCGATGTCCCAACGCCCGCACCTCGGCCTCGGCGATGAGTGCCCCCACGTCATCGTCGTTCGATAATCACAACTGTGCTCGGCAGGCCGCGCATCCCCACCGGATTCGGACACACCGGCGACAATCACCAAGTGCGTCTCGCATTCCCGCCCCCCCTTAATCCTCCGGTCGCTACGAAAAACACCCGGTCGCTCAACAGTGAGCCACCGGGTGTTTTTGATTCTGCGGTGCTGAAGTGATTAGCGTGCGAGGAACGCGACGACCACACCGGCATTGACCGGCAGGCTGATGTCAGCGGCACTCGGAACGGTGGTCACGACGGCCTTCAACTCGTCGCGGTCCATCGAGACCCAGGCACAATCGTAACTCTGTGCAGCAGCTGTCAGCTGAGCGTAGAGCTCTTTCAGATTGGGGCGGTTCTTGACGGTCACGATGTCCCCGGCGGAAACCTGGAACGATGGGATCGTGACGGTGCGGCCATTGACCTGGAAGTGACCGTGAGCCACGCCCTGGCGAGCCTGCATGCGGGTGATGGTGAACCCGGCACGGCGGACGGTGTTGTCCAGCCGACGCTCACACTGCACCAGGAGATGATCCCCGGTGTTGCCCTTCATGCGACGGGCTTTGGCGAAGTAACGACGCAGCTGCTTTTCACGCAACCCGTAGTAGTGCTTGATCTTCTGTTTTTCATTCAGGGCTGTCCCGTAGTTGGACAACTTCTTCCGGCGGGTCGCTTGGCCCGGTGGATACGCCTTACGCTCGGAAGCTCTGACGGCTCCGGCGCTTTCGTAAACCTGAAAGTTCAGCCGGCGATTAACGCGAGCCTTTGGGCCAGTGTAACGCCCCATGTGCCATGTCCCTTTCGTGCCTCCGGAGACCTCTCCAGAGCGGGCTGCGTGATCGCAACCGCATCGATCTCTGACTGGGAATCCGGTCAGTGTGACTGCCGGTCCGCCGACCCTGAGCACCAGTGCCCAGGCACCCGTCCTCAAGGGGAAGCCGGTATTATTGCGTGCCGGAGAGCATCATTCAAGGCAATGAGGCGATCTCATGAAAAAACGCACGTAACTGACATCCTACGCGCGGCTTGCAACATTTCACGTTGATCGGTGAGGCATTTCCATCTGTTCTCAGGAAGCAGTAGAATCCGAGACATGACTCACGATCCGATCAACAAAGTTCTCGCTCGATTGGCTGAACTTGTCCGCAATGGACAATTTGATCAAGTCGAGACGGATACGTTGGAGATCAAACCCGTCCCTCATGATTCTCAGAGTTGGAAAGAGATCCACGAGTCTGTCTGCTCACTCCTCAACACGAGAGGCGGTCTGATCCTGGTTGGGATCAAAGAGTCACAAGTGAACGGTCAGAACGCCTACTACTTCTCGGGTTGGCAATCCCAAGCTGAGCCCAAGATCAAAGAAATCCCGAGCCTGTTCAAGGATCGCAAAGGGCACGCCGTGCCTGATCTGGCAGAATACATCAACTCCCCCAGAATTGTCGATTTTCCCGGGGGTCAACTCGCAATTCTGTCGGTGAGCGAACTCCCGGCGGACCGGAAATTCATCTTTTACGAAGGCCAGGCCTACAAGCGAATCCTGACAGGGGACCACAAGATCCCTCAAACAGAGATTGAGCGGCAAGACGAGTATCAAGAGGAGTCATTGCAATCCCGAGAATTGCGGGTCGTTGAGGGAACCTCGATTCAGGACCTCGACCTCGATCGGCTCAACGATTACATCACACGTCTCAATGCTCCTCGTCGAATTGAGACCCTCAAACCCGATCTGGGATCGGCCCTCTCATTTCTGGAGCGTAAGTGCTTTATCAAGAACGGAGTGCCGACCGCTCTCGGATTACGCGTCTGTGGCACTTTTCCAGCTGACCATCTGGGGTTTCGTTGCCATGTCCACGGATACGTGGACGTTCCTCAACTGATTGCTCAAGACAAGCAAGACCTAATCGACAACATCCTGCCCTTAATGGAAAGCAGTTTGGCACACGTCCTGAGAAACATTCACGTCGGAGTCAGTGTGGAGCATGGCGGAACCAGCCGCCCTCAATACCCAGAGGAACTGCTTCGAGAGACAGTCAAAAATGCGTTGGCACACCGTGACTACACTCTGAACCGACAGGCCATTCTCGCCATTTGTCCCGGTCAGCACATTTCGATCTCGAACCCAGGACGCGTTCGCAAGCAGCTCCTGCTTGAGAACCCCAGCAGCGAAACCCCGCTCTATCGCATTCTTCCGGAAGCGAAGCCCAGAAACCCCAAGCTGGCCGATGTGCTGCGTGTCTTCCGAAAATGGGAAGGACGAGGAATCGGAATGGCCACCCTCGTTGACCTCTGCTTGCAAAACGAGATCGGCCTCCCGTATTACATCCTCAAGCAGGAGGATGTGACTTTGTATTTACAAGCAGGCCAGCTTCTGGATGATGGAATGGAAAGACACATCCAGTCCTTCGACGGCTACATCGCGGAGAAGATGAACGGACAAGCCTTGACCGTCCCCCAGAAACTGGTCCTCGCTTACCTCATCAAATCGGAACAGGCCGATCAGCGAGTCCGGTATACGATTCTGCTCACTCCGGACAACAATCACTTCAACGAGGTCCATGCGCTCGAGGCGGCGGGGCTCATTCTCAAGGACAGTGCCAGCACTCCCACACAGCCGATTTATCTCGCAGACCGACTTCTCATGCGCACATCATTTGTCCCCGAGCTGCGAGTTCTCTTTGGTCTCGGGTTCGACTCCCTGAGCGAGTCACTCAAAGACATCTGGGGCGTTGTCTACCGTTTCAATCGCTTTTCGAGGGAGAGGCTGGTGAATGCGAAATCGCTAGTTTCACGCTGTGGCACATGCAGGGGGAAAGAGATGATATTCGTGCCTTCGATGCCTTCTATCGCAAGGTTCGCCTCGCATTCAACACGCTGTCCAAAAAGGGCTATCTCGTCAAACAGGCGGGATCTCATGGATACCTTCTGGGGAAAAACCCAGGTTTCGTCCCCTCCGCCGACGCGGGATCGCAAAATTCAGCCCCCCTTGTGCGACTCATTGTCCAACCCCCGAAGACTCCCCGGAGAAGCCCGAATGAAGTGGATTCGAATTGCGGCCTTAATCTGTCTAGGACTGAGTGGTCAGGCGGCCTATGCCGAGAACTGGGCCGAGTGGCGGGGGCCGCAGCACAATGGGATCTCGACCGAAACCGGAATCGCGACCAGCTGGGCCAAAGACAAGAACGTCGCCTGGAGTGTGAAGCTGCCCGGCCAGGGCGGGGCGACGCCGGTCGTATGGGAGGACCGGATTTATCTCACATCGTCCGAGGGCGACGACCTCGTCGTGATGGGCATCTCCACTGCTGGGAAGGAACTCTGGAAGACCAAGGTTGGAACCGGAAACAAGGACGCCCGCGCGGGAGAGGGGAACTCCGCATCGCCCTCGCCCGTAACCGACGGGAAGCACATATGGGTCTGCTTCGGAACGGGGGAATTGGCGTGTCTCGACCGCGATGGGAAGATCGTCTGGCACTTTAATGTGGAGGAACGGTACGGCCAGATCGACATCCAGTTCGGCATGACCTCCACCCCGCTGCTGCACGACGGGGCTCTCTACTTGCAGCTGATTCATGGAACGATGCAAACGGACTACACGGTGGGCAAGATCGTGCGATTGGTCGCCGAGACGGGCCAGGAGGTGTGGGCCGTTGATCGGAAACAGAACCCCAAAGACGAATGCAAACACGCCTACAGCTCGCCGATCATCATGCCGGGGAAGAATCCGCATTTGATTTCCCACGGCGGTGATTGCACGGTGGGGCACTCTCTGGAGGATGGACACGAGTTGTGGCGGCTGGACGAACTGAATGGACCGTCGCAGTACAACAAGAACCATGACACGACGCTGCGGTTTGTGGCCTCGCCGACGGCAACGGAGGAGTTCGTCGTCGTGCCGACCGCTAAGGGAGGCCCGGTGCTCGGCTTGCAGGCCAGCGAGCTCAGCGGCGACATCACAGGCAAGAGCCCGGTTCGCTGGGTGGGCGAGCGGACGCCGGATGTGTCGTGCCCGATCATCCATGAGGGGCTGGTCTATCTGTGCATGAACGATGGCCGGTTGCTCTGCGTGGAGCAGGCCACGGGCCAGGGGGTCTATGAGAAGCGGATTTATAACGCCCAGTACCGCGCTTCGGGAGTCGTCAGCGAGGGCCACCTGTATCTCACCGCCCGCGATGGCGTCTGTACCGTCGTGAAGCTGGGGCGGGAGTTCGAAGTCCTGAGCGAGAACGAATTCGGCGAACCCCAGACCGCCTCACCGGCGATCTCGAACGGCACGCTCTACATGCGGACGTATGACGCGCTCTACGCGATTCGGGAGAAGTGAGAAGAGAGTTCAAGAAGTTGCCAGTGATCAGTTCTCAGTGTTCCGGCTCCCCCGTTGAGCCGCGACGCGAAGGCTTTCTGTAGCGGAGCGCTGTCCCCCCCCATGCATTCATCCGTCACACGATTCCTAAACTCATTGTTGCTCATCATTCTCGCGGTGACTGCTTCTCGCGGTACGTCCGTGGCCGCTGCGGACTTCGGGACCGAGATCCGTCCGATCCTGGAAGAGCACTGCATCCGTTGTCACGGGGCGGAGAAGCAAGAGGGCGGGCTACGGTTCGATCAGCGGGCGGCGGCGCTCCGCGGAGGGGACAACTATGCCCCCGCCATCGTTCCGAAGTCCGCCGAGACGAGTCCGTTCTGGCTGTTCGTCAGTCGTGACGATGCCGACCTGAAGATGCCGCCGCAGGGGCCCCAGCTATCCGCCACGGAGCAGCAGTTGTTGAAGGAGTGGATCGACGCCGGGGCCGATTGGCCAGACGCCTTGGCCGACTTGTCCGAGAAGTCCTCGCACTGGTCGTTCCAGCCGCTCGTGCGGCCCGAGGTTCCCGAGCACGCGACGGGCCACGAGATCGATGCGTTCATCCGGGCCAAGCTCGTCGAGCATCACTTAACACCAAGCCCCCGCGCGAACCGTCGCACGCTGATCCGGCGACTCTCGTTCGACCTGCTCGGCCTCCCGCCCAGTCCCGAAGAGATCGCAGCCTTTGAATCCGACACCAACCCGCTCGCGTGGGAGAAGCTGGTTGATCGGTATCTCGCATCACCTCAATTCGGCGAACGAGCCGCCCGGTTCTGGCTCGATACTGTACGCTTCGCCGAGAGCGATGGCTTCGAGACCAATCAGCCGCGCCCCACTGCCTGGCGGTATCGCGACTACGTGATCAACGCCTTCAACCGCGACTTGCCCTATGACCAGTTTGTGAAAGAGCAGCTGGCGGGGGACCAACTCGGGGCGGGTGCGGCGACGGGATTCATTGTCGGGGGAGCTTGGGACCGCGTGAAGAGCCCGGACCCCGTACTCACCGCCCAGCAGCGGGCCGACGAGCTGCACGATATGGTCAGCACGACCGGCTCGGTCTTCCTCGGACTGACAGTCGGCTGTGCCCGGTGTCACTCGCACAAGTTCGATCCGATTCCGCAGACCGATTACTACGCGATCAAGGCGACCTTCGAAGGGGTCATGCACGGCGAACGAACGATCGACACGACTCGATCCGCCGAGAGCCAACAGCGAGCGGCTCAGCTGCAAGCCGAGATTGCCACGATCGATGCCCAGCTGCGCGAGTTCGAACCACTGGCGACGTTGGGAGACACTCACTTCATCCAGCCGACCGATACCGAACGGACAGTTCAGTTGCATCCTCAGCCTGCACCGGCGATTGCCCCCGGCACACGGCGCGGGGCCGCACAAGATCCGGGTGTCGGGTCTCAATGGCCGAATCTGAGCGCGGGGTACATGTACTGGAAGTTGCCACCGAAGACCGATGCGTTTGGATGGAAGCCGAAGCTCAGCGGGAGCTATCGCTTTTGGGTGTCATGGGGCTGCGGGCACAAGGCCCACTCGACCGAGGCGGTCTATCTGCTCGACCGAGATGGGGATCTGTCGACGACAGGGGACCAGCAAGAGTTCCTGCGGGCGAACCATCAGCGGTTCGCCGACGCCAGTGATGAGATTCCCGAACTCCCGCTCTGGAGTGGCCTCCAAGACGGTGGGGTTTTGGAGCTGACCCCCGACAGCGTGGTGCTGCTGCGGCAAGGGGACCAGGACCAGAACGTCACAGCCGATGTAGCAGTGTTCCAGGCCGTGGCTCCGACGAGTGTGATCGAGGATCGCCCCGCCCTGCGAGTGCCGGTGACGCGCGCTCTCAACATCGAACGGTTCGCGCCCGTGCGGGCGAAGCATCTGCGGTTCTCAATCCTCGCGACCTCCGATGCGGAGCCGTGCATCGATGAACTCGAAGTGCTGGCGAGTGTTACTAAATCTGTGAGCGGCACGGCGCTAGCCGCCGGCTCTGGTGAGCGTGACAAGGGTGCAGAGCTGGAGGAAAAACAGACAGGCATGTCTGCTCCACTCGCCCTCCCGGCCCGCCCATTGGAGAACATCGCGCTCGCCAGCGCGGGAACGAAGGCGACAGCCTCGGGGACTTATCCCAATGCGGAGATCCACCAGTTGCAGCACATCAACGACGGAATCTACGGGAATTCAAAGTCGTGGATTTCGAACGAGGTCGGACGCGGTTGGGTCGCGGTGGAGTTCGCTGAGCCGCACGAAGTGAGCGAAGTCCGGTGGAGTCGCGACCGGGCGACTCCTCCTCAATACGCCGACCGCGTGGCGACTGAGTATCGGATCGAGACCTCACTCGACGGGGATACCTGGACAGTTGTGGCGACGAGTGGCGACCGCCTCCCCTTGGGAATGGTCGTTCCGGGTGGTCGACTGATTCGCGCCGAGGGGGCCGATGCACAGCAGCAATTCACTGAACTGCAATCGCGACAAGTGACACTCGCAGCGGAACTCGCTCCGCTCATCGAGCAGCCGCAAGCCTACGCCGGGCAGTTCGTCGCGCCGGGGCCGACGTACCGGCTCACGCGCGGCGACGTGACCCAGCCGAGCGAGGTCATCGCTCCGGGGTCTCTGTCCGAGTTGGGGCAAGCGGTCTCTTTGCCAGTCGATGCCCCCGAAACGCAGCGGCGAGCCGCTTTGGCCGATTGGATCGTGAGCCGCGACAACCCGTTGACCGCGCGTGTGATCGTCAACCGGTTGTGGTTGCAGCACTTGGGCGAGGGGATCGTCGACACCCCTTCGGACCTCGGAGCGAATGGCGGGAAGCCGACGCACCCCGAGCTGCTGAATTGGTTGGCGTGCGAGTTGCTGGAGCCGTCCCAGGCGGGGGCGGCTCCGTGGAGCTTGAAGCGGATTCACCGGCTCATCTGTTTGTCGGAGAGCTACCAGCAATCGAGCGAGCCGCGTGAGGAGGGGCTGGATGTCGATGCCGCGAGCCGACTTCTATGGAGGTTTCCGCCCCGGCGGTTGGAGGCCGAGGCGATCCGCGATGCAATTCTGGCAGTGAGCGGGGAACTCGACTCCCGACAAGGTGGACCGGGGTTCGATCTCTTCGAAGCGAACACGAACTACGTCAAGGTCTACAACTCAAAGCGAGACTTCGGGCGCGACGACTTCCGCCGCATGATCTACCAGTCCAAGCCCCGCATGCAGCTGGAGGACACCTTCGGCACGTTCGACTGCCCCGACGCCGGGCAGGTGACACCGAAGCGGACCAGCAGCACGACGGCCCTGCAAGCCCTCAGCCTGCTCAACAGCCCGTTCCTGCTCCAGCAGTCGCAGGCATTTGCGAAGCGAGTGGAGGAGTCATCGACTGGCTCCGCTGCAGCCCGCGTCGATCGAGCCTTCCAGATTGGGCTGGGGCGAACGCCGACTGCGGATGAACGTACCGCCGCTGTCCTGTTCGCCAATCAATACGGGCTCCCCATGCTCTGCCGGGCGATCTACAACACGCACGAGTTTGTGTCGGTGAGGTAGGGCGAAGTCCTGGCTGTGAATATGTTCGGCCCTCCTCGTAGCGACCTTCGCCAGAAGGTGGGCCAGTGCCAAACAGTGTTGATTTCTGCTCGGTTCCCCAGCCCAGCGGGCTTTGATTGAATGGTCGATCCCCAGTTCGAAGCCCCCGGTCACTCGCCCACGTTCTGGCGAACGTCGCTACGGCGGAATAGCGGCCCGCCCGATTGTTAAGTCACTCGAAGTCTCGTCCTCCCGACGAATTGTTTACCTTTTTTAGCCACGCGATCAATGCGATGTCACGCAGTCGTCGGGACTTTTCGTTCTCTCAACAGGAGGAAATCACCTATAACAATCGCATGAACGCCACACCCTCGCCTCTCGATGATGTCTCCCGCCAACTTCTTACTGAGGCCGAGTGGGGAGTGCTGGGCACTCACTCGCACGGCCATGCAGGGTTCCCCTTCTCCTCGATGGTTCAGTTCGCGTTGGACTCCGAAGGGCGACCGCTGTTCCTGCTGAGCGGGCTGGCTGAGCACACGCAGAACCTGCGACACGATCCCC
>Ga0105045_10005458_pt1 | contig 11206 bp, 9 predicted proteins | sample MAT02_FD_78089 | JGI IMG/M metagenome (GOLD analysis project Ga0105045, IMG submission 78089) | Freshwater microbial communities from Lake Fryxell liftoff mats and glacier meltwater in Antarctica - MAT-02 (megahit assembly) | ecosystem: Environmental > Aquatic > Freshwater > Ice > Liftoff... | reverse complement strand
TGGCGCGAGCCGTGCTGCTTCATCGCCTCGGCGTTCTCGTGCGCGGTTTCGTGTATATGGCAGTGCACGACCAGGTCGAGCTGGTCGGACAGCATGCGGATGCGCTCGAACGCCGCGTCATTCACGGTGTAGGGCGCATGCGGCACGAAGCAGGTGGACACCAGCGGGTTGCGCCGCCAGTTGTCGTGCACTTCCAGGCCCTTCTCGAAGTACTCGTCCTGGGTTCGGGCCCAGGCGGTCGGAAAATCGATCACCGGCAGGCCCACCAGGGCGCGGAAGCCCAAGCGTGAATACGTGGCGGCCTGCACGTCGGGGAAGAAATAGTTCTCGGCGCAGCTGGTGGTGCCGCCGCGCACCATCTCGGCCACCGCCAGCTCGATGCCGTCGGCCACGAACTCCGGGCCGATCACCTGCCCTTCGATCGGCCAGATGTGCTGCTGCAGCCAAGTCATCAGCGGCAGGTCGTCGGCGACGCCGCGCAGCAGGGTCATCGGGTTGTGGCAGTGGGCGTTCACCAGCCCGGGCACCAGCACCGAGCCGGGGCGGCTCACCACTTGGGCGGCCTGGTACTGCGCGCGGGCCTCGGCCCGCGGCAGCACCGCCACGATCACGCCGGCGCTTACCGCCACGGCGTGGTCTTCCAGCACCACGCCATGCGGCTCGACCGGCACCACCCAGCCCGCTTCGATCAGCAGGTCGCAGGCCTGGGGAGCGGCCGGGGCCGGCATGCGGCTACTTCACCCGGCCGACGTACTCGCCGGAGCGGGTGTCGACCTTGATGATCTCGTCCTGGTTGACGAACAGCGGCACCCGCACCACCGCGCCGGTTTCGAGCTTGGCCGGCTTGCCGCCGCCGCCCGAGGTGTCGCCGCGCACGCCCGGGTCGGTCTCCACGATCTTGAGCTCGACGAAATTGGGCGCCTGCACCGCGATCGGGGTGCCGTTCCACAGCGTCACCACGCAGGTTTCCTCGCCCTTGAGGTAGTTGCGGGTCTCGCCCACGCCGGTCGCGTCGCACTGCACCTGCTCGAAGCTTTCGGCCTGCATGAAGTGCCAGTACTCGCCGTCGGTGTAGAGGAACTGCATGTCGGTGTCGACCACGTCGGCGGCCTCCAGGCTGTCGGTGGCCTTCATGGTCAGTTCGACCGTGCGGCCGGACTTGATGAAGCGGTACTTGATGCGGGTGAAGGCCTGGCCCTTGCCGGGCTTGACGTACTCGGTGTCGGTGATCACGCACGGTTCGCTGTTGACGATGATCTTCAGCCCGTTCTTGACGTCGTTCATGCCGTAGCTGGCCATGCCTTGCTCCTGGGTGTCTGGCCGGGCCACCCGGTGCGGGGCGGCGGCACGGCTACAATGGGTGATCTTTGCGGGACCCAGTGAGTCCCGTCCTAGCCCGATATGATAACCGCCCAGACCCCTTCGCCGCAGCCAGACGCCCCACCGCTCCCCGTCCGGTGGCAGCAGCTTTGGCGGGACGCCATCCGCGAACCGGCCGAACTGCTGGCGCTGCTGGGCCTGCCGGAGCTGGCCGGACGGGTGTCGGCCCCGGCCACGGCGCAGTTCGCGCTGCGGGTGCCGCGCGGCTTCGTGGGCCGCATGCGCCACGGCGACCCGCTGGATCCCCTGCTGCGCCAGGTGCTGCCGCTGGACGACGAGGACCGCGTGGTGGCGGGCTTCGGCCTGGACGCGGTGGGCGACCTCGACGCCCGGGGCGGCGCCGGCGTCCTGCACAAATACGAAGGCCGCGCCCTGCTGGTGGCCACAGGCAGCTGCGCCATCCACTGCCGCTACTGCTTCCGCCGGCACTTCCCCTACGGCGAGGAAACGGCGGCCGCGGGCCAGTGGCGCGAGTCGCTGGACTATCTCGCGGACAACCGGTCGATCAGCGAAGTGCTGCTGTCGGGCGGTGACCCGCTGTCGCTGTCCACGCCCAAGCTGGCCGAGTTCACCGACGCCCTGGCCCGCCTGCCGCACGTACGCCGGCTGCGCCTGCACACCCGGCTGCCGGTGGTGCTGCCCGAGCGCGTGGACGCGGCGCTGGTGGCCTGGCTGGCGGCCCTGCCCCAGCGCGTGGTGGTGGTGATTCACGCCAACCACGGCAACGAGATCGATGCGTCCGTGGCCGCCGCGGTGGCCCGGCTGCGCGGTGCCGGCGCCACGGTGCTCAACCAGGCCGTCCTGCTGCGTGGAGTCAATGATTCGGTGCCGGCGCTGGCGGCGCTGTCCGAGCGGCTGTTCGATGCCGGCGTGCTGCCCTACTACCTGCACCTGCTGGACCGGGTGGCGGGCAGCGCCCACTTCGAGGTGCCTGCGGACGAGGCGCGGCAGCTGCATGAGGCCCTGTCGGCCCGGCTTCCCGGCTACCTCGTGCCCCGGCTGGTGCGCGAAGTGGCCGGGGCACCGGCCAAGCTCCCGGTCTGAATGGTTTTCCCAAGCTGAGTTTTGGTATTGTCTTGATTCCCCCCGCAAGCCCTTGATGGAAAAGGACACCCCTCCATGGCACAGCAGGATGCCGTTCTCCGCCTGCTCCTGGTCGAAGACCAACTCGAAGACGCCGAACAACTGATCAGCCTCCTCAGGAATGGCGGCATCGCGGTGCGTCCGCAGCGCCCCGAGGACGAGGCGGACCTGGTGCGCCTACTCGACTCGCAGAGCGTCGACCTGGTGCTGGCGGCGGCGGACGCCAAATACCTGCCGCTGGCCACCGTCGTGCAGCGCGTGACGGCGTCGGGCAAGGACATCCCCATCGTGGCGTCCACCTCGGTGCTGGACGAAAAAACCGTCATGGCCGCGCTGGCCGCCGGCACCCGCGACATCGCCCTGCGCACCCGCCCCGAGCACGTCCAGGCCGTGGTGCGCAACGAGTTCGCCGCCCTGCTGGCGCGCCGTTCGCTGCGCTACCTCGAGGCGTCGCTGCGCGAGACCGAGCGCCGCTGCGACGCGCTGATCGCGTCGTCGCGCGACCCGATCGCCTACGTGCACGAAGGCATGCACATCCGCGCCAACGAAGCCTACCTGGAAATGTTCGGTTTCGAAGGCTTCGACGAGATCGAGGGCCTGTCGCTGCTCGACCTGATCGGCCCCAGCCACGCCGACTCCTTCAAGCAGGTGCTCAAGAAGATCGCCAAGGGCGAGTCGCCGCCGCGCCAGCTCGACCTGCAGGCGCTGCACCCGGACGGCAGCACGTTCGATGCCGTGATGGAGTTCACCAGCGCCACCTACGAGGGCGAGTCCTGCCTGCAGATCGTGTTCCGCCAGCAGACGGTGGACGCGGAAATGGTCAAAGAGCTCGACACCCTGCGCCAGCGCGACTCGCTGACCGGGCTGTTCAACCGCCAGCACTTCATGACCGAGATGGAAACCGCCATCGTGCGCGCGGCCGAAGGCAAGAGCCACCAGGCTTTCCTGCTGGTGGAACCGGACCACTACGAGAACCTGATCGGCGAGATCGGCCTGGCCTCGGCCGACGACCTGATCAAGGGCTTCGCCGAGCGCCTGCAGGGCGCGCTGGACCCCGACACCCTCGCCGCCCGACTGAGCGACCACGGCTTCGCCGTGCTGTGCCTTTCGCACGACCACACCGCCAGCCTGGCGCAGGCCGAGCGGATCCGCGAAGCGTTCCACGGCCACATCCTGGACTTGGGCGAGCGCTCGGTGAACCCCAGCGTCAGCATCGGCGGCGTGCAGGTGGGCGAGCGCATCGCCAGCGTCTCGCAGGTGATGAGCAAGTCCAGCCAGTGCCTGGCTTCGTGCATCGGCATGGGCGGCAACCGCATCGAGATCTTCGACCCCGCCGCGCGCGACCGGGCCGAGGAAGAGCGCATCCAGGCCTGGGTGGAGCGCATCCGCGAGGCGCTGGCCAAGGACCAGTTCGTGCTGCACTACCAGCCGATCATCAGCCTGACCGGCGCCGAGGAAGAAAACTACGACGTCTACCTGCGCATGAAGGGCCCCGGCGGCGAAATCATCCCGCCGCTGACCTACCTGGCCATCGCCGAGGAACACGGCCTGCTCGACGACATCGACCGCTGGGTGGTCAAGCGGGCCGTGGCCGTGATCAGCGAGCGCCAGAAAGCCGGCAAGCACACCAACCTGTTCGTGAAGGTCACGCCGGCCTCCCTCGTGGAAGGCGGGCTGGAAACCTTCATCGCCGAGCAGCTGGCCGCCAACGCGGTGCCGGGCGACCGCCTGGTGCTGCAGATCCCCGAGTCGAAGGTGTTTACGCACCTCAAGGCCGTGCAGTCGTTCCAGGCGGCCGTGGCCGCCCTGGGCTGCCGCGTGGCGCTCGAACAGTTCGGCACCGGCCTGAACTCGTTCCAGATGCTCAGCCATTTCGACCCGGCGATTCTCAAGATCGACCGCGGCTTCATCACCGAGATGGGCAAGAACGCCGAGGTGCAGAAGCAGGTGCGCGACATCGTCACCAAGGCCCACGCCGCGGGCAAGCAGGCGGTGGCGGAGTTTGTTTCCGACGCCGCCACCATGAGCGTGCTGTTCTCGATGGGCATCGATTTCGTGGAGGGCAACTTCCTGGCTGCACCCGGCCCGACCATGAACTACGACTTCGGCTGAAGGACGTTTTTTGCCACGGATTGGCTTGCTTTCAGGTGCGCACGGTATCGGACACCGCCGGGGCGTCGCGCAGGGCCTGGATGCGCTCAGCCAGCGGCGGGTGGCTCATGAACAGCCGCTTGAAACCACCACCGACGCTGCCCGAGATGCCGAACGCGCGCACCTGGCTGGGCAGCGTGCTCTGGCCGTAGGTGCTGGCCAGCTTCTGCAGCGCGGCGATCATCTTCTCGCGGCCGGCCAGGTTGGCGCCGCCGGCATCGGCCCGGAACTCGCGCCAGCGGCTGAACCACATCGCGATGATCGAGGCCAGCGCGCCGAACACCATGTCGAGCACGAACACGATGGCGTAGTAGGCGATGCCGCCGCCCTCTCGGTTGCCGGTGAGCCACGAGTCGATAACGCGGCCGACGATGCGCGCCATGAAGATGACGAAGGTGTTGAGCACGCCCTGGATCAGCGCCATCGTAACCATGTCGCCATTGGCCACGTGGCTGACCTCGTGCGCCAGCACGGCCTCTGCCTCGTCGCGGTTCATCGCCCGAAGCAGGCCGGTGGACACCGCCACCAGTGAATTGTTGCGGCTGGGGCCGGTGGCGAAGGCGTTGATCTCGGGCGCGTCGTAGATGCCGACCTCGGGCATCTTGATGCCGGCCGCCTCCGCCTGGCGGCGCACGGTGTTGTAGAGCCAGGTCTCGGCCTCGTTGCGCGGCTGGGTGATCAGCTGCATGCCGGTGGTGCGCTTGGCCATCCACTTGGAAATGGCCAGGGAAAAGAACGCGCCGCCGAATCCGAAGACCGCGGCGAACACCAGCAGCGTGCCGTTGTTGCCCAGCGTGATGCCGAACACGCCCTGCAGGACGCTGAGCACGATGCCCAGCAGGACCACCACGGCCAGGTTGGTAGCAAGGAAGAGCGCGATACGCTTGAACATGACGGGGTTTCCTGGGTTGAAGAACGCTGCGATTCCGCAGCCAGTGGGTTAAATGTACGCTGTACGCGTGAAATTCAAGTCGCCATGACCCCGAATCCTCGCCCCCGCGGACGATTCGCCCCCTCCCCCACCGGCGACCTGCACCTGGGATCGCTGGTGGCGGCGCTGGGCAGCTGGCTGCTGGCGCGGCGGCGCGGCGGTGACTGGCTGGTACGCATGGAAGACCTGGATCCGCCGCGCGAAGTTCCCGGCGCAGCTGAACGGCAGATTCAGGCCCTGGCCGCCTTCGGCATGACGTCGGACGAACCGGTGCTGTGGCAGAGCCGGCGCGGCGATGCCTACGCCGACGCGCTGGAAGGCCTGGTGGCGGCTGGCCTGGCGTTCGAATGCCGCTGCAGCCGCAGCGACCTGGCCGCAAGCGGCGGCATCCATCGCACCTGCGTGGCGGGCAGCGGTGCCCGCCCCGCTTCCATCCGGCTGCGGGTGCCGGAGCGGGTGGTCACCTTCGACGACGCGCTGCAGGGTCGCCAGGCGCAGTCGCTGGCCACACAGGTCGGCGACTTCGTGCTGCGCCGCGCCGACGGCCCGTGGGCCTACCAACTGGCCGTGGTGGTGGACGACGCCGCGCAGGGCATCACCGACATCGTGCGCGGCGCCGACCTGCTCGACTCCACGCCCCGGCAGATCTTCCTGCAGGGGCAGCTGGGCCTGCCCACGCCGGCATATGCCCACCTGCCGGTACTGGTGGACGCCGAGGGCCAAAAGCTCGGCAAGTCGCTGGCCGCAGTGCCGGTGGACCCGGATGCGCCGCGGCCGGCGCTTCTTTCCGCCTGGCGATTCCTGGGCCAGGCGGGCCGGCCGTTCGCCGGCAACGGCCCGGTCGAAACCGCGCTCGGACGCGCGCTCGCCGAGTTCCAACCGCACCGCATTCCACGCGTCGCGCGCGCCCCCGTGGATGCCGCTGTTGGCGGCGCTGACGCGGAAACGTAAGCCCGTTCCGGCAGAAGCCGCGCTTGCTTGCGCGCCGCGCCCTGCTGGGCGATGCTTCAGGCCCCATCGTCGCCGCCCCGGCGCGAACGTCCCGGTGCCCGACATGCCGCCAGTGCGCATCATCAAGAAGTATCCGAATCGTCGCCTGTACGACACGGAGATCTCGAGCTACATCACGCTGGAAGACGTGCGCCAGCTGATCGTGGACCGCGAGGAGTTCATGGTCCGCGACGCCAAGTCCGGCAACGACCTTACGCGCACCGTGCTGATGCAGATCATCGCCGAGCACGAAGAGCACGGGCAGCCGATCTTCAGCGCGCAGATGCTGACCCAGGTGATCCGCTTCCGCGGCGATTCGCTGCAGGGCGTGATGGGCAACTTCCTCGAACGCAGCCTGCAGTTCTTCCTCGACCAGCAGCAGCAGTTCCGCGGCCAGATCGGCAGCCTGGTGGGCCAGGCGCCGTGGACGCTGCTCAACTCGCTGGCCGAACGCAACATGGAGCTGTGGCGTTCGTTCCAGCAGGGGCTGGGCTCAGGCGCGGCGCCGCCGACCAAGACCCCTGCCACCAAGGCGCGTTCCACCAAGCCCAGCAGCAAGGCCAAGACCCGGTGAGTGCGGCGCGGCGCATCGCCCTGGTCACCGGCGGCACCGGTGGCATCGGCCGCGAAACCTGCCGCCAGCTCGATTTCGCTTCGGCGATGCACGGCCTGGACGTCACCTTCGTGGCCATGGACGTCACCGACCCGGCCGGCTGCGAGCGCGCCATCGCCGCCATCACCACCAGCCACGGCCCGGTGGACGTGCTGGTGAACGGCGCCGGGATCACCCGCGACGCGGTGCTGCGCAAAATGACCCGCGAACAGTGGGACCAGGTGCTGTCGGTGAACCTCGACAGCGTCTTCACCCTGTGCAAGCTGCTGGCCGAAGGCATGTGCGAACGCGGCTGGGGCCGCATCGTCAACATCAGCTCGGTCAACGGCCAGACCGGCCAGTTCGGCCAGACCAACTACGCCGCGGCCAAGGCCGGCATGCACGGCTTCACCATGGCGCTGGCGCGGGAAGTGGCGCGCAAGGGCGTCACCGTGAACTCCATCAGCCCGGGCTACATCCGCACCGCCATGACGGCGGCCATCCCCGAGGAAGTGCAGCAGCAGGTGCTGGCGATGGTGCCCACGGGCCGCATTGGCGAACCCGCCGACGTGGCGCGCGCAGTGGTGTTTCTGTGCGCGCAGGACGCGGGCTACCTCACGGGCGTCAACCTGCCGGTCAACGGCGGCCTGTTCATCAGTTTCTGAGCGCGGCTCAGAGGTCGCGCACCACCCGCAGCCCCAGGCGCGCATGCGTGGTCGCCGCCGGCGTGGATTGCCGGTAGGCCGAACGCGCGCGGTCGAGCGTGCTGGCCCAGGACGCGCCGCGGATCACCCGGTCCTCGCAGCCGGGGTTCACCCAGGCGCTGCCGTCGGCGGGCGCGCGGCGGTAGCTGTCGTGCCAGCAGTCCTGCACCCACTCCGACACGTTGCCCACCAGGTCGAAGGTGCCGAAGGCCTCCGGAGGATAGCTGCGCACCGGCGCCGGCCCCCAATGGCCGTCGCTGTAGCCCGCGATGGCGTTTGACCAGCGCCGCTTCAGCGCCGACTGGTCGCCGTCGCCGGTGAGGTTGCCCACCACGCGGGTGGGCACACCTTCGCCCCAGGCGTAGGCCTCGGCGCGGCTGCCGCGCAGCGCGAATTCGAACTCGGCTTCGCTCGGCAGGCGGTAGCGCTCGCCGGTTTGCGCCGACAGCCACGCCACGTAGGCTTCGGCGTCCTCGAAGGCCACGTGCACCACCGGCAGGGTCGGCCCGGCCGGGTTGCCCGCGTGGTCGCGGCGCCAGTCCACGCCGGAGTGTTCGCTCATGGCGCCGCCGCGCTCGTCGTACACCGTCGAGCGGCCGCGCCGCGTGGCCAGGCTGCGGTAGCGCGTGGCCTGGACGAACCGGCCGAACTCGGCCACGGTGGTTTCGCCGCGCGCCATCGCCAGGCCGCGCGCGAACGCCACGTCGTGGCGCGGCCCCTCGTTGTCCTGGCGCCCGGGCTCGCCTTCCGGGGAGCCCATGCTGAATTCACCGTGCGGCAGCACCACCATCTCGGGGCCTTCGCCGCCGGCGGCCAGCGGCTCGCGGAACACCTGGCCGGGACGGAAGCGGCCGTAGTGACGCGCCAGGCCGATGCGTTCGTTGAGCGCGTCCAGCCCGCGGGCCTGCAGCGAAACCCGTTCGGCTTCGGCCAGCCGGCGTGCGGCCAGCTCCAGGTCCAGGGCGTCCACCGCCGCATGGCCCTGCGCGAGCAGTTGCTCAGTGCGGGCCTGGCGCAGTTCGACGATGCGCGCGGCCATGTCCTGCAGCGCCGGGGACGCGGGCAGGATGCGCGCGGCGTCGGCCTGCAGCCGTTCGGATGTGGCGTAGTCACCCTGCTGGGCCGCCGACAGCGAGCGGTTGAGGTGGTCGGCCTGCAGCCGCGCCAGCCCGTCCATCGCCGGGATGAAGTCGGGGAAGGCCTGCAGCGCCTCGCGGAACGCCACGACGGCACCCTTGCCTTCGGGCTTGAAGATGCGGCCGGCGGCGAAGCGGGCCTCGCCGCGGCGCACCAGCGCCTGGGCACGCACGGCGGCCTCGAGCGCCTGCCGGTAAGAAGCCAGGCCGGCATGCTGCGGCAGGGCGCGCACGATCACGCGCTCCACCCGCTGGCCCTCGGCGATGCGGCCCTCGGCCAGCGCGGCGCGTCCCTGCACCAGCATCAGGTCCACGATGGCCTGGACGCCGGCGGTGGCTTGCGCCTGCGCCGGGTCCGTGGCCAGCACGCCCAGGTAAAGCTCCAGCGCGCCCGGCCCGACGTCCGCGGGCACGGCGTCGCCCGCCTCCGCGGGCATCGGCGCGGCGTCGGGCGTCAGCAGCCGCCCGGCCTCCACGGCATCGGCGGCGGCGCGCAGCGTTGCGCGGAAACGGGCGGCGGGCACGGCTTCGATCGCCGGCGTCCACGGCGCAACCGCTTCGGCTTCGGCCGCCAGCGGCTCTTCGACGTCGGCTTCCAGTTCGGCCGGGTCCACGGGCGTCATCGCCGCCGCGTCGGCGGCCGGCGCCTCGTCCACCTTTCCCCCGCAGCCCGCCAGCAGGGCGCCGGCCAGCAGCAGGAGCGGGGTCAGGATTCTTGGCGTCGTGGTCATCACTTCCCGATGGTACCGGAGGCCGAAACGACGTGGGCGGGCCGAAGTTGGGCTAAGGTGCCGGCTTCCCGTCACTGCAGCCCTGCCCTTGAGCCTCTGGATAGATACCCCGCAAGCCCTGTCCGAACGCCTCGCCCGCTGGGCCGGCGAGCCCCTGGTGGCGCTGGACACTGAATTCATCCGTGAGCGCACCTACTACCCGCAGCTCGCCCTGGTGCAGCTGGCGGTGCCGGGCGACATCCTGCTGGTGGACCCGCTGGTGCCGGGCATGGACGACGCGCTGCGGCCGCTGCTGGTGGACCCGGCCGTGACCAAGCTGATGCACAGCGCCAGCGAGGACCTGCAGGCCCTGATGCGCGGCTGCGCCGCCCTGCCCGCACCGCTGTTCGACACCCAGGTGGCTGCGGCACTGGCCGGGCTGGGCGCGGGCCTGGGCTACCAGAAGCTGGTGGAACAGGTCACCGGCATCGCCCTGGCCAAGGGCGAGACCCGCTCGGACTGGCTGCGTCGGCCGCTGAGCGCTTCGCAGCTCGAGTACGCCGCCGACGACGTGCTGCACCTGCATGAGGTGCATGCCCTGCTGGACCGCAAACTCACCGAACTGGGCCGCCACGCCTGGCTCAACGCCGACGCCGAGCGTTCGCTGCGCGGCGCCGCCCAGGAAGGCGAGGATCCGTGGCCGCACCTGGCCGTGCGCAGCACCCAAACCCTGGACGCCGACGCCCAGGCGCGCCTGTGCCGCGTGCTGCGCTGGCGCGACATCGAAGCGCGCGGCAGCGACAAGCCCAAGAGCTGGATCATCGACAACGAACTGGCCGTGGGCCTGGCGCGCCGCCCGCCGCGCGACTTCGGCGAATTCAACGCCTTGCTCGACCGCCACCCCAAGTCGCCGCGTAAGTCGCGCGCCGAACTGTGGGCGTTGGTCGAGGCGCCGCTGGGCGACTCCGATCGCCAGATCCCGCTGCTGCGCCCCGACGCCTACGACAAGCAGACGCTCAAGGCCATGCAGGAAGCCGTGGTGGCGGTGGCCCAGGCGAACGGCCTGCCCGAGGGCCTGCTGTGCGCCCGCCGCCACCTGGAGGCGCTGCTGGAGGGCCGCGGCTGGCCCGACGCTCTGGCCGGCTGGCGTCGCGAGCTGCTGGAGCCGGCGCTGGCGCCGTTTTTGCCCAACGGGTAGCCATGGGCGCGGGGCATCCGTATAATTCGCGGACCTTCTGTGGGGGGGTAGCTCAGCTGGGAGAGCGCATCGTTCGCATCGATGAGGTCGTGGGTTCGATCCCCATCCTCTCCACCAAGTTTCCAAAGGCCGGGCTGCATGCCCGGCTTTTTTTTGGTTCTTCTTCCAGGTAAGGGGACTGGCGCCGGCCCCACCGCGAAGGCGAGGGTCACTGCCTGCTCAGTGAAGCCGTTATTTCGCAGCCAGTGACCCTCGCCTTCGCGGCGCGTCCGGTGGCCATCGTTGGGTGAGTTGGACGGAAGGCCCGTGGCCGCGCGCTCTGATGCTTGCG
>Ga0105045_10005457_pt1 | contig 11209 bp, 7 predicted proteins | sample MAT02_FD_78089 | JGI IMG/M metagenome (GOLD analysis project Ga0105045, IMG submission 78089) | Freshwater microbial communities from Lake Fryxell liftoff mats and glacier meltwater in Antarctica - MAT-02 (megahit assembly) | ecosystem: Environmental > Aquatic > Freshwater > Ice > Liftoff... | reverse complement strand
GAGTTGATCATCAGTAAACGGATGGACGACCTGCTCGAAGAACTGAAAGGTAGCTATGATGTGATCCTGATCGACAACCCGCCTGTGGGCCTAGTAACGGACGGCATACCGATGATCCAGCGGGCCGATTATCCGATCTACATTTTCCGCAGCGACTACAGCAAGAAACAGTTCGTGCAGAATGTTGATCGTCTCATTAACGAGAATAATATTACCCGGCTGAGCACGATCTTGAATGGGGTCGATATCGAACGCAACAAGTACGGATACAATTATGGCTATGGCTACGGTTATGGCTACGGCTACGGACAAGGGTACGGTGGCGGCTATTACGAAGAGCAACGTGCCAAGGGCAAGGGGTGGTTCAGTTGGCTGACACGGAACTCATGAAAACATCCGCATTGACCGCCATAGAGGGACCAGTGATCATTGAACCCAAGATCTTTGGTGATGAACGAGGTCATTTCCTGGAAACCTTCAACGAAAGGAGCTTGCGCGAAGCAATAGGTCTGGATGTGTCGTTCGTACAAGACAACGAAAGCCTCTCACACAAGCATGTGCTGCGAGGCCTGCATTTCCAATTGGACCCTCAGGCTCAGGGAAAGTTGGTGCGGGTCGTCCATGGATCGGTGCTCGACGTCGTGTTGGACATCCGGCCCGAAAGCCCGACTTACGGTGAGCACTTGAAAGTGAAGCTCGACGGTGTTACGAAACGTATGCTATGGGTACCGCCAGGATTCGCCCATGGCTTCGTTACCTTGGAGAACAATACGCTCTTCGTGTACAAGTGTACCGCCTACTACCACCAGCCTGCGGAGCGCACGATACGATGGAATGACCCCGACCTAGGTATCGATTGGGGGGTGACCGACCCACTGGTGAGTGAGAAGGACAGGAACGGAAGATCGTTCCGAAGCAATTGGGCAGCAGCCGAGCAATGACCCTGAACGGCATTGTGATGTACAGCAGTAACCAGCTCTTCCTGATCTACTCAGGGCTCTTCTTCGCAGCCCTGGTCTTCAGCCTGCTCATCAATTCGGTGTTCATGCGCTTCGCGCGTACGCTGGGCATGCGGGAGCAGCAATTGGCCATGGAGCGTTGGAGCAACCGCACCAAACCCGCATTCGGGGGCATCGGCTTCTACATCGTGTTCCTAGTGTGCTTTGCATTCTATGGCGTCCTGTTCCCAGGCCTTGCGCTTGACGCTTTGCGCCCTGAACTCCTGGGCCTGCTGGCAGCCACATCCTTGGGCTTCCTGATGGGGCTCGCCGATGATGCCTACAACACCAGACCCCTGCTTAAATTCACTGTGCAAGTGATGTGTGGTGCCATACTCGTTGCTACGGGCACTACCATCCAGATCTTCGACCATCCGTGGGCCAACGCGCTGCTTACACTGCTTTGGGTAGTGGGTATGATGAACTCGATCAACATGCTGGACAACATGGACGGCATTACGACCGTGGTGTCCATGGCCATCCTGATGGCAGGGATAACCATTATGGTACTGACCGGATCTATCGACCCTGTATTCATGCTGCTGATGGTAGGCACGATGGCAGCTCTGGGTGGATTCCTCTTCTTCAACTGGAATCCATCGCGCATGTTCATGGGCGACACAGGTAGCCAGTTCCTTGGCGTATTCCTGGCCTTCATCGGTATCCGCTTCTTTTGGAATGCCCCATCACCCTTGGGCGAGCTAGAGCCCATGCGTCAATTCACAGCAACGATCCTCGTGTTCCTGCTGCCTCTTTCGGATACTACGATCGTTTCCATAAACCGCATCGCTCGAGGCAGTTCGCCATTCGTTGGTGGCCGCGACCATACTACCCATCACCTCAGCTACGCCGGATTCAGCGATGGCCAGGTGGCTCTCACCTTTATCGCTGTCGCGCTATTCAACGTATTCCTCAGCTACATCATCTTCCGATTCGTGACCATTTGGCAGAACATCCATACCGTGCTGTTCGTTTCCTACTGCCTCGTGGTATTCGGCACGTTGTTCGCCCTCACGCGTTACACTAGACCTCCTGTGGAATGAACGGACCAGCTCGAATAGCTTCGCGTACTGCGCTTTGGGTGATAATGCTTCTCGCGGGCACTGTAGGTCTGCACCTGCTCACCTTCTCCACCTCCGTCGATGGGGGTGATCTGGACCACCAGCGGAACTTCAACGATGGGTACAAGGTGTTCTCCTTGACTCTGCCCAATGAACTGAATTTCTGCAACGAAGAGGTCCCGCTCGAACGGCTGGATGTGCGCGAACGGCTGGACCGTGAATTGCTGGTGAACACCTATTGGCAGAGCAACACGCTCCTGGCCCATAAGCGTGCAGCACGGTGGTTCCCCTTGATCGAAGAGTTGCTGCGTCGCAACGGTGTTCCTGACGACATGAAGTACCTGGCACTGATCGAAAGTGGGCTCACGAACGTGGTGTCACCGGCCGGAGCAACAGGGTACTGGCAATTCATGAAGGAAACAGCCCTGATCCATGGATTGGAAGTGAACACCGAAGTGGACGAGCGCTACAATGTGGAGAAGAGTACGGAAGCCGCGTGCAAGTACTTGAAAGAGGCCCATACGAAATTCGGAAGTTGGGCGATGGCCGCAGCGGCTTACAATTTGGGGCAAGGTGGAGTGAACAAACAAGTGGGACGTCAGCAACAAGAGAACTACTTCGACCTGCTGCTTCCGGAGGAAACGTCCCGATACGTGTTCCGCATCATGGCCATGAAAGAGATCATTCAAGATCCGGAGCGCTATGGTTTCCACATTCGGCGAAAGGACCTGTATCCACCCTACCCCACTCGATCTGTAGAGGTGAGCGGCCCGATCGAAGATCTTACGGCTTTCTCCCAGCGGCACAACACGACCTACAAGAACTTGAAGTTGTTGAATCCTTGGCTGCGCGACACCAAGCTCACGAACAAGGAAGGTCGCACATACATTATCCTGCTGCCCACCGAAGGCTTCGATCAGGCCACGATGGTCAACGAATAAGCCGCCCCGCCCCCATTCCCCTTGGATACGCTGAACGCTCCGGATGTCCGGATCCCCGACCATTCTGAAGCCGACCACATCGAGGTGCTCGGCGCTCGGGTACACAACCTGAAGGATATCGATGTTCGGATCCCCCGGGACCGTCTGGTGGTCATAACCGGACTCAGCGGAAGCGGAAAGAGCAGCTTGGCCTTCGACACCATTCACGCCGAAGGGCAGCGCCGGTATATCGAGACCTTCAACGCGTATGCACGCCAATTCCTGGGTGGCATAGAGCGGCCCGATGTGGACCTGATCAGCGGCCTTAGCCCGGTGATAGCTATTGAGCAGAAAACAATTAGCCGGAACCCACGGAGCACGGTGGGTACCATTACCGAGATCTACGACCTGCTTCGCTTGCTCTTTGCCCGCGTTGCCGATGCCTATTCGTATGTGACCGGCGAACCCATGGTGCGCTACACCGAACAGCGCATCGTGGAACTGATCCTGGAAGCCTACGATGGCCATGAGGTGCTGGTGCTATCACCCTTGGTGCGCGGGCGAAAAGGGCACTATCGCGAACTCTTCGAACAGCTCCTGCGCCAAGGCTTCCTGCGCGCCCGTGTGGATGGGGAAGTGATCGACATTACGGGAAGGCCACGTTTGGATCGCTATAAGGTCCACGACATCGAGCTCGTGGTGGATCGCTTGAAAGTACACGCCACGGGCCGGAAGCGATTGGCCGAAACCTGCGCCGCAGCCCTGAAACAAGGCAAAGGCAACCTGATGGTGCTGGATGCCAAAGGCGGAGAGCCACGCTACCTGAGCAAGCACTTGATGTGCCCTACCAGTGGCATCGCGTACGAAGAACCCGAACCGAACCTCTTCAGCTTCAACAGCCCCTATGGCGCCTGCCCCCGCTGCAGCGGCTTGGGCCAAGTGACCGAGGTGGCCTTGGACAAGATCGTTCCGGACCGCGGCAAAAGCGTGAAGAAGAGTGCCATTATTCCGCTTGGCGCCTACAAGAACACGTGGGTTTTCAAGCAGATCGAAGCCGTGCTGGAACACTACGGCCACGACTTGAACACGCCCATCGCCGAAATGGAGGACGCCGTACTTGGCGCCTTGCTGAACGGCTTGGACGATCCGATCCGGGTGCGCAGTGGCGTTGGACTCAGTGATCGCACGGTACAGTTCGATGGGATCATCCCTTTCATCTTGGAGCAGGCGGTAGAGGGGCCGAAGACTGCACAGAAATGGGCCAGCAGCTTCACACACATGGTGACCTGCCCCGAATGCAATGGCAGCCGGCTGAAGAAGACAGCGCTGCATTTCAAGTTGGGGGGCAAGAGCGTGTTCGAACTCACCAACATGTCCATCACCGACCTGAATGGGTTCATGAGCGCCTTGATCGATCGCTTGGATGAGAAGAAAGCCACGATCGCCCGCGAAGCTGTGAAAGAGATCACGGCCCGCACTCGCTTCCTGCTGGACGTGGGCTTGGAATACCTGACCCTGGATCGAAGTGCGCGCACCCTGAGCGGTGGTGAGGCGCAACGGATCCGCCTGGCCACCCAGATCGGCAGCCAACTGACCGGGGTGCTCTACATACTCGACGAACCCAGCATAGGCCTGCACCAACGCGATGACCAGCGTTTGATCGGCAGCCTGCGAAGCTTGCGCGATGGAGGCAACAGCGTGCTTGTGGTGGAGCACGACAAGGAGATGATGATGAGTGCCGACCACCTGATCGATATAGGACCCGGCGCTGGAGAACATGGCGGCAGGATCGTGGCACAAGGGGACCCGCACCAGCTTGCTTTGGGCGACAGCACGACCGCACGCTACCTGCGCGGCGAACTGCGGATCGAAGTCCCGGCAACACGCCGCAAGGGGAACGGGAAACGGCTGCAACTGCGGGGCGCCAAGGGCAACAACTTGAAGGATGTGGATGTGGACCTTCCGCTGGGCACATTCATCTGCGTTACCGGTGTAAGCGGAAGCGGCAAGAGTACATTGATCGGCGATACGCTGTATCCCTTGCTCAGTAGGCATTTCTACCGCAGCGAGAGCCAGCCCTTGGCCTACAAGTCCATTAGCGGACTGGAGCACATCGACAAGGTGATCGAAGTGGACCAAAGCCCGATCGGAAGGACACCGCGCAGCAATCCGGCCACCTACACCGGCTTGTTCGACCACATCCGCGAACTTTTCGCACAGCTACCAAGCGCCAAGATCCGCGGATACAAGGCAGGGCGCTTCAGCTTCAATACGCCCGGTGGACGCTGCGAAACGTGCAAAGGCGCAGGTGTGCGCACCATCGAAATGAACTTCCTGCCCGATGTGGCAGTGCCGTGCGAGACCTGCCGTGGCAAACGCTTCGACCGAGAAACGCTGGAGGTGCGCTTTAAGGGGCGCAGCATCGCGGACATCCTCGCCATGCCGGTCTCCGAAGCAGCCCTCCTGTTCGCGGACATCCCCCGGATCAGTGACAAGTTGCGCACCCTGCTCGATGTCGGCTTGGGTTATGTAACGCTCGGGCAAAGCAGCACTACCCTCAGCGGTGGCGAGGCCCAACGGATCAAGCTCGCAAGCGAACTCAGCAAACGCGATACGGGAAGCACATTCTACATCCTCGACGAACCGACGACCGGCCTGCACTTCGACGATGTGAAGCAGCTTATCGTGGTCCTGGACCGTTTGGTGGATGCTGGCAATACAGTGCTTGTGATCGAACACAACCTCGACATCATCAAGGTGGCCGACCATGTGATCGACATGGGTCCGGAAGGTGGCGGTGGTGGCGGCACCGTGGTGGCACGCGGAACGCCCGAAGAAGTTGTCCTTATGGGACGCGGCCACACCTTCCCCTTCCTGAAAGCGGAATTGGGGTAGGATCGCAGAGTAGGTCATGTGTTCCGTTCCTCCCGATGGAATAATCAAGATGGAGCACGTGATCGAACCACGGCGCACGCTTTCGATCGCATTCGTTATCGATGCACGACCGTTGAAAACGAAATGCAGCATCCTTGGATCAAGGACAAGGATCCCGTTTCCTTTGACCGTTGATCATTGAAACGAACGCCATGAGAAAGACACCAAAAGTCCAGGAGGACAGCGAACGCAGGATCTTGAAAGCGTTCAAGCGGAAAGGGTGGAGTGAAGTGAAGGCCAACGACAGTTGGGCCATCTTCAAGATCATGAGCGAATTGGTCGAAGGCTTTGAGGCCATGCAACGGATCCGTCCTTGTGTAAGCATCTTCGGCAGCGCCCGCACCAAACCTGATGCGACCGAATACGCCCTCGCGGAAGAGATCGCCTTTCAACTTACAGGCAATGGATACGGTGTGATCACCGGCGGCGGACCTGGCATCATGGAGGCTGCGAACAAGGGTGCCCAGCGCGGCGGTGGAACGAGCGTTGGCCTCAACATCGACCTGCCTTTCGAGCAACAACCCAATCCGTACATCGACAAGGAGAAGAGCATCAACTTCGACTACTTCTTCGTGCGCAAGGTCATGTTCATCAAATACTCCCAAGGCTTCATTGTGCTGCCCGGCGGATTTGGAACGCTCGATGAACTCTTTGAAGCGCTTACCCTGATCCAGACCCAGAAGATCGGGCGCTTCCCCATCATCCTCGTTGGTAGGAAGTACTGGCAAGGGCTGTACGATTGGATCAAGCAGACCATGGGCGAGAAACACCACAACATCAATCCAGAGGATCTAGAGCTGTTCAGCATCGTGGACAAGCCGGAAGAAGCGGTGGCCGCCATCAATGCGTTCTACAGCAAGTACATGCTGAAGCCGAACTTCTGATCAGGCACTACTTAGGATGTGATAATGTGGGGATATGTGGAAGTGAGCTCACCTCATTCTCAAGCCACTTGCGCATCTCCTCATCTTCACCTCTTCTTATTCCCTTATTTCACATCTTCCCTTCATTTTCACGTCGTCCTTAACATAGCCCTGTTGGTATTCCCCTCGCATGGCCCGCCGGTCGCGGCTTTGAGCGCGGATACATTTGACCGCACCCGTGCACCTTGCGTGCATTCCATACTGCAGCCTCCATGGTGAACAACCTAGTGCTATTGATCAATCTCGTCGGTCTCCTCCTGATGGAAGCCTTCATGGCCGACCTGAGCATCACACAGAATGTGCCTGCGAACTTGGAACCGGGCAGCGAGGTCAGAGTCACCGTCACGGTCGACAAAGGCGATCTCACCGGCTTCGCAAAGCTCCAGCTTGACCTTCCTCCAGGACTTACCATCACCGCCGTTGAGACCAAAGGCGCGTCATTCACCTTCGCGGACCAGAAGGCGAAATTCATCTGGATGGCATTGCCTTCTACGCCATCGTTCAAGATCACCTACACCTTGACCGCACAGGCCGATGCGTCAGGCCCCAAGCAGATCGCGGGTCGCCTTTCCTACATCGAGAACAACGAACGCAAGACCTACGATCTTCCGACCTCTACAGTGGATCTGGGTGCTGGAGGCAAGACCGCCGCTATACCTGCTGCTCGTGTAGAAGAGCTGGATGAGGATGCCATCAATTCCAATGACCTCGTTTCAGCAGGAGGTGGTGCACCAGCGACGGGCCTAATGCTCGCGGTCTTGGACCAAGCTTCGGGCGTTGCTCCGATACAGGGAGCTGGTGGCGTATCCGGCACCCGCACCATTACGCCGATCTCGGAAACAGAGATGACGGTCGAGGTAGTGGTCACCAAAGGCGACATCCGCGGTTTCGGGAAACTACAGGAATCCGTGCCCGAAGGCTTTACCGCCATTGAGAAGACCAGCGATGAGGCCATCTTCACGGCGCAAGATCGTACCATCAAATTCGTGTGGCTCAACTTGCCTGCGCGAAACACCATCACTGTTGTTTACAAGTTGCGTGCGAATAGCCGCTCAGAGGGCTTGTATGCCATTGATGGCGAGTTCGGCTACCTGCTGAATGACGAGACCCAGAAAGCGGTTTTGGGCACCAGCAAATTCTTTGTTGGCCCCAAGGCCTTCGAAATGTTGGCGCAGGATGAATCGAACATGGGCATGCTGGGTGGCGAAGATGGCCAATTGGCGTTGCGGGAAAAGGAGCGCAAAGAAGCCGAGGCCAAGGCACGCTCTGAAGCAGATGCCCGCGTAGCTGCTGAGGCAAGGAAACAGCAGGAGCGTACACCGCCAGTAGCGAAACAGGAACCTCCAAAGCCAACGACCACAGCGCGCATCCCAGCTCCTGAAAAAGGGGTGAGCTACAAGGTGCAGATCACTGCAGGACATCGGGAGGTGGGGCGGAGCTACTTCCAGGCAAGACACCGGTACGGTGGCGAGTTCAGTATTGAGCGCCACCAGGGATGGGTGAAGTATGTGGTCGGTGGTTATTCCAGCTACAAGGAAGCGCGTGACCAACGCGTAAACTTCGTTCAAGCTGGTCATGAATTCCCCGGTCCATTCGTAACGGCCTACAACGATGGAGAGCGCATCACGGTGCAGGAAGCCCTGATGCTGAGCAAGCAGCAATGGGTACAGTGATGATCTGAACCGCAACGGATGCGACAGCCTCGTGCATTTCCCGCTACGATAGGCAGCCAAAGGAATCTTCGGCTGTTCGCATGGACCACCTTCCTGTTGCTGTTCGCCTTCTCCCTATTCGGCCAAACAGATACCACGCAAAGCCGAACATCCGGTCTGAAGCCCACGATCGGGCTGGGCGTAGGCATGTTCGCATTCTACGGCGATGTCGGGAAGAACAATGCTACATACAGTCCGCTTGTGTCCCGGGTCGGATTCGAGTTGCGCGCCACCGCCCCGATCACACCTTGGCTTGAAGGCGGCTTCTATGCCTTGCATGGCCGCCTTGGTGTGAATGAACGGAGCGCCACACGGAACCTGAATTTCGAATCCCGCATCACGGTCGGTGGCTTTCAATTCCGCTACAACTTCCACCACTTCCTCAACCCGAACCGGGTAGTAGAACCGTTCGTCACCTTGGGCTTCGAGTCCGTGGAATTCCTTACCAAAACAGACCTCTACGACAGGCAAGGGCGTGAGTACAATTACTGGAACGATGGCAGCATTCGGAACATCGCCGAGGATGCGGCGAACGCAGAGGACGCTGTGGTCATCCAGCGCGATTATATCTACGAAAGTGATGTTCGCGAGCTGAACGCCGATGGCTTCGGGAAGTATCTAGAACGCACATGGGCCATTCCTGTTGGCGTTGGTGCGCGCATGGATCTGGGAGGTGGATTCGACCTTCGGATCTCGACCACCATGCACCATACCCTATCCAACAAACTGGATGGTATTACAGAGCAAAGTATCGGGAATAGAGCAGGCAATAGTCGCAACGATCGCTTCCTGTTCACATCCGCATCCTTGGGTTTTGCGATACCAATGGAACGGAAGCCGAAAGTGCTGATGACCCCGCTATCGTCGGAGGAACTTGATCTGATCGTGCTGAATGACGACATTGATGGTGATGGTGTGCTCGACCTCTGGGACAATTGCCCCAACACGCCTGCAGGGGTTGCGGTGGATACCTTCGGCTGCCCCCTGGATGGTGATCAGGATGGCGTGCCGGACTATTTGGACGACGAGTTGGAGAGTGCCCCTGGAGCGATCGTGAATGCCCGCGGCGTAACGATCGACGATGATGCGCACCTGCGTGCCATGTTGAATTACCTGGATTCAGGCAATGTACACATCGTGAATTCACGCCGGGAATCCTTTGGTCCTATGCCACCCCGTCCGGTCGCGCCCAAACGGGTCTACGTCGTAAAGGTCGGCACTCAGGTCGAGGGCATTTCCGAGGAGGTGATCCAGCGTATCCTCAGCATACCGGACGTGCGCACCATGGAAAGTGGTGATACGACATTCTATGTAGTGGGTAACTACGATGCCATTCCTGAAGCACTGCGTCGCGAACTGGAACTGAGGGGCATGGGCATCGAGAGCATCGTGATGGTCGAAGAGGGTGGAAAACTGGTGGATGTGTCAAAGGAATTGGCTGCCGAGCGCGAGAAGGTGCGCGGTATGGGCGCCGGGGACGACAACCGGGATATCATCATTCGGGTTCAGCTCGGAGCTTTCCGCAACAAGCTTTCTCAGAACATCTTCAAGGACATTCCTGACCTGGTGGTGATCAAGGGCGAAGATGGTTTGACGCGGTACTACACCGGTTCGTTCAAGGATGTGAACAAAGCCGCTGCGCACAAAGTGCAAATGCTGCTTGGTGGCTTTGAAGGTGCCTTCCTGGTGGCCTTCAAGGAAGGGAAACGCATCAGCATGCGTGAAGCAGGTGCGCTGCCCACAGGACCAGAAGACCTGCGCACCTTGCCAAGCGGAAGCGTGAACAGGTCGCTGCTTCGCTATAAGGTGCAGGTTGGCACGTTCATGGGGAACATTCCGATGGATACGATGGGCAAGCTCATCGATCTCGGTGATGTGACTCCTGTTACAAGTGCTGACGCGGTGCGCTACTTCTACGGAACATTCAAGGACCGCCGCTCTGCGGATGAAGCCCGACTCGCTATTCAGGCTAAAGGGTTCGGCGATGCCTTCGTGGTCGGCGAGCTCAACGGGCGAATCATCAGTGCTGACGATGCGGACCGGCTCCTGAACGAGCCTTGATCGTGTTCCGACTCTGGTTGGAGCCGTTCAGAAAGTGTCTGTCAACTTCGTGATCCGGAAACAATAGGATCTTGGAGCGTACCGTTGTTCAGCCAGTCCTGTACCTTCCCCCTAACCTTAAACTACCACCATGCATCGGCAGCCCTGCTTCAGTGTGCCCGGACTGATCCTGCTCCTGACCTTCCTCATCACCGGCTGCAGTTCCAACGATGGTCGGATCGAACCGGATGAGGCCTTCACCCCGTACGTTTCCGCCTTTACGGCAGGGCATATTCCGGCCCGAGCACCGATCTTGATCCGCATTGCTGATGACCAACGTTGGCGGGATAGTTCTTCAGCGAGCATTCAGAAGCTCTTCTCCTTTTCTCCGAAAGTGGAAGGTAGCGTGTCGTGGCAGGACGATCGGACCCTTGCGTTCCGACCCAGCGCGCCCTTGGAGCAGGAGCGCACCTACACGATCACCTTCCAGTTGGGGAAGCTGATCGAAGTGCCAAAAGGTTTGGAGGAGTTCAGGTTCCAAGTGAGCACCTTCCGGCAAGGTCTGGATGTGCGCGTCTCCGAAATGCAGAGCCTATCATCAACGGACCTCACCTGGCAACG
>Ga0105045_10005455_pt1 | contig 11209 bp, 8 predicted proteins | sample MAT02_FD_78089 | JGI IMG/M metagenome (GOLD analysis project Ga0105045, IMG submission 78089) | Freshwater microbial communities from Lake Fryxell liftoff mats and glacier meltwater in Antarctica - MAT-02 (megahit assembly) | ecosystem: Environmental > Aquatic > Freshwater > Ice > Liftoff... | reverse complement strand
TGCCGAGAACGTACGAGTACAGCCAAAGCGGAGCCAGCAGATGCACACCAGGACAGCCGGACGCCAAGCGCCCAGCCGGGGATTCACGCTCATCGAAGTGATGATCACGGTCGCCATCGTGGCCATCCTCAGCGCTGTGGCCTACCCCAGCTACCGAGACTACATCGTTCGTGGGCAACTGGTGGACGCCACCACGGCGCTGGCCACCTACCGTGCCGACATGGAGCGCCACTACCAGGACAACCGCAGCTTCGCCACTGTCGGTACGTTCACCACCCCCTGCGCCGCCGGCACCGACGCCAGCCGCACCGTGGGCAATTTCCTCATCACTTGCTCTGCCGTGGCCGCCGAGACCTACACACTGCGTGTGGCCGGGTCAGGGCCGGTCAACGGTTTCGCGTACACCATCACCCACCAGGACGTGCGCGCCACCACAGCCGTGCCCTCGGGCTCGGGCTACGCCACCTGCACCACGCGTTGGATCCTGAAGAAGGGCCAGTCATGCAGCTGAAGCCTGCCGCTTCGGGCCGACGCCATGCGCGCTGGGCGCGTGGCTTCACGCTGGTCGAACTGGTGATCGCCATTGCCCTGCTGGGCGTACTGATCGCGCTGGCCTCGCCCTCGTTCAGCTTGTGGATCCGCAGCGCGCAGGTCCGCACCGTCGCCGAAACCCTGCAAAACGGTGTGCGCACGGCGCAGGCCGAGGCATTACGCCGAAACCGCCAGGTGGTCTTCTTTCTGACGGACGATGAACCCGGGCTGGGTGCCGAAGCCAGCGCGAACGGCAGCAACTGGGTCATCCGCTGGATACCGCTGCCGGGCGACACGGTGGTGGCCACCGCGCCCGACAACGAACCCTTCGTGCAGGGCGGCGCCGTGGCCGACTTCACTGGCGGCGTCACCATCACCGGCCCGGCCGCCATCTGCTTCAACGCGCTGGGTCGCCGCGTCGCCGCCACGGCTGCCGCCACGGGTGTGACCGGGGCCGAGTGCACGGTGGCGGCCAGCGCGCCCCTGGCCGCATTCAACATAGCGCGCGATGGCGCTGCCCGGCCCTTGCGCATCACCGTGGCCCTGGGTGGTCAGGTTCGCCTGTGCGACCCGGCGCGCACCGCGGGCGCCACCACCCCCGACGGATGCCCAGCATGAAGGCGCAGCGCAATTTCGTTGCGAATCGCCCCACGCGCCGCCAGCGCGGCGTCACCCTCATCGAGGTGATGGTGGCGGTGCTGCTGTTCTCGTTCGGCATGCTTGGCCTGGTGGGACTGCAGGCGCGCGCCACGCAGTATTCGATAGGCGCAGAAGACGCCAACCGCGCCTCACTGTTGGCCAACGAAATCGTCACCACCATGTGGACCAGCGGCACGGTCAACCTGTCTGCGGCTGCGTTGGCTGCCTGGGACGCGCGCGTGGCCGACGCAGCCAGTGGCGGTCTGCCCAACGGCGCCGGTGTGGTGGCCGTGGACGCAGGTGTTGCCACCGTCACCATCACCTGGCGTCCGCCCGGTGCAGCCGACACCGTGAACCACCGCTACCAGACCCAGGTGGTGCTGCCATGAACAAGCGCAGACAAGCCTCATTCGCACGCCGTCACCTGGCGGGCTTTTCCATCGTCGAACTGCTGGTGGCCGTGGCCGTGGGCCTGATCCTGACCCTGGCCGTCACCGGCGTGCTGCTGCGCAATGAAGGCCGCAGCCGCGACACCCTGGCGGTGAACGACGTCAACCAGTCGGGCGCATTCGTGGCCTATTTGCTGGACAGCGCGGTGCGCAGCGCCGGCTCGGGCTTCGCGAATCGATGGGCCGAGACCTATGGCTGCCGGCTGAACGCCAGCCGCGGCGGCAGCACCCTGTTGCCGCGCACGTCGGCTTGGCCGGCGCCGTTTGCCGGCTTTCCGCAGGCGGTACGTGTGGCGCCGCTCATCATCGGCAAGGGGCAGTCGGCGGGCGGGTCCGACGTGATCGCCGTGATGCGCGGCAACGCCGGCATCGGCGAGGCGCCGCTGGAGGTGCTGGCGCTGGGCCCTCCGCTGGGCCTGCGCAACACCATCGGCCTGGCCGCCAACGACCTGCTGCTGCTGGCCGATGGCGAAACCGACTGTTTGCTGATGCAGGCGGGCGCGATCACCCTGCCCGACCTCGTAGCGCTGACCGGAACAGGTGACTACCACACCACCACCGGCACCAACCGCAGTCTGACCGATTTCGGCACGCCGACGCCTTCCACCGTCGCCGTGAACCTGGGCAATGCCGGCGCCAGCGGCGGCACACCCACCACCGCACCACAGTTCACGATGTACGCCGTGGGCGCCAACCGCACCCTGTTCGCGCGCGACATGCTGGACATCGACGGCGGTGAGGTACAGGCCCTGGCCGACGGCGTGGTGGAAATGCGCGCCTTGTACGGCCTGGACACCGACAGCAACGGCACGCTGGACCAGTGGGGCGACCCTGGCGTCGCGCCCTTTGACACGGACTCACTGCTCAGCGGCACCGCCGCGGCGGTGCAGAACCTGAACAGCATCATCGCCGTGCGCATCGGCCTGGTGCTGCGCACCGCGCAGCGTGAACGCGAGGTGGTAGCGCCCGAGACCCTGACCCTCTTCAGCGATCTGGACGCAGGCCTGCAACAGACCCGCACCCTCACCACCGCCGAGCGCAACTACCGCCACCGCATCACCGAGGTGACCGTGCCGCTGCGCAATGTCTTGCTGTCACGCGCGCCATGAACATCCAGCCTACTTCTTCCCGGCGCCGGCCCGGTCGTGCCCAGCGCGGCGTGGTCATGGTCATCACGCTGCTGGCCCTGGCGGTGATGCTGATCGGCGCAGTCGCCCTGGTGCGCTCATTCAATGCCAGCCTGTTCACCGCCGGCAACCTGGCTTTCAAGCGTGACCTGGTGAACCAGGCCGAACGCGCTGCAGTCAATGTGTTGACGCAATTCGAGGCCGGTGGCGCGTTGGACTCATTGGCCGAACGTGCGGCCACCAACACCGCCATCAATTACAGCGCGCAGATGCTGCCCACCAACGCGCAGGGCATTCCGAATGCGCTGCTGAACGCTACCGCTTTCGCCGCCGTGGGCGTGGATACCAACGACATCACGGTCGCCGACCAGAGCGTGACGCTTCGCTATGTCATCGACCGGCTGTGCAATAACGTAGGCAGCGAGGTGACTCTGACCAGCGCCAACTGCACCGTCGGCCCCACCCCTGATGCACGCGGCGGCAGCGCTTCGGACTTCAACGTCGCCACCCTGCAACCGCAGGTGCTGTACCGCCTGAGCGTGCGTGTCGACGGCCCACGCAACACCCAGGCCTTCTTTCAGACCACGCTTGCCCTGTGAGGACCGACATGACGTCCACCCAACGAACTTCCAACATGGCCGACGCTCTGTCGCGCATCGGTCGCAGCGCGCGTCTTGGCGTGCTGCTGGCCAGTTACTTCACGGCCATGGTCAGTGCCCAGGCCACCACTGCATTGGCCGACCAGCCGCTGTTCACCAACACGGCGGTGCCCGGCAATCTGGTACTGGCGCTGAGTGTGGAGTTTCCCACCGCTATCAGCATGGCGCATTCGGGTGGTTTCAACGCAGCCACCAACTACCTTGGTTACTTCGACCCCGCCAAGTGCTACCGCTACTACAGCGGCACCGAAGTCGGCGACGACAAGAGCCATTTCTTTCCCGTCAGCACGGCCACCAACCGAAAGTGCACCGCCAGCGGCTTCACCGATGCCTGGAGCGGCAACTTCATGAACTGGCTGACGATGCAGGCCATCGACCCGTTTCGCTGGGCTCTGACCGGTGGACTGCGGGTGGTGGACACACCCACCACGACCATTCTGGAGCGTGCCTGGGCCACGGCCAACAGCAACAACGGGGGCGACAGCAACTTTCCGGCAGTGGGCAGCGGCAGCCGCCCTTCGCCCAGTTCCACCGACATCGCTGACCACACGCCCACAAATTGGAGTTCGCTGAAGGCCAGCGTGCGCACGCGTGGGAACCGTGTGTGGTTCACAAACTCGGCAGCGCTGGACAATGGCACCTCGACTACGCCACTGGCGTATACGCAAGGCGCCACGTTGGATGCCAGCAAGGTTTATGCCTTCTATGCTCGCGTGAAGGTGTGCGAAGCCGGTGCAGGCTTCACCCGCGAAAACAACTGTCGTCAGTATTCCAGCGGCTGGAAGCCCGAGGGCCTGTTGCAGCAGTACGCCGAGAAGATCCGCTTCAGTGCCTTCGGCTACCTGAACGACCCCACCGACAACAACCGCGACGGCGGCGTACTGCGTGCCAAGCAGAAATTCGTGGGCCCCAACATCGTCAACCCGGGCTCGGCGGCCACAAGCAATGCGCATACCGAATGGAGCGCCAGCACTGGCGTGCTGGCACTGAACCCCGACGCTACCGATGCTGCCAATACCGCCAGCGTCTTCGGCGTGACGGTGAACAACAGCGGCGTCATCAATTACCTGAACAAGTTTGGCCAGGAGCAGCAGACCTTCAAGCGTCGCGACCCGGTGAGCGAGCTGTACTACGGCGCGCTGCGTTACCTGAAGAATCAGGGCAATGTCTCGGCGTGGACCAACATTGCCAGCGACGCCAACAAGACGCGTCTGATCGACGGTTTTCCCGTCATCACTGCTTGGGACGACCCCATCCAGTACTCATGCCAGCGCAATTTCGTGCTGGGCATTGGCGATACCAACACCAATTGGGACTTCAACCTGCCGGGCAGCACGGCCGGTTCGAATGAACCCGCGCGCCCGACCGAAATCACCAACGACACCACTGTCAATGCCAGAACACTGACCAACACTGTGGGCAGCCTGCAGGGCATGGGCGGTTCGCTCGGTACTGCCGGCATCAGCAGCGGCAGCTACTTGATGGCGGGGCTGGCCTATGACGCGAATATCCGCGACATCCGCCCCGACGACGTGACCAAACCCCACACCATCGGAAAGCAGACCGTTCAGACCTACTGGCTCGACGTGCTGGAATTCGGCAACTACGCCAACAACAACCAGTTCCTGCTGGCAGCCAAGTACGGTGGCTTCAAAGTTCCCGACAACTACACCTCTGGTGGCGCCTTGACGGACAGCTGGTGGCGCACCACCACTGACAACACGCCCAACGGCCAGCCCAAGCCCGACAACTACTACACCGCTGCCCGTCCTGACCAGATGGTCGACGGCCTGACCAGGGCCTTCGCCAGCATCGCAGCCGCGCTGCGTGCCTACACCACCTCGTTCTCGACCGCGCTGCCTCAGGTCAGCGTGGCCGGCAACGCCAGCTTCGCGGCGCAGTTCGACAGCGAGAACTGGACCGGAGAAATGGCGGCGAGCGAGCTGTCCTTCGACGCCATCACCGGTGCGCCTTCGCAGACGCCGCGTTGGAGCTTTGCCAGCAAATTGGCCACACAGCTGGCAGGCACAGGCTGGAATATCAACCGCCGCGTCATCAGTCGCAATAGCGATACTGGCCAAGGCGTGCCCTTCCGTGCCGCCAGTCTTGCCACCACGCAGATGGGCACGCTGGACAGCACCTATCGCACTGGCGACGACAGCGGCGCTTTCCTGGACTACCTGCGCGGCGACCGACAGCACGAACAGGCCAGCACCGCCACGGGCAGCTTCAAGGCCTACCGCACACGGGCGGGTCTGTTTGCCGACGTGGTGAACTCCAAGGCCCGACCTGTGGGGCCGCCCAGCCTGCCGCTGTCCAATTCATCGAACCCGGGCTACGGCACCTTCAAATCCACCTACGCCAGCCGCCCCACCATCGTCTACCTGGGCTCCAACGGCGGCATGTTGCACGCCATCAACGGTGCGCTGACGGGCACCAATGCAGGCAAGGAGATGTTTGCCTACGTGCCCAGTGCCTTGTTCTCCGGCCCCACTGGCGCCCCGGCCACCAACGGCCTGGTGGCGCTGGGCAACCCCACGTTCGCGCACCACTACTACGTCAACGCCACGCCAGGCGTGTTCGACGTCGACTTCGGGCGCGTCACCGGCGGCAGCGGCACAGCCGACTGGCGCACCGTGCTCATCAGTGGCCTGGGCAAGGGCGGCAAGAGCTATTTCGCGCTGGACGTGACCGACCCGGCGGGCATGATCACTGGCGCCAACATCGCCGCTCAGGAAGCCAATGCTGCTGGCAAGGTGCTGTGGGAATTCAGCCATGCCGACCTGGGCTACACCTATGGCGAGCCCGTGGTGGTGAAGAGCAAGCGCCATGGCGGCAAGTGGGTGGTGATGCTGCCTTCGGGCTACAACAACGGCAGTGGACAGGGCTTCATCTTCGTGCTGAACCCGGCGACCGGTGTGCTGATCGAGAAGATCGGTGTCGACACCGGTACCGCCAGCGGTAACGGGCTGGCCCACCTCAACGCCTACGTGCTGGACAGGACCGACGGCGTTGCCGACGCCATCTATGCTGGCGACGTCGGCGGCTATGTTTGGCGTGCCGAGCTGAACACCGTACTGACAAGCGTTGGCGGGGACTATGTGGACACGAGCGGCTACAAGGCCGTGGCCATCGCCACACTGACCAACGCCGCCAACCAGCCCCAGCCCGTCACCACGCGCCCGCTGATCGAGGTCGACCCGCGTACCGGTCGCCGTTTCGTGCTGGTGGGTACCGGCATGATGCTGGACAACACGCACATCGGTTCCACCGTGCAGCAGAGCTTCTACGCCATCGTCGACGGCCGCAACACCCGCTTCAGCAGCGCCACTGACCTGCCCTCGGGTATCAGCTTTCCCATCGGCCGCGGCGACCTGGCAGACAACACCAACTTGCTGGACAACGTCGCCTACAACACCACCACGCAGATCGGCTGGTACATCGAGATGGGCACGGGCAGCGGCAGCCTGGGCTGGCGCGTCATCAGCGACCCGTCGAGTGCCTTTGGCATCGTCGTCTTCGCCTCCACCCTGCCCAGCGGCGACGCCTGCAACCCCACCGGCAGTAGCCGGATCTACGCGGTCAACATGGGTACCGGGGTGTCGGTGCTGACTTCGGGCACCGACTACGTCAACTACAACACCAGCCTGACCGGGGTGGTCACCGACTTGCGCTTCTTCACCGTCAATGGCGTGCCGCGACTGATTGCTGGCAGCGACAGCGGTGAACTGCAAGCGCCGCCGGGTTCCTTCGGCAGCGCGGGCACGATTCGGCGGATGAACTGGCGCGAGTTGCCGGTGGCGAACTGATGCGCGACTGAAGCGATGCCTTCCGCCAGTCCGTGGTTCCGGGCTGGCGTGCAGTGACAACGGCCCGGCTTGCACCGGGCCGTTGCCTTTTGTGCGCCGCTCATGCCGGGGGCCAGAGTCACGCAGGCTGCTTCAGCGCGTCTGTCTCTCAGGCGTCTAAATTCCTGCTTTGAATTCATGCCGCTGGAGACTGCCGTGTTCGACACAGAAAAGGGACAGGTCACGACCCCCAAGCGCAATTGCATGGCCGCCGGCATGGTGCCGGGCAGCGAGGTCGTGTTCAGTCTTGAAGGCAGCAAGATCGTGACCACACCGGTCGGCTCTGCCGTGAAGGGCGATCGCCGAGCGCAGTTGCGCGCGGCTGCTGCGCGCGCGCGCGACAGCTTCAGCGAAGAGTTCAAGCCGATGGGTGCCGACGAGATCATGAACTTCATTCGCGGCGATGAACCTGCAGCGAGCGTCGCTTGCCCTGGCTGTCGCCAGCTTTGCCCTTTACGAAGGTACGGTCGGCATCCTGGTCGACGCGAAGGTGTGGGAGGACTGCATCGACGAGGCCAGTCCCAGTCATGGCTGGGCCATCGAACAGCTACAGGCCTGCAGTCAGTGCTCTGCACTACACGTCAGCACCGTCAATTACTCCTGACTGCCGATTTCAGCGCCTGTCCTGGGGCGCTGGACGCACTGATCGATGTCCACCAGATGCTGTGGTCGCCGCTGCTCTGGCAGCAGCGTCGCTGACGGCAGCGGCCTTCACGCTCTACCGGCGCAGGAGTGGCAGCACGCACAAGCCACTGCCCGACATCTTCATCGGCGCGGATGCTGCAGTTGGCAACTGGGTGATATCGGTGGGTGCTGTCGGCCCATGGACGTCCGCCCGAAAAAAAAGGCGCCCTGTTGGGCGCCTTCGTTGGCACTGAGGGTTGCTGCCCTGTACCGCCGGATCAAAGCGGAGGGCAGTTCGACGGCGCCGACCCGCGTACCACCGGCACGCCTATGGTGGTGCCCAGGCCGCTGGGTGAACGGAAGGTGACGAAGACCACGCCGGCGTTGACTGCCGGGTCGGTGAAGGTATAGACAACCGCTGAGCCCGTGGCCTCTGTGGTGTTCGACACAGGGGTACCGCTGCCGACGGACACCGTCAGACCAGGGGTCGGGGTGTTGGCGGTGATCACCGAGCCTGCTGCCATCGGGTTCAAGCGTGGGCGCAGGCCGATGTCGGTATTGCCCGGGTTCGCATCGGCAGCAATGAAGGACAGTGTGCCGGTGGTGCCGCCGTACCAGGTGTCGTTGCCTGCCACCAGGAATGTGGCGGTCTGGCCGGGCTGCGGACCGACTTGCATCAGCAGTCGGCTGGCAGTGCACGTTTCTGACAGTCCCAGGCTGTTGGCCCACAGCGGCCGCGCACTCGACGTGGACAGTACTGTCTCCACTGCCCGCCGAACATAGACCTGGCCGGCGCCGCTCCACACCCCGTCGCAGGTTCCTGGCAGGATTTCCGGCAGGGTGGTCGGCGCCGTCATGCTGGGGATGCTGGGGTCCAGGTTCAGCAGCGGGTTGTTCGGCGCCGTGCAGGCCAGGCGGTTGTTGATGTTCAACGGCACGATCTCGTCGACTGCAGGATCGAACGCGCCGTCATACAGGCGGTCGCGGAAGATGTTGCCCAAGTCCTGGAAGGGTTCGCCGCTGTTGTAGGCATTGTTGCCGTTCAAATCGAGGAAGGACTCTTCGCCCAGCGCGTAAACCGTGACTGTGACCCGCCCGTCTACCGGGCGCGGCGAGGACGAGACAAAGTTCGCCGTGGTGCGCGCGATGCCGCCCACCAACTGCGTCTGCTTGATGGCTTCGACCTGTCCGCCTTCGGTGATGAAGTTGATCGACGTGCCAGCAGGTACCGGGTTGCCGCTGCGGTCGGCAGCGATGATCTGGTAAGTGTTGGGCGTGCCGTCGATGTTGTAGCCCTCGATGTTCTTCGTGCCTTGCGACAAGGAGAAGTTGAGCTGCGAGGGCAGGCCCACGGCCACGCTGAGGTTGCTTGATACGGTGGCGATGACGGGCAAGCTTCCAGCCAGCCGCGCGTCGATTCGCACCGGGGTGGGCAAGGTGCCTGAGTTCACGCGTACAGATACCCGGCCCAAGGCATCGGAATTGGCGGTGAACGGGTTGGGCGAAGCCGGGTTCACTGACTCGACACCGCGCCCTTCCATGGTCACACCGCCAGCGCCGGTCTGCAGACGCAACTGCACGGTGCGGTTGGGCAAGGGGTTGCCGGCCGCGTCACGCACTTCGAAGGTGACGACCGAGGTCTCGGTGAAACCCGAGCCGCGCAGGAAGATCTGCTCTGGCAGGGCCTGGACAAAGGCGATGCTGGACTCAGCCGGCACGGCGATGGGCAGGGTCAGCGCTGTGCTGGCGCCGGTGGCGGTGACGGTGGCCTGCAGCTGGTCGCCTGCGGCCTGTACGGCGCCGCAACCGTTGTCACGGTACTGGATCGCAACCGTGTTTGCGGTGGCCGTGAAGCTGGCCGGCGACAGCGTCGCCTTGCCCTGGCTGACGCAGGAAGAAGAGATGCCGATGTTCACCGGCGAGGTGACGGAGGCGCCGGTCAGCGACAGTCGCAGGGTGGTCTGGCCGTAGGCTGACAGCGGGCTGTCGTCGGCGGTCAGCGACACCAGGGTCACCGGCGTGGCCTGAACCTGGAAGCCGGCAGTGCGCTGCAGCGTGGTGCCCGCAAAGTTGACCGTGGCCGTCACCTCATCGGCGCCAGCCGCCACGGCGCTGGCCGGCGACAGGCGCACCACGGCCACGCCGCTGGCGTTGGTCAGCGCGGTGGGCACGTTGGTGGTGGCCAGGCCACGCACTGAGGCGAAGGCGACCACCTGGCCCGGCACGGCTTCACCGCGCGCATCGCGCAGTGTGACGGTGACGTCGGCGGGCGCAGCCGCGCTGATTGAGGTCGACGACAGCACCAGGTCAAGTGTGGGTGTGCCCACCGGCGTGCTGCCGGTGAACTGCGCAACGGCCTGCTGGGTGACGGTGACGCCGCCCACGGTGACGCTGGCCAGCACGGCGTCGGCGCCCGTGGTGGTGGCCAGCCTGGGCGACACCACGCTGCTGGCCACGCCGGCAACCGTGCGGGCCGTGGCGGGGTTGAACTGGCCCAGGTTGAACTGGGTGCTGAAACTGACCACCGCGTCGTTGACCAGGTCGCCCTGTGCATTGCGTACAGTGGCGGTGACGGTGGCTGGCGTGGCTGCGCTGATGTTGGAGTTCGACAGTGCCAAGGTCAGTGCCGGTGATTCCCCGACCAGCTGCACGTTTACGGTGCTTTGCAGGTCGCGGCCGTTGACGCTGGTGCTGGCGGTGACGCTGTCGGCGCCGTTGTTGGACGCATTTGCAGGGCGTACCGATGTGGAAGCCTGGCCGGCGCTGTCGGTCAGTGCCGACGAGGCGCCCAGCGTCACCAGGCCATTGGCTGAATTGAAGTTCACCAGCTGAGCTGCCAGCGCCTGGCCCTGGTCGTTGCGCAGGGTGACGGTGAAGGTGGCCGGTACTTCCGAGGCGCGCAGCGTGCTGTCGGGGCTGATGTTGGCGGTGACCGTGGCCGAGGCGCCCGTGACCGCGAAGGCGACGCTACCGGTCAGGCTGTTGGTGCCAACCGTGGCACTGGCCTGTACTTCATCGGCGCCAGAAAGCCCGCCCGACGCGGCCTGCAAGCCGACCGTGCCCACACCCTGGGCATTGGTCAGCACAGACGATGCAGCGAGCGTGGCCAGACCACCGCGCAGCGTGGTGACGTTGACGACACGCCCCGACACCGGCGCGCCATCGGCCGCCAGGAGGGTAACGGTGATGGTGGCCGGGCTGGTGCTGGTGATGGTGGGTGACGAAGTGGACACGGTGAGCGTCGGCGTTCCCGGGGTGGTGCCGCCGCCACCACCCCCCCCCCCCCCCCCCCCCCCCCCCCCCCCCACCACCCCCCCCCCCCCCCCCCCCAC
>Ga0105045_10005454_pt1 | contig 11209 bp, 11 predicted proteins | sample MAT02_FD_78089 | JGI IMG/M metagenome (GOLD analysis project Ga0105045, IMG submission 78089) | Freshwater microbial communities from Lake Fryxell liftoff mats and glacier meltwater in Antarctica - MAT-02 (megahit assembly) | ecosystem: Environmental > Aquatic > Freshwater > Ice > Liftoff... | reverse complement strand
GGCGATGGCAGTGAGGCGGTTCTGGCAGGCATCGGCGCTCAGGATTCGCGGGTGGATGTGGTGGTGATGTCGCGCCGTTTCGGCCATCAGGCTTGTCTTGTCGCAGGGCTGGATTTATCGCGCGGCGACGCGGCGGTCATGTTGGACAGCGATCTGCAGCACCCACCGGAGCTTATCCTGGAGCTCGTGCAGGCCTGGGAAGCGGGCGCAGATATTGTGCAAACAGTACGTGTCGATACCACGGAGACCGGCGTTCTCAAACGCACCACCTCCCGGTTGTTCTATCGCCTGTTCCGCAAAATGGGCAGCCTGGACATTCCTGTGGGAGCCGCGGACTTCCGCCTGCTCGCTCGGCCGGTCATCGACGTCTTCCGCGAAACCCTGCGTGAGCAGAATCCGTTCCTGCGTGGCCTTGTGCAATGGGTGGGTTTCAATGTTCGCTATGTCGCCTTCACGCCAGAGACCCGGCGGCATGGAACCTCCTCCTATCGGCCCATGGTGCTCCTGGGCTTCGCGTTGAACGGATGGTGCTCCTTCTCCAAGACGCCGCTACGGATCTGTGTCATTGCTGGCATCGGCCTCGCGCTGCTCGCTGGGGTTATTACCTTTGTGCAGATCACGGCCTACGTCTTCGGGCATTCAAATGTACCGGGCTGGCTCAGCCTGATCATTCCGCCAGCGTTTTTCGGTGGCTTGCAGTTGGTTTTCCTCGGCGTCATCGGCGAATATGTTGGACTCATATTTGACGAGGTGAAGCAACGGCCACGCTACATTATCCAGCATCACAGCCGGGGTGGTCAGCCGGCCGACACCACAGAAGGGAGGGCGCCTCTATGACTGCCACTCCCAACATCGGAAATCCCGGCCGCCATAAGCTCGACCACGCCGTTGTTGGCCGAAGCACCTCCCTCTTCGCTGAAGATTTCGAGGCTGCCCGGCACAGCATCGCCGAAGTTCTTGGCGGGGCACGCGTGCTGGTCATTGGTGGCGGTGGCTCGATCGGCAGCGCTACCGTCCAGCTCCTCTCAGCCTTCCAGCCGCGCACGCTGCACGTGATCGACCTGTCGGAGAACTACTTGGCGGAGCTGGTACGCAATCTGCGGGGACGGCGCAATGGGCTGGGTGTTGAGGATTTTCGAACCCTTCCGCTGGATTACGGCAGCCCGCTGATGCGTTCTTTCCTCGCCGCAGCGTCACCCTATGACATCGTTCTTAACTTCGCCGCGCTCAAACATGTACGCTCCGAGAAGGACCTGTTCTCGTTGTTGCAAATGATCGATACCAACGTGGTCCGGCAGGCTCGCTTCAAATCGTGGTTGGTGGAGTTCGGGCATCACTGCAGATACTTCGCAGTCTCGACCGACAAGGCCGCGAACCCGACTAGCTTGATGGGCGCGACCAAACGGCTGATGGAAGATGTGACTTTAGATATGCATGTGGCCGCCGGCCAACGGACCACCTCAACGCGTTTCGCCAATGTTGCGTTCTCAAATGGAAGCCTGCTGGCAGGCTTCCTGGAGCGACTGCAACGCCGCCAGCCCTTGGCAGTGCCTCGCGAAACACGCCGGTATTTTGTCACACAGGAGGAATCGGCCGAAGTCTGCTTGATAGCTGCGTTGGCCATTCCCGACCAGATGGTGCTGATCCCGCGCCTCAATCCGACCGAAGCCTTGCAGGATCTTGGCGCCCTTGCGGAGCGGGTGCTACGCGCCCACGGCTTGCGGGCAGTGCATTATGAAGACGAGGAAGGGGCGCGATGTGATGTGGAAGGCTTGGCAGCGCGTGGCGCCTGGCCCTTGTTGTTGACACCCCTCGATACCAGCGGGGAGAAGCCGTACGAGGAATTCATCGGCGCCTCCGAGACCGCCGAGGAACTCGGCTTCAGTGCCTTGATGGGATTGCGCCATCTGCCCGGCGGCGCGCACCTCGGGCAAAGCCTGGAGGCCTTTGAGCGCATGGTGACCCAGACGGATTTAGCCTTGACCAAGCAGGATGTTGTGGACGAAATCGCCCGCGCCGTACCGACTCTCGCGCATGTGGAAACCGGCCGAAACCTGGATCAGCGCCTGTGAGCCAATTGAGTTCCTGTCTGGTCTGCGGTGGCACGATCCTGCCGGCTGGCATTCCCGGCCTGCTGGCATGCACGGCATGTGGCTTCATCACCGCAAATGTCGCGCTGTCCGACGCCGAACTCGCCGCACTTTACGGTCGCGACTATTTTCATGGCCAGGAATACGCTGATTATGAGGCGGAGGAGCGCAGCCTGCGGGATAATTTCCGTCGCCGCATCACGGTTCTGCAAAGCCAGATCGCCGACTTTGCGGAGGCACGGTTGTTTGAAATCGGCTGCGCGTATGGGTTCTTCCTTGATGAGGTGAAGGGCGAAGTCGCGTCCGCATCTGGTATGGACATCGCGACCGACGCGGTGACTGAGGGTGTGCGACGCTTTGGCGTGGATGCCCGCAGTGGTGACTACCTGAGCACCGATATTGGCCCATATCATGACGTGATCGCAATGTGGGACACTATTGAGCACCTGAGCCGTCCGGACTTGTTCCTGGCGAAGGCCGCGCGGGACGTGCGGCCAGGTGGTCACATTGCCATTACCACCGGCGATATCGGCAGTGCCTTTGCCCGCTTCCGCGGCAGGGCCTGGCGGATGATCCATCCGCCCACGCATTTGCATTACTTCTCGGCCGCGACGCTCGACGCTCTGCTTGAGCGCTCGGGCTTTGAGGTCGTGCATATCAGCCATCCGGGCATTACGCGTAACGTACAGTCGGCGCTCTACATCATCCTCGCGCTGAAACTCGGCAGGCCGGGGATTTTTCGCTTTTTGCGAAGCTTGAGGATTTTCAACTTCTCCCTGACCGTCAATCTTTACGATATTATGTTTGTCGTCGCGCGACGGCGCGGCTGACATGGCGTTCCGAGCGGCCGAAGCAGGGCTATTGGCAGCCCACGTTGCGTTGAGCGTCGGCGGGTTGCTGCTGATCAAGACCCAGTCCGGGTTGTTGCGGCTGGCCTGGCAGCGGAGCGAGGCCCTTTGGCCAGTCGGCGGCTGGGTCGCGTTCGGCGCGGCACTTTACGTTGCCGGGTTCCTCGTCTGGATGGTTGTCCTGTCGCGCAACGAGCTTACGGTCGTCTACCCGATCGCGGTTGGCGCGACGCTTGCTATCTCCAGTCTGGCCGCGGTGCTGGTACTTGGAGAAAGTCTGAACCTCCTCCGCCTGACCGGCATCGCATGCATTATGGTCGGTGTAGTGCTCGTCGTTCGCAGTTGAGGTCGCGGCGTCGGTTGCCGCTCACCTCCGAGGGGCCCTAAGTTTCGTCATGTCTTGCAAAATTTTCCTGGTTACCGGCGCGACCGGCTTCATCGGCAGCGCCGCCGTCCGCGCCTTGGCAGATGGGGGGGGCGAAGTACACGGTGTCAGCGCGTCAGGCCGGCCCGGCCCCGCGGGGGTGGTGATGCACCGCTGTGACCTTCTGGGGGATGACGCAGTCGCGGCCCTGCTGACGCGTGTCGCGCCGACCCATCTCGTCCATTGCGCCTGGGATGTAAGCCACGGCGCTTATTGGACAGCGCCCGCCAATCTGGCTTGGCTCGCGTCTGGCGCTCGGATGCTCCAGCTGTTTTTTGCCGGGGGCGGGCAGCGGGCCGTTGGGATAGGAAGTTGCGCTGAATATGCCTGGACCGAAGCTCTCTATACGGAAGGCCACAGCGCCACTGAGCCCGCCACGCCCTATGGCCGCTGCAAGCTGGCCTTGTGCGAGGCCTACGAGGCCGCGCGCCTCATGGGGGCCTCGACCGCCTGGGCCCGGCTGTTCTTTCCGTATGGGCCAGGGGATGCCGAGGCCCGCTTCCTGCCCTTACTTGTGTGCAACCTGCGCGAAGCCCGCCCCTTTGACACAACGTTCGGTACTCAGCGGCGGGATTTGATCCACATTGATGATGTGGGCGCGGCCATTGCCGCTCTGGCGCGCTCGTCTGTGGTTGGGCCGGTCAATATTGGGACCGGTACGGGACCAGCCCTGCGCGAGGTCGCACTTGAAGCGGCGCGCGCTCTCGGGGCTGATCCGGCCCTGCTACGCTTCGGCGCGATTCCAATGCGTCATGGGGACCCCGCTGTGCTCCTGGCTTCAACAACGCGCCTGAGCGACGAGGTCGGGTTCAGGCCGCGCATTGCGTGGCAGCAAGGCGTGGCCCGCTTCGCCATCGGCTGACGCCGCACGGCCCGAATTCCTGGCGATCCAGAGCACAAGGTGATGTGCCGTCGCTTGAGCCGTTGCTCAACGCGGCACGAGAGTGCGGCCGTTACGGGCGGAAAGGCTGCGAATTGTTCAAGGTTTTGCTCTGGTTACTCTCCAACGCTGGGCATTGGACAAGGCAAGGCAGTTGTTCTAGGACCGGCTGCGATGACGCGTCGAGGCGGGACGAACTTATTCGGAGGTTCGGCGCGCGGCGTCACTTGACGGCGCCGTACACAATGGATTCGGAACACGCATGAAGGTTGTTATTCTCGCTGGCGGCCTGGGGACGCGCATCTCCGAGGAAAGCCATCTGCGGCCTAAACCGATGATCGAGATTGGTGGATTCCCGATCATTTGGCATATCATGAAAATATATGCGAGCCAGGGCGCCACGGATTTCATCATCTGTGCCGGCTACCGCGGTTATATGTTGAAGGAATACTTCGCTAATTACGTCCTGCATCGCTCAGACGTGACTTTTGACATGGCGGCCCAGACTGTCGAATACCATCGCAACTCTGCGGAGGCTTGGCGGGTGACCATTGTGGATACGGGGGCAGAAACACTCACGGGCGGCCGATTGAAGCGCGTTGGCCCGCTGCTCACGCCAGGTGAGACCTTTTTCATGACTTACGGCGACGGCGTGGCCGACATTTCCATCTCGGGCCTGCTCGCTCAACATCGCACGCTTGGCAAGGCTGCGACTCTGACGGTGGTGAAGCCGCCGGGCCGATACGGCTCCACCCGAATCGAGAATGGCCTGGTGCGCGAATTCCAGGAAAAGCCTCCAGGCGATGGCGGATACATCAATGGCGGCTTCTTCGCGCTAGAAACTGACGTGCTGAGCGAGATCCCCGGCGATGCCACCGCATGGGAGGCAGAGCCGCTCCAGTCCCTGGCCGCGAAGGGCGAACTCGGCGCTTATCAGCATGATGGGTTCTGGCATGCGATGGATACGTTGCGTGATAAGAACCATCTGGATAGCCTGTGGCAGAGTGGACGCGCGCCCTGGAATGTCTGGGCCTGACGTCGGATGCCGCAAGCTGAATTCTGGCGCGGGCGTCGCGTGCTATTAACCGGGCAGACTGGCTTCAAGGGAGCCTGGACCTGGGCCTGGCTCACACGGATGGGGGCCGAGGTCACAGGCCTTGCCCTCGCGCCGGAAACCAAGCCCAACCTCTCTGTCCTGATGGGGCTAGGCTCCAATCCTCGATCGCGCATCGGCGATATCCGCGATGGAGTTGCGGTGGCTGCCGCCGTCGCCGCTGCCCAGCCGCAAATCGTACTGCACATGGCTGCGCAGGCGCTGGTGCGCCGCAGTTATGCCGATCCGCTCGAGACCTTCAATATCAATGTTCTGGGCAGCTTGCAGGTGCTCCATGCCCTGCGAGACCGTCCTGGCCTCGAAGCCTGCCTCGTCGTTACCAGCGACAAGGTGTACGAGAATAATGGCTCAGGTCGGGCCTTTGTTGAGAGTGACCCGCTGGGCGGTTCCGATCCGTACTCAGCGTCCAAAGCGGCATGCGAGATCGCTGTCTCCTCGTTTGCCCGCAGCTTTGGCCGCGCGCTGGGAGGACCCGTTGCGACCGTACGCGCCGGCAATGTTATAGGCGGCGGGGACTGGTCGGACGACCGCATCGTTCCTGATCTTTGGCGCGCGCAGCAGGCGGGAAAACCCGTCTCTCTGCGCTATCCTCAGGCGACACGGCCCTGGCAGCACGTGCTGGAGCCGGTGGCTGGATATCTCGACTTCGCTGAGGCGCTGGTCGGTGGTTCAGTGGAGCGGGCCTTGAACTTTGGACCAATCCATGATGGCCCAGTCAAAGTGAGCGAAGTAGCGGAAGCCTTCCAGCGTGCCTATGGTCTTGGCAACGTCACCGGCTGGGTGCAGGCCCCAGGGGAACATCTGAAGGAAGCCCCCACTCTGGCGATAGACGCTAACCGCGCCACCGCCGTTCTGCCCTGGCGCCCGCACCTCAGTGCTTCGGAAGCGATCGCCTGGACTGCCGCATGGTATGCTGCCTTCGATCAAGGCATGGACATGTTGGCTTTGACGGAGCGGCAGATCGCTGCGTTTGAGGCCCGCTCCCTGAAGGACTGCCCCACATGACCCAGGACTGCCGATACTGCGGGAGCCCTCTGACGCGCGTTCTCGTGGATTTGGGTCAGACGGCGCTCGCCAACTCCTATGCGGCTCCTGGCACGCCAAGAGCCGATCCTCGCTATGAGCTTTGCGCTCGGGTCTGCGACAGCTGCTTCCTCGTGCAGGTTGCCGACGCAGTGCCCGCGGATGCGATCTTTTCGGAATACGCCTACTTTTCGTCCTTTTCGACGAGTTGGCTGGCCCATTGCAAGGCCTATGCGGCAGCAATGATCGCGCGCTTCTCCCTCGGCCCGCAGAGCAGGGTGGTCGAGATCGCATCCAATGACGGCTACCTGTTGCAATACTTTGTCCAGCGCAGTGTGCCGGTGCTGGGTATCGAGCCGGCGGCCAACGTGGCGGAAGCGGCAGTCGCCAACGGCGTGGCGACGCAAGTGGCCTTCTTTGGCCGAGAGACGGGCGAGCGGTTAAAGGCTGCGGGGATTGCGGCGGATTTATTGGTGTCCAATAACGTCCTGGCTCATGTGCCGGACATCAATGACTTCGTCTCTGGCGTGCCTTTGGTGCTGAAGACGGAGGGTGTCTGGACCATTGAATTCCCGCACCTGCTAAATCTCATCAAGCTTGTGCAGTTCGACACGATCTATCATGAGCATTATTCATATCTGTCATTGCTGTTTGTGGAACGGCTGCTCGCTTCCCACGGGCTTCGAGCCTTCGACGTCGAGGCCTATCCGACCCATGGTGGCTCACTTCGCGTCTTTTGCTGCCATCTGGGTGCTAGCTACGAGCCAACCGCCGGCCTGGCTGTCATGCGCGCACAGGAGGCGTCGGCCGGTCTGGGCACGCCCGAGGCCTATGATGATTTTGGCCCGCGTGTCGCCAAGGTGCGCGACGATCTGCTCGCCTTCCTGCGCCAGGCCAAAGCCGAAGGCAAATCGGTGGCTGCCTATGGTGCGGCAGCGAAGGGCAGTACGCTGCTGAATTACTGCGGCGTCGGCACCGACCTCGTCTCCTATGTCGTGGACAAGAACCCCGCCAAGCAGGACAAGCTGATGCCAGGCAGTCGCTTGCCCATCCATGGCGTGGAGCACCTCTACGCGACGAAGCCGAATTATATCCTGATTTTGCCATGGAACGTGCGAGACGAGGTGATGGGCCAGAATACTGCCGTACGTGACTGGGGCGCCCTATGGGTGACCGCCATTCCGGACCTGCAAATCTTCTAATGCGCATTGAGCGCCTTCCTCTGCAGGATGCAGCGCTGATCCGGCTCGACCGCAAGGCCGACGACCGTGGGTGGTTCGCACGCGCGTTCTGTATGGAGACCTTCGCTGCGGCCGGAATGCATGCCAGTTACCCCCAGCACAACATTTCCTTCAACAAGCGCGCAGGCACAATCCGCGGTCTGCATTTCCAGATCGCGCCGCATGAGGAGGTGAAGGTCATCTCCTGCACGCGCGGTTCCATCCTCGACGTCATCGTGGACCTGCGGCCGACATCGCCCACTTTCCGGCAATGGTTCTCCGCCGAACTAAGCGAGGATAACCGCGACGCCCTGTACGCCCCGGCAGGCTTCGCCCATGGCTTCCAGACGCTGCGTGACGACAGTGAAGTCTGCTATCTGATGGGAGCTTCCTTCGTGGACACGGCTGCTGGCGGCATACGCTACGATGATCAATGCCTCGCCATTCCCTGGCCGTTGCCCGTCAGCGTCGTCTCCGACCGGGATCTCTCCCTGCCTACGCTTCCGCCCATTTGACACAAGTCCATCAACGAGAAGCGACCTTTCCATGAAGATCACCTTCGACACTGACACCAAGACCGCCATCCTCGCCGATGGCAGCACGAGCGATCTTTTCGGCAAGGAGAGCTTCGACGCTCTGGCCGATCTTTGGGTGCGCGTGGGCTGGGTACGGAAATACTCCTACGCCTTCTCGTGGATGGGCCGTCCCATCATCCAGCTTCCCGACGACATGGTCCGCATCCAGGAGGCGATCTACGCCACCAAGCCTGATATCATCGTAGAGACCGGCGTCGCGCATGGTGGATCGCTGATCTATTACGCAAGTATCTTCGAGGCGATGGGCCATGGCCGCGTTGTCGGAGTGGACATCGAAATCCGGAGCCACAACCGCTCCGCCATTGAAGCCCACGCAATGATGAAGCGCATCAGCCTGATCGAGGGCGACAGCACGGGCCAGGTGACGGTGGATCAGGTCCGCGCGCTTATCAAGCCGGGCGAGAGGGTCATGGTGATCCTCGACTCAAACCACTCAAAGACGCATGTCGCCGGGGAGCTTGGTGCCTATGCAGACCTTGTCACGCCCGGCTGCCATCTGCTGGTGCAGGATGGTGTGATGGAACTGGTGGCTGGCATGCCACGCACCGATCCCGATTGGGACTGGAACAACCCGCGTACCGCCATCGCGGAATTCCTCGCTGCGCGGCCGGACTTCAAAATGTCCAAGGCAGCCCGTACGTTCGACGAAAGCAGCGAAGTTCCAGATTGCTCGCATCATCCCGACGGCTGGCTGATCCGCGTTTAAGGCCTGGCTGGAGGGCGGTTTGACAGCACCAGTGACGCCCACCATGCGTGGCCGGTTAACATCCTTGATGACAGGAATCCAGAATGCGTAAGGCCCTTATCACGGGCGTCACCGGCCAAGATGGCGCGTATCTGTCCCAGCTGCTGCTCGAAAAGGGCTATGAGGTTTTCGGCCTTCTCCGACGCTCCGCCTCGGCCGATGTCATTGATGAGCGCCTGCGCTGGCTGGGCATCGCGGGGCAAGTGCGGATGATTGACGGCAACCTGACCGATATCTCCTCGCTGATTCGCGCCATGCAAGAGGTGCAGCCCGACGAGATCTACAATCTAGGTGCACAATCCTTCGTGAAAGCCTCCTGGGGGCAGCCACTGCTGACTGGCAATGTTACCGGCATGGGTGCGCAAAATGTCCTGGAGGCGATGCGCATTGCCGCTCCAGGCGCGCGCTTCTACCAAGCCTCGTCCTCCGAGATGTATGGTCGCATCCAGGAAGCGCGCCAGAGCGAGACGACGCCCTTCTACCCGCGCAGCCCCTATGCCGTCGCCAAGCTTTATGCCCATTGGATCACGGTCAATTACCGCGAGAGCTTTGGGTTGCACGCCTCCAGCGGGATCCTGTTCAACCATGAGAGCCCGTTGCGCGGCATCGAATTCGTCACGCGCAAGGTCACCGACGGCGCGGCCCGCATCAAGCTCGGCCTCGCGAGCGAGCTGAGCATGGGCAACCTGGACGCCACGCGCGACTGGGGCCATGCGCGCGACTACGTGCGCGCCATGTGGTTGATGCTCCAGCAGGACGCGCCGGACGACTATGTGATCGCCACAGGGCGGACAGTCAGCGTGCGCGACATGTGCCGCATCGCCTTCGCGCATGTCGGGCTCGCCTATCAGGATTTTGTGAAGGTGGACCCGAAGTTCCTCCGCCCGGCCGAGGTGGATGTGCTGCTGGGCGATCCTTCGAAAGCCAAGGCAAATCTGGACTGGCAAGCGGAGGTTACGCTGGAGGAGATGATCGTGGAGATGGTCGAGGCCGACCTTGCCCGTCACCGCAAGCGGATCGGCTGATCCCGGTGCGCCGCATCCTGGTGACGGGAGCATCCGGCTTCGTCGGCCAACATTTGCGCACATCCCTGCGCGACGCCTTTCCCCAGGCACGGCTGATCGCCGCCACGCGTGGGGAAAGCGTGACGGGTTGGGATGAGGCTGTCACGCTCGACCTTCTCGACTCTGCCTCCTGCACTGCCGCCGTATCGGAGGCCGCGCCCGATGCGATCCTTCACCTCGCCGCGCTGGCGGCGGTGGGGGAAAGCTTCGCCAACCCCCTGCCAACCTGGCGCGCAAACCTGTTCGGGACACTCGCGCTGGGTGAGGCCGCACGCGCACAGGCGCGTGATGCGCTCTTTGTCCATGTCTCCTCGGCCGAGGTCTATGGGCTGTCCTTCCAATCCGGAATGAGTTTGGCGGAGGACGCGGCCCTACGGCCCGCCAACCCCTATGCGGCGTCCAAGGCGGCCGCTGATCTTGCCGTCGGCGAGATGGCACTGCGCGGCCTGCGAGCGGTGCGCATGCGGCCCTTCAACCACACCGGCGCCGGGCAGACGGACGCCTTCGTGGTGCCAGCTTTCGCCCGGCAGGTGGCGATGATCGCGGCGGGGCGGCAGGCGCCTGTTCTGCGTGTCGGCGCGCTGGAGCGCTGGCGTGACTTCCTCGATGTGGCCGATGTCTGCGCGGGTTACGTGGCGGTTTTGCGCGCAGCGGATGAGTTGGAGCCGGGGGTGGTTTTCAACCTCGCCTCTGGCCAGCCGCGGCGCGTAGGCGGTATCCTGGATGACCTGCTGCGCCTCGCCGGCATCGAGGCCCACATCGAGGCGGAGGAGGCGCGGCTGCGGCCCACCGACGTGCTGCGGACCCAGGGTGATGCCACTGTGGCGAAGGGTCTGCTGGGCTGGGCTCCGGTTGTGCCGTGGGAGACAACGCTCGGCGTAGTCCTGGCCGATTGGCGGGAGCGAATCGGCTGAGAGAGGTCAGCCGGCTTCGACCGTCAGCTTCACGTCGTCCAGTGGCAATCGGAAAATGCCGCCCAACAGGTCCGGCGTGACAATCCGCACCATCAGCGCCTCATGCACGAAGTGGTGGATGATGTGTTCATCCTGCGTGCCGGATGCGATCGTTGCCGCGAGGCTGTATTCGCCGGTGCTGAATGCGGGCATCCGGAAAAGAAACTCGGCTCGGGCTGACTGGCCCGGGTCCAAAGTTACCGGAGTCGCTGCGAACCTAGCGTAGCTGTTGTCGACGAAAATCATCTGGCC
>Ga0105045_10005453_pt1 | contig 11212 bp, 11 predicted proteins | sample MAT02_FD_78089 | JGI IMG/M metagenome (GOLD analysis project Ga0105045, IMG submission 78089) | Freshwater microbial communities from Lake Fryxell liftoff mats and glacier meltwater in Antarctica - MAT-02 (megahit assembly) | ecosystem: Environmental > Aquatic > Freshwater > Ice > Liftoff... | reverse complement strand
TTGATACCTTCATCAAAAAATATATTTATGCGTCTTCTAATTTACTTTTTATTCATTTCCACCTTTTCTTTCGGACAAAAATCAACTCCGTTTTCAGGAAGAATTGTGTATTCCATAGAAGTAACCGACACATCCTTGCAGACGATGTATCCACCAAAAGTGATGCAGATTTACACCAACGACACGATGGTTCGGGTTGAAAACGAAACGTCGCAATTTGGTTTGCAAGTTGCAATTCGACATATAGAATTAAATAAATCATACTTGCTTATTTCCACGCCAAATGGCAATTATGCAATTCAAACTTCACTTGCTAGCGAAACGAATCCTGTTTCAAAATTCACTTTCAATAAAAAAATGGGCGGTAAGAAAATTGCAAATCAAAAAGCGAAAAAGTTAGTTGTACGTCACGAGTTGTTTGAAAAACCTATGACTTTCTATTATTTAAAAAAAGTGTCTTCCAAGTATTTAGATGGATTCGAAAATTTCCCAGGTTTATTAGTAGAATTTTATCTTCCAACGACTGATGTAACTTATAAATACACGTTAAAATCGATTGAAGCAGACCCTACAAACCAAGATTTATATGGTGTTCCGTCCGATTTTAAAAAAATAAGCATGAGTGATTTCGTTGATATGATGACGAAGCAAACAAACGAATGATTCCTTTACTTCATTTAATAGCATGTCAACTAACAATCTAGTGTGCATATATCTTTAGAAACTCTTCAATCTAAAGCGACTTAGTCCTTATCTTCGTAAGATATCACAAAATTAAATGGCCGTAGAAAACGAGTATAGAGCAAATAAACCAAAAGCAACGAAAGAACCGAAGGCTGCCAAGAACCCTACTATCCCGAAGGAGAAATCCAATATTTTAAGTAGTGTCGGTGATCGTTTTAATCGTAAAAAAGCTAAATCAACCGTTGGTTCAATTTTAATCTTACTCTCATTTTACCTTTTTCTTGCGTTCGTTTCTTACATAATGACGTGGGATTTAGACCAAAATCGTGTCATAAACAAAGGTTTGATTCAATTCCTATTTGAAGAGAATCAAGAGCCTGTAGCAAACTGGCTAGGTAAATTCGGAGCTTGGACGTCGCACCTTTTTATGTTTGAATGGTTTGGAATTTCTTCCTTTGGATTTTGTCTATTGCTGCTTGTTTTCGGAGCTAGAATGTTATTCAACTATACAATTCTCCCACTTCGCAAAACTTTGGGATCGACAATCGTTTTGGTGATTTGCACTTCCATCCTACTCGGATTTTTCGCAAAATCAATCAACTTTTTTGGCGGAGCATTTGGCTATCAAGTGAATCAGTGGCTTTCGGTTACACTCGGGAATTTTGGAACATTTATTCTAATCGCCGTAATGTTCTACATTGCAATCATGTTGCTTTTTGACCCGAAAATTGCAAACGTTCTCAACTTTTTCAAAAGCAAAGATGAAGATTCAGAAGAGGATGGATCCAGTGCAGAAGATTATTACGAAGATTTATCCGTTTTGAATACGGTTAAAAAAGAAGATCTTGAACAAGAATTATATCCAGAAGTTATTCATTTCGACGATGATGAATTTGACGATGATGAATTGGAATTAATTACTACAACAAATGAATCGACTGAAAGAAAAACAGACAAAGACGACAATGAATTGGATAGCAACGAGGAATTCTCTATTGATGTTCCAGAGGAAGAAGACCTAGTTGACGATGACGAAATGAACGCTTTGCGCAAGGAATTTGGTGATTACGATCCGAAATTAGATCTGGCAAGTTACGTCCTCCCTCCGATAGATTTATTGACTGATTTTGGAAGCAAGGGGATTAACATTGATAAAGCTGAGCTTGAAGCAAACAAGAATAAAATTGTTGAAACGCTCGGACATTATAAGATTGAAATTTCAAAAATCAAGGCGACAGTTGGTCCAACAGTTACTTTATATGAAATTATTCCAGCTCCAGGAGTTCGGATTTCGAAGATTAAAAATCTAGAAGACGACATTGCATTAAGCTTGGCGGCGCTCGGAATTCGGATTATTGCACCAATTCCAGGTAAAGGTACGATAGGTATTGAAGTTCCGAATAGCAAACCAGAAATGGTAAGTATGAGATCATTGATTGCTTCTGAAAAATTTCAAAATTCTGATTTCGAATTACCCATTGTGATGGGTAAAACGATTACTAATGAAACCTTCACCTTTGATTTAGCGAAACTACCGCATTTACTCGTTGCTGGTGCGACAGGTCAAGGGAAATCAGTTGGCTTAAATGCCATTTTGGTATCACTTTTATACAAAAAACATCCAGCACAAGTGAAGTTTGTTTTGGTCGATCCGAAAAAAGTGGAATTGACATTATTCAATAAAATTGAGCGCCATTTCTTAGCAAAATTACCTGGAGATGGTGACGCGATTATCACAGATACTTCGAAAGTTGTTGACACACTCAACTCGCTTTGCATGGAAATGGATGATCGATATGAATTACTAAAACAAGCACATTGCAGGACAATCAAAGAGTACAATGCGAAATTCATTAGTAGAAAATTGAACCCCGAGAAAGGCCACAAATACATTCCATACATCGTTGTTTTGATTGACGAGTTTGCCGATTTAATCATGACGGCAGGAAAAGAGGTAGAACATCCGATTGCACGAATTGCACAATTGGCAAGAGCTGTAGGAATTCACTTAATTGTTGCGACCCAAAGACCTTCGGTAAATGTAATCACCGGGATGATTAAAGCCAATTTCCCTGCAAGAATAGCATTTAGAGTATTATCGAAAATAGATTCTAGAACAATTTTAGATGCCTCTGGAGCAGATCAGTTGATTGGTCGTGGTGACATGCTTGTTTCTACTGGTTCGGATTTAGTTCGTTTACAATGTGGATTTGTTGACACGCCAGAAGTTGAAAAAATCTGTGATTTCATTGGTGAGCAACGCGCATATCCCGAAGCATATTTATTGCCCGAATACGTTGCAGAAGGTGGAGAAGGAAACAGTGATTTTGATTCAAATGAATTGGATGTACTTTTTGCTGATGCGGCACGATTAGTTGTCATGCATCAACAAGGTTCGGCAAGTTTGTTGCAACGAAAATTGAAATTGGGTTATAATCGAGCAGGAAGACTTGTGGATCAATTAGAAGGTTTGGGAATTATTGGTCAGTTTCAAGGTAGTAAAGCGAGAGATGTTTTGTATTCAGATCCGCAGGCTTTGGAGGAGTTGTTGGCGAGCAAAGGATTGGTTTGATAGAACCCTGAGTTCACCTTGAGCTTGTTTACACTGAGTTTATCGAAGTGTCGCAGGGTTAAGAATGAGGCGGATGAAAACGAGTAGATATAATTAATTTTCAACCGCAAAGTCCGCAAAGCTGAGACGTACAAAACTATGTAAATGGGATTTTTCCTTTTCGACTTCGCAAAAAACATTGCGAACTTTGCGGTTAAAAGAGTTGTAGAAAATCATCCAAACCAAACGTCATTTATCAATTCGCAACCCGCTTTTTCATTCACACGCAATATTATAACTTGTTTTCCATGACGCAATTCATCACGCATCACGGCAGAATCCATGCGCACAATCAATGTTTTATTTCGAATATAAATTTCCGTCGTTCGATTTGCTACAGCTACGCCCATCATTTCCGGCCAAGCTTCAAGCACATCCAGTTCTTTCATCTTGCCATCCAAGCGATATGCTTTCAGTAATTTATCGATCACTTCTTTGAGCGGTGCTTCGTTGGAATTTCGTTTATATTCATTCATGAACCAGCACTTTTTGAACCATCAAATCTGGTAATTCTGAAATCACTCCTTCATTCACCGAAAACATTTTACCCGAAAAATTGTTGTTCGAAAAAACGGTTCGAATTCGTTCTTCATCAGTATCAGTAACCAAAACTTGTCCAAAGAAATTATTCGACACCAAATCCATCAAACGCTGAACACGTGATTGATCTAACTTGTCAAAAATATCGTCGAGCAATAAAACCGGTTTTATATTCAAATGTCGATTCAGCCATTCATATTGAGCCAAGCGCAAAGCGATTATAAACGATTTCTGTTGACCTTGAGAACCAAATTTCTTTACTGGATGACCTTTTATCGAGAAAAGTAAATCATCCTTGTGAATTCCACCATTTGTATATTGTGAAAAGGCATCTTTTCGTTCAAAAAGAACCAATAATTCTTCGAAAGTATAATCATTGAGTTGCGAACGATAATCCAAATGAACTTCTTCCTCTACGCAACCAATTTGATTGTAATGATGTTGAAAAACAGGAATAAATTCATCTAAAAATTCTTTTCGCGAAGCGTGAATACGATTTCCAATTTCAATTAACTGATGATTCCATACATCAATCGATTCTCGGTCGAACATTCCATGGTCATGCATGTTTTTCAATAAAGCATTTCGCTGATCCAAAACCTTTGAATATTTCTGAATATCGGCGAGATACCCTCTATTGAACTGAGAAATAATTCCATCCATCCATTTTCGGCGCAATTCACTTCCTTCAGAAATTAGATCTTTATCGTAAGGAGAAATCATAACTGCAGGAAATTGACCAATATGTTCTGCCAATTTCTCATATTCCTTTTTGTTCTGTTTGAAAACTTTTTTTGCACCAGGTTTGATTGCACAATGAATAGAAATTTCCTTTTCACCTTTCTGCCAATGACCAAGAATGGAAAAAAAATGTTGATTAAAGCGAACATTTTGTCGATCGACAGGATTCATGTATGACTTACACATACTCAGATAATGAACGGCATCGAGCACATTCGTCTTTCCTGAGCCATTTTTACCAACAAAGCAATTTATCCCATCACCTAGTGAAAATTCAGCTTCTTCGTAATTTTTGAAATTAATAAGTTGAAGGGATTTTAAATGCATGAAACAAATTTAAACATAATGGACGGAAATTTTGTATTAATATTTATTCAATGTGACTAAATTTTAGCGTGATTTTAATTAATGCACGTTTCTATTCAAGTCCGTTTCATTTCACAATTATCTTCTCTGTTTCTAGTCTATCATTTCCCTTTACCAAAGTTACAAAATAACTACCTGGAGCAACAGTTAAGGTTATAATGTAATTGCTATTTCCTTTTGGAGTAGCGCGACTCATTAGCACTTTGCCAGTAATATCATAAACTTCTAGTTTGGTGCTATTATCTTCAATATCAACAATGTAAATTGCCAAGGCTTCTCCTGCTTGAACTGGATTTGGAAACAGCGTAAGCAAAGTTCCATCACCAAAATCCCATTAAAAACTTCCGCTTTGGATGGAGTTATTTGTTAGTTCAAGCCTCAAACTATCTTGCGCCTGGTAGGTAAACGCCACTCGGGATCCGCCAAAAAACCTATTAAGGAGCTATCTGAATTATTAGAAATAAATTGGCTGTTGTCAAAATATTTAAGACTATTTAAGGGCAATAAGTCAAGTGTAAGACTCTGTTCCAAATTTACGTGTGGATTGAATTCAGTATAATTTTGTTTTCTTGATACTTGACCCCCAATAATTTAATTAGTATAACCTACGTTGAAATTACCTCTAAAATTTGTATCTAATTGTGTTCTTCCTCCATACGACAAGTTATACTCATTTGCTGTCATATCAATTGTGTATGTTATAATCTCACCATTCAAGTCAAGCTTACCAAAAACCACATCACAACGCAGAGAACCTTTACCCGAAGCACCTGAGAAAAAACAACAAGAATCGGTAACAAAAATGTCATTAACATAAGCAAAAGTATCTTCAAACAAATAAATCTTTTGAAAATTTTGGGCGTGCGTATTAAACACAAAAAACCACGTTATTATCAATAAAACTGTATTCATTTTAGAATGCCTAATAATTTTTTCTATTTTGAAATAATGATTCTGTTTGTATAAATTTCGCCATTTTTGCATTTCACATTTACAAGTAAAATACCGTTGTCAATATCTTGCAATTTGAGATCACTGATGATTTCGGCAACAGAATAAGATTCGAATTTAATCACCTTACCGTTTAGATCATTCACTTCTGTTTCTTCAGTCACACAGCACTCTGGCACTAACAATGCAAATGTGCCTCGATTTGGATTTGGATACATTCCTAAATCAAGTGCTCTTTCGTTTAGAATTTCTTATTCGTGAATTTGCATTGCTTTCTGGGAATTAGAATCCTTTCCTTCGCATTCTACCATAACCTCATCACAATCGTTGAGGAAAAAACAAAGAATGTTTCTGGCTTGAGCAGCGAAATCAAATGTGTGATCATGAAATGTTTTCACTAAAGTATCCCTAATGTTATATTCATCAGTTTTTTCTATCCAAACTATATCGCTACCAAAACAATCAATGAAATTTTCAGTTTGTGTATAACTTAAGTAGTACTTAAATGAAAAAATATGGTAAACAACATCATATTAACACTCATAATTTTCAGATAGAATTATATCAAAATCTACAACTTTTTTTTCAATAAAAAAACAAAAAATTCAATTAACGAGACATTTTTTCAAGGTCTATTGTACTTTCAAAAAAAACACTATTTTTGCACAGCTTAAAAACGCAAAGAATGTTAGAAAATATTAATTCAGAGACAATTAAATCTCAATTTAAAACAAACAAAAAGTTACGTCTTATAACTTTCGCAGTTGTCGGTATATTATTATTAGTGATCGGATTCTTTTTGTACCGTCAGTTTATTTCGAAACCAAAAGAAGTAAAATCGCAAGATGCATACTGGGCTGGAATGAATTTTGCAGGAAAAGATTCTACTGATGCTGCAATTAATGAATTAGCATCAACAGTTAAAAAATTCGACGGCTACACTGGCGGAGAAAATGCACAATTTATGTTGGGTCGCCAGTATATGAACAAAGGCGAATACAAAAAAGCAATTGAAACTTTGGAAGGAGTGAAAGTTAGTGATTCGTATGTTACTGCAATGGCTATTGGTTTGCAAGGTGATTGCTACAGCGAATTGGGTAAATACAAGGAAGCTGTAGAGAAATATGTTGAAGCTTCAGAAATCAATAAGAATGATTTCACAACTCCAATGTATTTGTTCAAAGCAGGAATGAATGCAGAAGAATTGAAAGATTTTGAAGCTGCAACTGGTTTTTATCAAACAATTAAAGATGATTACATTGCTTACGCTCAAAAGAAAACAATTGATAAATACATCGCACGAGCAGGTAGTAAAAAATAGAACTTAAAACGCAATAAAATGGCAACAGCACTTCGCAATTTGTCAGAATACAATAAGGATTTTGTTCCTGATGGTGCCGATTTTAAAATCGGCATTGTTGTTTCTGAATGGAACGATTCAATTACTTTAAATTTACTGAAAGGTGCGAAAGCAGCACTTTTGGAAAATGGAGTTAAGGAAGAAAATATCTTTGTTCGTTTCGTTCCTGGAGCTTTTGAACTTCCACTAGGAGCGCAATATTTCTTTGAATATACAAAAGTTGATGGAGTTGTTGCTATCGGAACAGTGATTCAAGGTGAAACTCGTCATTTCGATTTTGTGTGTGATGGTGCAACGCAAGGAATTAAAAAAGTAATGTTGAATTATAACAAGCCAGTGAGTTTTTGCTTATTGACGGATATTACAATGCAACAATCCATTGATCGATCTGGCGGAAAACACGGAAACAAAGGCATTGAATGTGCTATTGCATGCATGAAAATGATTGAACTTCATCGTTCGTTTATTTCCAAAGAAAATATTGGCTACTAGTCATTTTTTTAATCTCAAATAGTATTCTAGTATGACATTAATAAAATCTATTTCCGGAATTCGTGGCACAATCGGTGGTAAAGTTGATAACGGTCTTACGCCTATCGACGCAGTAAAATTTGCTGCTGCTTACGGAACTTGGTTGTCAGAAAATAATTCTGGTAAACTAAAAGTTGTAATTGGCCGTGATGCTCGAATTTCAGGACAAATGATTTCTGACTTGGTGATTTCAACACTTGTTGGATTGGGAATTGATGTAATCAATCTTGGTTTATCAACTACTCCGACAGTTGAAGTTGCCGTTCCATTGGAAAATGCACACGGCGGAATTATTTTAACGGCGAGTCACAATCCAAAACAATGGAATGCTTTGAAGTTGTTAAACGAGAAAGGTGAATTCATTTCTGGTGATGAAGGAAAACGCGTTTTAGAAATTGCAGATCAAGAAGCTTTCAATTTTGCCGATGTTGATGATTTGGGGAAAGTAACGCAAGACGATTCATACTTAGAAAAACACATTCAAGCAATTTTAGATTTGCCTTTGGTTGATAAAAAAGCCATTGAAGATGCAAATTTCTCAGTTGTTGTTGATGCTGTAAATTCGACTGGTGGTATCTTTGTTCCGGCTTTGTTAGAAGCACTTGGTGTGAAAAATATTACTAAAATATACTGCGAACCTACAGGAGATTTTCCACACAATCCAGAACCTTTACCAGAACATTTGACTGATTTATCAGATAAAATCATAGAAGTTCGTGCAGATGTTGGATTTACCGTTGATCCAGATGTAGATCGTTTGGCGATGGTTTGTGAAGACGGTTCAATGTTTGGTGAAGAATATACACTTGTCGCAGTTGCAGATTACATTTTAACACACACGCCAGGAGCAACAGTTTCCAATTTATCATCTACACGAGCTCTACGCGATGTGACTGAAAAACGAGGGTTGTTATATACTGCAAGTGCCGTTGGCGAAGTCAACGTAGTTGCGGCAATGAAAAAAACGAAAGCCGTTATTGGCGGAGAAGGAAATGGTGGAATCATTTATCCAGAATTACATTACGGTCGTGATTCGCTCGTTGGAATTGCTTTATTCTTAAGTCATTTGGCACATAAGAAAATGAGTGTTTCTGCGCTTCGTGATTCATATCCAAAATACACGATTTCTAAAAATAAAATTGAGTTGACACCAGAAATTGATGTTGACCTAATTTTGAAAAAAATGGCTGAAAAATATGCCAATGAAGAAGTTGACATAACAGATGGAGTAAAAATTTACATCGAAAAAGAATGGGTTCATTTACGTAAAAGCAATACCGAGCCAATTATTCGTATTTATTCTGAAAGTGAAAGTGAGGAAAAAGCAAATCAATTTGCTAATCGAATTATTGCCGATATTAAAAGTATAATCTAAATTTAGAACTTACACCAACATAAAAGCTTGGGCATTTTTCCAAGTTTAACTTTTCTCATTGCGAGCCATGTCGAAATTAGCGACTGAAAATGTATTTTTTGATCTTTCAGATTACGGGCGACCCTTTGCAAACATACTTGCCCGTAAGCTAAAAGGCACGGCTGTAACTCCAGTGCACGTTACATTTCTTTTTGGAATCTGTGGACTTTTTGCGGTTTACTTTATACTCATTGGTTGGTTCAAATTAGCTGGCGCCTTCCTCATTTTAAAATCGATCATCGATGCGGCGGATGGCGCTTTGGCTCGATTAAACAAAAAACCATCCTACATTGGTCGCTATTTGGACAGCATTTTTGATATTATTCTAAACGCACTTATTTTTGCCGCAATCGGCTATATTACTCTCACTCCTATTTATTGGGTTTGTATCGCATTCTTCGCCGTTCAACTTCAAGGAACGTTGTACAATTATTACTACGTAATTTTGCGAAATCAATCTTTAGGAGGCGACACAACGAGTCAAATTTTTGAGCAAAAAACACCTGTTGCCTTGCATGGCGAAAGTCAACAAAAAGTGAATATTTTATTTGGAATCTACTTGATTTTATATGGTGTTTTTGATAAAATAATTTATTCAATTGATAATTCAGCACATACTAAAACTTCCTTTCCAAAATCGTTCATGACGATGGTTTCGAGTTATGGATTAGGTTTTCAATTGCTAATTATGGCAATGCTTTTAGGGTTGAATCAAGTACATTTGATCATTCCATTTTTTATTGGATATTCGGTTTTGATTGTGGTTTTTGTGGGAGTAAGGAAGGTTTTGTTGAGATGAAAGAGTTCTTTTTAAATTCTATTATTTCTAAGCTTCAAATTAGACAGCAATCTTTTAATATCAATTTCTTGTGAAATTCATAATTCTTCACTTTCTTTGAACCATCAAATGAATTTACCCTGGGGAAGTTATTAGCAAAAGATGGCAATACAAAAGTTGTCATTACGAAAGATAATGACATTCATAAACAAGCAGCAAATGAGTTATACAAATCCATTTCTGATTTTGCATGGAAAGATGCTTCAAGAGCTGAAATTCACAAGAATTCTATTCGAACTTACAGTAAATTCGCATTTTAATAAAAAGACTTTTGGTATTTGTAGAACAGGGTTCATGTGCCTTTTTTTACACTACAAATGGAATCCAAAAGACATCCTTTAAATAAATTAAAACCTTCAGACAACAGGCTATTCGATGACCAATTGTTTGGAAGTGATGCCATCAAAGAAATTAATTTATACGGAATTAACGTTCCATGCTAACAAGGAAGGAAAAGGAAAATTTTGTTAGAACCACACTGTGCACAAGGATTCGCAGTTGTCAAATTTTATCCAAAACTGATTAAGAGTAATCCTGCCCGATTTCAGCTACGAGGAATTTCCGAGTTAGGATTTGAATTTGGAGTTAAATCGGTAAAAATAATTCTCGTTGAGTGTGCCTTGCTTATGCGTGATTATTTAGAGGAAAACCCTGATAATTTTGTAGGCTACATTGGGCAAACTGATCGAAGGGATAACAAAGTAAGCAAACCTCGAGAAACTGCACAAAGAGCTGATATTTATAACCTTTACACCAATTCAATGTTTCTTTATCCTAAATACAAATTGTCGTCAAAAAAGATGTTCCTAGAAGTGAATTTGAGGCTTATCAGAAAAGTTCGTTCAAAACAAGAAAATAGAATCACTAAGATTCAAAAATCAAATTACAATTCGTTTCTGTATTTCTTTGAAAGTAATAAAGACAAATATCTTGAGCTAATGACCAAAAAAACTAGAAGTCAATACGAATAATAATGTTTTCGGGTAATAGATTCAATTTTGAATTAATATTTCCCGAAAAATCGTTAAAAGATTCTTTCAACCTAAAACAAATTCGATTCTTCTACGTGTTTGTCTTCTTCAATATGAATCGACGGAAATTTTTAAAACGCACCTTTTGGGGCGCAGTTGGAACAGGCTTGATAACCGGAATTTATTCATGGCAAATTGAACCCTT
>Ga0105045_10005452_pt1 | contig 11214 bp, 5 predicted proteins | sample MAT02_FD_78089 | JGI IMG/M metagenome (GOLD analysis project Ga0105045, IMG submission 78089) | Freshwater microbial communities from Lake Fryxell liftoff mats and glacier meltwater in Antarctica - MAT-02 (megahit assembly) | ecosystem: Environmental > Aquatic > Freshwater > Ice > Liftoff... | reverse complement strand
GGTTCCAATATCCTGTTTGCAGTGAATCCTGAAAATGGTCGGATGATCGTTATCGAGATGAATCCTCGGGTCAGTCGTTCCAGTGCTTTGGCGAGTAAAGCAACTGGTTTTCCTATCGCGAAGATCGCGGCCAAGTTGGCTATAGGCTATCGGCTTTGGGAACTTCAAAACGATATCACGCAAAAGACGCAAGCCTGCTTTGAACCAACCATTGATTATGTTGTCACCAAGATCCCGCGATTCGCATTTGAAAAATTTCCGGAAGCCGATCCGACGCTGACGACTCAGATGAAGAGCGTCGGGGAGACGATGGCTATTGGAAGAACCTTTAAAGAATCCTTTCAAAAGGCACTTCGGGGACTCGAGGTCGGTGCGTTCGGCTTCGGATGTGATAGTAAAGATCTTTGGCACACGGATCGACGGCCTGATGACGAAGAGATTCGAAGCAAGCTCTCTCGCCCAAATGCCGAGCGTGTCTGGTATCTGCGATATGCGATCAAAGCTGGAATGACCGTTGATGAAATTCATCAACTAACGGGAATCGACATTTGGTTTTTGGATCAACTACTCGAGATCACTGAGATGGAAGACCATCTCGCGTCGTGTGGTACGCTTGGAAATCTAGATGCCGGAACGATGCGTCAAGCGAAACAATACGGCTTTTCGGATAGGCAAATCGCCAATCTGCTTTCTGGTGAGGAGATGGAAGTGAGGAGTCTTCGGAAGTCGATGGGAGTCGTCGCGGTCTACAAAGCTGTCGATACATGTGCCGCCGAATTCGAAGCCTACACCCCCTATTTTTATAGCACGTACGAATACGAAGACGAGTTGCCGTTGCCAGTAGATGGGCAACGCCGAATCATGATTCTCGGTGGTGGACCGAATCGAATTGGACAGGGTATCGAATTCGACTATTGCTGTTGTCATGCCAGCTATGCGTTACGGGAAATGGGTATCCAGTCGATCATGGTTAATAGCAATCCAGAAACGGTGAGCACCGACTATGACACGAGCGATATCTTATTCTTCGAGCCACTAACGACAGAAGACGTATTAAATATCTGCGATCGGATTCAACCGCACGGAGTCATTGTGCAGTTCGGCGGTCAAACACCCCTGAACCTTGCCAGAGCTCTGGATACGGCAGGCGTACCGATCATTGGCACGAGTGTCGAAACTATCGAAGCCGCAGAAGATCGCGAAAAGTTCCAGAAGCTCCTGATCGAGCTTGGATTGCGACAACCGGCAAATGGAATCGCCAGGACCATGTCGCAAGCGCGTGCAGAAGTCCAAAAGATCGGCTATCCAGCGATCGTACGACCAAGTTTTGTTCTTGGCGGTCGCGCGATGGAAATATGCTACGACAACTCGCAGTTCGAGCGATACGTCACCGAGGCGTTCGTGGTTTCTCAAGGCCAACCAGTTCTAATCGACCGCTTCTTGGAAGACGCAACGGAAGTCGATGTCGACGCGGTCTCTGATGGCACCGACGTCGTCATCATGGGAATCATGGAACACATCGAAGAAGCCGGCGTTCACTCGGGGGATTCCGCGTGTGCGATTCCTCCATTTCAATTGCCTCAGTCAGTGATCGAAGAGATTCGACAGTCAACAAAGGCAATGGCTAAACGTCTTAAAGTCATCGGACTGATGAACGTTCAATTCGCAGTAAAAGAAGAGGGTCCGAATCAAGTCGTTTATGTCTTGGAAGTAAATCCACGAGCTAGCCGAACCGTTCCATTTGTTGCCAAAGCAACCGGTGTTCCCGTTGCCAAGATCGCTGCAAAAGTGATGGCAGGGATGACACTGAAAGAGCTTGGGATCACTTCCGAACCGATTCCTAAGCATATCTCGGTAAAGGAGAGCGTCTTCCCGTTCCGTAAGTTTGCTGGTGTTGATATTGTGCTCGGTCCCGAGATGCGGTCGACAGGTGAAGTCATGGGAATCAGTGAAACGTTTCCAATCGCTTTTGCTAAGAGCCAGATTGCAGCCGGCGTTTTCTTACCAGAAACAGGGAACGTTTTCTTGAGCGTATCGAGCCGTCATCGTGGTCCGATCCCTCAGATCGCCGGTCACCTTCACAGAATGGGTTACACACTGCTCGCAACAAGCGGGACAGCAAATGAAATCATCAAGGCTGGCTTGCCAGTTACGCGAGTTAAAAAACTTGCCGAAGGCAATCCTAACCTGATTGACTATCTGAAAAACGACAATGTTTCTTTGATCATCAACACCCCCAACGGCAAGGGAGCAAGGACAGACGAAGGTCGGATTCGTGCGGCAGCGGTTCAGTTTGGCGTGCCTTGTATCACGACCGTCGCTGCCGCAGAAGCCGCGGTGCAAGCAATGGAAGCCATGCGGACCGAACCAATGACCGTGCTGTCGCTGCAAGAACGATTTGCATAATTTGAGTTAGCGAGGAGTGTCAGTTCTACTTTTCTACTTCAAATCAATAACCAGCGGCTTTCCACCCGGAAGGATGGAACAGGCCACATCAGAGGTTTCCGGGCTATAATACTTCCTCGGTAGCACGTCTCCTGCAGGGTTAGTATTAGGAATCGAGTAGTTGTAGGTTGAGGTGTTTTCCTTCGTGTTCTTCGGAATGATTGCGACTTTATAATCCCCTTCGGGGGCGCCGTCATTGATGCCCATGGTTGAGATTTGAAATTGGCCGTCATCGTCGGTTGTTCCTTGCGAGACAACGCCTGCCTTACCGAACAGGAGAACTTGTGCATTTGCAAGCGGCCTATCTTGTTTAAGTTACGCAACTAGCCGCCGTGCGAAAGCATGCTGATTTCCAAGGAAACCGTGAGCTATCGCTCGACGGCTGATAGCTCAGGCCACTCGAAACCGTCTTACGCCAGCAGCTTTTGCACCACATCGCCGTGGACGTCGGTGAGGCGGAAGTCGCGGCCTTGGTAGCGATAGGTGAGTCGCGTGTGGTCGAGGCCAAGAAGGTGCAAAATCGTGGCTTGCAAATCGTGCGTATGGACGCCGTCTTCCACCACGTTAAAGCCGAGCTCGTCGGTTTGCCCCAGCGTGATGCCGGGCTTCACGCCGCCGCCGGCCATCCACATGCTGTAAGCCGAGGGATGATGGTCGCGGCCTTGACTGCGGCCGATCGCCACGTTGTTTTCGACCATCGGTGTGCGGCCAAACTCGCCACCCCATACGACCAGCGTAGTATCGAGTAGGCCGCGTTGCTTGAGATCGGCAACCAGGGCTGACGATGCGCGATCGGTCACATTGCAATTATTGCGGCAGTTGCCGGCGACGTCGCTATGCGCATCCCATCCGTGGTGATACACGCTGACGAACCGTACGCCGCGTTCGACCAGCCGCCGTGCGAGCAAGCAATTACTGGCGAAGCTGCCATCGCCCGGCTTGGCGCCATAGGCGGCGAGGGTAGCTTCGGTCTCCGTTTTTAAATCCATAAGTTCGGGCGCGCTGGTTTGTAGGCGATACGCCATTTCATACGCGGCAATACGAGTCGTAATTTCGAGATCTCCCACGTCAGCTAAGTGTTGCTGGTTGAGATCGCGGACGAGATCGAGCGTGTCGCGTTGCGAACGGGTGTCGATGCCGGCCGGGTTGCCGACGTTAAGAATCGGATCGCCTGTGCCGCGGAACTTGGTCCCTGAGTATAGTGTTGGAAGAAAGCCGCTGCTCCAACTCGCCGCGCCGCCGCTCGCACCGCCGCCTGTCGCAAGCACGACAAAGGCGGGCAAATCGCTGGTCTCGCAACCCAGGCCGTAGGTGACCCAAGCACCCATACTGGGTCGGCCCGGTTGGCTCGACCCGGTTTGCAAAAAGATCTCGGCCGGAGCGTGATTGAACTGATCGGTGTGCACGCCGCGGATAACGGCGATATCGTCTGCGATGTTGGCCAAGTGCGGTAATGCTTCGCTCAACTCGGTACCACTTTGCCCATGCTTGGCGAATTTGAATTGTGGGCCGAGCACAGCCGCATCGGGCCGGATGAACGCGTAACGCTGTCCCGCAATGACCGACGGCGGAATAGGCTTACCCGCCATTTCGGCGAGTTTGGGCTTGTAGTCGAAAAGTTCCAATTGGCTGGGTGCTCCGGCCATGAAGAGCTGAATCACCGCCTTCGCTCTACCGGCAAAGTGAGGAGAACGCGGCGCAAGCGGGTTCACCGGCGCGGTGTTCGAAGCAAAGAGCGTGCTGGACGGCAATTGTTGGGCAACCAGAGAAGCCAACGCGATCTTGCCAACGCCGACGCCGCACTCCTTAAAGAAATGTCGGCGCGTTTGAGCGAGTTGATAAATCGGGTGCATGGCGATTACTCCTTAGTGACGACGGCGTCGAGGTTTTGCAACGCTCGGGCGACCAACGTCCAGGCGGCAGCGGTTTGTTGTTTATCTGGCGACGCATTGGGGGCGATCTGTTTCGAATCCAGCTCGCTAGAGGCTAAGCGTTGTAGTTGAACGTCGTAAAAGGCGATGATGCGGGCGAGGGTTTCCGGAGATGGCGGGACGGTTAGCAAGCGGCGGTAGATGTGGATGGTAGCGTCCGGCGGCGACAAGTCGACGGCTTGTAGCGCGAGCGCTCTCGCCGTTTCGATGAAGACTTCGTCATTTAATAGCGTCAGTGCTTGTAACGAACTGTTCGATCGTTCGCGGCGACTGATGCATGTCTCACCAGAGGGAGTATCGAACAAATTGAACATGGCATACGGAGCGGTCCGTTTGACGAACGTATACAAGCCACGTCGATAACGATCTTCGCCACCGCTAACGGGCCAGCCGTAGTTAACGATGCTCGCCTCGGACACGCTGGCGCTCTGCGGCGGGTAGACACTCGGCCCACCGATTTTTTCACTCAGTAACCCAGCCGCATGTAGTGCGACATCGCGTACGAGTTCGGCGTCTAGCCGAAACCTAGCCGCGCGAGAGAGCAACTTGTTTTGCGGATCGCGTTCAAGCAACTCGGGCGTCACGGTCGATTGCTGCCGATACGTGTCGCTGAGCACGATCAACCGATGCATGTGCTTGGTGCTCCAACCGCAATCAACATATTCTTGCGCGAGCCAATCGAGCAACTCGGGATGCGACGGCAAGTCGCCTTGCGTGCCAAAGTCCTCGGTAGTGCGAACCAAACCATATCCAAAGAACGCTTGCCAATGGCGATTAATCGCGACGCGGGCCGTCAGCGGATTCTTACCATCGACCAACCATTGGGCAAACGCGAGCCGATCGTGCTTGACATCGGCGGGCAGTGCGGGCAAAAACGCGGGTACTCCAGCCGAAACTACTTCTTTGGGCTGTAAGTATTCACCCCGATGATGGCGATGCGTTTCGCGTTGCCGATCCGCACGCCGCTCAACCAGCGTGAGCGACGTCGGATAAGCGGGCAATTGCGCACGAAGTGCCGCGATTTCGTCCCGCGCGGGTTTTAGTTCGTCGACAATCGACGCGTAATATTGTTCGAGCGTGGCGACATCTTCAGGAGACAGCGTGGATCGCTGGCGATGCAGTAACGCTTCTATTTCAGCAGGTCGATTTACTAACGTGTACGGCTCTTCGTCGGCGGTCGCACTCAAGCGGAAGCGACCAATCGCGGCGGCGTAGTACTTTTCAAAAATCATTCGCAGCGTGAATTGGCCGGCTATCAGTGGCGTTGGTAATGTGAAGACGGCCCGATGCGACTTACCTTGGCCACCCTCAACGCTCCAACCGGTTTCCGTATTGTCGTCCACGGCCCCGGCGGCGACGTTTCCACCGGCGGCAAAGCTATGCGTCGTGGGGCCGAAGGCGACCGGCCCGGTGTCGACTGAGAGTTGCATCATCGAGAGGTAAAAATCGCCGATCGGCCCTTCATACGCAATGCGCCCCGGCCCATTATTAGGGAGCGACGGATCGGTTAGAACTTCAAGCCGCAGTGCACGAATGGGTTTCCCTTGCGTGCGATAGGTAATGTCGTACTCATCGCGCTTCGTTTGATCTCCCGAAGCCAACACCGATTGATCGGCCAGTGTATCGAGCGTCGCTAGATTCGATTTCAATTGGGTAGGCGAAAGTACCGTCCAATCGTGAGACAGCGGATGTTCGGCCGCGAACCATTTTTCAAAACTCGCCGCAAAGGCCTTGCGACCCGTTGAAGGCGTTGTCTGCGTGGCCAGCGGTCTGTTAACCGAAACTCGGAACTTGCCCAACGTGTGCTGGTTGCCAAATTGCTGTTCAATACGCAACGTCACCCGCGTCCCAGACGCGTAACCAAACGGCTCGGCGGCGTAAAACGTAGCCGTTCGGTTGGTGTTCCACTTGGGATTGGTTGCATCGTGAATCGCCCAACCGTTGATAGGGCTTTCCGCCAATAGAGACATAACGGAATAATTTTGCTGTGAAAAGTCAGCCTCGGCCCGCGTGAATGTCACCTGCCGCGGAGGTTCGCTCTCGTCTATCGGGCTGATGGTCACCACGAATTTGCTGACGACGAAGTTGCCAATCGCCACCCGCCCCGGGCCCTGCGAGGGCAGTGCGGGATCGGTCATCGCCTCTAATCGCACGGCATTAGCCGTGCCGGCGGGAAGGAGGAATGACACGGTGTAATTGTCGCGTTCCGGCGAGAGGCCGGTTGCCAACAGGCTATCGTCGGATTGCCGGACAAGAGTCGTTCCCTGCTCGGCAACGAACTCCACCGGTTTCAACACAACGTAATCGCTTGGCGCGGGTGGTACGAAGCGATCCGGAAGTTGTTCGGTGAGCCTAGCGATTAGCGTTTCAAGCTCGGCACGTCGCTTTGCGATATCATCCTGCACCACCTCGCTAAACGGCGGCTCATCGGCCTGATTGAAGAACGCCATCAATTGGTAAAATTCGCGGTGGACAAGCGGATCGTACTTGTGCGTGTGGCACTGAGCGCAACCGGTAGTCAGGCCCAACCACGTCGTGCCGGTCGTACCAACGCGATCGACCAACGCCATGAATCGATACTCTTGCGGATCGATGCCCCCTTCTTCGTTGAGCATCGTGTTGCGGTGGAACCCCGTGGCGATACGATCGTCTTGCGTCGCACCGGGCAACATATCGCCAGCCAGTTGCTTGACGGTAAACTGGTCGACAGGCATGTCTGTATTAATCGCGTTAATGACCCAGTCGCGATACGGCCACATGCTGCGGGCGCGGTCTTTCTCAAAGCCGTTTGTATCGGCATATCGAGCGAGGTCCAACCAACGGCGCGCCCAACGCTCTCCGTAGTGCGGCGATGCAAGTAAGCGATCGACAAGGTTCTCGTACGCTTGCGGGCTCGGATCATTGACGAATGCGTCCGCTTGTTGGGGCGTGGGCGGAATGCCGACCAGATCGAGCGACACCCGGCGGCAAAGCGAGTATTTGTCTGCCGGGGGAGACAGCGTCATATTCTCGGCGGCCAACTTCGCGGTAATGAACGCATCAATTGGATTCGCTTGCGCGCCTGGCGGTGCCATTTTCTTTGGTGGTACGAAAGCCCAGTGTGGCTCGTATTTCGCCCCAGCCGCGATCCACCTATCAATCAGCGTTTTTTCCGCGGGCGTGAGATGCTTGTTGCTTCGCGGGGGCGGCATGATAACTTCATCATCGGTGGCGTGAATGCGCGAAGTCACTTCGCTGGCGGTTGCATTGCCGGGAATGATCGCCTCCGCACCCGAGTCGGCTTCGGCAGTCGCACCCTCAAAAGTATCGAGGCGCAATCCCGCTTCACGCAGACCTTCATCGGGACCGTGGCACTTAAAGCAGTTGTTTGAGAGTATCGGCCGGATTTCACGGTTGAAATCAATCGCATCGGCTTCCGCAGCATGGATTTCCGTGGGCAAGTTCGCCAGGACTAAAATCGCCAACATGTATGAACTTAGTCGCCTAGTAAGTCGTAGCATCCTTCCCTCTCGCGAAAAAACGTGGCCAACGGTTATTTTCAAATCGTCGCCCTCTATCCGTCCAACCAAATACCGAATCACCATCTGTCAACGTCACTCCGCACGGATCAAGTAAGCTAACTTCCGGCAGAGCGTTCACTGCAACGTGTTAACGACTACCTAAGTATAGTGCTCTGACCGAGAAAACTGACCCCGATTCATAGCATTCAAACGATTTTCATTAACTTTTAGAAACTTCTCGCTGATCGCCAGTATTTTGGGACGGATATAGCCATAAAAAAGCTTGATTGCCTTGATTCGGTCATCGTTTAGCGCTTTCGCACAGTGGAACGATGGGACTTGCCGATTCGACTAGGTCTTGAATTGTTACACTGGCGAACGCCTTTTCGGTAGCCTCGTAGGCTTTATCGAGTTCCGCATGCAAGGGACATAATTTCGTGTGTCCCTTCAGTCCAAGCGGGCACTTCTTAATCCTCGCAATCGGTTCGACGGTGTTGACAACATCGAGAATCGTCAGCTTGCCTATCGCGTGCGTTAGTTCGTAGCCACCGCCCGGACCGGGACGCGACTGAACCATACCGGCAGCGCACAGGTCTTGGAGTACTCGCGTCAAATAACGGCGTGGCACCTTTGTTTGTTCGGCCAATACATTCGCTGAGACCGGTCGATCGATTTGGCTGCCCATGCAGGTGACCGCGCGGAGGGCATATTCGGCCGTTTTAGAGAGCATTCAGTAAGCCACACAAAATATAAACGCCGAACTTGAGGCAACGCGTACACCCACTGATCATACATACTTGCGTACAAAATTAGTCTACCTTACAGCCTTCATCTGAACAACTCGTGCGTTACTACCGCTACGAATTACGGTTAATGACGTGGCGACCTGTTTAGTGATATTGGTTATTCGGCGACGTACATTCGGTTTTTTGACTTTGACTATTTAAGCAAGATATTATGGTTTGGGTTTATCTCGTGATCGCAGGGTAGCTTTAAATTTGTTTGGCCATCGGGTTGAAATATACCTATGGGTTTTCTCGAATGTTTCCTTCGTTGGTCAGCAAAACTCGTGACGAACGCGATGTTCGTCGACACGGATGTCTTGCGGGCAGGCATTATAGATGACTTTGGTGTTCACGTTTGGTCTAGCATCCGCAAGGTTACGAAGCTCATTGGCGAAAGCTTGTATCTTCCGGGTTGACTTCGAACAGTAAATCGATCGGCCGCTACGACGGGACGATTCCAACTACATTAACTTCGGTTTTGCTCTAGAACCAGCAGTTATCTTACCGCCCGACTCACCATTTATTACCAACATTCGTGAGTACAACTTTACCTCGATCAACCCCTGCTTCGATGCGACGATGGGCATCAGCGGCTTGTTCAAACGGGAATTGGCTATCAATGGTGACTTGCAGTTTTCCGAGTTCAAAGAGCCGGATGAGTTCACGAAGATCATCGCCTGATGGAACGGCGAGCATCACTTGACCTGATTTCGAGAGCGGCCAGGTAAGTATTGTCATCAAGATCCCCTTGACGTTCGGCTCGGTTGAAACGAAATGCCCACCCTCTTTCAGGACAGCTCGTGCTTCGAGAAAATGAGCTTTACCTGATACATCAAAAATAATGTCCCATCTTTCTTCGGACTTCGTGAAGTCATCCTTTTCGTAATCATAAAAGTGATCCGCGCCGAGCGACAAACAAAACCCGCGATTCCGTCCGCTTGCGACCGCGTCGACGTGGCAACCATAATGTTTTGCAATTTGCACTGCAAAGATCCCGACACCACCACTTGCACCGTTTATGAGCACCGATTGCCCACTTTTGATCTTACCGTGGTCTCGAAGCGATTGCAGCGCGGTCGTCGCAGCTAAGGGAATTGCTGCGGCTTCCTCCATCAACATTGTGTCTGGAATCTTAGCTGCGCACGAAACAGCACAAGCAGCGTAGTTTGCTAACGCACCGCCGCGAGTATGATCGAGAAAGGCCATTACGCGATCACCGACTTCGAAAGCACTTCCACTGTCTGTTTCGACTACAAATCCTGCTACATCGTAGCCCGGCACACGTGGGAAACCGAAGGGTATCAGCAGCTTCATATCTCCACGTCGAAACCTGTAGTCAATTGGATTCACACTCGAAGCCAACACTTGAATCAAAAGCTGGCCTGGCAATCGTTGCGGAACCGGGTGATCTGCGACGTGGAGAACGTTAGAGTCCCCATATTGGTCGTACTCGATAGCACGCATCTTCAATCCGGTGGGAACTCGATAAGTGCGGTTTTCTTCGATTGTATTGCTAGTCATAGTTGTTACCTAAACGAAGTCGTTCGAGCGATGTTTAAAAGATGTGTAAGCCTGATTCACTAACCCGATTTCAAGTGGAAAAAAAGGCTAGTTCTGGGCTAGATTTGATGGAAAAGCGAATGACCACCGCTAGCGCCTGAGGTTCAGGGGTACAAGTTTTGTTGACATGTTTCTAAAGATCATGAATGACTTTTGGCGGGAATGCGGCTCGCAATGCATTGAGCACCGCCAAGACATCGATTGCTTCTTGTGCGATCGCTCCGACTACGGGACTCATGTACCCCGCTGCTGCAAAGCCCATTCCAATTATGCTGAGAACCATGCCGCCCACTGCGCTTTGAAGGGCAATGGTCCGCATCCGGCGACTGATGTGCATGAATTCGTCCACTTTGGTCAGCGAATTGTCCATGATGACGACACCTGCGGCTTCGGAAGTGACATCACTGTTTTGCCCGATTGCCATTCCCACGGTAGCAGCCATCATGGCGGGCGCGTCGTTGATTCCGTCGCCAACGTACAGAGTTTTTGCTTTCGTCGTTTCCTTGCGGACGATGGTCAATTTTTCCTCGGGACTTTTTTCCGCATAGATTTCTGTGATCCCTACTTGGTCCGCTAAGTACTTGACTTCGGATTCGCGATCACCGGAAACAACCATGATCCGTTGAAACTGATGTTTGGGACCAAGATGCTTTATGAACGAGCGACTTTCAGCCCGCGGCGCATCGCGGAAACGCAGAGTGGCAGCCAATCGACCATCGATGACAATAACACACTCCAGACCTCCAGCCAAAGGAGGAAGCAAATCAGCACCGTCGATCTTCAAGTCGATCAATTTATTGCGACTTGTCACCAGCAGCTTGCGACCAGAGACCTCTCCTCGCAAGCCTTTTCCTGGAACTTCCGCAACATCGGTCGCTTCCATCAACGTGATTTTTGCTTCGCCAGCTGCATTGATGATCGCGCTGGCCAAAGGATGCTTTGAATAGCGCTCGAGACTTGCTACGAGGGCTAGTACTTCGCGTCCATCAAGCC
>Ga0105045_10005451_pt1 | contig 11215 bp, 1 predicted proteins | sample MAT02_FD_78089 | JGI IMG/M metagenome (GOLD analysis project Ga0105045, IMG submission 78089) | Freshwater microbial communities from Lake Fryxell liftoff mats and glacier meltwater in Antarctica - MAT-02 (megahit assembly) | ecosystem: Environmental > Aquatic > Freshwater > Ice > Liftoff... | reverse complement strand
AGTCCGGCTTGCGGAGGAACCCAGCAGATTGCCAATTATCTGGATTATACCAGTCAGCTCTGCAAAAATATGTTTTCGGAAGACCAGAAAACCCGTATGCGCAATACCATCATCAATTCCAGATCAAACCTCTTACTTTCAAATGGATGCGAACCGGTTGTGATTGTACCAGCTGATGCGGCCATCACGGCCATAACACGCCCGGTAGGAAATCTTTGTACCAACATCATCCAACCTGTTGTTCAATTAAAAAACGAAGGCAGCGTAAATTTATCCAATACCGAAATACAATATCGCACAGGTGGAGCCTGGGAGACCTACCAATGGACCGGTTTGCTAGGAACAGGTCAGTTCACCAGCATTACGCTGCCGTCTTATGACGGAGGCTGGGGAGTGAGAACACTTGAAGTGCGATCCAACAATCCCAATGGTGGTGTGGATGGAAACAATTCAAACAATTTGTTTTCCAAACAATATCACGCCGTTCAAAATGGGCATATGCTGACCCTGAAAATCACCCTCGATTTATTGGGATCTCAGACCACGTGGCTCGTCAGAGATGGTGATCAAAATACCATTGCCAGTGGGGGACCCTATATTAATTTTCAAGGTGGGGTGGTCCACACGAATCAAATCTGCGTGCTCGACGGATGTTATGAATTGGTGGTGCTTGATTCCGGGGGTAATGGAATGTGCTGCAACAATGGAAATGGCGCATTTGAATTAAAAGATGAAAACAACGATATTCTGGCTTCAGGTGGTCAATTTACATCAAGTGTGACAACTCCGTTTTGTCTCAATTCCGGCGGTAGTCCTCCTTCTGCCAACTTTACGGCAAACGCGACAACCCGCTGTGCAGGCCAAAGTATCAATTTTACCAATACAAGCACGGGAGAAATTGATACATATGACTGGAAATTTTTTGGGGGCACCCCGTTTACAGTGACCACGAACAATCCAGGCCCTATCACTTACAGCACCCCGGGAGTTTATAATGTCCGTCTGGCTGTAGCCAATGAATATGGCGAAGATGTGGAAATCAAATCAAACTATATCACCATCACGGCGCAACTCATGTGGTATGCAGATGGGGACGGAGATGGTTATGGAAATCCAGGTGTGACGATACAAGCATGCAGTCAACCGGCAGGTTATGTCTCCAACCAGAATGATTGCGATGACAACAACGTCAATAATTGGAACAGTTGTTACGACTGTGCTGGTGTAATGAATGGACCAGCGATACTGGATAATTGTGGCGTTTGTGATACCAATCCCAACAATAATTGCGTCCAGGATTGTGCAGGAACATGGGGTGGATCAGCCTCTTTGGATAATTGCGGCGTATGTGATGCCAATCCCAACAACAATTGCGTGCAGGATTGTGCCGGCACTTGGGGTGGATCAGCTTCACTAGATAATTGCGGAGTTTGCGATACCAATCTAAACAACAATTGTGTTCAGGATTGTGCAGGAACATGGGGTGGATCAGCTTCCTTAGATAATTGCGGAGTTTGCGATACCAATCCCAACAACAATTGCGCGCAGGATTGTGCAGGCACTTGGGGTGGATCAGCCTCTTTGGATAACTGTGGTGTTTGCGATACCAATCCAAACAACAATTGCTTGCAGGATTGTGCCGGAACATGGGGCGGAAATGCCTACTTCGATAATTGCGGTACGTGTGATGACATTTCAGATAATGATTGTATTCCATGTGAAAATTTGAGTGTCGCTTTGATAGAAAAAGTCAATCCGACTTGTCACGATGCCACAGACGGCACTATATCTATAGCTGTCACCTCACAAAATAACGACTTCCAAATCATTTGGAACACAGGAGATACAGGTACAAATCTGACCGGGTTACCTGCGGGAAATTATCAGGTGACAGTCACAGAAGATGGCTGTTCTGCATTTTTAAATATTATTTTGACCGCTCCGGATCCGCTTGTGCTTTCATTCGGGAATATTACAAATACCGATTGCGATGAAGCCAACAATGGATCATTAGAGATCACAATTTCCGGAGGTTTTGAACCCTATATTTTATTCTTAAATCAATCCCAGTTGGAGAATGGTGCGGTTACCAGTCTTTCGGAAGGAACTTACAATGTAGCCGCTGTTGACATGAAAGGCTGCCTGATATCGGGAACATTTGTAATTGAAAGCGTGCCCTGCGATAGTCTGGCGCTAACCCAGTTGGTGGAAAATGTCTGCCAATCTCAAGAACTGTCATTTTTTGGATCAATTTTTTGCGATCCAGTGAATGAAGCACAGGGATATGAGTGGAATTTTAGGCCCGTCTCTTATTTCCAACAAGCATTTAACATTACAAGTGCTGAGAATTCTTTTCAACCTTTCAACTATCCTCAATTGTTGCCAGGTGAAACTTACGCGGTGTCTGTGAAAGGCATTCACAACAATATTCCCGGAGAATTTGGCCCTGTCTGCAACGTGCGGTTTTCGATTGAAACTACCCAGCTCATCGCTTCAGACTGCGGAAATATCAGTTTATCCCAATCATCTTCGATTACAACGACAGCAGTCAACGACGCGCAGGATCTAGAATTTGCTTTTGAAAACACAGAAACTCTGGAGCGTATTTTTCACTACAGTGGGGGCTCTCAAACGGTGATATTGAGCCAAGTGGGAAGTCTTGAGCCAAACGTGATCTATACTGTAAGCGTTCGGGTGAAATACCGGAACATTTGGGGTGAATACGGTGCACTTTGCAGCATCCAAATCAACTCCGCAATACCGACAACCAGCCTCGAATCAGAATGGTGCGAAAATTTTGATATCGATTTCGAGAATGATATGTTTTCCGTGAAACCTATAGAAGGAGCCACCGTATATGAACTGCAAATCAGCGGAGGTGATTTATCATCACCGAAGTCGAGCCAGAAGAACCAACTGGGCTTTGTTGTAAAGGACTTTCCTGGATTGAGCAGAGAGATGATTTACCAGGCCAAAGCAAGAGCGTATTTATACGCAAGCTGGCTGCCTTGGGGTGAAACATGCCATATTTCTTTCAGTGCAGAAGACCAATACAAATTAAACTTAACCATTTACCCCAACCCGCTCATTACAGACAATAACCTAAGTCTATTGATGAAAGGAGACTGGGAAAAACTAAAAATAACGCTATATGACATGACTGGTGTGGAAGTTTTCAAAACGAATGAAAACGTAACACATCTCATTCCCACCAACCTTTTGCTACCTTCTCTTGGCAGCGGCATTTATCTGATAAATGTTTCTCACGGTCAGGAGACTTTAACGAAAAAGTTGATTGTGCATTAGACCCCAGGATTTTTAACGTTTAGTTTAAGGGGAGAAGCCGCTGTTTGATCTTAGGATCGGCAGCGGCTTTATGCGTTTTGACACAACTATTTTGTTTGAAATTATGCGCTTAACATTCTGATCATCAAATCTGAACCATCAGCGTATTTGCTCTAATCAGTAGTTAATGCATTAAAAATCGTTTTTCATCGAAGAAAAAGTTTTGTTTAGCGAAAATAGCATTGTACTTTAGCATGCTTATTAACTAACTTTTAACTTATGAAAAAGATGTTTACACTCTGGAGGGGTTGTTATCTTTCCCTGTTGCTTGTTTTGGGAGTATCTATGCAGACCTACGCCCAGTGCGGTGGAGGCGAGCAGGAATATGAAATCTCTTTTACAAGCGGATTTTTTAATTCTGAAAACTCATGGGAAATCGTTCCTGCTGCTGGGGGAGCATCCGTGATCAGCGTTGCATGTGGAAGTTTCCAAGTTACCACCTATTCTTTTTGTCTCACTATAGGGACTACTTATAATTTCAATGCCTACGACGATTATGGCGATAGTTGGAATGGATCAACCTATACACTCAGTTTTGCTGATGGTCCTGTGGTTTCGACCGGCATGCCTAGCAACGGAGTATTTGGAGATAATTCCACAAATTGCGTAGGCCTGCAACTTGAACAAACGTTTACTTTTCAAGCCAGCCTGCCTCCCAACTGCACACCAGCAGTTGTATCTTTTACACAAGAGAGGGATTGTGAGGATTTGACGTTCGAAGTTACAGCAACTGTTACGACATCTGCCATTCCAGTTACAGCCCCTCTTCTGGTGGCTACAGCTTCTGTCAATGGAGTGAATCTTCCAGGCGTCGGTGGTGTCATGCCCAATATCGCTGGTGCAACTGTGATTCTCGGATCACTGCCACTTGATCAAAATGTTTTGATTACAATCAGTGTTTTTGGATTTAATTGTCCACAGACTCAGACGGTATTCCAAAATTCTTTTGGATGTCCGATACCATTAGAATGCGGCATTCCGTTGGATATATCTTACTGCTATTCTGATCTGGATGAAAACGCTTTTTTATATCAAAGTCCAGCCGGCGAACCAGTTATCCTGTTTTTTACCGGAGGTTTGATCGAAGTTTGTTGCGATGATATTTTCATTTATGATGGCGTTGACAATACGGCGCCTTTGCTTTACGTAGGAAACAACAATGGTAATCTTACCAATTTAGGCGTGGTGGCCAATAGCGGTTCATTGTTCTTTGAAATTGACGCAGATTTTTCAGTTAGCTGCAACAGCGGAAGCTTTATCAACCCATGGACCTGGATTGTAGGTTGCGGTATAGAAATTCCAGGTTGTACAGATCCTGAAGCGTTAAATTTTCAACCTGCTGCCACTGAAGATGATGGGACTTGTCTGTTTGATGGAGATGTTTGCGAGAATTCTATTGTAGTTGAATCTTTGCCCTACAATTCTTCTGCCAATACAAACCTGTTTGGAGACAATTATTCGGGCGCAAATGTTCCTCCATACGCTCCCAACGCCATCATCACCGGAAGTACCGGAACATTCTATCTTGATGGAGATGATGTGGTATATTCTTTTACCTCCGCCACCAATACATTTATTGATGTTGACGTAACGAATATCGCATCATGGGTCGGGCTTTGGGCTTTTACAGGCTGCCCTTTTACCAGTACTGTGGGTTCACACAATGATTTTCCGGCGACCAGCCGACAATTTTCAGCTCTGCCTGTTTCAGCTGGTCAAACAGTATATATTGTCATTTCAACGTGGCCAGCACCTCAGTCAACTTCATACACCCTGAATATTCAGGAAACGGTATTTGATTGTCCTGAAATTAATGGGTTCATTGGAGATCTTTGTGATGACGGTGATCCGGAGTCTTTTGGTGCCACAGTTCAGGAAGATTGCACTTGCGCTGGCGGCGGTCCTTTTGACGGATGTATTAACGGGTTTCAGTTTGGTATTATTAATGTTGTTTGCGGTGGTCCGGCTCAACAGGTTTTTGGCTCCTGGACAAACGAATATACATTGGTGAATGACCTGCTTAACGGCGGAACATACACGTTCAGCTTAAGCATTGCATCCTTTTTTATTACCATCACAGATGAATTAGGAACTACAGTACTGGCGGCGGGTCAGGGTAGCCTTGTCTATACAACACCGGCCAATCAGAATGTAAGATTCTATTCAAATTTTGACAGCAGCTGTACGCCTGTTGGATTTAATAGTCATACGCGTATTGTTTCCGCCGATTGTTCTGCCGTAATCTACGATTGCGAGGATCTGGGCCTAAATATTGGAGATGTGTGTAATGATGGTGATCCTGAAACTATAATTGATATAGTTCAGGAAGACTGTACATGTCTGGGAGGTCCATTCGATGGTTGTCTGGCAGGGTTTCTATGGTCAGAGCAACCTCCGGTTGTTTGCGGTGGAGCTCCTTCTGTACTATTTTCATTTACTGATTACTATACAACGCTTAATGTTCTTAATGGTGCAGAATATACCTTTGCCCTTGACAATCCGGCATTGTTGATTACAATTTCGAATTCTACAGGGACTGAAGTGCTCGCTACGGGACAAGGCACCCTTGTATGGAATGCTCCGACAAACGCAGAAGTTCGCTTTTACGTCCATGTAGATGCATTTTGCACCCAGGTATTTGACTTTTTCCACACACGCACAGTTACAGTAGATTGCGCCAATCAAATTTTGGACTGTCCTGATCTACAAGCAAATTTTGGCGATTTGTGTGATGATGGCGATCCTGAAAGTTTAGGCGATGTCATTCAGGAAGATTGTACTTGTCTGGGTGGACCATTCGAGGGCTGTCTGGCAGGATTTCTATGGTCAGAGCAACCTCCGGTTGTTTGCGGTGGAGCTCCTTCTGTAGTATTCTCATTTACTGATTACTATACAACGCTTAATGTTCTTAATGGTGCAGAATATACCTTTTCCCTTGACAACCCGGCATTGTTTATCACGATTTCAAATTCTGCTGGTACTGAAGTGCTTGCCACAGGCCAAGGTACAGTTGTATGGAATGCTACGTTAAATGCTGAAGTGCGCTTTTATGTCCACGTTGATGTGTTTTGCACCCAGGTATTTAACTTTTTCCATACACGTGAAGTTACGGTAGATTGCGCCAATCAAATTTTGGACTGTCCTGATCTACAAGTAAATTTTGGCGATTTGTGTGATGATGGCGATCCTGAAAGTTTAGGCGATGTCATTCAGGAAGATTGTACTTGTCTGGGTGGACCATTCGAGGGCTGTCTGTCAGGATTTCTATGGTCAGCTCAACCTCCGGTTGTTTGCGGTGGAGCTCCTTCTGTAGTATTCTCATTTACTGATTACTACACAACGCTTAATGTTCTTAATGGTGCAGAATATACCTTTGCCCTTGGCAATCCTGAATTGTTTATCACGATTTCAAATTCTGCTGGTACTGAAGTGCTTGCCACAGGCCAAGGTACAGTTGTATGGAATTCTACGTTAAATGCTGAAGTGCGCTTTTACGTCCACGTTGATGTGTTTTGCACCCAGGTATTTAACTTTTTCCACATACGCGAAGTTACGGTAGATTGCGCCAATCAAATTTTGGACTGTCCTGATCTACAAGTAAATTTTGGCGATAATTGTAACGATGGAATTCCTGACAATGGAATTGATCAGTACAACGAATTCTGTGAATGTGTAGGACTGCCATTTGCTGGTTGTACAAATGGATTTCAATTTGGATCAGCAACAGTTTTTTGCGGCACCACGCAGTCTGTATTTGGTGTTTGGGGCAATGAATACAGCGTGATAAATGGCCTCGAGATAGGTGCTGAGTATGCATTCGCCACGTTGGATATTGGTGCGAATTATTATATCACCATCACCAATCTGGCTGGCACAGAAGTGCTTGCCACAGGTCAGGGCTTGGTGGAGTACACCTCAGATGCCGTTCAAAATGTAAGGTTCTATGCCCATGTCGATGGTCAATGCAGCACGACTAGCGGAGGTGCAACAAGCCATACGCGCACAATTACGGCAGATTGCACCACTCAAATTTACGACTGTCCTGATTTACAAGTCAATTTTGGTGATAGTTGTAATGATGGGATTCCTGGCAATGGAATTGATCAATACAACGAATTCTGTGAATGTGTTGGTCTGCCATTTGCTGGTTGTACAAACGGAGTTCCATTTGGATCAGCAACCGTTATTTGCGGTACCACGCAGTCAGTATTTGGTGTTTGGGCCAATGAATACAGCACGATAAATGGCCTCGAGATAGGTGCGGAGTATGCATTCGCAACGTTGGGTGTTGGCGCGGATTACTATATTACCATCACCAATCTAACTGGTACAGAAGTGCTTGCCACAGGTCAGGGCTCGGTGGAGTACACTTCGGATGTCGTTCAAAATGTAAGGTTTTATGCCCATGTCGATGATCAATGCAGTGCGACTAGCGGAGGTGCAACAAGCCATACACGCACAATTACAGCAGATTGCTCCACTCAAATTTACGACTGTCCTGATTTACAAGTCAATTTTGGTGATAGTTGCGATGATGGAGATCCGGAAACCTTCGGCTCAATAGTGCAGGAAGACTGCACCTGCGCTGGAGGTGGTCCTTTTGCAGGTTGCACGACCGGATCATTGTTTGGAACAAGAACCATTTCTTGTACGGACTCTGTTCAAACCGTATTCGGATCTTTCACAAATGAATATGCTGTTATCAATGGTATTGAAGCAGGCAATTCTTATTTATTCTCATTGAGCAATGAGGCATATTTTATATCTGTTACAAATACTGCTGGAACGGAAGTGTATGCTGCTGACCAAGGAAGTATAAACTGGACGGCCACTACGAGCGGAACAGTTTATTTTTACTCTCATGCAGATGCGATTTGTTCATCCACATCTGGTTTTACGACCAGTCATACCAAGACAGTCAGTGTGAATTGCGATACAGAAGTACCTGCTGGCTGTGAGGATGCAACTTTCATTGCTGCTCAACCAGAGTTTGTGATGTCAGAGATTCCTGTCTCTATTGCAGGTCTTCAATCGTCTGGAGCTACCCAGTGTCAGAATGCAGGTAACCCGCAGGTTGATCAGTGGTTCTCTTTTACCTCTGTGACCACAAACATGTACGTTCGGGCATGGGGACTTGGAGATTTTGATGCAGCAATCGAGGTTTACGACGCTTGCGGCGGAACGCAACTGCTCTGTCAGAATAACGAAGGTGCAGGATTGCGGGAAATTGGAATTATCACCAATACAACTGTTGGTGAGACCTACTACTTACGTGTATACCATGGTGGAGCAACTGCTCCTGCCACACAAGTGTATACTGTAGCAGTAGCGCATATTCCTTTTACCCAATTGCGCGCTGCAGATTGTGGTGTGTATGACTATACACCTGCCAGCATTATCCGTTCTGACTGGCCGATCAACCAATTTCTGCTCGCCAACTGGTATTTCGAATTCACTGAACTTGAAGCCCCGTTCAACGTGTACGAAGTGCTTTCGCCAAATGGATCAAATCCACAATTCAGCCTCTCATGGTTTACCCAGGCAGAGTATGGCCGCACTTATTCAGTAAGAACGCGCGCCAGAATGTACCAGGGACCAAACTGGGGTGATTATGGCAGTGCGTGTGAAATCGGATTTTCTCTGGCTGGTGGAGTTACCCAACTCATCGAAAGTCAGGCCCTCGGATTCTACAACATGTGCGACATTCTCGAAGCAGACAATGTGCCGGGAGCTGTTGGTTACAGATGGAGATTCCTTGATGGATTTGAGACCCTAACCCATGATACGCCCAACAGATTCTTAGCCTTGCAGGATGTGGAAGGCCTCAATCTCGGTCAGCCTTATTCGGTCAGAGTAAGATCGTATTTCAATGGACAATTTAGTGGTCCAGGTCTAATCAGACTGATCTCTATGAACAACTTCGTAGTCGAAACAGGTCTTGATCAAAACATCAATACCTGTGGTAGTACCTATGCCTTGAGCACCGTACTTAGCGCCGTCAATATCTGTGCTGCTGATTTCTACACATTCAGGTTTACCAATATCTCCAATCCTGATCAGGCTCCATTGTTCTACACCCGTGATGACGGAAACAGAACAATCCTGCTCGGATGGGTGACAGATCTTGTGCCAGGTGATACGTACGCAGTACAGGTGCTTGGTGGATCAGGTGGATTGGTGGGAACTTACGGATATTCCTGCAACATCACCATCGCAGGTGGCGACGGACCTGGCTTTTCGCCAGATGTGGCCACGCCGATGTCAGATGATGCAGCTGCACTCATACAACTCTATCCGAATCCAACAATGGGCGATGAGGTAATGCTCGTGCTTAGCAACCTCGACAACGAACAGCAGTCAATCATTGTCGAAGTGTATGACATGTTTGGTAAAAAAGTTCACAACCAAAACATTGCCAACAACGGCTCTGAAATGAATGCTGCGCTCAGATTTCAGAAATCACTCGCCTCTGGTGTGTATATGGTCAATGTGATCATAAACGATCAACTGGCAGGTGCCCAAAAACTGGTGGTGCAATAAATCTGCAGTTAACCTTTAAATTAAAAACCCCGCAGCGTCGCTGCGGGGTTTTTTGTTTTTTGATTATTTCTAATCCCAAAATTTTCCCTTTTCGGGGATAAAATGGAAGCCAATCCATTTTCACTTCTCTTTCATTTTCTTGAAATAAATGTCGGTGAGCCAATTTATTTTTCACAATGATATCCTTCTGTTATCTTTTGGCGAAAGCCTGCCTGTGCGGAAAGACTGAATATAGCCGGTTACCACAAAAAAAAGCATAAATTACAATGTTTGATTTATGTTAAATATCATGTTTTGAATACCATACGCCTCATTAATTTATGGCTTTCTGAGAAATTATATGTATTTTGACCCTGCAACTTCTTTAACCAAACTCCAGTTTATGAAAACCATCTCAACCCTCCGAAGGCACTTCTGTATAATAATGCTCCTAATTGGAACTTTTGCCGCTAAGGCGCAGACAGATTGCAACATAGCTTGGTATGACAACGGCGGACCCAATGGACAATATGGGTCAAATATCCAATCTGAAGAAACTTTTTGTCCGGAAAACCCGAATGACAAAGTGACCGTAACTTTCCTTGCTTTTGAAGTTCGCTACAACGACGATCAGTTATACGTCTATGACGGTCCGGATATCAATTCTCCTTTAATAGCAAGTAACACTCCAAGTGCCAGTGTATGTACGCTCGCAGGTGGCTATTCGGGCAGCCTCCAAATTCCTGGCCCGTTTACCTCTACTCACCCATCAGGTTGCTTGACATTTGCTTTCTGTTCCAATGGGTCTGGTCAAAGAGCAGGATGGGAAGCGCTCGTCACTTGCGCACCCGAAGCAAATTGTATCCCGCCTGCTATAGCTTATACACAAAAAAGTTTCTGTGCTGATTCTACATTTACGGTTACTGGTATTGTAACCTCAGCTTCTCCAACACCCGGGGCTTCTGAAATTGTAGTTTCTGCTTGGTTTAATGGTTCTTATATTATGGGTTTGGGTGGTACGTTTCCCAATATAGCTGGATCTATCATAGAAATTGGGCCACTTCCTTTAGACGAGGACATCATTATTGTTACTGATGTTGTTGGATTTTCTTGCTCGTCCAGCATGATCGTATCTGATGACCTGGAGGCATGTACCACCTATAGTGATTTGATCTGTGGAGAAGCCATAGAAACAACGTATTGCTATACGAACCAGGCCACAGATTTTATTTATGTAAGCGAAAATATGGAGCCTGTTCTATTCTATTTCAATTCAGGATTGATATCTGTTCAAGGTGGTGAAATTGCAGATGGCATTGCCATTTACGACGGAATCGATGATTCAGCTCCT
>Ga0105045_10005450_pt1 | contig 11217 bp, 6 predicted proteins | sample MAT02_FD_78089 | JGI IMG/M metagenome (GOLD analysis project Ga0105045, IMG submission 78089) | Freshwater microbial communities from Lake Fryxell liftoff mats and glacier meltwater in Antarctica - MAT-02 (megahit assembly) | ecosystem: Environmental > Aquatic > Freshwater > Ice > Liftoff... | reverse complement strand
TCGGCTTCGTGTTGCTCGACCGCCGGCTCAAGCGCGAACAGCGGGAAGCCTCCGCGCCGTCCGCAGCCTGACGACGCAGGGCGCCGTCCGCCAAAAAAGAAGCGCGGCCGGAGCCGCGCTTCTAGGTGCCGCGAAAACGCCTTGAAGGTCAGCCGCGGCCCGAAACCACCGGGAGGTTCACCGGCGCAGCGGTCACCTGGAGCGTGCGCCCCACGCTGTTGTTGGCCGACACCGGGTCGTTGCTGCCGGTGGCGCCGGCGGTCGCGCTGAACGTCAGCGTGGGCTGGCCCTGCACGTTCGGCGCGGCGACGTTGAAGGTGAAGTTGACGCGGGCGCCGCTGGCGAAGCTGCCTGCGGCCGTGCAGACGATATTGAAGTCGCCGCCGGCCAACGAACCGCGCACGCAGGCCCAGCCGGCCGGCGGAAGCACCGAGGCGCGCATGAGCTCGACGTTGCCGGTGAAGGTCACCGTGGGCTGCGAGGTGGGGCCGGGGCCGTTGTTGCGCAGCTGGACCACCATCGTCGCGATGTTGGCGGCGGGGATGGTTCCGAGCGGCCCGCCGATCAGGCGCAGGCCGAGGTCGGCGTTGATCACCAGCGCCTGGACGGCCACGCTCGCGGTGGCGCTGTTGTCGGCGCTGCTGCGGTCGCGGCTGGTTGACGCCACGGCGGCACCCATCTGCAGGGTGCTGGCGGACGGCAGCGACGGGGCGGTTACGGCCGCGCTGAAAGCGGCCTGCGTGCCGGGCTCCAGTGAACTCGCGGTGCAGCTCACGCTGGTGTTGCCGCCGGCCTGCACGGGCGCCGCGCAGGTCCAGTCGGCCGGCGCGGTGACCGTCACCGCCACCAGGGCATTGAAGACCAGGCCCACGCTGGGGAAGCTGGCCTTGTTCGGACCGGCGCTGCTGGCGGTGGCGGTGAACGTGGCGATGCCGCCAGCCGCGACCGTGGCCGGCGTGGCCGCGGCGGTGATCGACAGATCGGCGGAGCGGAAGTCCGCGACGCTGATCGCCAGGCGCACCGGGTCGTGGTCGGACACGCGGATCGCGTTGCCGGCGACGCCGTAGTTGTGGACGCCGAAGTCGGCATTGATGCGAGCATGGTCCACCACCAGGTCGGCCGAATCCAGCACCAACTCCTCGTTCACCAGCACGTGGTCGAGCGTCTGCGTGTTGCCGGCAAACACGTACGAATACACCTCGGCCGGATCAACGATCAGCTCCGAGCCGTCGATCAGCGGCGCCGTGATCGGGCTGGCCACGTAGGTCAACACGTTCGGCTCTGCGGCCTCGTTGCCACGGATGATGCCCATCACGTCGGCGTAGCCGTCGCTGAACTCGAAGGCGTTGAAGTCGCCCAGAAGCACGATGCGCTCGTTGGCATCAGCCTGCTGGCGCGCCTCGACCAGGTTGGCCAGGAACAGCGCCTGCTGCGCGCGCTTGTTGCGGACGCGTTCGCTCTCGGTGGGCCAGCCGCCGCTGCCTGGGCTGCTGTCGTCGATGCCGATGAGCGAGCGCAGGTGGTTGACGACGGCGGTGACCGGGAAGGCCGCGCCATTGTCCTGGTGCACTATCGCGCGCAGCAGCAGCGGCGGGCGGTCGTTGAGCAGGGAAGTGGAGGCGTCCGGGGCGGTGAACAGCGTGGTCTTGCCGAACTGCACCGCTTCGAGCACTTCGACGCGATTGACCGCGCCCACGCTGCGGTTGCTCACCAGGAAGCCCACGTTGATGCCGCCGGCGTCGTTGCCCTGCACCAGGTACGGAACGTAGGCCGGGGCGCTGGCGCAGGTGGCGTTGATGCGGTCGGCAAGCAGGCCGAGCACGCGCAGGTTCTCGACTTCGACCACGCCCAGGATGTCGGGCGCCTTCAGGAAGTCGCAGATCGCCAGCGACGTCTTGGTGAGGCGCTTGTCGAGTGCGGCGGCGGTCAGGGTCGGAGCGCCGTTGCTGTTGTTCACTTCGTCGAAGAAGCGCAGCAGGTTGAAGGCGCCGATGGTGACGTCTTCATAGCGGGCGGTGTCCACGGCGGTCGGCGTCTTGCCGCCGACGACGGTGGGCGGCGCGAGGGTGTCGGGCAGCAGGGCCCAGGTGCCGGAGAAGTAGTCCAGCACGCCCACCAGGTTGGTGATTTCAGCGTCGGCGTCCAGGGCGATGGGGGTCGCGCCGACCTGGCCACGGCTGCGCACCATCAGGCGTTCCTGGTTGGTGTCGAAGCGCGGCGGGGTCTTGCCGCCCGGGATCGGGAACACGTCCAGCACGCCGATGCCGGTTTCGCGGGTCGGCCGGTTGACGCCGGACAGCACCACATGGAACACGCCGGTGGTGCCGGACGTGGCCGGGCTTTCGGTGATGAAGCCATCGGCGGCGGCGACCGCGCGGCTGCTGGCGGCCCGGACGCGCATGTTTTCATACTTCTCGGCCGTACCGGGCAGCGCGGTGGCGCCGAAATCGGCGCTGGTCAGTTCGACCGGCGCGGGCAGGGCGACGTTCGTGGCGAGCACCTGGATCGACGTGACCAAGGTGAGCTGGGTGATCGAGAGCTGGTTGAGGTTGGTGGACGGCGTGAACTCGGCGACCGTGCCCGTGACGCGGACGCGATTGCCCAACGCGGCCGTGGCCGGCGGCGCGGTCGACGTGAAGACGAAGATGCCCTCGGAGGTGGCCGGGTTGCCGTCGCCGCCCTCGCTTTGCAGGAAGAAGCCGTTGTTGAACTTCTGCGCCGTGACGACGCCCTCGGTGGTGACGATGCTGGCGTTGAGCGGCGAGATGAGGCCGCTGCCCTGGATGGCATTGATCGGGACGATAATGACATCGTCGTTCTGGATCGTGCCCAGGCCCTGGCTGTCCGAGATCACCGCGCCGGTGGGGCTGGTGAGGTTGATGAAGAAGGTTTCGTTCGGCTCGGTTGCCGTGTCGCCGTTGATGGCGACTGCCACGGTGGTGCTGGTGGCGCCCTCGGGAATGACCGCCGTGCCGCTGGCGGCGACGTAGTCGCTGCCCGCAGTCGCGGTGCCGTCGGCGGTGGCATAGGCGACGGTCACGCCGCCGACGCCGGCCGGCGCGCTCAGGCCGATGCCGAAGGTCAGGGGGCTGGTGCCGGTGTCGCCTTCGAACGCGCTGGCGTCGTTGACCGCGACCAGCGGCAGGCCGGTTCCGCCCACGGTGAGCGAGAAGTCGTCGATGGCCAGGCCGTCGTCGGCGCCGCTGCCATCGGCGTCGTTCCAGCGAATGCAGAAGGTGGCGCCGCTGGCGATATTGAGGCTGCCGACAGTGGCGACTAGGCTGGTGCGATTGCCGACCGCGTTGCCGTCCTTCGCGCCGGTCGTGGCCGTATTTGGCGTCAGGAAGTCCAGGCCGTTGACGTCGACCCACGCGCCGGTGGTCAGCGAGGTGGCGTCGAGGCTGTACTGGAAGTCGAGCTGGTCGGCGCGGGCGGCGGTGCCCAGGCGCCACTGTTCGCCGGTGTAGGCGACGTCGAAGCCGGGGAGGGTGGCGCCGGTCGCGTTGTTGAAGCAGGCGCCGTACGCGGCGATCAAGGTGCCGCTGCGCAGGCTGCCGAGGGCGCGTTCGGTGCTGCCGGAGGCGCCATAGCTGAAGGTGTCGCCAGTGTTGCCGGCGCCGTTATCGACGGCGTACTGCTCGTTGTCGCGCGCGCCGCCTCCGGTCTCGTTCAGCAGCCAGCCGGTGGGCAAGGCGCTGTTGGCCGTGCTGCCGGCGGCATTCGACAGCGTGTCGAAGTTCTGGCTGTAGGCGCCGCCGGTGACCGGGATGGTCTGCGCCAGCGCGGGAGCGCCGAGGCTGCAGAGCAGCACGATCGGAAGGGCGCGGCGGACAGCATTGGAGACGAGGCACGACGCGATTGCGCCGCCAAAGTTACGAAGCATGGATTTCCCCTGGTGCGAAAGAAGGGCCGCGGCTGACACGGCCCCCGGATTCTGAACGAAAAACATGTCCAAGGGGTTGCAGTCGGCCAGCCCGAAGGGCCCGCGGCCGGGCACGAGGCCCGGGGACTAGGCACGAGACGCCGGCAGGTTCGTTAAGTCATTGAATAGTAATAAATCACAACCCGCTGGCCGCTCCGCTCACACCCTGCGCCCTCACCCCGCTGGCGGACCCCACACCTCGCGCAGGCGCTGGTCGCGGCCGCAGTTGAAGCGGTAGTACCGGTAGCGAATGGGGTTCTTGAGATAGTAGTCCTGGTGGTACTCCTCGGCCGGATAGAACGTGGACGCCGGCTCGATTTCGGTGGCTATGCCGCCGGGGAAGCGGCCCGATGCCTGCAGCGCCTTCTTGCTGGCCTGGGCCAGGCGCAGCTGTCCGGCATCGGCCGGGTAAATGCCGCTGCGGTAGATGTCGCCGACGTCGCAGAACTGGCGATTCACGGCCACCGGGTCGATGTTGCGCCAGAACACGTCCAGAAGCTTCGCGTAGCTGACCTTGGACGGGTCGTACACCACCTGCACCGCCTCGGTGTGTCCGGTGCCGCCGGAGGAGACCTGTTCGTAGCTGGGATTCACCGTGCGTCCGGCGGTGAAGCCCGAGGTGGTGGAAATCACGCCGGGCAGCTTGTCGTAGGGCGGCTCCATGCACCAGAAGCAGCCCCCGGCGAAGATGGCCGTGGCGGTTTCGCCACGCGTGGCCGGGGTGGATGCCGCCGGCGCGGCGGTAACCGTCGGCTTGGATGCGGCGGCGAGCGGCGCCGCTGCGTCCGGGGCGCTGCGCGCGCATGCGGTCACCGAAGCCAGCAGCAGCGCGCAGGTCAGCAGCGGCTTCGCCCGCGGTGCCCGATTATGAAAAAGTCCATCGAAGTATTCCGCCAGGCGCGTCATCTCAACCCCTCAATTCAGGCAGGGGCTGGCCCTGCGGTACGAACGCCAGCGCCAGGCCGTTGTTGCACCAGCGCTCGCCGCGCGGCGCCGGCCCGTCGCTGAACACGTGGCCCTGGTGGCCTCCGCAGCGGGCACAGTGGTACTCCGTGCGCGGCCACACCAGTTTGAAGTCCCGCTTGCTGCCCATGTGGCCTGCGATGGGCACGGTGAAGCTGGGCCAGCCGGTGCCGCTGTCGAACTTGGCGGTGCTGTCGAACAGAGGCAGCCTGCAGGCGGCGCAGACAAAGGTGCCGGCGCGTTCTTCCTTATCGAGCGGGCTGCTGAAAGGCGCTTCGGTGTTTTCGTCGAACAGAACCGCGTAGGCGGCCGGGCTCACCTTGTCGCGCCAATAGGCGTGCGGGTGGTCAAGCCTCTTCACCCCTGCCGGGGTTGGCGTGGCGCCGCGGGAGCGAGCGTCAGCGGCCGCCGGCGTCGTCGAGGACGCCTCCATTCCGGAGGACGGCTGCAAACAGCCAGGCAACAGGGGCACGGCCGCCAACGCCGCCAGGCGTTGCAGGAGGGTGCGTCGGTTCATCGGGCGTCTCCGTAGCCGGGATGGCATCCACATGAGTGCCTTGGTACGGCAAACGATGCTCGGGGGATGTGAAACGCAGCGTGTGGTTTACATTTCGTACAGCGAAGGGGGGGCTGGCCCAGCCGAGCCGGTGGCACTGGGCCCGCCCCGAGGCCCGGTCCCCGCCAGCCCCCGCTCGACGGTTCAGCGGGTTGGTCTGGTAACGCACAGACCGAGCCATGGCGCGGTCGCCACCTTGTGGTTTACCCGTTGTTTCGGGACCAGGGTACCTGTGCTTCGGTTTGAACCAATAAAATCAACGTCGGCTGCAGCCAGTCTCCCTGGCCGCCTGACCAAGTCAACGGTGCCTACGAATGAAGACGAGCCCACTTGCAGGATTGCCGCCGCAGCCAGGCTCCCTGGTCAACATTGCCAAACTGGTCACTGCCTACTACTGCGAGATTCCCGACGCCGACGTGGCGTCCGAGCGGGTGGTCTTTGGCACCTCCGGCCACCGCGGGTCCTCGCTTGCGAGAAGCTTCAACGAATGGCACGTGCTTGCGATCAGCCAGGCCGTTTGCGACTACCGCGCGCAGCATCGCATCGATGGGCCGCTCTTCCTGGGCATGGACACCCACGCGCTCTCCGAGCCCGCGCTGACCAGCGTGCTGGAGGTGCTCGCGGCCAACCAGGTGCACGTGATGCTGTCCGAGGGCGACCAATACACGCCAACGCCGGCCATTTCGCACGCGATCATCGGCTTCAACCGCGCCCGCACGGCCGGGTTTGCCGATGGCATCGTCATCACGCCGTCGCACAATCCACCCAATGACGGCGGCATCAAGTACAACCCGCCGCACGGTGGTGCCGCCGAGGGCGTTATCACGGGCTGGATCCAGACGCGGGCCAATGCGCTGCTGAAGGCCGGGCTGGCCGGGGTCAAGCGAATGACGCGGCAGCAGGCCATGGCCGCTCCGACCACCCACTGGCACGACTATCTTTCCGCCTACGTGGGCGATCTTGGCCGCGTGATCGACATGGAGGTCCTTTCCGGTTCCAAGGTCAAGCTGGGCGTGGATCCGCTGGGTGGCGCCGGCGTCCACTATTGGAGCGCCATCGCCGAGCGCTACCGGCTGGACCTGACGGTGGTCAACGACGCGGTTGATCCCACGTTCCGCTTCATGTCGCTCGATTGGGACGGCCAGATCCGCATGGACCCGTCGTCGCCCCATGCGATGCAGCGGCTCATCGGCCTCAAGGAGCGCTTCGACGTTGCGTTCGCCTGCGACACCGACCACGACCGCCATGGCATCGTCACGCGCAGCGCCGGGCTGATGCCGGCCAATCACTACCTGTGCGCCGCTGTTTCCTACCTGCTGCAGCACCGGCCCGGGTGGCGTGAGGCGGCGGCCATCGGGACAACCGTCGTCACCAGCCGGATGATCGGGCGCGTTGCCCAACGCCTTGGAAGGACGCTCTACGAGGTGCCGGTCGGGTTCAAGTGGTACGCCAAAGGCCTGCTGGACGGCTCGCTGGCGTTCGCGGGAGAGGAGAGTGCCGGGGCAACGTTTGCGTGCCGGGACGGCAGTGCCTGGACCACGGACAAGGACGGCATCGTGGCGGCCCTGCTGTCGGGCGAGATGACCGCGAGGACGGGACGTGACCCGGCCGAGGCCTACCGCGAGCTTGCCCAGCTATTGGGTGAGTCGTTTTTCGAACGGGTCGATGCGAAGGCTACACGGGCGGAGAAGCTCGTTCTCCAGGACCTCTCGCCCGGACAGGTTCCCTCTGCCGAGCTCGCGGGCGAAGCCATCCTGGACGTCCTCACGAAAGCGCCCGGGAACAGCGAACCCATCGGTGGATTGAAGGTGGTGTCCAAGAACGCCTGGTTCGCCGCGCGACCTTCGGGTACCGAAGACATCTACAAGATCTATGCGGAGAGCTTTCGCGGCGAGGCGCACCTGCAGCGTGTGGTTGAAGGGGCCCAAACCATCGTCAACGACGCGCTTCGGGCGTCCCGTGATGGCGCCGGCTCCGAGCACACGGCACACAGCGCCCGTGCCGGTGGGCGAAGGGAATCGCCATGAACAGCGCTGATGCCCGCATCCTGGCGATCAACGCCGGATCCTCGAGCATCAAGTTCGCGCTGTTCGCGACTGGACCGTCGCTGCGGCGAACGCTTGCGGGGCGGCTGGAAGGCGTCGGACAGAAGGTATCCACCTTTGCAGTGGAGGGCGAGAATCCCGCCGACGGCGAGTCGCGCACCCTCAGTGCCCCGGACCACACGGCGGCGGTTGGCCTGTTGATGGACTGGTTCGTGGCCCACCGCGAGCGTCTTTCGTTCAGCGCGGTCGGACACCGCGTGGTTCATGGTGGCCCCAGGTCCTCGGCGCCACGGATGATCACTCCCAGCGTGCTGGAGGAACTGCAGGAGCTGACTGCGTTTGCGCCCAAGCACTTGCCCGAGGAAATAATGCTGGCAAGAGCGTTTCAAGAGCGGTTTCCCGACCTGCCACAGGTCGCCTGCTTCGATACCGCGTTTCACCATGAATTACCGCGCGTGGCCCGGCTGTTGCCGATACCGCGGCATTTCGAGTCACGCGGGGTGCGCAGGTACGGCTTCCACGGCTTGTCGTACACCTTCCTGATGGGCGAACTGGCTCGCTTGGACGGCGATGCAAAGGCCAACGGCCGGGTAGTCCTCGCCCACCTTGGCAGCGGCGCCAGCCTGGCCGCGGTGCACGGCGGCAAGCCCATCGACACCAGCATGGGCTTCACCCCGACCGGCGGATTTCCCATGGGCACGCGCTCGGGCGACCTTGATCCCGGCCTGCTCGGCTACCTCGCGCGCGACCAACATCTCAGCGCCGCCCAATTGGACACGATGGTGACGTTCGAGTCGGGGCTGCTGGGCATGTCCGAAACCAGTTCCGACATGCGCGAACTGCTTGACCGCGAAGGTCGGGACCACCGCGCCGCAGAAGCCGTCGCGGTGTTCTGCTACCAGATAAAGAAATGGATCGGTGCCTTTGCGGCGGCCATGGGTGGGTTGGACACGCTAGTGTTCTCCGGCGGAATCGGTGAACAGGCGCCCGAAGTGCGCCGGCGCATCTGCGATGGCCTGGCATTCCTCGGCGTCGAGCTCGACCCGGCCCGCAATTCGGCCGGCGAGCCGGTTGTCTCCGTGCCCCAGGGTCCGACCTTGGTACGTGTGATCAAGACCGATGAGGAACGTACCATCGCGGAGCTGACGCGCGATGTTCTTGCCGTTGGTCGAACAACAGGAAAAAGTCCATGACGTCCGATGCTGCTGCCAACGAACTGTTCGCCAGGATGGACGCCTACTGGCGCGCCGCCAACTACCTTTCGGTGGGGCAGATCTATCTCCGTGACAACCCGCTGCTCAGGACGCCACTGGCGCTCTCGCATGTCAAACACACGCTGATCGGCCATTGGGGCACGACGCCGGGCCAGAACTTCATCTACGTGCACCTGAACCGGATCATCAAGCAGTACGACCTCGAGATGATCTACATCTGTGGCCCCGGGCACGGCGGTCCGGCGGTGGTTGGCAACACCTACCTCGAAGGAACCTACAGCGAGGTCTACCCGGACATCAGCCAGGACGATGAGGGCCTGCGCAAACTGTTCCTGCAGTTTTCGTTCCCCGGTGGCATCCCGAGCCATGCGTCGCCCGAGTGCCCTGGCTCGATCCACGAAGGGGGGGAGCTGGGCTATTCGCTCAGCCACGCCTTCGGTGCCGTGTTCGACAATCCCGACCTGGTCGTTGCCTGCGTGGTGGGCGACGGCGAGGCGGAGACCGGGCCGCTGGCCACGGCCTGGCACTCCAACAAGTTCCTGGACGCAGCAACCGATGGCGCGGTGCTGCCGATCCTGCATCTGAACGGCTACAAGATTGCCAACCCGACGGTCCTGGCGCGCATCAGCCGCGAGGAGCTCGAGCAGCTGCTGCGGGGCTATGGCTGGACGCCGATCTTCGTCGAGGGCGATGACCCCATGCCGATGCATGCCGCCATGGCGCAGGCGCTCGACAGCGCGGTGGGCCAGATCAAGGCCATCCAGCAGCGTGCCCGAAGCCAAGGTGATCCAACGCGGCCGCGCTGGCCGATGGTGGTGCTGGTATCGCCCAAGGGTTGGACGGGGCCGAAGGTGGTGGATGGCCTGCAGATCGAGGGCACCTTTCGCGCGCACCAGGTGCCGCTTTCGGACCCGTCCGCTCATCCCGAACACCTCGCGCTGCTGGAGGACTGGCTGCAGAGCTACCGGCCGCAGGAGCTCTTCGACGCCGATGGCCGGCTGAACGCGGAACTCGCAGCGCTTGCGCCCAAAGGCGAGCGGCGCATGGGCGCCAACCCACACGCCAACGGGGGCCTGCTACTGCGCGATTTGCTGATGCCAGACTTCCGCGACTATGCCCAGGCTGTGCCCACGCCGGGCGTAAAGGGCAGGGGAGACACGCGGGTGCTCGCGCCGTTCCTGCGCGACGTCGCCAAGCAGAACGAACCGCAGCGGAACTTCCGCGTCTTCGGCCCGGACGAGACGCTGTCCAACGGGCTGGGGGCCCTGTTCGAGGTCACCCACCGCCAGTGGGACGCCGCGACCGAGCCCAACGACGAGTTCCTGGCGCCCACCGGCCGCGTCCTGGATTCGATGCTCAGTGAGCACCAGTGCCAGGGCTGGCTCGAGGGCTATCTCCTCACCGGAAGGCACGGCATCTTCAACTGCTACGAGGCGTTCATCCACATCGTCGGTTCGATGTTCAACCAGCACGCCAAGTGGCTCAAGGTCTCGGCGCAGCTGCCGTGGCGGCGCAAGATCGCTTCGCTCAACTATCTGCTGGCGTCGCACGTCTGGCGGCAGGACCACAACGGTTTCACCCACCAGGATCCGGGCTTCATCGACCACGTGGTGAACAAGAAGGCGGAGATCGTGCGCGTCTACCTACCGCCCGATGCCAACTGCCTGCTGTCGGTGGCCGACCACTGCCTGCGCAGCCGTCACTACGTCAACGTGGTCATCGCGGGCAAGCATCCGGCACCGCAGTGGCTGTCGATGGACGCGGCCATCGCGCACTGCACTGCGGGCATCGGCATCTGGCAGTGGGCGAGCAACGACGCAGGGAACGCGCCGGACGTGGTGATGGTGTGCTGTGGCGACGTGCCTACGCTAGAGACCCTGGCGGCGGTTTCTATCCTGCGCGAGCACCTGCCTGCGCTGAGGATACGCGTGGTGAACGTGGTCAACCTGATGAAGCTGCAGCCGCCTTCCGAACACCCCAACGGGCTCAGCGACGAGCAGTTCGACCAGATCTTCACCGTTGACCGGCCGGTGATCTTCGCTTTCCACGGCTACCCCTGGCTGATCCACCGGCTCACCTACCGGCGCACCAACCACGACAACTTCCACGTGCGCGGCTACAAGGAGGAGGGCACCATCACCACCCAGTTCGACATGACGGTGCTCAACGACCTGGACCGGTTCCACCTCGTGATGGACACCATCGACCGTCTGCCGCAGACAGGGGGGCAGGGTGCCGCGCTGAAGCGGACGCTGCAGGAGAAGTTGATCGAGCACAAGCTCTACATCAACACCCATGGCCAGGACATGCCCGAGATACGCAGCTGGACCTGGGGCGGCACGTTCCTGGCCCCGGAGGCGACATGAACGCCGCCGGGCGATTGAATGCGCTGGGCCAGAGCCTGTGGCTGGACACCATCACGCGCGACCTGCTCGATACCGGCACATTGCAGCAGTACATCGACGAAATTTGCGTCACCGGCCTCACATCGAACCCGACGATCTTCGAACACGCGCT
>Ga0105045_10005449_pt1 | contig 11220 bp, 9 predicted proteins | sample MAT02_FD_78089 | JGI IMG/M metagenome (GOLD analysis project Ga0105045, IMG submission 78089) | Freshwater microbial communities from Lake Fryxell liftoff mats and glacier meltwater in Antarctica - MAT-02 (megahit assembly) | ecosystem: Environmental > Aquatic > Freshwater > Ice > Liftoff... | reverse complement strand
GACCCCGACGACACCTACCGCAGCAAGACCGAGATCGAGGAATACCGCCGCGGCAAGGACCCGATCCAGGTCTTCCAAGCCATCCTCCTCGCCGAGGGCGTGCTCACTGCCGAGACCGCCGAGCAGGTCGACACCGCCGCCCGCACCGAGGCCGACGAGGCCGCGGCCTTCGCCGACGCCAGCCCCTACCCGACCGTCGAGGACATCCAGAAGGACGTTTACTGGGAGACGGACAATCCCGCCCAACGCACTTCCGAGGGCCGCATGTTCTTCAACTGAGCCCAGAACTCCGGCTCTCAGCTCTTAACTCTAAGCTCTCAACTCTTCCGCCTCCGATGCCACTGATTACTTATCGCGAAGCCATCCGCCACGCCCTAGCCGAGGAACTCACCCGCGACCCCAACGTCGTCGTCATGGGCGAGGAAGTCGGCCAGTTCAACGGCGCCTACAAGGTCACGCAGGGTCTGCTCGAGAAATTCGGCCCCAAGCGCGTCGCCGACACGCCCATCTCCGAGGCCGGCTTCATCGGCATGGGCATCGGCGCCTCGATGCTCGGCGTCCGCCCCGTGATGGAGCTGATGTTTTGGTCGTTCTACTCGGTCGCCTTCGACCAGATTTTGAACAACGCCGCCAACGTCCGCTACATGTCCGGCGGCCAGATCAACTGTCCCATCGTCATCCGCGGTCCCGCCAACGGCGGCACCAACGTCGGCGCCACCCACTCGCACACGCCCGAAAACATCCTCGCCGCCCACCCCGGCGTGAAGGTCGTCGTGCCCTCGACCGCCTACGACGCCAAGGGCCTGCTCAAGTCCGCCATCCGCGACAACGACCCGGTCTTCTTCCTCGAAAATACCTTGCTCTACGGCGACAAGGGCGAGGTTCCCGACGGAGAATACCTCGTCCCGCTCGGCAAGGCCGACGTGAAGCGAACGGGCAAGGACGTCACCATCGTCACCTACGGCAGGCCCGTCATCCACTCCCTCGCCGTCGCCGAACTCCTCGCCAAGGAGCACGACATCTCCGCCGAAGTGGTCGACCTCCGTTCCATCCGACCGCTCGACATCGACACCGTCCTTGCCTCCGTCCGCAAGACCGGCCGCGTGCTCATCGTCGAGGAACAGAAACCCTTCTGCGGCGTCGGCGCCCAGCTCACCTACATGATCCAAGCCGAGGCCTTCGACGATCTCGACGCCCCGATCGCGCGCCTCTGCACCATCGACGCCCCCGCGATCTACAGCCCGCCCGTCGAAACCGAACAGCTCCCCAATCCGCAACGCATCTTGAAAGCCGCGCTCGCCCTCCTCGACTGATCCGCCCGGCGGCTTAATCCTCCTAAAACTTACACCTCTTACTCCTCTTAACTCTTACCAGCATGGCCAACATCATCGAAATGCCGAAACTCAGCGACACCATGACGGTGGGCACGCTGGTCAAATGGTTCAAAAAAGAGGGCGATGTCATCAAGTCCGGCGATATGCTCGCCGAGGTCGAGACCGACAAGGCCACCATGGAGCTCGAGAGCTTCTTCGACGGCACCATCCTGAAGATTTTTTCGCCCGCCGGTTCGCAGGTCCCGCTCGGCGCCCCGCTCTGCGCCGTCGGCAAGCCCGGTGAAAAAGTCGAGGACCCCGCTCCGAAAGCCGTCGCGCCCGCCGCCGCCTCTTCGGCTCCCGCGATCGTGCAGACGCCCCCGCCCGCACCCGTCGCCGCGCCCGCACCCGCGCCCGTCGCGGCCGCACCCGCGCCGGTCGCCGCACCCGCCGCCCCGGCCGCACGCATAAAAATTTCCCCGCTCGCGCGCAAACTCGCCGAGGAGAAACGCATCGACTTCACCCGCGTCAAAGGCACCGGCCCCGGCGGCCGCATCGTCCGCGCCGATATCCTCGCCGCCGAGAAGAATCCGCCGCCCGCCGCGGGCAAATCCTCCAAGGCCGACGCCGCTCCTTCCTGGGGCTACCGCTCCGTCCTCGACAAGACCCCCGTGCAGGCCGAGGCGTTCGCGCCTGCCTCCAATATGCGCGCCACTATCGCGCGCCGCCTCACCGAGGCCAAGAACACGATCCCGCACATCTACCTCGACCTCGAAGTGGACGCAGCGCCGCTCATCGCCTTGCGCGAACAGCTCAACGCCGCCCTCGCCAAGGACGGCGTCAAACTCTCCGTCAACGATTTCGTGCTAAAGGCCTCCGCCGTCGCGCTCCGCGCCGTCGCCGGGGTCAACACATCCTGGACGGGCGCCGGCATCCAGTCGCACCCGGCCATCCACGTTTCCTTCGCGGTCGCGCTCGAAGACGGGCTCATCACGCCGGTCATTCGCGAAACCGACGGCAAGTCGATCTTCCAGATCAGCACCGAGGCCAAGGCGCTCGGCGCCCGTGCGAAGGACAAGAAACTCCAGCCCGCCGAATTTACCGGCGGCACGTTCTGCGTCACCAACCTCGGCATGACCGGCATCGAGCGTTTTTCGGCGATCATCAACCCGCCGAATGCCGCGATCCTCGCCGTCGGCGCGACCGTCAAAAAGCCGGTCGTCAAGGGCGACGAAATCGTGATCGGCCAGCGCATGACCCTCACCCTCTCGTGCGACCACCGCGTCGTGGACGGGATGCTCGGCGCGAAGTTCCTGAACGCCCTTAAGGCGCATCTCGAGAGCCCCGCGCTGCTCCTGCTCTAAGCTTGAGCGTGTTGACCCCAACGCGCTGGGCGGTGCCGACCGCAAAAAAAGACAACGCGTTGAGGTCAACGCGTTCCGCCTCGGAGCCTCGGCGCTTGATCGGAAACTGCGGGAGCGGGCTTACTCGCGACCGTTTGCGCCCCGGAATCGCGGGCAAGCTCGCTCCTCCAGGCAATCCCGCCAACGCCTCCGGATTGACCACCGCGTGTCCGCTTGTTTCCGTGCGGACATGAAACTTCCCGTGCTCTCCCGCTGGCTGATCGGCTACGGTATTTTTGTGACGTTCGTCGGCCTACTCGGCTACCTTTCGAACCCGGAGAAGGCCGCCACCGCCTTGATGTCGGGCGCGATGGTCGGAGGCGTCTCGATCGGTTGGGGCCTTGCGTGGGCCGCGCAGCGCCGCTGGGCGCCCATCGGGGCCGCGCTCACCCTGAGCGTCGTCGGCGGAATCTTCGTGTGGCGTTCCACGGTGAGCTGGGGCGCGTATCTCGAAGGCGAGAGTCAGAAGCTCACCGCCGCGATTTTGATCACGGCCATGCTCGTCGCGACCATGGTCGTGTTACCCAAGGTCCTCGCCGCCGTCCGCGAGGCGCGCGCGGGCGCGACGAAGCCGTAAGGCCGGTAACGCCGGCCCGGTCGCAGGCGGCTCAGCCTTCCGCCCGCCGCTTCGCGTCGGCCTCGATGAGCTTGCTCAATGCATCGAGGGTCGCGCGGACTTTGGCTTTGATCGCAGGCAACTCGGCGGCGTCGGCGACTTTCTCGTCGGCGAAAAGATAGAACTTCATTTTCGGCTCCGTGCCGCTGCCGCGCGCGGCGAAGCTATAGCCGTTGGCCAGCGAGACGAGATAGAGATCCTGCTTCGGTATCGGCTCGTTGTCGGCGTCGTAGATATCCTCGCGGCCGAAGTCCTGAAACTTCGCGACCGCCACGTCGCCAAATAACTTCGGTGGATTGGCACGGTAGGTTTCGAGGATGCGCTTGATCTTCGCGTTGCCGCTCGCGCCCTCGTAGTAGAGGTTGATGACGCCCTCGAGGTAGAAGCCGCAGCGCAGGAAAATCTCGTCGAGATACTCCGGCACGGTGAGCCCGCGGCTTTTCACCCACGCGCAGAGCTCGGCAAACATGAGGCAGGCGGAGTTGCCGTCCTTATCGCGGAGAAAATCGTTGGGCAGGTAGCCGTAGCTCTCCTCGGTGCCGAACGCGTAGAACGTGCTGTGCTGCTGGAGCAGCGCGGCGCGGGTCGCGAGCGGCAGCGCCTCGTAGTCGAAGCCGGCCGGTTGGGCGGCGCGGAGGCGGTTTTCGTAGCCGCGCATTTTGGCGGCGATCCACTTGAAGCCGGTGAGGGTGTTGATGACCTTCACCCCGTGGGCGCGGCCGATGGCGTCCTGAAGCCGGGTGGTGACGAAGGTCTTCACGAGGCACACGCGGTCGGAGCCGGCGGCCGGGATCACGCCGCGCGCCTTGTATTGCATCAGGCGGTAGTCGGCGAGGAGGGAGCCGATCTGGTTGCCGGAGAGCAGTTCCATTTTCCCGGCGCGGTTGCGCACGGCCACGCCCATCCGGTCGGCGTCGGGATCGGTGGCGAGGACGACGTCGCAATTCTCGCGCTCCGCGAGGGCGACGGCGAGGGCGAGCGCCTCGGCGTTCTCGGGATTCGGGGATTTCACCGTGGGGAAATTCGCGTCGAAGTTGAGCTGCTCCTTCACCGGGTGGACCGCGCAGCCGGCGTGGATCAGCAGGGGAATGGCGTGGATCGAGCCGGTCGCGTGGATGTTGGTGAAGGCGATCTTCAGCCGCGTGCTATGGAGGACGGCGGGGTCGATCACGGCCTGCGCGGCGACGTCGAGGTAGGCGTCGTCGGCCTCGCGGCCGAGGACGGTCACGCCGGCGAGGCTCGGGGCGAGGAAGGCGCCCAGTTCGGCGAGCGGCACGGCGTTGACCTCGGCGACGACGCCCAGGTCGTGCGGCGGCACCAGTTGGGCGCCGTCGTCGAAGTAGGCCTTAAAGCCGTTGTCGTGGGGCGGATTGTGGCTGGCGGTGATGACGACGCCGGCGTGGGCCTTGAGCCAGCGCACGCTGTAGCTCAGCTGCGGCGTCGGACGCGGTCCGTCGAAGATGAAGGCTTCGCCGCCGAGCCGTGTCCATGTCGAGGCGGCAAGCTCGCAAAAGTGCCGGGAAAAATGGCGCACGTCGTAGGCGATCACGAGGCGCGGCGCGGCTGCGTCGCCCTGTGCGGCGCGGTGTTTTTTCGTGTAGCGGAAGAGCCCGATCACGGCGCGGGCGAGCGTGAAGTCGTTGAGGAGATTGCTGCCGATGGCGGCGTGGGCGGGCGAGCCGGCGGCGTCGCGCACGCCGGTTTCCGCGGCGGCGGCCACGACGCCGATGGTCCGGCCACGCATACCGCCGGTGCCGAACTCGAGGAAGCGAAAGAAGCGGTCGTTGAGTTCGCCCCAAGCGGCACGGTCGACGAGTTCGTCGATACTGGTCGCGGCCCATGCCGGCAGTCCGGCGGCGAGGAAGGCGGCGATGTTCTCCGCGGTGCTCGGCATGAGCTGGCCGGCGTCGGCTGCGGCGTGGATCTTGGCAAGGGTGGTCATGGGGAAGGCTCGGGGGAGATTAGGCGAGCGTGAGGCCGTCGGCGAGCGCGGGCGGCGCGGCGAGCCGCGCCCAGCCGGCGGCGAAGGAATCCTCGTCGTAGCCGAAGGAAGGCGCGACCTCGAGGGTGAGTGCGGGCAGGCCGGTGGCATCGGTGGCCAAGCCGGCGCCGTGGGCGTTGAGCCAGCGGGCGAACTGGCGGCGCTGGTCATCGCGGCAGGTTTGCGGCGAATCGACGCCCTCGGCGTTCTTGACCGGGGAAAAATCGTCGGCGCGGCGCGTCTCGATCACGAGCGGGTTTTTGGCAAACGGCAGCGCGTCGAAGACGAAGAGTTCGAATTTCACGCCGTTGGCTTTTTCCGGTTTCAGCGGGGCCCCGACGGCGTCGATGGTCGGGATTTTTTTATCGGCCCGATGAAACGGCAGGACGGCCCCGGCCCCGCCCGTTGCCATCCGGCGGATGAACTCCCGGTCGAGAAGGTGGATCGCGATGCTCCCGGCGACGTAGCGGAGGCGGCCCTGCGCGTCGGTTTCCCGCTGCATCGCCATCGGCAGATCGGAGTATTCCACGACGACCAGTTTTTCGTTCCGGGCGCAGAAATGCCCGAGCTTTTCCTCGGGATAGGCTTTGGGCACCATCTTGCTCGACATCTCGGAACCACGCAGGAGATGCCAACCGATGAACGCCGGGTCGATCGCCCGCACGAGGGGATTATCGACTTGGAAGTAGCTCAGCGTGTCGATGCCCTCGCGTTGCATGAGGTCGAGGGCGCCGCTGCGCTCCAAGGCGCGGAGGGACCCGCCGTGACCGTCGGGCGAGAGCGCGATCAATCCGGGGGTCTCCAGCAAAATCTTACCTTCAAAATCAACCGCCGGCATCCGGCCCTGACGGAAAAAATGGACGCGTCCGGGCGCGAGGCCGAAGCAACCGTGCGCGGCGAAAAACGCCTCTGTCGCCGCATGGTTCTGGTGGCTCGTCATGATGAACCAATGCAACGGCCGCCCGTAGCGCGCCCCGGCGGCGAGCAGCTTTTCGGCAAAGACTTGGAAGAGCGTTTTCCCGGTGACCGGCGTGACGGGAAACGTGCCTTTCGGTCCGTCGTAGCCGAGCCGGGTCCCCTGCCCGCCTGCGACGGTAAACGCGGCCACGCGGCCCGCGCGCAGCGCTGCCTCACCGGCGGCTTTCGCTTCGGCCCAAGCCGCCGCATCCCCGCCGTGCGCGACCAACGGCTCGTAGGGCGCGGGCGCAAGCCCGGCGAGATCGATCCCGGCCACCGCACCGGCACCGACCAAGGTCCGATTGAGCCCCTCGACTTCTGCCAGGTCGATCTCCCCGGCCTCGGCCAGCAGCCGCTCCTGATCCGGCGGCGTCAGCGTCCCGAAATGCGCGAAAACTTGGCCCTGACCGGCGGCTTGGAATCGGGCGATGAGAGGATGCGTCGTGGACATGCGGGGCAGAGGCGTGAAAGCGGACGGTTAGTGTTCGAAGCGGAAAATGAACTCGTCGGGCCGCGTGTATTGCAACTTCCGGCGGATGACCCGCTCGACGTAGGCGGGGTCGGAACTCAGGCGGATCAGCACCTGTTCCTGGTGGCGAAGTTTCAGCTCGGCTTCGGCGACCAACCGGCGGCTTTCGGCCTGGATCGAGGTCAACCGGTCGTATTCCGCCCTCGCATCGGCAAAAAACAGGGCGGCGGCCACGCCGATGCCGGCGATCGCGGTCAGGTAAAGGGTGAGGAGACAGCGGCGCAGATTCACAGGGTGGAGGAACCGATGAAACGCGGCGCGCCGCCGGCGAGTAAAGGACATTTCAGATCGGAGCTTTCCCGAGGGTTTCGCGAAATTGACGTGCCTTTTCGCCCGCGTCCGCTACCCCGTGATACTTGCATGTATCAGCGTTTCTACGGGTTCACGGAGATGCCGTTCAACATCACCCCGGACCCGCGCTTTCTCTATCTCAGCCCGACGCACCAAGAGGCGCTCCAGCACCTCAAATTCGGCGTGCATGAGCGGAAAGGATTCATCGCTCTGATCGGTGAGGTCGGCTGCGGCAAGACCACGATCTGCCGCCGTTTCCTCAACGAGCTGGACCCCGCGCGTTTCGACACCGCCCTGATCCTGAATCCCCGTGTCACGGAAACGCAGATGCTTAAGGCGATCCTCACCGAACTCGGCGAGACCAAGCTCGCCCGCAGCCAGAGCGACCTCGTCGCCCAAATGAACCGCGTGCTGCTGGAGCGGATCAACCGGGGGCGCGACATCGTCCTCATCATCGACGAGGCGCAGAATCTCTCGTTTGAAGTGCTCGAACAGATCCGCCTCCTCTCCAACCTCGAGACCGATAAACAAAAGCTGCTCCAGATCGTGCTCATGGGTCAGCCCGAGCTGAAGGAAATCCTTGCCCGGGAAGAGCTGCGCCAGCTCCGCCAGCGCATTCTCGTCCACTACGAGCTGCACCCTTTGTCTCTCGCCGACACGCGCCACTACATCCAACACCGCCTCACCCTCGCCGGCGGCAGCGGCCGCCCGACGTTCACGACGTGGGCGCTCCGGGCGATTCACCGCGCCAGCAAGGGTATCCCTCGCGTCGTCAATAATCTTTGCGACAAGTCCATGCTTGCCGCTTTCATTCACGAGTCCGACGAGGTCAACTACTGGCACGTCCGCCGGGCGATCCGCGACCTTTCCATGCTCACCACTTAGTCCGGACCCAGCCATGAGTCTCATCAACGAAGCCCTCAAGAAGGCCCAGCGCCAGCGGGCGGAAGATACGTCGGATTTTTCGGCGCCGATGCCCGGCGGCGGCCGTCGGACCCCGGCACCCGTGCCCGGTCTTTCCGTTCAGACTTTGGTGCTCCTTGCCAGCGGTGGCATCGTGCTTTTCGTCGTCTGCGTTGTCGGTGCCGTCTCGTGGCTCAACCGCCCTACAACTCCGACCGCGACCGCAGCCCAGCCGGCGACGGTGGCCGCCGCCCCGACGAACAAGACCGTGGAGACTCAGCCGATCATTGTGCTCGCCTCGCTTAAGCCGGCGGACGCGGGCGGCGCGGCCAAAGCCGAAGGCGCCGCGGCCACGACGATGTCCGCCGCCCGTTCCGCCCCGCTCTCGGAAATGGCGGGTAGCGGTGGCCTCGCGCTCCCGCCTGCGGTCTCTCGCCAGCCTGCCCCATCGCTGCTCCGCGCCGCCGATTCCGTAATTTCTCCGGACCCGGTGGCCGCGGCCCCGTTGCCGTCGGGCGGGAAGTTTCAGGAACACATCCAAGCCATCGTCGACGGCCTGCGCGTTTCCGGCATCCGCGCCGACGGCAAAGACAGCAAGGTCCTGCTCAACGAGCGGGTCTACCGCGTCAACGACTTCGTGGATCGGGCCAACGGACTCAGGCTCTCCAAAGTCACCAACGAGGATCTCACGTTTTCGACGCCGGACGGGACGATCTACGTGAAGAATTTCTAGTGGGACGAGACGGCGTCAATACGCGGTCGGCGGCGGCCGGAAGACCTGCCAAAGCGTGCGCGCCGTGATTTGCAGGTCGAGCCACACCGACCAGTGCGTGATGTAATGGACGTCCCAATGCACCCGGCGCAGGAGCATCTCCTGCTCGAGGATTTCTCCGCGGTAGCCCCGGCTTTGCGCGAGGCCCGTGATCCCGGGCTTCACCAATTGCCGTGAACGGTAGCCGCGCGTGCGCTGGCGAAACGTCTCGTCGAGTTCCGGCATATACGGACGCGGACCCACCAGGCTCATCTCGCCGCGCAGGACGTTCCAAAACTGGGGGAACTCATCGAGGCTCCGCCGGCGCAGAAACCGCCCGAATGGAAAAATCCTCGCATCATCCGCGCTGGCCTGCCGCGCCTCGGCCCGCGCATCCGCAGGCTCGACCCGCATCGAGCGGAACTTCCACATGCGAAACGTCTGCCCCTGCAAGCCGCGGCGCTCGCGCGCGTGGAACAGCGGTCCCGGAGCCTGGCGGCGCTGCATCAGCGCGATCCACACACACAAGGGCGGCAAAATGAAAACCACCACCGGCAACGCCACGCCGAGATCGAGCGCCCGCTTCAAAAGCCGGTTGAACGGATCCTCCAGGGGCTCCGCCTGTAGCGTATAAAAGTGCCGGCCTTCCTCGATGATCGGCACCAACGGTTGCGTGTAGCGTTCCTCGAGATTGTTGTGAATCAGCAGGCGGCAGCCGTGCTCGCGACAGATTTCGATCAAGCTGCGGGCCGCCTCGTTGCTCTCGGGCAACTCGAGCACGATCACCTGCCCGATCTGCCGTTCCGCCAAGACCGTCGCCAGATCGGCCGTCCGCCCGAGCCACGGTGCCGGCGGCGGATTGACGGAGCCGGGGCCCGCATCCGTGAGCATACCCACCGGTTGGATGCCCAAAGCCTCCTTGTGGGCGATCCATTCGTCGAGTCGGCCAAAAGACTCGGTCCGACCGACGAAGAGCGTGGGCAGCCGGTGTCCCCCTTGGAAAACCAAACGGGCGAGCAGCCGCGGCCCGTGGGCGTTCAGCACCGAAAGGCCGAGCCAGCTCCAGACAAGAAACGTTCCGAGAAAGAGCCGGCTGATACTTCGGTCCAGCGTCGCAAACATCATCGCAAAAATCAGCAGCGCCATCAGGCCCACCTGCCACATCGCGAGCCGGGTCGCACCGCCCGCGTCGCGCAGATGAAACTGCGCCGCCAGCCGCGCCTGATCCCGCGTCGCCAACAACATTCCGCCGACGACGCACAGAAAATACGGCAACAGGTTCACCTCGCGACTCAGCTTCACGATCGGCACATACCGCATGATCACCTCGGCGTAGGTCCAGAAAAACACGCCGACCGCCAGCGTCGAGATTCCGGCGTGGAGGTTAACCAGTCCGCGGGCGCGCGTGGTGATCATGGCGACGGGGTGACACTTCCCGGCTACCGTAGGAACGCACGCGTCTGGCGCAATCGCAGAGCGGCGGCGCGGATATGCCGCACACGGCTTTCCGTTTTGGTTCCGATCGCGCTCGGAATCGCGAGCAAGCTCGCTCCTGCAACCGCACGGTTTTCCGGCTAGGTTTCGGTCTGCTGGGTAGGCCAGCCCGCTTGCGGGCGCGGTTTGGCTGTGGGAGCGAGCTTGCTCGCGACGGATCGCGCCCGGAATCGCGAGCAAGCTCGCTCCTACAACTGCACGGTTTTCCGATTTGGTTTCGGTCTCCTGGATAGGCCAGCCCGCTAGCGGGCGCAGTTTGGCGCGCGCAATCGCACCGGCCTTCGCCTTCGCTGTTAGTGAAATCAGACCGGAGACCGCTTCCCTCGCCTCCGCCCCGCCTCAACCGTTCCGCTTCTCGGCGGTTATAAACGCGATCAGTTCCGCCAGCTGGGCATCCGTATAATGCGGGTGCGCTTCCATCGTCGCGCCGGGGTTCACACTCTTCGGCGCGCGCACGTATTTCTTAAAATACTCGGCGTTGTAGGTCGCGTGGGCGGCCAGCACCTCAAAAGGCCGCCCGCCCTTGGTGCCGCCGAAAATCTTATCCGGGCCCACATGGCAACTCGCGCACGAGTTGATCCAGATCTCACGGCCCGCCTCGGCGCGCGCGGAGAGTCCCGCCCACTTGCCGGTCATCGCGCCGGCATAGCGGTCGGCGTAAGTGCCGACCTCGATCGTCGCGACGCCCCACGGACGCTTGTGGCCCACGTCCAAGATCTCAGAGACCGCCGGCACGATCTCCTTGCTGACCGTGATCACGTAGGGGCCGGGATTGAATTTCAGCCCGGGCGGCGGCCACTTTTCCGGGCCTTCACCGTTGATCTCCAAAATCAGGATCGGGCGGTAGGTCTTGATGAAATCAGGCCGGTAAATCGAGGTGTAGCCGTCGGTGCAGGTGGCCAGCAGGACGTCGGCGCCGTCGGCCTTGGGCAACGCGGCCCAGAGATCGGCCAGCCACACGGCCGTGACCTCCTGCTCGCCG
>Ga0105045_10005448_pt1 | contig 11220 bp, 8 predicted proteins | sample MAT02_FD_78089 | JGI IMG/M metagenome (GOLD analysis project Ga0105045, IMG submission 78089) | Freshwater microbial communities from Lake Fryxell liftoff mats and glacier meltwater in Antarctica - MAT-02 (megahit assembly) | ecosystem: Environmental > Aquatic > Freshwater > Ice > Liftoff... | reverse complement strand
TCACCCGACGGCGCGTCACCCGACGGCGCGTCATCCGTGGGCGACGGTGTTGGCGACGGTGCGGGCGTCGGCGATGCGCCGGCGGGTGGCGACGGTGCGGCCGGCGGCGATGCGACGTCGGCCGCATCCGGGGTGGGCAGCCCAGAGAGTCCGCCGGCTCCGCCGCGACTGGACGACGTCGGTTCGGACGACGTCGGTGTCGATGGCCCTGCCGCGGGTTTCGCTTCGGACTGGGGTCCGGTCGACGGCTGCGGCGCGCCTCCGGGCGCGGGTATCGGCGCCGTGGCGGCGCGCTGCGGCCCGCGGGCGATCGGCTGGGTCGCGTCGCCGAGGATCTGCGCCGTCATCGACTCCATCCGCACACTCTCGAGGCCGACCAGGACCGTCTGCAGCGGCGCCCGGAGCTGGACATGCAAGCGCGCGGGGGCGTCGGCGGACTCTTCGTCGGAGGTGCGCACCGCAGAGATCGTCGCGATGAGCACGACGACGCACGCAGCCACCGCGCCGCCCAGCCACCGCATGCTTCGATCGGGCTGCAGCCCCTGGGTCTGGGGCGGCCTCTCGCTCGAGAGATCGACGTCGAGGGCGCTCGAGTGCGACGGCAGATCCCCGCGCAGATCGCCGAACTCGAGGCCGCCCTCGGCGTCGGCATCGGGTGCAGCGTCGCGGGGTGTTCGGGGATCCATGGGCGGGCTCGAAGGGGCGAAGGGCTCGACGTGATCAGATCGGGACGACGTCGCGGCCGCACCCGGTTGGCGGACTCTAGCCCGGGGGATCGGAGTGTCAAGACAGGGTGTCGCCCCAGCACGCGATTGCGGCGCGGAACGTGATACGAATCCCCCATGGCGGCGGTGCCGACCGTGCGCCGAGTGTCCGCCATGTCACGTCGCCCACGCTGTGTTCACGCGTCCGCGATCGTCGCGTCACTCTGCGTCGCCCTCGCGACGCCGACGCGCGCGCAGGCCCAAGAGCCTACCGCGCCAGCGCCCAGCCCAGCCCCTGCAACACCGCCCGCGGCGGCCGAGCTCGGCGACGACGAGGTACTGCTGCGCGGCGGTGGATTCGTGCGCGGCACGGTGATCGAGGTCCTCCCCGATGTGCGCGCCGTGATCGTCGTCTCTGGTGTGCGCACCGAGATCCCATGGGACGACATCGTCGAGGTCCAGCGTGGCAGACACGCGACGGGCCCGGTGGTCACGCCCGCGGTGCCGACCGAGACGACCACTGCCTTCCCGTCGGATGCGGAAGCCGACGTGGGCCGCCCGCGAATCCACCTCGAGCCGACGCGACCCCGCCCGGTGACGCTATTCGAGATCGACAGTGAGATCATCGCGGGCGGCTACGGCACGTCGATGTACGGCATGAACTATCGCAGTGTCTGCGTGGCGCCGTGCGACGTGGTGGTCGACGGTTCACGCGGCCAGCAATTCTTCCTCGGCAGCGGCGACGGTGCGATGTGGACCGCGTCGCGCAAGTTCACCCTCGCCGACCAACAGGGGCCGCTGACGATCCGGGTCAAGCCGGGCAGTCGCGCGCTGCGGATCGTCGGCGCGATCGTCTTGGGCATCGGCATCGGCGGCACCGTCGGCGGCACGGTGCTGACGATCCAGAAGAACACGCGCACGCCCGGCCTCATCATGCTCGCCGTGTCGGTTCCCGCCCTCGTCGCGGGCATCCCTATGCTCGTGTTCGGCCGCACCCGCTACGAGCTCGGCGACCGCCTGCCCACGGGCGATCGCGGTCCTGCCGATGGGCCCTGAACGCGTGCATCCGCGGCAGGTAACCGCCGCCGGTGCACCGGCATACTTCGCGGCCGTGATCATGCCTCACCCCACCTCCCCTGTGCGCATTGCCCTCGCTCTCGCCCTCGCGACCCCGTCCCTCATCGTCTGCGGCGACTCGGAGTCCGATGACACCGGCGCGCCGACCACGGGCGCCGACGCAGGGGAGACCGCGGACACCGAGGACGACTCGCCCCAGAGCACCGCACCGGGCGACGCGTCGGCCGCATCGACCGACGGCGACGACTCCGGCTCCTCGTCAGACACCTCGGAAGATCCGAGCACGACGGACACGGCCACGACCGACGACGGCGCCGACACGTCGTCCGACACCGGCGCGCCCGTCGATCAGCTGCCGCCGCTGCCCGGCGACGCGCTGCTGCCGTGGCTGCAGGACAACCGCTACGCCGGCTGGGCCGCTGAGTCCGGCGTGCACCCATCTGCAGGCCCACACGGCGGCGGCGTGCGCACGTTCGTGAACGACGCGCTGTTCGATTCCCTCGCCGCGGGCGACGCGACGCACCCCGAGGGCGCCGCAGTGGTCAAGGAGTTGTACGACGGCGGCACGCTCGATGGCTGGGCCGTGATGCTCAAGGTGACGCCCGGGACCGGCGGCGCGAGCTGGTACTGGTACGAGATCATCGGCGCGTCGGTCGTCGCCGACGACACCGACGTCGGCCTCTGCGTGGGCTGCCACTCGTCGGCGACCGACCACGTGCGCACGCCGTTCCCCTTGCAGTGATCGGCGGACCTCGAGACGCGCGGGGAGCCAAGCGCCGCCACGTGTACCTTGGGCTGCCGTGCATCGCGGACCGGTGCAATCGAGCAGCGGTGGGGCTACCGTACGCCCCCCATGCCGATCGCCGTCACCGAGCGTATTCCCTCCGTCAAGTTCAAGTACCTCCAGGCCGACGGCCAGACCGCCGATCTCGACACCGCCGACGTGTTCGCCGGCAAGAAGATGATCCTCTTCGGTCTGCCCGGCGCCTTCACCCCCACCTGTCACAACCAGCACGTGCCAAGCTACGTCGCGCGTGCCGACGAGCTGCGGGCCAAGGGCATCGACGGCGTGGTGTGCATGACGATCGCCGATCATTGGCTCATGCGCGCCTGGGCCGACTCGCTCGGCACCGGCGACAAGGTGATGATGCTCGGCGACGGCAACGGCGAGCTCACCCGCGCGCTGGGCGTGGAGCTCGATCTCACGGCCGCCAAGATGGGCGTGCGCACCCGCCGCTTCGTGGCCGTGGTCAACGATGGCGTCATCGAGTCGATCGACCTCGAGCCGGCGGGCGGCATCGACGTCACCGGCGCCGAGGCGTGCCTGGCCCGGCTGTAGACCCGTGCCCGTTGCGCGCCTCAAGACCGGTGCTGTCGCATCCGCGTCGCGAGATCCAGCAGCTCCTCGGTGCCCACGATGTACGAGGTCCCGCAGTAGCTGCAGCGCACGTCCGTCTCGCCGGGCTCGCCGGCGAGCGCCTCGAGGTCGTCGGCGCCGAGCGTCGACAGCACGGCGAACACTCGGTTCGGTCCGCAGTTGCACTGGAAACGCAGCGGCGACTCGCCCAGCGCCTCGAACTCGTCGCCGCCCAGGGCGAACCCCATGAGTTCCTCGGGCGTCCGCTCGTGCACCAGCAAGGTCGCGAACCCTTCGCCGTGGTGAAGGGTCTCGCGCACCGGCTGCATGACGGTGGGCGGCGCACCGGGGAAGCTCTGGCACAGCACACCCGCGGCGCGTACGACCTCGCCCGCGCCATCCAGGATCACCTCGCACGCGAGCGCCGACGGCAGCTGCTCGCTGTCTTCGAGGTAGCGCTCGAGGTCGCGATCGATCTCGCCGCTGCGGACCTCGACCACGCCTTGGTACTGCTGCTCCAGACGGATGTCGCGGGTGACGACGAGCCGACCGCTGCGCCCGACCCACTCGCCCAGCGCGACCCGCATCTCGCCGGCCGGGGGCAAGCTCGCCGCGTCGAGCCGACGCTGGAGGCAGCCGCGCACATCGCCGCCACCGAACGCGTCGACGAGCAGGCGGCCGATCGGCCCGTCGCCCTCGAAGGCGATGCGCACCCGCTCCTCGTCGCTCTTGGTCAGGGTCGCCATCAAACAACCGGCCGTCAGCGCCCGACCGAGCGCGACTGCCTCGACGCCGCGCATGCCGTGGCGCGCGCAACCTTCTCGCACGAGATCGGTGGTCACCGCCGTCACCACGCGCAGCGTGTGATCGACGTCGATGCCGCGCAGGAGCCGGTCCATCCGCCGAACATAGCAGCTCGGAGTCGGCGCGGCGAAGCCTGCGAGCCGCGAGGGTGCGCCGGGTGCACGACGGTTCGGGCGGCTCGACCGACCGCGGCAGCCGCCGTCAGCGCGCCGAGAGCATCATCAGTTCGACGTCGACGCTGACGACCTCGTCCTTGGGCAGCCGCCGCAGCGACACGCGGACCTTGTCGCCGGCGTTCTTGTCCTCGAGCGCACCATAGAGCTCGTCGAAGTTGCGGATGCGCTCGTCGTCGATGCCGACGATCACGTCGAGCGTGAGCCCGTCCGGGCCCTCGCTGATCGGGCGCATGCCGGCCTTCTCGGCTGGCGATCCCGGGGACACGGTGCGGACGATCACGCCCTCGATGCCGATGCGGCGGGTCATGTCGTCTTCGACGAACGAGATGCCGAGGCCGACGCGCTCGGGCCCGCCGGTGCGGATGATCTGCGGGACGACCCGCTCGATCGTGTTCACCGGCACCGCGAAACCGATGCCCGCGGCGCTGCCGCTGGTGCTGAAGATCATCGTGTTCATGCCGATGAGCTGGCCGCGCGAGTCGAGCAGCGGCCCGCCGGAGTTGCCGGGGTTGATGGCGGCGTCGGTCTGCACCAGGCCGCGGATCGTGACCTCGCCGATGCCCCGCACCTCGCGCCCGAGCGCCGAGATCACGCCGACGGTGAGGGAGTGATCGAGCCCGAACGGGTTGCCGATGGCGACCGCCTTCTGGCCGACGACGAGCGAGTAGCCCTTGTCCGGCCGCCGCACCGGCACCAGCGGCGCACCGGTCGCCGCGATCTTCAGCACCGCGATGTCGCGGAACGGGTCGTGGCCGACGATGGTCGCGTCGTACGTCTTCTGGTCGTACATCGTGACCGACAGCGACGTCGGCTTGATGCCGCGTTGGCAGTCGCGCAGCGCGACATGACAGTTGGTGACGACGTGGCCGTCGCTGTCCCACACGAAGCCGGTGCCGTTGCCCGCCGGCATCTCCTGCTCGCGCATGCTGAAGCGATCGACGACGACCTGCTTCTGCGTGACGAACACGGTGGCCGGCGCCGCGGCCTCGAACACGTTGATGGTGTTGTCCTCGTCCTGGATGTGGCCCTCGGCGGTGATTGGCGGAACCGCTGGCGTGGTGCCGGTCGCCGGATCGATGGTGGGCGCGAACGTGGGCGCGAGCGTGGCGTCGGTCTTCTTGTCGGGCGACCCGGCTGCGGTGGGTGCCACGCCGACGGCCGCCGCTTTGGCCTCGGGTGGCGCGAGGGCTGCGGCTGCGGCATCGGCCGTGGGCCTGGGCTTGGTGAGCTCGGGTTTTGACTCCAGCAACGCATCGCAGCCATGCGCTGCGGTGGTGAGCACGGCGAGCAGGCACAGGAATCCCCGGCCACTGAGGCGAGCGCGCATCATGGCCGCGGAGCTTAGCAACACCGCCCCCTCGCGGCACGCCGAGCCAGGCCCGCGCGCCCAGCGAGTGCACAACCCGCGGGCGGAGGGCGCCGCCCCCGTCGCCGCCGTGCTATAGCTGGGCGCGGCGATGGCAAACGCGACCCTGGGCCCATGCCCCCATTGTGGCCAGCAGCATGCCGATGATGTGCTGCTGTGTCCCAACACCGAGCGGCTGATCCCGCTCGAAGGCCGCATCCTCGACGGCAAGTTCCGCTTCGTGAAGATGCTGGGCGAAGGCGGCATGGGCGCGGTGTGGCGCGCCGAGAACGTGCTCGTGCGCAAGCACGTGGCCATCAAGCTGATGCACGTGCAGTTCTCGCGCGACGAGGGCGTGCTCGCGCGCTTCCGCAACGAGGCGACGGCGGCGGGCCGCATCGGCAGCAAGCACATCTGCGACATCTTGGATCTCGGCCGCAGCCAGCTCGGTCCCTACATCGTGATGGAGATGCTGGTGGGGTCGGATCTCGCCGACTTCATCGTCAAGCGCCAAGGCCGGGTCGATCCCGGGGTCACGGTGATGATCATCCGCCAGGCGCTCATCGGTCTGGCGGCGGCGCACGGCAAGGGGATCGTCCACCGCGACCTCAAGCCCGAGAACATCTTCTTGCACGAGCCCGAGCCCGGGCGGCTGCTGGTCAAGCTGATGGACTTTGGCATCTCGAAGTTCACCGAGGGCGAGAACGCCGGCAAGACCGGCATGGGCGTGTTGATGGGCACGCCCGAGTACATGTCGCCCGAGCAGACCGAAGGCGCCGCGCAGGTCGATGCGCGCACCGACATCTGGGCGATGGGCGTGATCCTCTATTGGGCGCTCGCCGGTCGGAACCCGTTCGTGGGTCAGACCTTGGCGGCGACGTTGATGAACGTCGCGGCACGCGAGCCGCCGCCGCTCGATCAGCTCGCGCCCCATGTGCCCCCGGGTTTGGTGCAGGTCGTGGCGCGGTGCATCCGCAAGCGCCCCGAGGAGCGCTACACCACCGCACAGGAGCTCTACGAGGCGTTGGGTCCGTTCGAGAACCTCACGGGCTCGCCGTGGATGCCCGCGAGCTCGACTGCGATGAGTCCCGGTGCGCCGACTCCGGCACCGACGCCCGCGATGTCGCCTTCGGCGGTGGGGGCCACCGTGGTTGGCGGGCCTTCGCAGGTCGGGGCGACGGCGATCTCCAACGGTCCGCCCCCGATGGGTGCGGGGTCGATGGGTGCGCCGCAGATGGGTGCGCCGCCCATGGGTGCGCCGCCCATGGGTGCGCCGCCCATGGCCGGCAGCGCGCCGACCTTCGGCACGCAGGGCACGCCGGCCGCGACCAGTCCGACCTGGTCGTCCGAGCTGCCCTCTGCCGGCCCCTCGGCGCCGACCATCGGCAGCTTCGGCACGTTCGACGGCGTCGGCGACGATCGGCGTCCCGATCGCAATATCGGTGGCGGCGGCGGCAAGGGCCTGCTGCTCGGCGTCCTGGCCGTCGCGGTGCTCGGCGCTGCCGGCGCCGGCTGGATGATGATGCGCAAGCCGGACGCGCCGGTCGCGAAGGACGACGCGGTGGTGGTCGCCGGTGACGGCAAGGCCGAGGGCGACGCGAAGGCCGAGGGCGACGCGAAGGCCGAGGGCGACGATCCAGTGGGTGCCGAGGCGGGCAACACGACGCTCACCAAGGATAGCGGCGGTGCCGCCGATGCGTCGGCCGGTGCGCCGAATCCCACGCCCGACCCGACGCCCGATCCGACGCCCGATCCGACGCCCGATCCGACGCCCGATCCGACGCCCGATCCGACGCCGGATCCGACGCCCGATCCCACACCGGATCCCACACCGGATCCCACGCCCGATCCGACACCCGATCCGACACCCGATCCGAAACCAGATCCGAAACCAGATCCGAAACCAGATCCGAAACCAGATCCGAAACCGAACCCGAAGCCCAAGCCCAAGCCCGACGCGAGCAAGATGACCACCGTCGGTAGCCTGTACGTCGCCAAGCCGGTGGCGCGCGTACCCACCTTCGCGGCGGCCACGGCGAACTGTGCCAGCAAGTCGAAGTCGAGCTACGGCAACGTGAAGGGTTGGCGCCTGATCAAACCTGCCGAAGCCTCGGCCGTCGCGCGCAGTGACAAGGCCTGGGTCGGGGACAAGCAGATCTGGAGCGGCACGCGGGCGGTGCCGCTGCTCGGCGCGGGCGCCAGCTACGCGGCGTACTGCGTCGTGAAGAAGTAGCGACCACCGCGCCGCCCGCTTCGGGCGCGTTGCTGGCCCCGCGGATTCCACCGCCGCCCAGGCCGTGTGCTAGCGTCCCCGGGCGAGCCCAGCTCGCGGAGGCTTTGCCATGCGTCGTCTTGCCCTGCTCATCTCCCCGTACGCGCTGATCTCCCCGTGCGCCCTGCTCCTCGCCGCATGTCCCAGTGATGCTGACGGCACGGGCGAGGGCTCCACCGGCACCGATCCCACCACCGCCACCACCACGTCGACGACGGCGCCGGATCCCGACACCACGGGGACCACCCCGATGACGATGACCACCGACGTCGACACGACCGCGGCGGACTCGAGCACCACGCAGGGCGACACCGACACCGGCCCCACGCCCGAATGCCCCTACCCCGCCGTGGACGGGACGCCCGACATCGGCCTCGAGCTCGTCGCCAACGGGTTCGTCAAGCCGGTGATCGTGGTCGGCGATCCGCAGCAACCCGATCGGCTGTTCGTCGCCGACCAGACGGGCTTCGTGAAGATCCTCGAGCCGGGCATGACCACCGCCCCCGCGGATTCGCTGCTCGAGGTCGCGTCGGTCGGCGCCGGCGACCCCTTCATCAGCGACGAGCGCGGTCTGCTGGGGTTCGCGCTGCATCCCGACTTCCCCGACGACCCGCGCGTGTACATCGCGTGGAACCCGGCGGGCGGGCCCCTCGTCACGCGCGTGACCGAGTTCACCCTCGCCGACGGCGACCCGAACCATGTCGATCCGGGGAGCGAGCGCACCGTCATCGAGGCCGCGCAACCGGCCGGCAACCACAACGGTGGCATGATCGCGTTCGGGCCCGACGGGCTGCTGTACTTCGGCCTCGGCGATGGCGGCGGTTCCGACGATACCTACAACAACGGCCGCAATCGCGCGACGCTGCTCGCCAAGATCCTGCGCATCGATCCCAACCCGTCCGGCGACAGCCCGTACACCGTGCCCGCGGACAACCCGTTCGTGGGCGACGAGGCGTTCGCGCCCGAGACCTACGCATGGGGCTTCCGCAACCCGTGGCGGTTCTCGTTCGACGTCCAAGACGGCACGCTGTACGTCGGCGATGTCGGTCAAGATCTCTACGAGGAGATCGACGTGGTCGTCGCCGGCGGCGACTACGGCTGGAGCGACATGGAGGGCTTCCACTGCTTCCAGGGCGCCCAGTGCGAGGTCGTCGATACCCCCAACGCCGTCAACACCGACGGCATCACCATGCCGATGTTCGAGTACCCCCACGGGGCGACGTGCTCGATCGTCGGCGGCGGCGTCTATCGCTCGTGCGAGGTCCCCGCGTGGCAGGGCCTGTACCTGTACGGCGACACCTGCTCGCGGGAGATCTTCGCGCTCGCGTGGGACGGCGCCGACGTCCAGGATTTCGGGGCGTTGCTGCAGACCGACGGGCTCATCCTCGGCAACGGCTGGAACGCCTGGGGCGACGTCTACATGACCGTCGCCGACGGCGTGTACGGTGGGCCCTCGAGCGACGGATTGATCTACCGCGTCGCGCCGATCTGAGCCCCGCCGCTCGGTCGCGGTCGCCGGCGTGCCCCCTGCCCCGGTGCCATGGACAGCCGTCCAGGGCACCGTCGCATCCCGCTGCAACCCGTGGCTTCGCGGTGCCGATCCGCCGGCCTCGTGCAGTCCCAGCTGCCATGCGCCGCGATCACCCGCCGTCGGCGGACACGCTGCAGATCGAGCCCGCCGCCACCGACGGCGACTGCATGTACAACGGCCGCAGCTTCGGCGGCACGATCCCGTCGGCTTCGTGGCCAGCGGCGACGCCGTGGTCCGATTCCGCGTCACCTCGGCCGGCGCCGTCGACGACGCGTGAGCGGCAGCTCAGCGCAGCGGCACCGCGGTCAGTTCGGGCCATGCGCGCTGGGGCCGGCGCGCCGCTCGAGACAGCCGGCCACCGCACCGTGACGTCAGCACGCGCGCATCCGCGCCCGATCGATGTAGTACCATCGCGACTTCGGAGGTCGTGTACATGTCCTATCGGTCGAAGATCCTTGCGTGTCTGGTGCTCGGCGTCGGCTGCTTCAATCCCGAGTCGCCGCCCGCCGGTGAGAACGAGACGAGCTCCGCGAGCGAGAGCACCGCGAGCGGCACTCTCGAGTCCACCGCCAGCGTGACGATGGGCCCAGAGACGTCGACATCACCGATGACGACCACCGACACCAGCGAGACTTCGGGCCCTGAGAGCTGTGGCGGCGGCGCGGGCCTGTGCGTCGCGATTCCCGACCAGTGGGCCGGACCCGTCGCGGTCGCGGAAGCGAATCCCGGCGTCACGCCCGATTGCGCGGGCCTCGAGGAGACCGTCACCGCGAGCGCGAGCCTCGATGCACCGACGGCGACCTGCGCATGCGAGTGTGACGCAGCCGAGGGCGCGAGCTGTGCGGACGCACTCCTCGCCGCGTACGGTGAGGATGCCGCCTGCGGGTCGGACACCGTCTTCACACAGGTCATCGACATGGGGCCCGGCGATCCCTGCAACTTCATGCCCAGCGGCGGGAGCACCGGCGAGCCCCCGGTGATGGCCGCGAGCCACTGGACGCTCGCCACCACCTCCACCGGCGGCACGTGCTCGCCGCAGCCGACCGTCGACATTCCGCCCGCGTCGTACCTCCGCACGGTCAGCGGCTGCGCCGCGAACGAGCTCGAGATGGCATGCGACGGCGACACCTCGTGCTTCGAGGCGCCCGGCGACCCGTTCGCCGCGGGGCTTTGCGTGTGGCGTTCCGGCGCACACGAATGTCCGGCTGGCGACTTCGCCGTGCGCAGCGTCCACCACCGCGGCGCGCTCGTCGACGAGCGCGCGTGTTCCGAGTGTTCCTGCGGCGACGCGAGCGGTAGCTGCCCGACGAGCGAGGCGCAGCTCTACGATGGCTACTATTGCAACGGCACCGGGATCCCGATCGGCACGGCGTGCACCGAAGCATGCGTCGTCGCGGGCTGCGAGACCTACGCGGTCAGCTCGACGCTGACGATCGGAGCGGCAGAAGCGACGTGCCCACCAACCGGAGGCGAGCTCACGGGCGAGCTGGTCGAGCAAGATCCGGTCACCTTCTGCTGCACGGCGTGACGCGCATTCCGTGTGTCACCTGGTGCGCTGCATGATGCTGATGCGATCACGCCCGATGGTCCCCGCGGTCGACAGCGCGGTCTGCTAGATTCCGCCCATGCCCGAGTTGGCCAAGCTCCTGATGATCACGCCGTTCGGCGCGGACGTCGCCGACCTCGCCCAGGCGCAGCAGCTCCTGCTGCTCAAGGGCTGCGTCCTTTGTCAGATCACGCGTGATCTCGAGAATGACAGCGTGCGCACCAAGCCCGAGTGGAGGACGTGCAAGGAGGAGCTCGGCACTCCGGTCGAGGTCATCACGATCGATCGGGTGCCACCCGAGATGCTGCAGCTCATCGGGCAGCCTCCTGTCGTGTGCGCCGTGCTCTCGGACGGCTCGATCCTGCCGCTTCTCGACGAAGCAGCGCTGGCCAGGTGTCGCGGTAGCGT
>Ga0105045_10005447_pt1 | contig 11220 bp, 9 predicted proteins | sample MAT02_FD_78089 | JGI IMG/M metagenome (GOLD analysis project Ga0105045, IMG submission 78089) | Freshwater microbial communities from Lake Fryxell liftoff mats and glacier meltwater in Antarctica - MAT-02 (megahit assembly) | ecosystem: Environmental > Aquatic > Freshwater > Ice > Liftoff... | reverse complement strand
CCCTCCACGAACAGCGCGCTGCCGCCTTCTTCGGCCGAATTGGCGTACGTGCGCATCAGGCCGAACAGCTCGCGGCCGACGCCGTGGCGGTTGCCCGCCAGGTCGGGCAGCAACGGCGTGCGCGCGGCCCATTCGTTGGCGGACACCTGCGCCTGCAGCACGCCGGCGTCGCTGTCGATGAGCACCACGTCGCCTTCGCGCAGGCGGGCGATGGCCCCGGCGCAGGCCGCCTCGGGCACCACGTGGATGGCGGCCAGCACCTTGCCCGACGCGCCCGACATGCGGCCGTCCGTGAGCAGCGCCACGCGCTGGCCGCGGTCCTGCATCACCGCCAGCGCGGGCGTGAGCTTGTGCAGCTCGGGCATGCCGTTGGCGCGCGGCCCCTGGCCGCGAACGACGGCGATGAAGTCGCCGGTCAGCTGGCCGGCCTTGAACGCGCCCAGCATCTCGTCCTGCGATTGGAAAAGCCGCACCGGCGCTTCGATGCGCCGGTGCTCGTGCTTGACCGCCGACACCTTGACGATGGCGCGGCCCAGGTTGCCGCCCAGGCAGCGCAGTCCGCCCTCGGCGTCGAACGGGTCCGACAGCGGGCGCAGCACCGTGGCGTCGCCGGAGTGCACGGGCGGGGCGCGCCACTTCAGCACGCCTTCGTCCAACCAGGGCTCGTGGGCCTGCGCGTACAGGTCGCCGCCGCCGATGCAGGCGATGTCCGGGTGCAGCATTCCGCCGTCGAGCAGCTCGCGGATCACGAACGGCAGGCCGCCCGCGGCCGCGAACTGGTTCACGTCGGCCTGGCCGTTGGGGTAGACGCGCGCCAGCAGCGGCGTGGCGCGCGAGAGTTCGTCCAGGTCGTCCCAGGTGATGTGGATGCCGGCGGTGCGGGCGATGGCCACCAGGTGGATGGCGTGGTTGGTGGAGCCGCCGGTGGCGGCCAGGCCCACCATGGCGTTGACGATGGCCTTCTCGTCCAGCGTGCGGCCGATCGGCGTGTACGCCTCGCCCTGGCCGGTGATGGCGCAGGCGCGCTCGGTGGCGGCCACGGTGAGCGCGTCGCGAAGCGGCGTGTTGGGCGCCACGAACGAGGTGCCCGGCAATTGCAGGCCCATCATTTCCAGCAGCATCTGGTTGGAGTTGGCGGTGCCGTAGAAGGTGCAGGTGCCGGCCGAATGGTAGGACGCGGCCTCGGCCGCCAGCAGCTCCTCGCGCGTGGCCTTGCCTTCGGCGTAGGCCTGGCGCACGCGCGCCTTCTCGGCGTTGGGCAGGCCCGAGGGCATCGGCCCCGCGGGCACGAAGATGGCCGGCAGGTGCCCGAACGACAGCGCGCCGATCAGCAGGCCCGGCACGATCTTGTCGCACACGCCCAGCAGCAGCGCGGCGTCGAACATCTCGTGCGAAAGCGACACCGCCGTGGCCATGGCGATCACGTCGCGCGAGTGCAGCGAAAGCTCCATGCCCGGTCGCCCCTGGGTGACGCCGTCGCACATGGCCGGCACGCCGCCGGCCACCTGGGCGCTGCCGCCGGCGTTGCGCGCGGCCATCTTGATCAGCTCGGGGTAGAAGCGGAACGGCTGGTGCGCCGACAGCATGTCGTTGTAGGCGGTGACGATGCCCAGGTTGGGCGAGTGCGCGGCGCGCAGACGCGGCTTGTCGTCCTCCGAGGCGGCGAAGCCGTGCGCCAGGTTGCCGCAGCTCAGCCGGCCGCGCGCCGGGCTGGTTTCGCGCGCCGCTTCGATGCGGGCCAGGTAATCCGCGCGCGGGCCTGCGCTGCGTTGGCGGATGCGCTCGGTGACGGCTTGCACGACGGGATGCAGTGACATTCAGGGGCTCCAGTGGATCTCGACCGGCGGGCCGGCGGCATGCAGCAGGCCCGACACCGGCCATCGAAGGCTATCGGGGCCACGCTGAACCTGCTCCAGCAGCGCGCGCTTGCGCTCGCCGGTGAGCAGCAGCAGGCGCCGGCGGCTGCGCAGCAGGCGCGACAGCGTCAGGCTGATGCGCGCATGCGGCGCGTCGGCGGGCGGCGGGTTGGGGCGGCCGATCACGGCGCCGTCGTGGCTGGCGAGCGCAGCGGCCAGGTCGGGATCGGAGGGGAAGAGCGAGGCGATGTGGCCGTCTTCGCCCATGCCCAGCAGCACCAGGTCGAAGTCGCCGGGCATCGACCCCAGCGATTCGCGCGCGGCGTCGAGCGAAGGTTCGGCGCCCGGCGCGGCGGGCACCAGCGGCCGCCACGTCGGGCCAGCCGCGGCGTTGAAGCAGGCCTGCAGCCGCGCCAGGTTGGCGTCGGCGTGGCCGGCGGGCACCCAGCGCTCGTCGGTCGGCGCGATGGCTACGCGCGCATCCACCTGCGCGCGTTGCGCCCACAGCCGCAGCGCGGGAAGCGGCGTGCGGCCTCCGGCAATCGCCAGCTGTGCGCGGCCGCGGGCCTGCAGCGCGGCGTCGGCGGCCTGCTGTAGCGCCCGTGCGCAGGCTTCGGCCAGCGCTTCGGGGTTGGGGTGCAGGTGCGTGGTCCAGGCCATGCGGCTAGCCCTCACTCACGCCAGCTGTGGCCGTGGCGCTCGGTCAGCGACACGGCGCTGCTCGGGCCCCAGGTGCCGGCCGGATAGGGCTTGGGCGCCATGCCCTGGTCGCGCCACGCGCCCAGGATGCCGTCCACCCACTGCCACGCGGCTTCGGTTTCGTCGCGGCGCACGAACAGCGTGCCGTTGCCTTCCATCGCATCCAGGTACAGGCGCTCGTAGGCCGTGCGGCGGCGCTCGGCGCCGAAGGCGTCGTGCAGGTCCAGGTCCAGCGCCACCTGCGCCAGCTTCAGGCCGTCGCGGTCCAGGCCCGGCTTCTTGGTCATCAGCTCCAGCGAGATGCGCTCCTCGGGCTGCAGGCGGATCATTAGTGCGTTGGGCTGGGCGCGACTGTTGCTGCCGAAGATCGAATGCGGCACGGCGCGGAACTGCAGGTAGATCTCGGTGCTGCGCGCGGCCATGCGCTTGCCCGTGCGCAGGTAGAAGGGCACGCCCGACCAGCGCCAGTTGTCGACGTGCGCGCGCAGGGCGACGAAGGTTTCGGTATTCGAGTCGCGGCCCAGCTCTTCCCGATAGCCCGGCACCGCGCGGCCGCCGACCGCGCCGGCGGCGTACTGGCCGGCCACGCTGTGGCTGGCGGCGTCGGCACCGGTGATCGGGCGCAGCGATCGCAGCACCTTGATCTTCTCGTTGCGCACCGCGCTGGGGTCGAACTGCGAGGGCGGCTCCATCGCCGTCAGGCACAGCAGCTGCAGGAGGTGGTTCTGCAGCATGTCGCGCATGGCGCCGGAGTGGTCGTAGTAGTCACCGCGGCCCTCCACGCCCACCGTCTCGGCCACCGTGATCTGCACCTGGGCGATGTGCCGCGCGTTCCACAGCGGCTCGAACAGGGCATTGCCGAAGCGCAGCGCCAGCAGGTTCTGCACGCCTTCCTTGCCCAGGTAATGGTCGACGCGAAACACACGGTCCTCGTCGAACACCCGCGCCACGCCGTCGTTGATGGCGCAGGCGCTCGCCAGGTCGTGGCCGATGGGTTTTTCCAGCAGCACCCGGCTGTCGCTGCCGCCCAAGCCGTGCCGGCCCAGCGCCTCGCAGATCGGGCCATAGAGCTTGGGCGCCGTGGACAGGTGGAACAGCACGTCGCCGCACTTGAGCTCCTTCACGCGGGCGGCCAGGCCAGCCATCGCCTCGGGCGACTGGGTGTCGGCGGCGTGGTAGTGGATGCGCTCGAGCAGGGCGGACAGCTGGCCGGGCTCGGCCTTGCCGTCGGTCTGCCCCTGGATGGTGCTGGCGGCGAGCTCCCGGAAGCCGGCGTCGCCCAGCTCGCCCCGGGACGTGGCCAGGATGCGCAGGTTGGGCGGCAGCAGGCCGTCACGCTGCAGGTCGAACAGCGAAGGCAGCAGCATCCGCTGCGCGAGGTCGCCGGTGGCGCCAAAAAGGACCAGCAGCGAGGCCGGTGGCTTGCTCATGGGGGAGGTGTTCCGTGAAGGTCGCGCCCAGCATACGCCGGGCCCGCCCCGGCCCCGGCGCTGCATACGATTTCACATTCCACAATCGGTATTTCACGCGGCGCGGCGACGGGTCGCTTAACGTTGGTTCATCCGGCGCGGCGGCCCCATGCTAGCGTCCAAACAAGCCTTTCCTGGAGATGTGTGATGAGATTCGCCGCCGCCACCACCCGCCTCGTCGTGCTGTTGCTGGTTGTCCTGCTGGCTGGCTGTGCCACCAGCCCGCGCATCTCCACCGACTCCGATCCGTCGGCCGATTTCTCCCGCTACCGCACCTTCGCCTTCTACGAGCCGCTGGCCGCGGAAACCAAGGGCTACGCCACCCCGTCGAGCAAGCGCATGAAATCCGCCGCCCGGCGCGAAATGGAATCGCGCGGCTACGTCTACGACGAGGCCAGGCCCGACCTGCTGGTGAACATCAACGCCTACATCAACGACCGCCAGGACGTCATCAGCACCCCGCAGCTGCAGTACCGCACGTACTACAACTACCGCTTCAACAGCTACGTCTCCACCGCCTTCTGGACCGACCGCACCGACGTCTACAGCTACAGCGAGGGCACGCTGAACGTCGACCTGGTGGACGCGGTCGCCAAGCAGCTGGTCTGGGAAGGCGTTGCCGTGGGCCGCATGGCCAACACCAAGCCCGCCCAGCGCGACACCCGCATCGACACCACCCTGGGCGAAATCTTCGCCCGCTACCCCCACCGCGCCGGCACCCCGTAACCAGAACGGGGTCAGGTTCACTACCGCGTAAACCAGAAAGCCACCCGCAAGGGTGGCTTTCTCGTAGTGCGCGCGGCGGCTTAGAAGTTGAGCTTCTCGGGGCTGGCCTCGAACCGCTGCACGGAATCGATGATCTCGCGCCGCGCGGCGTCCACGCCTTCCCAGCCTTCGATCTTCACCCACTTGCCCTTCTCCAGGTCCTTGTAGTGCTCGAAGAAGTGGCCGATGCGCTCGAGCCAGTGCGGACTCACCTGGTCGATGTCGTGGATGTGCGAGTAGCCGCCGAACACCTTGTCGATCGGCACGGCCAGCAGCTTGGTGTCTTCGCCGGCCTCGTCCTTCATCTTGAGCATGCCCACCGGGCGGCAGCGGATGACGGCGCCGGGGATCAGGGGCAGGGGCAGGATGACCAGCACGTCCACCGGGTCGCCGTCGCCGCACAGGGTGTGGGGCACGTAGCCGTAGTTGCAGGGATAGCGCATGGGGGTGGACAGGATGCGGTCGACGAAGATGGCGCCGGTGGCCTTGTCCACCTCGTACTTGACCGGCTCGGCGTCCTTGGGGATCTCGATGACGACGTTGATTTCGTTCGGCACGTCGCGGCCGGTGGGGACCAGGTCAAGGGCCATGGGGGAACTCCTGTGCAGCCCGGGGGAGGGCGTCCGTGTGGGGCGTGAAGGATACGGGAAAGGGCTGGAGGCCGCACACCGCGGCGGGTGCGGGATGGGACTAGGCAGGGGTGGGGGGAGCGGCGAGAATGGGCCGTCGTCCATCGGAAAACCCCGCCATGGCAGCTGCGCCGATTCTTGAACCCAAAGCCTTGGAACTGCTGCGCATGCTCGACCGCGACCAGCCGGGCTCGTTCAGCCAATTCGTACGCATGTTCGTGCACGAGGCTCCGGACCTGGTGCGCAAGATGGAACAGGCCCAGCAGGCGGGCGACGCCGATGAACTGGGCAAGTCGGCCCACTACCTGCGCTCGGCCGCGCTGGCCATGGGCGCCAGCCAGCTGGTGGAGGTCTGCCACGGCCTGGAACACAACGACATCCAGGACCTGCAGGGCCAGGAAATGGCCGACCGTCTGAACCAGCTGCGCCGCGCGGTTCGCAACGCGCTGATCCTGCTGCTGCAGGAAGTGCCGCAGATCTAGTCGCGCAGCTCGGGCACCTGGCAGCGCTGGGTGATGCGTTCAAGCACCGCGTCCGTGGCCGCCTGCGTTGACACCGACCGCCCCGCCGCGGCCAGGTCGGCCGTCAGCACGCGGGCGTCCAGCGCCGCGGACACCGCCAGCTCGATCTCCACCGCCTCGGCTTCCAGCCCCAGCGAGTGCCGCAGCAGCAGCGCGGCGCTGAGGATGGTGGCGTAGGGATTGGCGATGCCGCGCCCGGCGATGTCGGGCGCCGAACCGTGGATGGGCTCGTACAGGCCGCGCGTGCCGTCGCCCAGCGACGCCGACGGCAGCAGGCCCAGCGAGCCGGCCAGCAGCGAGGCTTCGTCGGTGAGGATGTCGCCGAACAGGTTCTCGGTCACCACCACGTCGAAGTCGCGCGGGCGGGCGATCAGGTACATGGCCATCGAGTCCACCAGGTGGTGTTCCAGCGCCACGTCGGGGTACTCGTCGCGGCCGAGCCGGACGGCGGTTTCGCGCCAGAGGCGCGAAGTCTCCAGTACGTTGGCCTTGTCCACCGAGGCGAGCTTGCCGCGGCGGGCGCGGGCGAAGCCGAAGCCGCGGCGCAGCACGCGTTCGATCTCGTGCACGGTGTATTCGCACAGGTCGCTGGCGCGGTCGGCCTGGCGCTTCTTCTCGCCGAAGTACAGGCCGCCGGTGAGTTCGCGCACCACCAGCAGGTCCACGCCGGCCAGCAGGTGCGGCTTCACCGGGGAGGCGCCCATCGCCACGGGATGTGGGCGCACGGGGCGCAGGTTGGCGTACAGGCCCAGCTCCTGGCGCAGCGCCAGCAGGCCCTGTTCGGGCCGCACCTTGGCCGACGGGTCGGACCACTTCGGGCCGCCCACCGCGCCCAGCAGGATCGCGTCGGCACGACGGCAGGCGTCCAGCGTGGCCGCGGGCAGCGGCTCGCCGGTGGCGTCGATGGCGGCGCCACCCATCGGGTGGGTGCTGAAGTGGAAGGCGTGCCCGTGCCTGCGGCCGATGGCCTGCAGCACGGCTACGCCGGCGGCGGTGACTTCGGGGCCGATGCCGTCCCCGGGCAGAACCACGATTTCATGCGACATGCGATGTCTCCCGATGGCTGGTTTCATAGCGTTGGATGTCGGCCTCGCGGGCCAGCAACCAGCCCAGTTCGTCCACGCCCTCGAGCAGGCAGGTGCGGGCGAAGGCGTCCAGCGCGAAGGCGTGGCGCTGGCCACCCGGCGTGCGCAGTTCGCCGGCGGCGATGTCAATCTCGAGCTCGTCGTCCGGGCGCTGCATCAGCGCCTGCACCACGGCCTCGTCCAGCACCACCGGCACCAGGCCGTTCTTGAGCGCATTGGCGCGGAAGATGTCGGCCACCTGGCTGCTGACCACGGCCCGCAGGCCGGCGTCGGTTAGCGCCCAGGGCGCGTGTTCGCGCGAGCTGCCGCAGCCGAAGTTGCGGCCGGCCAGCAGGATGCTGCGGCCCTGGTTCTCCGGGCGGTTGAGCGCGAAATCGGGGTCCACGCTGCCGTCGGCGTGCTTGCGCCAGTCGGCAAACGCATGCTGGCCCAGGCCGCTGCGGGTGGTGGTGGACAGGAAGCGCGCGGGGATGATGCGGTCGGTATCAATGTTCGCCTGGGTGAGCACCACCGCGCGCGAGCGGATCAGGTTGACGACGGCGTTCATGCGGACTCCGTGGCGGCGAGGCTGCGCGGGTCGGCCACCACGCCGGCAATGGCGGAGGCGGCGGCGGTGAGCGGCGAGGCCAGCAGCGTGCGCGCGCCCGGGCCCTGGCGGCCTTCGAAGTTGCGGTTGCTGGTGCTGACGGCCAGCTGGCCCGGCGCCACCAGGTCACCGTTCATGGCGATGCACATTGAACACCCCGGCTCGCGCCACTCGGCGCCGGCGGCGCGGACGATGCGGTCGATGCCTTCGGCCTCCGCTTCGCGCTTCACCTGTTCCGAGCCCGGCACCACCAGCATGCGCACGCGCGGGTGCACGCGGCGTCCGGCCAGCACGCCGGCCACCTCGCGCAGGTCCGACAAGCGGCCGTTGGTGCACGAACCCACGAACACCACGTCCACCGGCGTGCCCGCGATCGCGGCGCCGGCCTGCAGGCCCATGTAGGCCTGTGCCTTGGCCTCGGCGGCATCGGCGGGTTCGGGCACGCGCTGGTCCACGCCGATGGCGGTGCCGGGGTGCGTGCCCCAGGTGACGGCGGGCGCGATACGGCTGGCGTCCACGTGCACTTCCTGGTCGAAGGCGGCGCCTTCGTCGGTGGCCAGCGCGCGCCAGCGCTTCACGGCGGCGTCGAAGGCGCGCCCCTGCGGCGCGCGCGGCGTGCGCGAAAGCCATTCGAAGGTGACGTCGTCGGGCGCCACCAGGCCGGCGCGGGCGCCGGCTTCGATGGCCATGTTGCACAGGGTCATGCGCGCTTCCATCGACATCGCGCGCACCGTGCTGCCGCGGAACTCGATGACGTGGCCGGTGCCGCCGTTCACGCCGATGTGGCCTATCACGTGCAGCACCACGTCCTTGGCGCCGACGCTTTCGGCCAAGGGTCCGTCAATGGTGATGGCCAGCGTCCTGGGCTTGCGCTGCAGCAGGCACTGCGTGGCCAGCACGTAGCCCACTTCGCTGCTGCCGATGCCGAAGGCCAAGGCGCCGAACGCGCCGTGCGTGCTGGTGTGGCTGTCGCCGCAGACGATGCTCATGCCGGGCTGGGTGAGGCCCAGCTCAGGCGCGATCACGTGCACGATGCCACGATGCTCCGAGCCCAGGTCGAAGATCTCGATGCCGTGGGCGGCGCAGTTCCCGCGCAGGCGCTCAACTTGGGCCTTGGCTTCGGGCTTGTGGTAGGGCAGCTCACCGTTCGCATCGGCCGGCAGCGTGGGCGTGGAGTGGTCGAGCGTGGCCTTGGTCAGGTCGGGGCGGCGCGGGGTGATGCCGCGCGCTTCGAGGTCGGTGAAGCCCTGCGGCGAGGTGACCTCATGGACCAGGTGCAGGTCGACGTAGAAAACGGCCGGCGCGGCCGGCGTTTCGGGCACCACCACGTGGGCGTCCCAGAGTTTGTCGAACAGGGTGCGGGGCGTCGTCATGGCGGGCTCAGGCGGTGGCGGCGATGGAAGAGGTTTCGGATTCGCGCTGGCGCAGAACGCGGTTGGCCACGTCCAGCCAGGCCAGGGCGCTGGCTTCGATGATGTCTCGGCTGGTGCCCAGGCCTTCGTGCTCGACCCCGTCGCAGCGCACGCTCAGGTTGGCTTCGCCGCGGGCGGCGGCGCCGATGCCGATGCTGTGCACCTGGTAGCTCTCGAGCTGCATGGGCACGCCGGTGGCGCGGGTCATCGCTTCGAACAGCGCCGCCACCGGGCCGTCGGCCTCGGCGATCTCGGTGACCAGGTGGCCTTCGGGGTCGGACAGTTCGACGTGGGCGCGGGCCCGCTTGCCGCTGTCGCTCACCGACAGCGCCGACAGGCGGTAGCCGCGGCCTTCGGTGCTGGCGTCACCCAGCACCAGGGTCTGCAGGTCGCCGTCGCGCACCAGGCGCTGGTGGTCGCACAGTTTCTTGAAGCGCGCGAACACCTGCTCGAACTCGAACTCCTCCAGCGGCAGGCACAGCGCGCGCAGGCGGTCGCTCACCGCGTGGCGGCCGCTGTGGCGGCCCAGCACCATCTGCGACGCCGGCCAGCCCACGTCCTCGGGCCGCATGATCTCGTAGGTGTTGCGGTTGCGCAGCATGCCGTGCTGGTGGATGCCGGCCTCGTGCGCGAACGCGTTGGCGCCCACCACGGCCTTGTTGCGCTGCACGGGCACGCCGGTGAGCCGCGACAGCAGGCGCGAGGCGTGCAGAAGGGCGCGGCTGTCGATGGCGGTGGCTGCGCCGTAGTGCGCGGCGCGCACCCGCAGCGCCATCACGATCTCCTCCAGCGCGGCGTTGCCGGCGCGCTCGCCGATGCCGTTGATGGTGCATTCGACCTGGCGCGCACCGCCTTCGATGGCGGCCAGCGAGTTCGCCACGGCCAGGCCCAGGTCGTCGTGGCAGTGGGCGCTGAAGACGGCCTTGTCGGCGCCCGCCGTGCCGGCGATCAGACGCTCGAACAGGCCGCGTATTTCCTCGGGCGTGGTGTAGCCGACGGTGTCGGGCACGTTGATGGTGCGCGCGCCGGCGGCGATGGCGGCCCCGAACACTTCGTGCAGGAAGTCTTCCTCGGTGCGCAGGGCGTCTTCGGCCGAGAACTCGACGTCGTCGACGAAGGTTCGCGCCAGCCGCACGCCCTCGATGGCGCGCTCGAGCACCTGGTCACGGCTCAGGCCCAGCTTGTGCTCGCGGTGCAGCGGGCTGGTGGAGATGAAGACGTGGATACGCGGCTTGCGCGCGTGTTCGAGCGCCTTGGCCGCGGCTTCGATGTCGCCCGGCAGGCAGCGCGAGAGGCCGCACAGCGTAACTTCGCGGACTTCGGCGGCGATCAGGGCGGTGGCCTCCATGTCGCTGACCGAACTGGCGGGGAACCCGGTTTCGATCACGTCCACGCCCAGGTCGGCCAGCGCACGCGCCATCACGAGCTTCTGCGCCGGGCGCAGGCTGCAGCCGGGCGACTGTTCGCCGTCGCGCAGGGTGGTGTCGAAGATGCGGATGCGGTCGGCGGTCACGGGGCGTACTCCTGTTCCAGGACTTGCGGGGCGGTCTCGGTGCTGCGGGCGAGGGTGACGACGGGAGCGGCAGTTCTAAGCGGGCGCGATTCGGCGCGGCGGCGGGGCTTGCGGGGCGCGCGCGGCCTGACGTCGGACAGCAGGGCGGCCAGCACGGTGGCGTCGATGTTGCCGCCCGACACCACGGCGCATTTGTTCCTGCCCGAGACGCGGCGGCCGGCGGCCAGCGCCAGCGCGCCGGCGCCCTCGGCGATGATGTGTTCTTCCAGCGCCAGCCGGACCAGGGTTTCGCGCAGCTCGGCTTCGCGCACGATCACCACGTCGTCCAGCAGGTGCGCCAGCAGGCGGCGCGTTATCTGGCCCGGATGGCGCACGCGCACACCGTCGGCCAGGGTGGCGCCGGGCGGCGGTGCGCTGTCGTCGCCGCGCAGCACGCGGGCCATGTTGTCGGCGCCCTCTGGCTGGGCGCCGACGATGCGCACGCCCTGTGATTTCAGCGCCAGCGCCACGCCGGCCGCCAGCCCGCCACCGCCGATCGGCACGATCACCACGTCGGGTGCGTGCGCCGCCAGCTCCAGGCCCACGGTGCCCTGGCCGGCGATCACGTCCGGGTCGTCGAAGGGATGAACGAAAGTCAGGCCGTGCTTTTTCTCAAGCAGCGCAGCGTGCTCGTAGGCATCGGAAT
>Ga0105045_10005445_pt1 | contig 11226 bp, 8 predicted proteins | sample MAT02_FD_78089 | JGI IMG/M metagenome (GOLD analysis project Ga0105045, IMG submission 78089) | Freshwater microbial communities from Lake Fryxell liftoff mats and glacier meltwater in Antarctica - MAT-02 (megahit assembly) | ecosystem: Environmental > Aquatic > Freshwater > Ice > Liftoff... | reverse complement strand
TTCGCAGGAAGCCGGGTGTCAGGATGCCTCACTCGAGGAAGGCGCCGAACTCGTTCCGGACGAGTTGCGGGAGGCTGGCGCCGGTCACCTCCCCCCGGATGGACTCGCCCCCGCCGTTTGGCGCGCGCAGGCAGGTGGGGTCACGATAAGATGCAACCCCGGCTCGTCGCAGAGCGCGTAGCATGTCGGTGGCCGCGGCGCCGAGGATCGAAGTGCAACCGAACAGGACTTGTTCCCTTCGGAACCAGGAGACCCGCCGTGAGCGATTTCGAGACCGTGACCGTCTATAGCTTCCAAGTCATTGAATTCGGGCCAGAGCGGAGCCGACTCGCGACCTTCAAGGCGCCACGCGAACTGATCCTGAACAAGTTCAAGGGTGAGCCATTGGAAGGAAGTGGCGAGGACGTTCGTATCGCTGATCTGGACGCCGAGGGACGCTATCGCCGAGTCGCTACCGGGTGGGGCGAATTGCGTTGATCCGCCCGCTTCGGCCTACCCACATGCTGATTTCGTGTGCCTTGGAAGAGTGGTCCGGTGCGGTCGCGGAATGCGCGCATGTGAGCGGCGCGGCGCACAACGTTAATCAACAACTACCCAGCAGGGCGCTTGCCGCGAATTCGTCGATCAGTTGCGACTCGCCATCGAGGCGCCGCAGCACATGCGCGCCAGCCTGCGCCCGGGCCACATCGACTTCCTGATGTCAGTGCCCTCGGCTCGCCAGTCGATGATGGTGGCCGCGCGCCATGACAACGGTCTGCGGGCGCGGCTGCCCGCTGCCTCCGGGGCCCGGCCGTGGCACGCAACATCACCCGCGTGATGCTGCCCGGGGCCGTCTTGTTCACCAACAACCTGAAGTTCGCCGAAGCGCTGGACTTGCTGATGCTATTCAAAGGCCAGACGCAGGCAGATGTAGAGATCGAGCTGAGCAACCTCGAAGAACTGCCCGCAGCCGACAAAGTGCAGCGCTTTCGAAGCGATGCCAAGGGCATCGCCTGCATGACCTGGTTACCCAAAGGCATGAATACCCTGGGCGCGCTGTTCGAACGACCCAACCATGGCAGTCTGGGTAAGGCTTCGAGGGCGGTTGGCGCCGACAAGTTTGGGCTGGCCGCGACCCTCATCTTCGTGCGCTGAATCAGGCCATGCCTGTTTCGCCGTACCACGAGCATGGACTTCACTGGTGACATCTCGATGTACGTGGTGCCGTCGAGCCATTCGTCGGCGGTGCAGCGTACCGCTGCCTGCCAAACTTCTGCTCGTCCGCACACAACGCCAGGATGAATGCGCCGTTTTGCGGCACCTGACCTTGCACCTCGAAGACCTGGTGCCCGGCACGCGGGCTGAAGGCAACTCGATTTGTACAAGCTGCGCAAAGATTAGGTTTCACAGCTCTGCAGAGCAAGTGAGGCGTAGCCACCGCTTACGCTGAACTGGTGAGACAGACGCGTGGAACAGCGGCCGTTTGCTTCAGGCAAGGATCCCTATCGGGCCATGCCTAACGGACTATTGCTTTGATGTTGAACCGTCGCAATGCCAACGCAAAATACAAGATGTCTTTGGTGCTCTGGATCCCGTGCTGTCGGCTGACCTCTGATGTGCGCTGCGGCGGCTGGTTTGCTGGCGAGGCTGCTGCGAATTGGTCATCCGGCTGCAATGGGCGAAACGAGGCGTGAAATTTGCGCTGCTTAACCTGAAAGCCGCGGGCTGTGTTCGGCCGGTAAGTCAACCACTGACGCGGTCAGAAGGTGGCCCGCCCGGCACCTGGCCATCAACGCCGAACGCTTTGTCGCTGACTGAACCCATACGCTCCAGAGGACTGATGAAATCTGTACTGAAAACTCTGGCCAGCGCCTCCATCCTGGCGGTGACCTTGGGCCAAGCCCACGCGGCACTCGATTCGCCCGACGCCCAAGCCGGCTCGTCGCTGTTCTTGAGCGTTTGGGATGCCTCACTCGGCATCTCCTACACCCGCAACCTGGGTCCCAAGCTGTCGGGCTTCCTGCCCAGCGGCTTCAACACCCTGCCCAAGGACGGTTTGGTCGTTGACGTTCCTTCGGTGGGCGACAAGACCCCCAGCCTTGGCCTGACCCTCAGCTTTGCGGGGGACGCCCTGTTCACCAGCACCTTCGTCAACTCCAGCGCCGCCAACCTTCTTTGGAACGTCGTTGCCGCTGACAGCGTAGCCTCCACCGCTGGCGGCCTGAGTCGCATCATCACCACGTCGCGAGCCGTGCCGGGCACGACCAACCTTGGTGTCACGCGCATGGCGGCCGGCCTCGACTCTTACCTGAACGGCTTGACCTCGAATACCCCCATCGGCAATGTCGGAGTGAACTCGGCGAATTGGAATGACCCTGGCGCCACGGCCTATGCTGGCTCATCCGTGCTCGGCACGGACCTCAACGGTGGTTTGCAGGGTGACTCGACGGGCTTGGGCTTCAACAGCCCGGTCAATTTCTACTACCTGGCGAGAACCGTGACGAGCGGCTCATCGACCACTCTTGCCACCAACAACCTCTTCCAGAACGGCGCAGGCCCGGCCACCTGGACCCTGGCCGCTGATGGCACTGCCACCTACCAGGTCTCAGCCGTGCCGCTGCCCGCCACCGTGTGGCTGATGGGTTCGGGCCTGCTCGCCGCGCTGGGCTTTGCCCGTCGCCGCAAGGCCGGTGCCCTACGCAGCCCAGCTGCGGACCAGAAAAACAGCGTCTGAATTCCTATGCTTCACCCCGGCTAAGTGGCGCTCACATTTCGCGCTTGAGCGCCGGTGTGTATGCACCTTGTCCGGCTTGGCGCTGATGTCGGCCAATACCTTCGCCAGCAGTGCGCCCTCGGGCCCGTTTGCCGATGCTGGGTCGGGCGGTAACCTTTTGTCGCCTGTCAAAGTCTGCTGCGCACATACGCTGTGGCAGTCCGCATCCAACACCAATACGGCCAGCGGCATCGTGTCACCCCGGCCATCAAGACCCGCCGACTGCTCACCGGCTCGGACTTCGACATCGAGTCGGTGCGCCGTGACAGGAACGGCATTCTTTGGTTTGGCGAGGAGTTCAGCCCTTTCCTGGTGAAGACCCACGCCAGTGGCAAAGTGCCGGCAGGTGAAACCTCGTCGATGCCAACACACTGATCGTGATCAACGACAACAACTACCCTGGCACGGGCGGTCGCAATGCCGGCTGTGACCCGACCGAGTTCTTGCGCATCACCCTGGCCAATCCGGTGCCCGAGCCGGGCAGCTGGGCGCAGATGGGTGCCGGCCTGCTGAGCCTGACTGCGCTGGCCCGGCGTCGGCGCCTGACGGGCGCCGTCAGCTGAAGGCCACGGCCAGCACGGCCCAGCCGAAGTAGCCGGCCACCGACAGCAGCACCAGATTTTCCACCGACCTCAGATAGCGACTTGTTGGCAAGGCGCTGAATGGGGTCGGCTGGACCGCGCGGTTCACGGGGCTGGCAACTGCAGCCGTTGACGGGACGAAGGACTGGCGCATTTGGCGTAGCGAGGTAATGAAGACGTTCATGGGATTCGCGGGGCTTTCGCTGTTAACTAGGGAAAACCCGATGATGTCAGGTATTAGTGAAAACCCTGTGTCAGCGGCGAGGCACGAGCCTAATAGGGTGCCGGAACGGCAATAAGTCCCGTCGGCGCGCGGCGCATTCCCACTCGCCGGCACCTCTTCGGGCCTGTCGGGCACGACCAGTGCCCTCAGCTTGGCCTCATTGGTGAAGGACGGCGTTGGCGCACCATGGATGCGGATCAGGTGCAGCCGCGGTCATGGGACCAGCGCCGCCAGCCGCTGCATGAACTCCAGCGGCGACATCGCGATGTGCGTGGTGTCGCTGCGCCAGGCGGGCAAGGGTGAAACCGCGGGCGGCAGGGGTCAGCCACACGGCGCTCCTTTGACGCGCCGTGCAGGCTGGGTGCCGCCCGCGTGACGGCTCAGCGCCGCTTGCGTGCGAGCAAGGCGGCCAGGCCGAGCAGCATCAGGGCGTAGGTGCCGGGCTCCGGGATCACGGCGGCCACGCCCAGGTCCGGGTGGTCGGTGAAGAAGCCGTCCATGCCAAGCGCCAGGAAAGCCTGGACCTGGCCGTTCATGTTGCCGATGCCGGCCGGACTGGTGCCGATGTCGAACTCATTCGGCAGGAAGATGTTTTCCGCGCGGAAGGTCCAGCCGTGCACCAGCAGGCCCTTGGCGTGGGCGTCGCCGACCACGCTGGTGGGCGTGCCCAGCCTGCCGCTGACCAGCGGAATCATCACGTTGGTATTCAGGCCCACGCCCTGGGCGTAGTTGTTGATCTCGTCCAGGCCAGCCGGCGTGGCCATGCTGGCGTAGGTGCGCGAATCACCGGCGACGGTGAAGTCGTACGGCCTGCCGCCGGAGCTGATCAGCTGGACGATGTTGATGTCGGTCAGCGGCGCCATGTACTTTAGGTTGAAGACCTCGAAGGATTGGATGAACACTGGTGCATTCACCGTGTTGCCGTAGCTGCCATGCAGGATCTGCAGCAACTTGTCTTCCATGCTCATCAGGCCGTTGGCCTGTGTGTGTGCCGCGGTGAAGGTCGGGTGCTTGGTTTCGGGATAGATGCCGATGGTGCGGCCCAGTTCGGCGCTGCGCGTCTTGGCCAAGTCCGCCACCTCTTGTAGGGTGGGGATGAAAAACTGATCGTTGAAGGCGTTGTTGCCCGTGCGCACGTCACGCAGGCGTTCCTGCGCGCGCACGTCGCTGCGAATTTCTGCGGCGGTGAAGTCTTCGGCCCACCAGCCACCCACCCGAACGCCGTCCAGCGTCTTGACCGTCAGCCGGCTGCTGTACTGCGGCAGTTGCCACACGTTGGTGCTGGTGTCGGTGCGGTTGAGCTCGGGCACGCCGTTCACGAACTTGATGGTGCCGTCAGGATTCAGGTTCACACGCGCCAGCATCGGTTCATGGCGCGCCAGCAATTCGCCGTCCTTGGTCATCACCAGGTCGGGTTCGATGTAGTTGGCGCCTTGGCTGATGGCCAAGTCGTAGGCAGCCAGGGTGTGCTCCGGCCGGTACCCAGAAGCACCACGGTGGCCGATGACGATGGGCGTGGCGCCGTTGAGCGTACCGGCGGCCAGGGCCGGCGTTGCGGGCAGCATGGCTGCGGAACTGGCAAGGGCCAGCGCTGCGATCGAGAAGGGGGCAATTCGCATGAGTCTCTCCTGTGTTTGAACATCGTTGAACGGCAGCCTGGCGAGCACCCGGAGTCCAGGCGGATAGCCAAGTTGCGGGCCGATTCTGGAGAGCCGCCATGACAGCGCAGCGACGGCCCACAGCCCGTTCGGAGGACAGGGATCTCCAAAGCCGTTATCCCGGTTCATGGCCCGGCCGCGCACTGCACCTGACGCTTGCGGACCGTCAAGCGCTACACAACTTCGATCGCGAGCCCCAGGGCGGAAAGTTTTGCCTTGTGCTTGGCTGCTGCAGCGGCCGACGCGACCTGCTCGGCACGGCCAAAAGCGCCCGGCCGAACTGGAACCGCCCCGATGGACAAGGTGGTGCACGGGAAGAAGCGCCGGACGCCCTGGCGGTCATCGGCGTCTATGCCTCCTCGCGAGAGTGCCTCTTCGTCGAAGAGGGCGCGGGCCTTTTCATTGAAGAGCGCCACGATCCGCTCGCAACGGTCGAGCCAGTCATCGCTCTGGAACAGCACGACAAAGTCGTCGCCACCGACGTGGCCCACGAAGTCCCGGCGTGGATCGCAATGCGAAACCAGCGTGCGCGCCACCAGGCGGATCATCTCGTCGCCGCGCCAGTAGCCGTAGTGGTCGTTGAAAGGCTTGAAGTCGTTGAGATCGCAATAGCAGGCGACGAATTCGCCGCCACAGGACAACAGTCTGGCGATGTGCTCGGTGATCGGAATATTGCCGGGCAGGAACGTCAGCGGATTGGCGTGCCTGGCAGCCTCTATCCGAATTTCTGTCACGACCCGAACGAGTTGCTCTCCGGTGCCCAAACCCAGGTACCGACCGCCTTCGGTGACGATGAAACCTTCGGTCAGGTAGCGCTGATCGGAGGAGGTCAGCACCGCCGTCATCGAGTCGAGTCCCGCGTGTTTGTCAAGGATCAAGGGGGTCGTGTTGGCAAACAGCAAACAGGGCTTGCGGCCATACAGTTCTTTGAAATAGGGCCGCGCATACCGATCAACGAAGGCCTGACGGTTCAACAGACCGACGGGCCGGCCGGACTCCACCAGAGCCAGGACCCGGAGCGCCGGATCGTTGTTGAAGGCCTTGGCCACATCGTCGATCAGCGTCTGCGGGCTGACCGGTGGCACGTACACGGACATCCTCTCGACCGTGAAGTCGGCGCCCGCGGAACGCGTTATCTCGGGAAGTACAGCGATCTCTGAACTGGCGATCACTTCACCAGCACGGGTCAGCACCGACATGGCAGGTACAGGGTCCGGACGTCCGAGGAAGTATCCCTGACCCAGCTCGATGCCGAGATCACGGACGATCTGCAGTTCGGCCTCCGTCTCGATGCCCTCGGCAACCAGCACGGTCCCGAAGGTTTCGGCAAATCGGGTCAAGCCCTTCAGGGTCTGCACCTTGATGGCTTGATCTTGCAGGTCATGGATGAAGTATTTGTCGATCTTCACGATCTCAGGGCGCAGTTCCGCCCACAGTCGAAGACTCGAGCGTCCATCCCCGAAGTCGTCCAGCGCGAAGCGCAGACCCTGCGCGCGCAGACCGGCGGCTGCGGCAATCAAACAGGGAAGGTTGGTCACATGCTCGTGCTCGGTGATCTCGATGACGATGGCGGCGGGCGCGACACCCGCTGCGTCTAACGCCTTCATCACGCCACCCAGGGACAGCCTCTCGACCAACGCAACGATGGCCCGGGCGCTCAGGTTCAGAAACAGGCGCTTGTCCTGAGCATGCTCGGCCCAGGCACGCAAGCCCTCCCGCAGGCAGGCCTGTTCAAGTTCGAGGCTGAGATCCTCGGCCCGCGCCGCCGCGAACAAGGCGTCTGGCGCACGCAAAGGCGAATCCGCGGGTCCGCGGATCAGGCTCTCGTGGCCCATCACGCTGCCGTCCTTCAGGCGAACAATAGGTTGGTAGTGAGCCTGCAAGGCTTTGCGTGCCAGGATCTGCCCAACGGTCTGAAGCCGCAGTGCTTCGTCGAGGCTGCGGCGCATGGCGGCCAGCGCAGGTGTGGCGGCGGGCTGTTTCATGGGGCTGAATCCTTGTTGCGAACGCATAGACCGCGATCCTGTTCGATGTCGGCAATAGGCGGTCATCGCTGAAGCACAGCCTTTCGCTGACAACTCCGACGCACCGGTCTCGCCGCGGGAAGTGCGGTCGCGAAAGGACGGGCGATATGGCGTTGTTTCGCACCCGTGCTGTTTCTCCAACGCTGGCGCCGGCGGCCGTTTCTTGCCCTGATCAGTGCCGTCGCTCTGATTTGGGCAGGCCTGAAATTCTGGCGTTCATTGCACCCGTCAGCGCCGCAACAACTGATCGCGCCGTCCAGACGTCAACTGGCGCTGACCGGTCAAGACTGCCTGCAGCCGCGCAGCAGCTGTCGCAAGCTGGAAGTTGTCGTCGAAGCAAAGCCCGGCACGGCCAGACATGGCCGACCTCTGCGCCGCGCTCAAAGCCAGCCATTGGCGCAGGCCCTGGGTCGTGCCTTCGACCGTGTCGGGCGTCGCCCAGCCGGCCTCCGCGTGCACGATCTGCGGCCAGATGTTGACCTGGTCAGAGATCAGGACGGGCGTGGCACAGGCCAGGGCCTCGACCACCGCCAGACCGAAGTTTTCCTGGTGCGAGGGCAGCGCGAACAACTCGGCCGCCCGCAGCGCAGACCACTTCATGGCGCCTTGCAGCATGCCGGGCCACAGCACCCGGTCGGCAATGCCCAGGTGCGCGGCCAGCGCACGCAAGGTGTCGCCGTACCCGTCGCCGTCCGGGCCGGCCATCACCAGATGCAGAGTCGTATGTTCGCGTGCGAGCGCGGCAAAGGCGCGCAGCAGCAGTTCGCCGCCTTTCTTGGGGTGCAGCCTGGCCATGGAGAGCACGATTCGCCGGCCCAGAAGGTCGGGATACTGGCGCAAGAAGGCGGCAGGGTCGGCATGGCGCGCTGCAGGGTCCAGGGCCAATCCCAAGCCGACGGTGACGGCGCGGGCGCGGTACAGCAAGAAGGACTGGGCGGCCAGGCGCGCTTCTTCGTCGCTGGCGAACAGCACGGCCTGGGCGTCGCGCAGCACGCGGTACTCGCCCCAAGGCCAGTACAGCCACTTCTTCAGGTGCTTGAGGGGGTACTGACGCGCAAACCAGGGGTCGAGCATGCCGTGGCAAAAAACGAAGTACGGCTTGCCCTGGACGCGGGCCTGCTGCCGCGCAGCCAGGCCATGGAACTGCCACAGTCCATGCACCAGCCAGGCGTCGAACCCTACGCCATGCTGGCGCAACCAGGGCAGCAGATGCGGCGTCAGCCCGTAGCCCGAATGTGCCGCGCCCAGCGCGTGCACCGGCACGGACAGACGGGCCATGCCCGCCGCTCTCGGCGCGTCCAGGCTCAGCACCGCCTGTTCGTGCCCCAGCGCTTGCAGGCCCAGGGTCAGTTGGCGCACGGCTTCGGTGGTGCCGCCTTGGCGCGCTTGCAAGGAATGCGTGAGGTGCAGGATGCGCGGGAGGCCCGACCACGTTGTCAACGTCGGCATCACCAGCGACGACAGTTGCGGCGACTCGCGCTGTGCAGCGCAGTTGGCTTCACTTGGCAAAGCAGTCCTTCTGCGACTCCTTGCAGTTGCGTTCACCGAAGCCCAGCACTTCGACAGTCAGGATCGTTGGTTTGGGAATGGCTTGTGCATCCGCTGCGGCCTTGGCAGCGGCCGTGGCGGCAGCCGCCGCGTCTTCTGCGGCTTTGCCGCCGCCCGTGCTGGCGCCCGAGGTGGCCAGAGACGAGGCCAGGCTGCCGGCCACCACTACCGGCACGCCCACCGAGCTGCCGCTGGCCGAGATGTTGGCGGCATTGAGCACGGCCTGGGCGGCGATCACGATATTGGCGCCCGAGGCAATGCCGGCTTCGCCTGCATCGACAAAGCCGGCCGGGGCAAACAGGTAGACATTCCCGGCCTGGGGCGGGACCAGCGGGCCGGGACCGTCGGGGTCGGAGGTGACGGTCTGGATACCGCTGCCGGCCACGCCGCTGGACAACACAAAGCGGTAGCCGACGATCGATCCATCGCCGCCCACGATGGGCTCGCGCCGCGGTGCCGGCGTGGTTACGGACGTTCTCGCGCCGCGCCCGGCGTCGATATTGCCTTGGGTGGTGAAGATCAAAATGTCACCGCCCTGTGCGGTCACGACCTTGCCCTGGTTGATATTGAAGCTGCCTTCCAGGTAACTGCGGACGGCGCCGCCGGCATTGGTCACGGTGCCCACGGTCTGCCCACGGGGCGACGTCAAGCCGACGGTGATATTGCCGCGCGGCGCCAGCAGGTCGATCTCGCTGTCGCCGGTAGTCTGGACCGAACTGAGGTAGCTGTTGATGTCGCCGGCCTGCAACTGGGCGGTGCCGAAAACCGTGCGCATGGCGGCTTCGGCCGCCTTCGCGTCCTGCTTGCTGCCGGCTTCGATCAGCGCGGCATAGGCGGCGTCAAGCTTGGTCAGGTCGAGGTCGCCCTTGACGCCTGCTACCACCGTGATGCGGGCGCTCCTGCCGCCGGTCAGCGACGGGTTGGCGTTGTTGCCGGTTCCGGTCACCGTGGTCTGCACTTCGGCGTTGCGCCCGGCCTGCACCAGCAGCCGGCCCGGGCCGCCGATCGACAGGCCCTGATTGCCCGGGCGAACATCGCCGCCGTCGGCCTGCACCACGCTCAGGTCGTCTGCGGCCAGGTTTTGCAACTCCGCGCCGCCGTCGGCGATGTCGCGCCCGGCGCGCACCCGGGCGCGGGCCGGCAGGGTCAGCTCGGCGTTGCGGATGTCGCCTTGCGTGGCCTGAAGTTCGTAGACGAAACCAGGCGTCGCAGGTCGGCTGATGATGCGTGGGTCGCCCAGGCTTTGGCGGTCGGCGCTGGGCAGGCCGTCGCGTGCGCTGCTCCATGCAGGAACCGACGCGGGCAGGCGGTCTGAAGCCTTGAGGTTGATGTCGGTGATGTCCTGGCGCGCCAGGATGGCCGCGCCGCCTGTGGTCGACGGAAACAGCGTCAGCGCTGGCAAGGAGCCGCCGCCGGCGTCGCCACCGCGGATGCTGCCTTCGAACGCCACGGCCGACAGCAGCGGCGGGTAGGCCGTGCCCACGCCTGCGCTGCTGGCGATGACGTTGGCATCTCGCGTTCCGCCCAGACCGGTCTTGACGCGGGGGCGCGAACCCAGCACCAGGTCGCCCGACAGGGCGGCCACGGCCAAGCTCGAATCCGGCGCGTAGCTGTAGAACGAGGCGCTGGCGTTGCCGACGATGCCGAAGTTGGCGATGCCGCTGGCACCCGGCGCGGCGCGCGACACGGTTATGCCCAGCGCGCTGGGGTTGTCGACGCTTTGCAGGTACACGCCCTGACCGCCCTGTACCTGCAGGCTGGCCTGTCGGGTGGCCGGGTTGTCGCTCTCGCCCATGATGTACAGCTGGGTCGGGCTGGACTGGCCCACCGTGCCGCCAGCCGACATGCTGCCGGCCCCACGCGACAGCAGATACTCGCCGCCCTTGATATCGCCGCCGGCTTGCACCTGCAACGCGCCGCCGCCGCGCACTTCCAGCGCGGCCTGGCTGGCGTTGCCGGCAACGATGCCGGTGACGCGGCCAGAGCTGGCGCTCATGGCCGATAGCTGGTCGATATCGCGGCCGGCCTGCAGTGAAATGTCGCCGCCGCCGAAACTGGCAATGTTCTGGCGGAAGTTCGGGCGATAGGCCCACCAGCCGCTTTGCTGCGCCTGCACCAAAGTGCCGCGCGCGCGGCGCAGCCAATCGCCAAGCCATTGGTCGGACTCACCCACCGCGTCGCGACCGGCGCTGATGCGGATATCGCCGCCGCCTTCTGACCACGGCGCGTTGACGCCCGCTGCGGGGTTTGGCTGCGCGGCACTAGAGGCCGGGTTGGGCGCACCCGCCACGCCCGCGGTCCAGACCACGGCCTGATCGGACGTCAGGCGGAAGTCGCGCGCCGCGGCGATGCTGATCGAACCGGTGCCGCTGCGCAGCTTGGCCGCAGCGCCGTCCAACAGCACATCGCCGGCCGGAGCAGCACCCGCCCGCACCGGTGC